>ENA-ORBV01003682-ORBV01003682.1-microbial-mat-metagenome-genome-assembly--contig:-NODE-3682-length-30374-cov-9.163878_pt1 | contig 30374 bp, 20 predicted proteins | sample MGYA00237777_ERZ505514 | MGnify/ENA primary metagenome ERZ505514 (study PRJEB26160, sample SAMN06269048) | microbial mat metagenome | isolation source: Oligotrophic lake microbial mat | place... | reverse complement strand
GCAGAAGACGGCATACGAGATGCGCCTTAGTCTCGTGGGCTCGGAGATGTGTATAAGAGACAGGTGCCGGCGGGCATTGGCAACACCTCCTCGTCGGGGATGGGCGCCTCCGTGGGAACCACCTTCACGCCCACCTCTAGCGCGCTCTCGGCGCGGCCCTTGTAAACACCCCTGGTGGGCGGCACGTCGGCGTAGTCGCGGCCCACGGCGGTGCGGATATGGCGCTCGCCCGCCACAAGATTGTTGGTGGGGTCGAAGCCCACCCAGCCGAGTCCGGGCAGCAACGCCTCCACCCAGGCGTGGCTAGCGCCCTGCGCCGAGCGGTCGTGATCCTCGACACCCTGGAACAAGTAGCCGCTTACGTAGCGGCAGGGGATGCCGAGCGGTCGCACTAGGGCGATCAGCACGTGCGCGTAATCCTGGCACACACCTCTGCGCGCCTCCAGGGCCACATCGATGGGCGAGTCGACCTCGGTGGAGTCGCGGTCGTAGTCGAACACGTCGTAGAGCCGTGCGCTCAGGTCGCCCAGCAGCGTCAGAGGATCGTCGCGGCGACGTGCGCCGAACTCGCGCGCCATGGCGTCGAGCAGCGGCGATGGGCGGGCGAACGCGCTAGGCGCGAGGAAATCCCAGTGGTCCTCGGCGGCGGTAAGGGCGTCCAGCTCACCCCAGGCTTCCGGGCCGAGCGCGGCGGGCAGCGGCGGGGGCGGCGGCAGGATCACCACCGCCTCTGCGGTGATCGTCGTCTGCTTGTGCGGGGCGGGGATGTCGAAGTGGTGGACGAGGTTGCCGTAGCAGTCGGTGTAGCTGTGGACGCGAGCGGCGGGGGTGGTGGTCAGCTTGAAGCTGAGGCAGCGCTGGGCGCCCTCAGAGCGCGGCTGCATACGCACCTCGGTGACGCTCTCCCGCACCGGGGCGCTGTAGCGGAAGCGGGTTTTGTGCAGAATTGAGTAGTACATAATGAATGCAAAATGCAAAAGTCAAAATGCAAAACGGGCCGGGCTGCGCGGCTTTTGCATTTTGCATTTTGCATTGGTTATTGAGTGAGCGCAGATTCAACGGGGTAAGTAACATAGGCCTGGTAGATCGCGGCGTGGATGCCAGAGCACTGGCGCTGGATATTCACCAGGTCGGCGTGCATGTCATCGGCCATGATCTCTTCGACCTGGCCGTAGTCCAGCGAGGCGCGCAGCCTGCCCGCCAGGCGCTCGGCCCGGCCCGCGCCCTTCGAGCCGGTGGACTGGGCGATGGCGTGGAGTGCGTGCTGGAGGCTGTCGGCGCAGAAGCGCACCGAGCGTGGGAACTCGCCGTGCAGCAGCAGGAACTCGGCCACCGGGGTGGGCTGCACGTCGGCGGTGTAGATTTTACAGTACGCTTCGTGGGCGGTGCAGCACTTGAGCAGGCCCACCCAGTCGTTGAAGTCCACAGGCGCAGGGGCGCCCTCGGTGGCCGCCAGGAAGGGCTGAAAGTAGGCGTCGAGCAGCGCGGCAGTGGCGCCGGCGCGCTCCAGGTAGCGGCCCGCCTGGATGAAGTACCAGCCCTCGCCGTGGGTCATCGTCGCGTCGGTGACGCCCTGAAACAGGTGGGCGCCCTCCTTCACGGCCTGGTAAAACTCGATCGGCCCGCTCTGCCAGATCTGCTCTGGCGTGGCGGCGCGCACGCGCAGGTAGAGCCGGTTAAGCTGCTCCCACATCTCGGAGCTGATCTGCTGGCGCACCTGGCGGGCGTTCTCGCGGGCCAGCGAGACGCAGTCCACCAGGGCGGCGGCGTTCGCAGCAGCGAACGTCAGGTTGCTCGTGATTGTGTAGGCGTCGCTAGGCAGCTCCTCAGGCGGCGCGACGCGCAGCGCCGCGAGCATGCGCTCCCAGCGCAGCCCCGCTAGCTCCGCCGTCTGGTCGAGCATCTGGTTGAGCCCCACAGCGATCAGCCGCGCAGTGTGCTCGGCCCGCTCCAGGTAGCGGCTCATCCAGTAGAGGCTGTCGGCATCGCGTGAAAGCATATCAATGCAAAATGCAAAATGCAAAATGCAAAACGGGCCGGGCTGCGCGGCTTTTGCATTTTGCATTTTGCATTCCGTACTCCTTATTCAAACAGCACCCATGTATCCTTGCTGCCGCCGCCCTGCGAGGAGTTGACCACCAGCGAGCCTTTGCGCAGCGCCACGCGGGTGAGGCCGCCAGGGATGATTGTGATCTCGTCGCCGCCGTTGAGGATGTAGGGCCGCAGATCGACGTGCCGCGGCTCCACACGCCCCTCGATAAAGCAGGGCGCCCGCGAGAGCGCCAGCGTGGGCTGGGCAATGTAGTTGCGCGGGTTCTCAAGAATGCGCAGCCGAAACTGCTCGCGCTCCTCCGCCGTGCTGTGGGGGCCGATCAGCATGCCGTAGCCGCCCGACTCGCCCACCGCCTTCACCACCAGCTCGTCCAGGCGCTCCAGCACATACGTCCGGTCGCTCGGATCGTCGCAGAGGTAGGTCTCCACATTGGGCAGGATCGGCTCCTCGCCCAGGTAGTACTTGATCATACGGGGGACGTAGGCGTACACAGCTTTGTCGTCTGCGACACCGGTGCCCACGGCGTTGGCGAGCGCCACGTTGCCGGCGCGGTAGGCGTTGATCAGGCCGGCCACGCCGAGGATCGAGTCGCTGCGGAAGGTGAGCGAGTCCACAAAGTCGTCGTCCACGCGCCGGTAGATCACATCCACCCGCCGCAGCCCGGCCGTAGTCCGCATATAGACAATATTGTCGTGAACCAGCAGGTCGCGCCCCTCCACCAGCTCCACGCCCATCTGGCGAGCCAGAAACGTGTGCTCGAAGTAGGCCGAGTTGAACACGCCGGGTGTGAGCACCACAATCGTCGGCTCGGGGCGATGGGCGGGGGCGAGCGAGCGCAGCGTGGTGAGCAGCGCGCGACCGTAGTGGTCGATCGGGCGCACGCCGTAGTTGGCGAACAGGCGCGGGAAGGCGCGCTTCATCACCTGGCGGTTGGTGAGCATGTAGCTCACGCCGCTGGGCACGCGCAGGTTGTCCTCCAGCACGGCGAACTGGCCGGACGGCAGGCGCACCAGATCGGTACCGGCCACAGAGACATAGATCTTGCGTGGCACCTGCACCCCGCGCACCTCGCGGCGGAAGTGCTGGCAGGTGTAGATCAGCTCACGCGGGATCAGGCCGGCGGCGAGGATGCGCGCCTCGTGGTAGATGTCGTGCAGGAACAGGTTTAGGGCGTGGATACGCTGCTTCAGACCTTGCTCGATCACGGCCCACTCCGAGGCAGTGATGATGCGGGGCAGCAGATCGTAGGGGAAGATGCGCTCGGTGCCCTCGCCGTCGCCGTACACCGTGAAGGTGATACCCTGATTCAGGAAGGTGAGGTCGGCGTAGCTCTGGCGCTGCTGGAGATCACGCGGGGTAAGCTCGTGGAGGCGCTGGTAGAGCGGCAGGAAGTGCGGTCGCGGCGTGCCGGCCGGGTCGAACATCTCGTCGTACGCGGCGTCGAGGAAGTAGCTGCCAAACAGTGAGTGGCCATTGGCCCGCGCGCTGTGCTCGATAAGCATGGTGCGTCCGGTGGTGCTTCTGCCAGCGGGAGGACAGAGGCCACAGAGAGCAAAGCGGGCGACGCTGCCACGACTTTTTTAGTAGTTGTTATCTCCAGGTTAAACCGTATGGTAGCGTGCAGTGCCCATTTCGTCAAATAGCGAAAGGGCGCCCACAAGTGGGGCGCCCTGTTCCCTGTTCCCTGTTCCCTATTCCCTCTCCTAATCGCCCATCCCGTCGGCCGTCATCGTCACCACGCGCTTGCGCAGGTCGGACTCCTTCACGCGGTAGACGTTCCAGACCAGGCCAAGCGCCTCTAGCGTGCGGATCAGGTAGGCCGAGATGTCCACCTGCCACCAGCGCAGGCCGTGGAAGGCCGAGCGGGGGAAGGCGTGGTGGTTGTTGTGCCAGCCCTCGCCGAAGGCCAGCAGGCCCACAAGGAAGTTGTTGCGGCTCGCGTCGCGGGTCTGGTAGTCGCGCCCGCCAAAGGTATGGCAGACCGAGTTCACGCTCCAGGTGAGGTGGTGCGTCAGGAAGATCCGCACAAAACCGCCCCAGATCAGGCCGCTCCAGCCCGCGACCAGGAACGGAACCACCAGGCCCAGAGCCACCCAGAGCAGCCAGGTCTTCGAGACCCAGACCACAGTTGGATCCTTCTTCAGCCAGGTGCCGTAAACCTCAATGTTGTTCTTATGATTCCAGAGCCAGCCCAAGTGCGCGTGCCAGAACCCTTCGAGCGGGCTGTGGGGATCGTCCTCGCCATCCGAGTGGGCGTGGTGCTGAATGTGAGTCGAAGACCAAGTGATCGGGTCGCCTTCCACAGCCAGGCAGCCCATCATCAGGAAGATTGCCTTCACAGGCTTCGATGTCTCGAAGCTCTTGTGGGTGAGCATGCGGTGGAAGCCGGTGGTGATGCCGAGGCCCGAGAGCACATAGAAGGTCAGCATCAAGCTTACGTCAACCCAGTTGACCCACTGGTTCCAGACCATCACCATCGCGTAGAGCGTGGCGATGAACGGCGCGACAACGACAAAGAGCACTATAGCCTTCAGGGCAGGGGACTTTTCCAGCTTGGGCTGAACAGGTGCGATTGGGACTGCGCGGGCCATTGCGGGCTCCTCAACTCTAGGCGCTTGCGCGCTGATGCGCAACGCTACAGGTTCCTGCAAAGAGTGTACCCCGGCAGCGCCAACGCGAGAAGTGCAGCCCGTCTAGTCCTACGTCACAGGTAAGAAGTGTGCAAACGGCGGCACCTATGACGAGCGACCTATGTCTGTAGTCATGGTGCGAGCAGGCCGTGCTGCTGGGCGTAGAGCGCGGCCTGGGTGCGGTCGCGCACATCGAGCTTGCTGAGAATGCTGCTGATGTGGTTCTTCACGGTGCCCACGCTGATCAGCAGGGCGGCGCTGATCTCCTGGTTAGTGTGGCCCTTGGCGAGCATGGCGAGGATGGCGCGCTCGCGCTCGGTGAGCAGGCCCAGGCGCTCGGGCTGAGGCGCAGGCAGGGCGGGCGACGGCGGATCGCTGGCCAGGCGGCCGAGGCGCGGCAGCAGCTGCGCGGTGATCTGAGGATCGAGCAGCGCGCCCCCAGCGGCCACCGTGCGTATCGCATCCGCAAGCACCCGATGGTCCACGTCCTTCAGCAGGTAGCCCCTGGCGCCGGCCGCAATCCCCCGGAAGACATGCTCATCATCGCGGAAAGTGCTCAGAATGATCACCGCCGGGCGAGCGCCGGCTGCGCTCAGGCGGCGCGTTGCCTCCACCCCATCCATCACCGGCATCATCACATCCATCAGCACCACGTCGGGGGCGAGTGCGGCCACCTGCTCGATCGCCTCCTGGCCGTTGCCGGCCTGGCCCACGATCTCGATGTCGGCCTTACGGGCCAGCAGCGTGGCGATACCCGTGCGGATGAGCGCCTGGTCGTCCACGATCAGGACGCGGAGCTTCTGCTCGCTCATACGCCCTCGGCGGGCAGCACCACCCGCAGGCGCCAGCCGCCGTCGGGCAGGGGCGTAGCCTCCAGGCCGCCACCGACAGCCTCGGCGCGCTCGCGCAGGCCCACCAGCCCGTAGCTGCCCTGTGCCGCACCCGCCTGCTGTGTCGGAGGCGTGCCCGGCAGCGCGTCGTTGGTAACTGTAACGGTAGCGTAGCCGTTGAGCGCCACCACATGCACATCCACGCGGCTGGCGCGGGCGTGCTTGCGCGCGTTGGTGAGGCCCTCCTGCACCGCCCGATAGACCGTGCAAGCTAGCGGGCTGGGCAGTTCGTCCAGCTCGCCTTCGAGCACAAGGCGCACGGCAGGGGCAGCCGGGGCGAGCTCGCCAAGTTGGCCCAGGGCGGCGCGCAGATCGCCGCCGCGCAGCGGCAGCTCCGCATCGGCCACGGCGAGCACGCCGCGCCAAGCCTCGTGCAGCAGCTCACGGCTGCCGCGCAGCTGCTCCAGGGCGGCCTGCGCATCCTCGGCGGCAAGCTCCTCGGCCAGCTGGAGCTGTAGGTTGATCAGCACCAGGCGCGAGCCAAGCTCATCGTGGACCTCACGTGCCAGCCGCGAGCGCTCGCCGGCGACGGCCAGGGCGCGCACCTCTGCCGTCTGCTGGTCGATCTCGGCGCTCAGCAGGGCCACCTGTAGCTCGGCCTGCTTGCGGCGCTCCAGTTGGCGGCGGGCCAGCAGCAGCGGGGCGCCCACGGCCACCGCCGCCACGGCGCCTACCGGCAGCGCGCCCGCATCGAAGGACTGGGGGCTCCAGCGCGCCACGGCTAGGGCTACGGCGACGGGCGCGCCGATCAGGTAAAACAAAATCTGGCGCAGCGGCAGCAGCATAGAGAGCTGCCAGAGCACCAGCAGCAGCCCAAGCAGCAGCGGCAGCGTCTGGGTGATCACCGTCATCACCACCACCGCGACGATCTGGCCCGCCAGGCCGGCCTGGAGCAGCAGCGGGTTGCGCGTGCGCTGCGTGCAGACATAGGCGAGCAGCAGCAGGCCCGAGCAGAGCAGCAGCGGCACCAGCGTATCGGCGGCCACAGGCCAGCGGCTGCTGAGCGTAAGGCCGAGCGCCAGGGTCACAAAGACCGACGGCAGCACCCAGGTGAGCACCGTGTTCGGGGTCGATGCGATCACGGCCTCGTCGCTGGGGCCGAGGGCAGCCAGCGTGGCGGGCGCATCCGGCTCGCGCTCCGGCTCGCCTAGGCGCAAGGCAGCCACGGTGCCACGCAGGCGCTCCACGGCGCTCGCGGCAGAGGCGCGCGTCTGGGCTAGGGTGCTCTGGAGCCGCGCCAGATTCGTCTGAGCCTGGCTCAGCGCGGCGGTGGCGCTCTGCTCCGCGCGGCTCAGGGCCGTCTGCACCTCGCCAACCACCGTCTGAGCCAGGCGCGAGCGCTCCTCCAAAGTAGTGCGCTGCCGAAGCTCGTGCATGCCACCGGCCAGCGAGTCGTAGCTTTGCTGCACCTGGGCCAGCATCTGCTGCGCCTGCTCGCCACGCCGCTGCTGCTTCAGGTAGAAGATCGCGGCGATGATCGCGCAGGTGGCGGGGAAGGCCAGCGCAAGGTTGGCGCGCAGCCAGAGCAGCAGGCCAGAGCTGATCAGCAGGCCGCTCCAGACAAAATAAATACCCACCGCGAACGGGATCCAGAGCCAGGGGCGAAACAGCGCCATCGCCTGGAGCACAATCGCAAGGTAGACGTAGTCGAGCAGGGGGGCGGGGAGCAGCGCCTGCGAGGCGGCGGTGACGCCCACCTGGAGCACTAGGTAGACGATCTGGGCCCAAAGGCGCAGCCAGCGCGCGGGCACAAGCATGGCGGCCACAAGCTGCACGCCGCAGAGCCCGGCCAGCGTCCAGAAACGCCAGGGCTCGGCGCCAAGCCCGAGGGCGCTCAGGGGCACGCCAAGCAGCGCCAGCACCATCACGCTTTGCACAGCGAGAGGGTAGGGCGTTAGCCAGCGACCGATGGGGCGCGCGCGTACAGATCTACTCATAGCAATAGTGTAGCACAGGCGAGTTTTTGCGCGGACGGGCGCCACACCCGGCAGAAAACAGCGCCGTGCTACGTTCTGGTTAGCATGATTCCCCACCCGCAAGCATGGTTGAGTGCCAGGCATACGATCTGCGCATATGCCTGGCGTCAGCCACTAGCCAAATTGCACTTCTCCAGCTATACTACCAAGCATCGTACTACGCTGCTCGTAGCAACCTGGGGAGACTCACATGGCTCGTCTACGCCGCCTGCTCGTCACCGCCGCACCCATGCTCTTCACGCTCGCCGTCGCCGCCGTGAAACTCCCCCGCCCCAACACATTCGGCTGGTGGTAGATCGTTCGCAGCCGCCCTCAGCAATCTACGGGCCGCCGGGAAGTCGCAAGACTCCGGCGGCCCGTTTGTTTATGCCCGCCTGTAGTACGCAGCACGAGGCACGCTGATGCGCAACCTTCCCGGCGCAGCCCGCCGCTACCTGATCGCGCTCTGGCTCTGCACCGCCGCCATTGGCGCGCTAACCCTGCCCGCGCTCCAGTCCACTGCCGTATCGCCCTGGCTCGCCCTCGCCGCCGTGCTCGCCGTGATTGCCGCCGGCAGCGCCGCCGTGATGGTCGAGCTTCAGCCCGGCCACCGCGTAAGCCTCACCGTCCACGAGGCGCTGTGCATGCTATTCGTGCCTGCCCTGGGGCTTGCCGGGGCCTGGGCCTTCGCCATTGGCACCGCCCTGGTAGGCCTTTGGCAGCGCCGACCCTGGGAGCGCACGCTATTTAACAGCGCCAGCTACTTCCTGAGCTACTGTGGCGCCGCGCTCTGCTACATGCTCTTGCAGCCCCCCGGCGCCCTGCCGTTCGCCGGGCCGCAGGGCTTTCTGGCCTTTCTCGGGGCCGCTGGCGCCTACTACCTTAGCAACCTGCTGCTCGTAAGCCTGATGATCGCCCTGGCCACCAGCCAGCCGCTACGCCAGGTCTACCGCGAGCATCTACGCCAGGTCAACTGGGTGCAGCTGCTCACCTTCACGATCGGGGCCAGCATGGCCGCCCTCTGGGCCGTCAACCCCTGGCTGATCAGCTACGGCCTGCTCACGCTGGTGATCGCCCAACGCGCCTTCGCCGCTGTGGTGGCGCTCAACACAGAGACGCGCCAGCGCCAGCAGCTCGCCGAGGAGCGCGCCCGTATGGCCGAGGAGCTGCAGCGCCAGCAGGCCGAGCTGGAGCGCAGCGCCCGCCTCGCCGCCCTCGGCACCTTCTCCGCCGGTATCGCCCACGAGTTCAACAATCTGCTCACCGCCGTGATCGGCCACGCCCAGCTGGGCCAGCTGCTCGACGACCCAAGCGCCAAGGACGAGACGCTCGCTGTGATCGCCCGCGTCTCCCAGCGCGGCACCGGCATCACCGGCAGCCTGCTCACCTTTGCCCGCCAGCGCGAGCCCGAGCTGCACCTTGCCAATCTCCAGGACGCCATCGACGACACGCTGGCCCTGCTCGGCCACGATCTGCGCCGCGAGAGGGTGACGCTGCTGCTGGAGCTAGACGAGCTGCCACCGCTGCTCTGCGACCTCGGGCAGCTCGGCCAGGTGCTGCTGAACCTGCTCACAAACGCGCGTGACGCCCTGCGCGAGTGTGGCGGCGGCACGCTTCGCCTCGCCCTTGCCCGCGACAACGACCAGGCAGTGCTCACCGTCGCCGACAACGGCCCCGGCATCCCGCCCGAGGTGCTGTCCAGGCTCTTCCAGCCCTTTGTGACAACCAAGACCAAGGGCAACGGCCTTGGCATGGCCATCTGCTACGGGATTATCCAGGCGCATCATGGCAGCATCGAGCTTGCCAGCGAGCTGGGGCACGGCACCACCGTGACAATCCGGCTACCCCTACCAACCGACAGCCCGGCGCAGGCCACAGGGCGCCTCGCGACAAGCACAGCCTGAGGGCAGCGCCCCACCTGGCGCCCTGTGGTACAATAATGCTAGCAGAAGCGCTCAGGCGCGCGCCGCAAGGCCGCCTGGGCGTGTCGTCTGTTCAGCAGCCAGCGATGCGCCCGCCGCATCCTTGATATGTCGCCTTTCCGGCGCACTGAGCCTATGCTTCGCAACGATATTCGGAACATTGCTATTATCGCCCACGTGGACCACGGCAAAACCACGCTCGTGGACGCGCTGCTCCGGCAGAGCCGCATCTTCCGCGACAACCAGACCGTGGAAGACCGCGTGATGGACTCGAACGCCCTCGAGCGCGAGCGCGGCATCACCATCCTCTCGAAGACCACCGCCGTGATCTACCGAGGGATCAAGATCAACATCGTAGACACGCCCGGCCACGCCGACTTTGGCGGCGAGGTGGAGCGCGTTATGAATATGGTCGACGGCGTGCTGCTGCTTGTAGACGCCGTGGACGGCCCCATGCCCCAGACAAAGTTTGTGCTGCGCAAGGCGCTGCAGGCCGGCCACCGCGCCATCGTCGTGGTCAACAAAGTTGATCGGCCCCAGTCGCGCCCGAACCATGTGGTGAACGAGACTTTCGATCTCTTCGTGGATCTCGGCGCCAGCGACGAGCAGGCCGAGTTCGCGACGATCTACACCAACGCCGTGCTCGGCCACTCCGGTCGATCGCCCCTGAAGATGTATCCGTCGCTGGAGCCGCTCTTCGAGTGCATCCTCGACCGCATCCCCGCCCCCGAGGTAGACGCAGACGCCCCAGCCCAGTTTCTCGTTACCACCAGCATCTACGACGACTACAAGGGCAAGATTATCACGGGCCGCCTCACCCGTGGCACGATCAGCAAGGGCCAGCCGCTCGCACGCATTAGCCGCGAGGGTGGCACGATCACGCCCGTGAAGATCAACCAGCTCTTCACCTACAACGGTCTGCATCGCGAGGAGGTGGAGAGCGCCAGCGCCGGCGACATTATTGCCCTGGCCGGTGTCGCCGACGCTGCGATCGGCGATACCATCGCCGACGCCACCAACCCCGAGGCGCTGCCCACCATCAAGGTCGAGGAGCCCACCGTCCTTATGACCTTCGGCGTAAACACTGGCCCCTTCGCCGGCCGCGAGGGCAGCTTTGTCACCTCGCGCAAGCTGCGCGAGCGGCTCTACCAGGAGACCGAGCGCGACGTGGCCTTGCGCGTGCGGGACACCGACAGCGCCGATGTCTTTATGGTGAGCGGGCGCGGCGAGCTACATCTTGGTATTCTGATCGAGACCATGCGCCGCGAGGGCTACGAGTTTCAGGTCTCCAAGCCCGAGGTCATCTTCCACGAGGGTGAGGACGGCACCAAGCTCGAGCCGGTGGAACTGGTGGAGATCGAGGTCGCCGGTGACTACCAGGGCGCAGTGGTCGAGCTGCTTGGCCGTCGCCAGAGCCATATGCGCGACATGCGCGTCTCGGAGGATGGCAGCGTTCACTACTCGTACCTGGTGCCCACGCGCGGCCTGCTCGGCTTCCGCCAGATCTTCCTCACCTCTACACGCGGCACGGGCATTCTCAACAGCCTCTTCTACGGCTACGAGCCGGTGAGCGGCGAGATGGAGATGCGCACCGCAGGCAGCCTGATCGCCGCCGAGAGCGGCGTGGCCACCACCTTCGCCATTCACGGTGTGCAGGATCGCGGCACCTACTTTGTGGCCCCAGGCCAGGAAGTGTACGAGGGCATGGTGGTTGGCCAGCACATCCGCGACGTGGATCTTGAGGTGAACGTCTGCAAAGAGAAGCACCTTAACAACATGCGCAACAACAAGGGCGCCGAGACGATCCGCATCGAGGCGCCGCGCACACTCTCGCTCGACGACGCCATCGAGTATATCGGCGAGGACGAGCTGGTGGAGGTTACGCCGAAGGGCTGGCGCATCCGCAAGAAGCTGCTCAACTCCGACGACCGCCGCCGCGAGAAGAAGAAGCGCGACATGGCGCTCGCGTAGGGCTGATGACCGGGTGACCGGGTGACGGGCCTCGCTGCGCTCGGCTGACCGGGTGACCGGGTGACATCTCTTGCACCGATAGGTGTCACCGTGTCACCAGGTCACCGGGTCACCGGGTCACTTAAACAACCTCGCCCCTAACTTACTCATCCCCCTCTAATCTCCGCCTAAGGCTGCTCTTACCCCCCTGGCCCATACTTTGCTATGACGTTCCTCAGGGGGGCATCCCGAAGCCTCCCGCTGTGTCCCCTACCACACGCCCCATACGGGATCACTGCTTTTTCTGTTGTCCGCACCCAGTCGCAGCCTGGGTTTGTGGCAGGAAAGGGGTACACCCCCATGACGAGTCCGGTGCTTAACAGCCCTGGTGCGGCTGAGTCGATTATTCTGTACCTAAACGAGATCGGCGACGAGCCCCTGCTCACGTTTGCTCAGGAGCAGGAGCTAGCCCACGCAATCACCGACGGCCGCGAGGCCAAGCGTCGGCTTGCCAACGAGTCCCCGCTGCTGCCCGTCGAGCGGCGGCGCAGTGATGATCAGGTGGCTGCGGGGGAGCGCGCCCGCGCCCAGCTGATCAGCTCGAACCTGCGGCTCGTGGTGAGCATCGCCCGCCGCTACCAGGGCCACGGCCTCAGCCTGCTCGATCTTATCCAAGAGGGTAGCCTCGGCCTGATGCGAGCCGTCGACAAGTTCGACGCGAGCCGCGGCCTGAAGTTTTCCACCTACGCAACCTACTGGATCCGCCAGAGTGTGGGCCGCGCCATCGCCGACCAGGGGCGCACCGTGCGCCTGCCGGTGCATCTCGGCGAGCGGCTCTCTCGCCTGGCGCGCGTGCGCCAGCAGCTCACCCAGCGCCTCGACCGCGACCCCACCCAGGAGGAGGTTGCCAGCGAGCTTGGACTTACCACCGAGCAGGTGACACGCGCCGAGCAGGCCGCTATGGCGCCCGCCTCGCTCGACGAGGCCCACACCGACGATGGCAGCGGCTCGCTCGCTGAGATCATCGCCGACCCGCTCCAGCCCTCGCCACTCGAGGAAGTCACCCATGGCCTGCTCCGCGACGATCTGAGCGAGGCGCTCGCGCACCTCACCCCGCGTGAGCGCAACATTCTCAGTTTGCGCTACGGCCTCGGCGGGGCCACGGCGATGACGCTGGAGCAGATCGGCCAGACGCTTGGCCTCACCCGTGAGCGCGTGCGCCAGCTGGAGAGCGAGGCGCTTAAGAAGCTGCGCGACCCGATGCTGGCCCGCCGCATCCACGGCTACTTCGACGAAACGTAGAGCATAGGACGCAAAGCGTAAAGCACAAAGCGTAGAACGGTCGTGCGCACGCGGGACGGCGGGGCCGTTTTGCGCTGGTGCGGTCGCTTTGCGCTTTGCGCTTCTCACGGCAGCGAGGCAAGGGCCAGCTCGGCGCGCTCGCGCCAGATCGAGGCGGGGGCGAGGTCGGCGGCGCGGATGAGCGCGGCGCGGGCAGCACCAGAGTCGCCCAGGGCGGCGAGGGCAGCGCCAAGATAGTAGGCTGCCTCCGGCCCCGCTCCTGCAGTCTGTGCGGCCCGCGCCGCCTCAGCGGCCTGCGCGAAATGGCCACAGTGGTAGCTGCTGGCCGCCAGGGCGCCCTGGGCTTCCGCATTCTGGCCGAGCATCTTGGCGGCAAGCTCCGCCAGGGGCAGCCCACTTTCGCACAGCTCGTAGGTGGTGGCAAGGTGGAAGCGCGCCGCCAGCAGCGCATAGCGCCCACGCTCGGCAGCGGGCGCCTGGGCCAGCGCCTGCCCGTAAGCCAGGGCGGCCTGATCGTACTCGCGGCGGGCAGCGTGCCAGCTGGCCCACGCAAGCTGCACGTCGGGGTCGCCGGGGGCAAGGCGGGCCACACTGTCGATCTGGGCGCGTGCGGCCTCGGTGGCGTCGGCATCGAGGTAGGCCAGGGCGAGCAGCGTGCGCGCCCGTGGCTCGTCGGGGTACTGGGCAACCAGCGCCTCCAGGCGCACAAGGCCGCCCTGGGCGTCGCCAGCGCGCCAACGGGTGTAGGCGGCGTAGGCGGCCGCGCTCAGCGCCTCGGGGCCGCGCGCGTCTACCTGCGCGAACTGCTGCTCCGCCAGGCCATACAGCCCGAGCCCAAGGTAGAGCTGGCCGAGCAGCTGCGTGCGGGCGGCAGACGGGGCCAGCTCTAGCACCGCCGCGAGCTGCGCTGGCCCCGCGCCGGTCGCCACAAGCAGTGGCGCAAGCAGTGGAGGGGCGGGTGGCGCGGGCACGCCAGCGGGCTCCGCCCACGTCGCCCGTGCGGCACGCGGGTCGGCGTGCGCCTGGAGCAACGCCAGACGGTAGCGGGCGAGCGCGACCCAGTCTGGCGGGAGCGCCCCAACAATGGCGGCGCTGTAGCCCGCATCGGCGGCGAGATAGTCGCCCTGGCGCAGCGCCTGCTCGGCGGCGAGCAGGCGGCCCGGCGCACGGTAGGCGCAGGCGGCCGAGCTGCGGCAATCCTCTAGCAGCAGCCAAGTGCGCGCGGCGAGCTCGGCGCGGCCATTGTCGGCGAGGGCGTGGCCGAGGTAAAGCAATGCTAGCTGGTAGTCGGCGGGGGCGAGGCCACGCTGCATAGCGGCGCGCAAAACTTTCTCGGCGGGCAGCGGCTCGCCGCGCAGGGCGCGCACCATGCCCAGCCGCAGCTGGGCGGAGGGCAGCGCGGGCGCAAGCGGTTCGTAGGCCGCAAGCGCCTCGTGGTAGCGCCCGGCGACGAACAGCCTATCCGCGGCGCGCAGCCCGTCACGCGGGTCGGGGCGGAAGACCAAGCCGAGCGCCACGGCTGCAAGCAGCAGCGCGGTGAGGCAGCGCAGGCCGAGGACGAGGCGCGATTTCACGTTACACCCTGCCAGTTGGACCACCACGAGCCGAGCCGAGCCGTTGGATCATCAAGCTACGCGCCGAACCGTTTGGATCATCAAGCTACGCGCCGAACCGTTTGGATCATCAAGCTACGCGCCGAACCGTTTGGATCACGAAAGGCGCGAAGGCCTGCGAAAGGCGCGAACGCGAAAAGCGCGAAGCTCTGGTTTCGTGGTGGTTCGCGGCCTTTCGCGGCTTTCGTGGTCCAAACGGTTCGCGGTCTAGATGGGCTCACTTCTCGCCGCGCGGCCAGATCGCCCAGAGCACAGCGGCGACGGCGGCGGTCCAGGCGCGGTCGGCCTCCTTGGCAAAGCCGCGGGTGCGCAGCTGCACGCCGCCGAGGAACAGGCCCGTGGCCATCATACCGCCGGCCAGACGGTCGGTGGAGCGCTCCACCCGGCGCATGCCGCGCTCAAGGCGCGTAAAGTCCGTCCGCGTGGAGAGCTCGCCACGATTAGCGGCCTTGTAGTAGCTATCCATCTGGCGCGGCAAGGCAAGCAGGATCTGGCCGATCTCGCGCAGCTCCTTCTGCACCTGATCGGGCCAGTTGTTGCTGGCGCGCTCCTGGCTCACCAGCTTGAGCGTAAAGGGGCGCAGCTCCTCGAACAGGTTGATGTCGGGGCAGATCTCGGTGGCGAGGCCGGCAACCATGCTCAGGGCCCGCCCAAAGTAGAGCAGATCCTGCGGGATCTGGAAGGGCAGATCGTAGACGATATCGCGGGTCTCCGCTAAGATCGCCTCGACATCCATGTTCGTCATCTCGCGCATGGTGCGGTTGAACGAGTAGCGCAGTAGGATCTGCACGGCCTGCACGATCGGACGCTTGTCGGCGCCGGGCAAAATCATGTGCAGCTTGTCGAGCGTGTCGACGATGCGCTCGGCGTCGTTCGTGGCGAGGCCCACCACGCCACCACGCACCACGTCCATCGTCTGGGGCGGCAGCACGCCGACCATGCCGAAGTCCACAAAGATGATCGTGAAGGGCCGACCGGGGGCGCTGGTGTGCGCCTCGAAATCGCCGATTCGACGGCCATTAGACGTCACACCATCGCGCTTGGTGGCCGCCGGGGGTGTAACACCGTTGGTGTAGGCCACGGCGGGCAGCTCAGGCTCGATCCGCACAAACAGGTTGCCGGGGTGCGGGTCGGCGTGGAAGAAGCCATCGATGAAGAACTGCTTCAGGTAGCAATTGTTCAGGCGGGACACAAGCTCCAGTCGGCTTACGCCGAGCGCATCCAGGGTGGTCAGGTCGTTGATCTTAATCCCGCTGATGCGCTCCATCACCAGGACGCGGCGCCTAGTAAGCTCGGCAACCGGCTCGGGCACATGGATGCCCTCCACACCCGCAAAGTTGGCGCGAAAGATGGCGGCGTTCTTGGCCTCCTGCACGTAGTCGAGCTCCTGCACAAGCACCTTGGCGAACTCGGCGAGCAGGGCGTCCAGGTCGGCGCGGCGCCTAATCGGCGGGTAGTTCTTGATCAGGCGAATCACCCAGGCCACGGCGCTCAGATCCACCTCGATGATCTGCTCGATGAAGGGGCGCTGCACCTTCACCGCAACCTCGCGCCCATCGCGCAGGGTGGCGAAGTGAACCTGCCCAAGCGAGGCGGCGGCCACAGCCTCCTGATCAAAGCGCAGGAAAAGCTCGCTGGGCGGGGCGCCAAGCTCTGCGATGATCACCTCGAGCACGTGGCCAGCGGGCGCGGGTGGCACCTCGTCCTGAAGGCCGGCCAGCTCGCGGCGCACCGCCTCGGGCACAATGTCGGCGCGCGATGAGAGGAACTGGCCGAGCTTGATCTGCATACCGCCCAGCTCCAGGGCCATACCCCGGAACACGCGTGCGATGCGCGTCCAGCGCTGGGGGGCGCTGCGACGCACGTACCAGCGCAGCAGGCTGAAGCGGGCCAGAAACACATCCCAGAAGTAGATATGGATCAGCACGCCGAGAAAAAACGCCGAGACGCGCAGGAAGCGCTGACGAGGGTGAAACTGGGGTGCGGCGCTCGGGCGTGGCTCCGCCGTCTGATTAGGGATGGGCGGATCGGGCCGTCGGATCTGAAAAACTTGCGTCATACTCACATCGCTAGTGGTCGTCTCTCCACCAGAGTATACCAGAAACCCCCGCCCGCCGACGGCCGCACGTCCGGCTGGTGCCCTTCGACCGACTGAGGGCAAGTTAAACCCTGCGACCGATCCAGGCGGGCGTCAGGGCCGCTACCATGACGATGGAACAGATCGCCCGCCGAGCCGCTGGCCATGCAGCCAACTTTGCAGCCAGAATACAGGATCTATGGCCATCGATAGTATACGCCTCCTCACCGATAGCGCGGCGCAGCTCTGGCGCCGCCTCGACGATATTCGCCCGCTTGATGCACCCACCCCTGGCGCCAGCTTCGACGAGTGGCTGGGTTTCACCAAAGGCTTTCAGCTCGACCAGGCCGAGGAGCAGGCGCTGCGCCGCGACTACCGCCGCCTGCTCACGCTGCTTGAGGAGCTCGAGATCCTGGTGCGCTCACGTGCCCGCGCGCTCGCCCTTGTGCGCGAGCAAGCCGCTGGCCCTCACCCCCCAACCCCTGCTCCCTGAGCGCCCGAACCCTTTGGACCACGAAGCCGCGAATGGGTGCGAACCACCGCTAAACCGGCCATGCGCGTTCGCGCTGTTCGTGCCACTTCGTGCTGTTCGTAGTCCAGACATTCGCGTCGCTCGTCGGTCTTCCCATACGGTTGCCGAATCCGGCACGAGCATGTATAGTAGTGGCCGTTTATCGCCACACTAGCACACCCTCGGAGGAGTGCCCATGTCGCTTGAAGTTGCTATCGACGAGCTCGTCCGACAGATCAGCGCCGCGAGCCCCAGCGCCGTCATCCGCGTGACACGCGTCTCCGACGAGGAGGCCAGCCTGCGCGCCTACGCCCCCGCCAGCGACGAGGCCGCGATCAAGGCCGCCACCCAGGAGTACACGCTCCAGTTGCTGATCGGCGAAGGCCTCGATGTGCAAGTGCTCGTCTACGACCTCGCCACGTCGCTGCCGCCGGAGGAGTGACAGGGTGACAGGGTGACACGGTGACAGGGTGACAGGGTGACACGGTGTCACGGTGACACGGTGACACGGTGACAGGGTGACACCTATCGGTGCCGTTAGGTGTCACCGTGTCAGCCGAGCGTAGCGAGGCCTGTCACCGTGTCACCGTGTCACCCCTCACTTCTTCAGCTCCTCCACCAGCCACTCCAGGGCCAGCAGGTAGCCGCGCCAGCCCAGGCCCGCGATCTGCCCTGTGGCCACCGGCGCCACCAGCGAGCTGTGTCGGAACGGCTCGCGCTTGTAGACGTTCGAGAGATGCACCTCGATGATTGGCGCGCTCAGGGCCGCCAGCGCGTCGCGCAGCGCCAGCCCGTAGTGCGTCAGGGCGCCAGGGTTAATGATGATCCCCGCCGCCGTCCACCCCTCCCCCTGGAGCATGTCTACCAGAGCCCCCTCGTGGTTCGACTGAAAACAGATCAGCCGCAGCCCCGCCGCCGCAGCCCGCGCGGCGAGGGCCGCGTCGATCTCGGCCAGCGTCGTGCTGCCGTAGATCTCCGGCTGGCGCCGCCCCAGCATGTTGAGGTTCGGACCGTGCAGCGCGAGGATGGTTTGCATTGGGCGCTCTCTATGAGACGCGACGGTGGACGGTGGACGGTGGACGGTGGACGGTGCTCGGGCAGACGTTCGGCTATCGGCTATCGGCTTTCGGCTATTGCCTACCGCGCCAGCAGCGGCAGGTAGTAGGTGCGCCGCACCACTGGGCCGGGGTAGACGAGCGTAAGCTCTACGCTGTCGCGCACGCTGCTATTGGTGCGCGAGCGGGCCTCCACGCTGATCCTGCCGATGATGTCACGCGGGAGGTTCGCCGGCACGATCACCTCGATCGCCACACGGAAGCGGCTGTCTTTGTCGATCTGCACCGTGCTGGGCGTGAGCGTCACTGTCCAGCCGGCGGGCACCCCCGTGGCCACAAGGTCGAAGGTGTCCAGGTCGTTGCCGCTGTTGTACACGCTCAGGCCGCTCAGGCTCTGCGGCGGCCCCGCCTGCACCACCCGCACCTGCGACGCTGAGAGATCCACACCAGCCACCAGCAGCACGCTAATACTGTTGGTAGCATCGTCATTGACCGTCGGATCGCCCACCAGCTCCGCCCTCACGCGGGCGAAGCCGGACGTGTTGGCCCGTAGCGCGTTGGGGAGAAGCACACGCACCTCCACCACCAGGCTCTGGCCGGCGCCCAGGTTCACCAGGTTCGGCGTCACCGTTGTGGCCCAGCCGTTCGCCTCAAGCGCCGTGAGGCTGAAGAGCCCCTGCGTCGTGCCGATGTTGGTGAGCGTGTGCGTGAAGACCGCCGTGCTCTCTGGCGCCGCCGTGCCGACGTTGTCGGGAGTTAGCAGCACACCGAAGGCCGGCCCCACCGTCGTGATGTCCGCTTCGTCGTCGAGCAGCGGCGCGCTAGTGCCATCCTCAAACAGGCGCAGCGTGGTGGTGTTCGTCACGCCGATGGTGGCGCTGGTGGGCGAGGTAACCTGCAAGCTCACCGTGGCTGTTCCACCCGGCACCAGGGGCGCTGTGGGGCTGCCTGTCACCACCGAGCTCCAGCCGGCGCTGCTGTCTTGCGCCTCCACGCTGAAGGCCGTTGTGGTGGTGCCCGTGTTCGTGACGATGTGGGTGAAGGTGGCGCTCTGCCCGGCATCCACGTTCTTGCGCGTGCCCGGCGACAGATCGGCCGCCGTGATGCTCGCCACCGTGGCCGTGTCTACTGCGCTGTCGCTCTCCGCGCCGCCCTGGGCCGTTGCCGTGACGGTGATGATGTTTGTGGTGCCGGCGCCGATCACGTTGGGGATGCGGGCCGTCACAGTGACGGTGCGCGTCAGGCCGCGCGTCACGTTCAGGGCCAGTGTGGGCGTGACGATCACGTTCCAGCCTGGCGTGCTGGCGGCGAGGCCGAGCGTGAAGCTGTCGGTGCCGTTGCCGGTGTTGGTAAGGGTGTGGGTGAAGGTGAGCACCTGGCTCGGCGCTCCGGTGATGCTCAGGTCCGGCGCCAGCACGACGCCGCGCACCCGCAGCACGTTCATCCGGTTGATCGCCGTGGCCGTGACGCTCGGCGGCGGCCCGACCTGCCCGCTGTTGTCGGCGGTGGCGGAGACGGTGATGTCGTAGCTGCCCGCGTCGGCGCCCACCGGCACGCTCACCACGACGGTGAAGCTACAGGTGGCGCCAGCTGCGACCGTGGTGTTGCAGGTGGTGGCCGTGGTCGTGGCGCTCCAGCCCGCCGGGGCCGTGAAGCTGGCTGGCACCGTGATCGGCACCGCCGCGTTGCCCGTGTTGGTAACGATGTTGGTGAAGCTCACGCTGCCCGCCGCGCTGCGCACATCCACCGGATCAGGCGTGCCAGCGCCGGGGAGAATGGTGGCAGAGCCGCCGCCCGTCACGTTGACAGTTGCCGTGCGGGTGACGGCGGCTGGCGGATTTACGCCGCCCGTGCCCTGCGCGGTGACGGACACGCCATAGCTGCCCGCCGCCGTACCCGAGGGCGCGCGGAAGGTGACGCGCACGTTCGAGACGGCGCCCGCCGCCAGGTTTGTGGGGCTTGGCGTCGCCGTAACGCCCACGAGCGTCAGTGGATTGCCGCCGCCAGTGGTGGCAGCAACGACCGTGAAGTTGTCGGCGCCGTTGCCCGTGTTGGTGAGCACATAATCGAGGAAGACATCGGAGCCCGCAGGCGTCGCCTTCGTCTGGGGCGCGTCGGGCGTGAAGGTAAAGCTGCGCACGGCGGCCACCGTGATCAGATCATCAACCTGGCCCGTCTGCTGGCCGCTCACCACGCCCACCTTGAAGCGCACGATGATGCTGCCGGGCGCTGGCGGTGTGGCCGGCGTGTTCACCACGATCGTGAGCGTGGTGGTGCCACGGCCGGGGATGTTGGTCTGGCCGAGCGTGGCCGAGGCGATGCTGAAGCCTACCGGCGCGCCGACTAGCTGCGGCGAGACGACCTCGAAGACACCCGCAAGGTCGCCGGTGTTGGTAACACTATGCGTGAACGTCACGCTCCCCGGCGCAAAGGGCTTTGTCTGCGCGGGCGAGACGGCAGGCGCGGCCGGGGTGAGCGCGACGACCTGCGCTGTTGTGGTGTCGGTCTGCTGGGCCGAGCTTGTGGTGCTGCCAAGCACGGCGCGCAGCGTGGTAACGTCCTGGGTGCCATTCACGGTACCCACGGGCACGCTCACCGTAACGCCGAAGTCGGCCGAGGCGCTACCGCCAGCGGCAGCGGCGGGCAAAGTGACGATGGTCGGCCCACTGGCCCAGCCGAGGGTCGAGGTGATCTGGACGGTGTAGCTGCGCTGCACCTGCGCGTTGTGTGTAAGGGTGTGATTGTAGATCGTGGAGGTGCCGGGGGCCACGTTGCGATTGGCGGGCGAGGCCGCGCTGAGCGTAAGGGTGAGCGGCGCCGTACACGCCGCCACCGCCACGGCATCGAAGACGGCGCTAAACGGAGATGTGTTGCCCGCCGCGTCGGTGACGGTGGCCGTGAGGTAGCGCTGGCAGCCGGGGACGGCGATGCTGAAGCTGCCGCCCGTGGCCGTGCCGCTGGCCAGGAAAACTGGGCCCTCGTCCACCTCGACGATGCTGCTGGTAAACAGCTCTACGGTGCAGCCATTGCAGCCGTTGGTGGAGCCGGTGGCGGTGGGCGGGGTGCCAGCGCTCACGGCGCTGATGACGGGCGCGCCCCGACCGCCATTGCCGCCGTTGCGCAGAACGATCCCGTTGCCCACATTTGTGCTGGTCTCACTGCGCGAGATAGTGATCGCAGTGGCCGTATCGACGTGGACGCCGTTGCCGCCGCCGGAGTCGCCGTTGCGCACCAGCCGGTTAGCGATGATGTCGTTGTCGTTCGCTGGGGCGCCCACGCCGCTTACCAGGATGCCATGAAACTCCTGCACACTGCCGATGGTGGAGTCGCCGTTGAAGGCGATCAGATTGCGCTCGATGCGGTTGCCGGTGCCGGCCAGGATACGCACGCCATCCTGTTGGTTGCGGATGCCAGTATTGAAGGCGGTGAGGCCACTGGCGCGGGTGCCGATCTTGTTGTCGCTCACCACGTTGTTGCTGGAAGGGTAGGGCACCGAGGCGATCACGCCGCCAAGGCTAATGCCCACGCCGCCGCCGCTGATCACATTCTCGCTGATCGTGTTGCCGTTGGAGCGGAAGACCCTGATCAGCTCGCGCTGAAACTGCAGCGCGACATCGCTGTTGAGGGCGGCATCGCCGGCGGCGCGCACGCCGATATAGTTGCCGCGCACGGTGTGGCCACCGGTGCTGCACGGCGTCGGCGGCGTGCCGCAGTTGCCGCCGACAACGTCGGATGCGTCGGGGTCGATCAGCACGCCCGCGCCGACGCGGCCAGAGGTCGAGCCGCTGAAGGCGATCACGTTGCGGTCGGCGGCGGTGCTGCCGCCAATGGTGATGCCGTCGCCGTTCTCGATCCAGATGCTGGCGGCGCCGTTGGCCGTGTTGGCGATGAAGCTGGGCGTAAGGACATGCAGCGTGGAACTGGCGCCAGTGGCGTTGGTGCCCAGAAAGTTGCCGCGCACTGTGTGGCCGCCGGAGCGGAAGCGCACGCCAAAGGTGATGTTGGCCGAGATCACATTGCCGGGGCCGATCGTCACCCTGCCATTCGGGCCTGCGTCCGCAGCGTCGTAGCGACCAACGTAGATGCCCTCGCCGTTGGACTGGCCGTTGACGCCGTTGGGCAGCGGGTTGCCGGCGGGCGAGAGGCCCACGTAGTTCCCGGCGATCGTCACGTCGCCAAACTTGAAGGCGGTGTCGGCCACCTCGATGCCGCGCACGAGGTTGCCGGAGACTACGTTGCGGCCGCCGGCGGGGTTGGCCGGGTCGCCGACGGTGGTGTTGTAGGGGCCGTAATTCCCACCGCCGCCGATGATCAGGCCGACACGGTTGGGAATGGCGGCGCCCGTGCTGGTGACGCCGATCAGGTTGCGCTGGAGCACGGTGCCGGTTGGGATGCGGGTGCTATCGAAGGAGGTGCCGAAGCCCGCGACGAAGATCCCGGCGATCACGGGGTTGGCCGCAGCGCCCGGCACCATTCCGCCAATAAGATTGTCAGTGATCAATGTGCCGCTGGAGCCCGAATCGATATTGATCCCGGCCTGGGTGCGGTCGGTGTTCACGCCTGTAGGCCGCGCATTGCCGGCAACGTTAGTCCCGATATAGTTGCCGACAATCCGGTTGCCGTCATTTGTGGCGGTCTCGCCCGCGCCGCCGACGCCCACATTGCCAACCCCGCCGCCCGCGATCACGTTGCGCTGGTTGGCGGCGGTGCCGCCAACGATGTTGTTGTCGGCGTCGCCGCCGATACGCACGCCGTAGCGAGCATTGTTAAGCGCGCTTGTGCCATTCGCATCCAGGCCAAGCCAGTTATTGTAGAGCCGGTTATTGTCGCCGCGGCCGAGGGTGCCGTCAATCAGGATGGCGGAGCCGCTGGTAAAATCGGTGTCGCTGGCGAGAAAGCCGCCGATGACCATGTCGCGCACCTCGTTGTTACTGGAGATGAGCACAAGGCCGTGGCCCGTCTTGCCGGGCAGCGAGAGCAGGTCGCCTCTGAGCACAATCGTGTGCTCGCTGCCGGTAGCGAGGTTGGTGCCGTCGATCGTGGTGCCGTCGTCGCTAATGGCGGGCAGCGGCGAGGCGGGCGAGATGATATGCGGGCCAGCGCCGGGGATGTTGAAGGTGATTGTGTCGGCGCCGGGGCTTGTGTTGGCGAGCCGAATAGCCTCGCGCAGCGTGCAGCCGTCGGGGCCACAGCCGCCCGCCACATTGTCGTCTACGTCGCCGACAAGGGTAACGGCAAAGGTCTGCGCGAGGGCCGGCAGGGCTGCCGGCGCGGTCGCGAGCAGCACCGCGAGCAGCACCGCGAGGCGAAGATGGCGTCGGAGTGATGGCACGGTGCTCCTCCTTGGGATAGTTACCAATCGGGGCGCCCACGCGGGGCGCCCTTACGAAATCTTTCAGATCGCAGTCCTACTGCGTGCCCGCGTTGCGCATCAGCGGCAGCCACAGGCGCGGAACCTTGATCCCGCCGGTGATCAGGATCCTGTCTTCTACGAGCGCGTCGCTGATCGTCTCGCCGGTGGGCGAGCCACGGCGCAGGAAGATCGTCACCGTCTCGATGTTGCCGGTGGTCAGGCGCCGATCAATCGTGACAATGGCGCGGAACTGGGCCAGGCTGTAGCGCCCGAGCGCCGGGTTCACGTCGACGCCGGCGTAGAGCGTAAAGCAGCCCTGGCTGTCTACCACAAAGCCGTTGGTAGCGGACTCAAAGCGCACCCTGCTCTGGCCAGATGTGAAGTAGTCGAGGCAGAACTTCGCCGTGCCGTTGCTCTTGTTCTCAACATTGTGGGTCAGGATCACCTGGCCCTCAGCTACACCCTCCGCCTCGACCTCAGGGAAAATATCGGCGTTGGCGTTGAGGTCGGCCCGCGTCGTCGCGCTGAAGACGATCGTCTGGGCCGGGTAGGGCGGCGTGACGCTGGAGGGCAGCGTGGCGGTGAGGAAGGTGGTGGCCGACACGTTCTGCAAGGCGCCTGCGGGCACCGTCACCGACAGGCCGAGGCGCGCATCTTTGCCTGGCCCCAGCGTGAGCGTGGTCGAGTTAATGCTGGTGGACCAAACGCCAGGGCTGTTGGCTGGGTCAACCGTGCGGTAGGCGATGTTCAGGGTAACGGTGACATTGCCGTCGTTCTTGACCGTAAAGGCGTGCGGCACTGCGGTCTGCGGCTTACCCGCGCCGAGGCTGCTGCGTGGCGTCACGCTGATCACCGGGCGCGCGAGCACCGTGGTCTCCAGCCGCGCCGTCACCGTAACAGGCGGCGGGCTGCCAGTGATCGTGATCGTCGTGGTGTCCTTTTTGCCAAAGGCCACGTTAGGATCAGACCCAGTGGGCAGCTTCAGAGTGACGGTGACGAGGCGCGAGGCCCCGGCGGCCACGGCGAAGTCGGTACTCGTGATCGGCACCGTGGTAAGGCCCCAGCGCGCCAGCGTGCCGCCAGTTGCGAGGCGCAGGTTGCTGTAGCCCACTGTGCCATTGTTGCGCAGGCGCAGCGTGTACGTCACCGTTTCGCCGGGGGCGGCGCTGGTTGCGAGCGCCGAGATCGGCTCTAGCAGCAGGCTCGCGGTGAGTGGCAGGGTGGTAAACTCGGAGCTATTGCCAAAGCCGTCGGTGGCGATGAAGAGCAGGCGCTTGGGCAGCGGGCTCAGCAGCCGGGCCACAAAGCGGCCATTCGCCGCCACAGTGATCAGGTCGCGCGGGGTGCTGCCGCCGCTCTCTGGTAGGGTCGTCAGAGGCAGCCAGCCCTGCTCCTCGGCGGAGGTGAGCGTCTCTGGGCGGAAGACCTGAATCGTACAGGTGATACAGGCCGAGGCGGGCGTGAGGCCGCCCTCGGTGCGCAGCGTGCTGGTGTAGACGTAGCCCTCGATCACGCCGGACTGGTTGATGCGCAGGCTGAGCGGGTTGACAAAGTTCAGATCGACGATCGGGCCATCGATGCCGTGGTTCGGCGTAAGCTGGCTGTCGGGATCAGCGCCGCTGCCGGGGTACACGGTGGAGCCGACCAGTTTGATCGCGCCGCCGTTCTGGGCGAGCTTGTTGAAGCGCATAGTGGCGCGGTTCACATCGCCCTGGAGCGCGATGCCGCGGCCGGTGTTGGCGCGCAGCGTGTTGGAGAGGATCTGGGCGCCGGTGAGCGTGGCTGCGCCATCGAGGAAAATCCCGTCGGCGGCGGCGTTCACCACCACGCCTGCGGGGCTTCTGCCGCTGTCGCTGATCACGTTGCTGGACAGGATCAGGTTGCGCGAGGCGCCGCCCGCGATAATGCCGCCGCCGATGTTGCGCGTAACGGGATTGTTGGCGCGCACCGTCACGGTGAGCACATCGCTGAGGCGCACGGCGGCGCCCACGTTGAGCCTGATCGTGTTGGTGAGAATGTTGATATTCTGGGCGCGCCCGCTCACCACCACGCCGTCGGCGTTGGGGAAGGCGAGCAACGTGCTGCTACCAACGGCTACGGGCAGCCAGCCAATGCGGTTGCTGCTGATCGTAACCGTGGCAACATTGGTGGCGCTCAGGCCGCCAGTGACGGGGGCGCTGGTGCCGTCGCCCTGCACGAGGATGGCGGGGAAATCCGTGGCGGTGGTGTCGGCGGCGGCGGCGACAGTGTTGCCATCCAATGTGAGCTGGCGCACCGTGCCGGAGACGCGCACGCCCTCGCCGCTGTTGGGGCCGCGCTCCAGGTAGTTGTTGCTAGCGAACTGCTGGATCAGCCCGATCTGGTTACCGCGCACGGTGGTGCTAAAGGTATTGGTGGCCTGGGTGCCGCTGAGCGCGATGGCGGGGCCGACATTGCCGGCAATAAAGTTGACCGCGCTGCTCACGCCGCCGATCAGCGTGTTGCGGCTGGTAAACACGTCTACGCCGGGGCCGGCATTGCCCTGCACAGCCTTGCGGTTCAGGCTGAGGCCCACGAAGTTGCCGGTGAGCGTGGTGGTGAGGGCGCCCGTGAGCCGCACGCCAAAAAGCGTGTTGCCAGAGATCGTGTTGCCGGAGATCGTGGTGGCGCGGGCGTTCTGCACGAGCACGCCGCCCTGGGCGTTTGCCTGAACAGCGGAGGTGGTGCCCGCGATCACAACCCCGATCAGGCTATTCTCAACCCGCGTAGTGGCGGTGCTAGCGCCATCGACAAACACGCCACGGCCCGCGTTGCCGGCGATGATCGTGCGGTTGACGGAGGTGCCGCCGGTGAGCGTCGTGGCGGTGGCGCCGCTGTCGATCCTCACGCCGTCGCCTGCGTTGGCGATCGCAGCGTTACCAGCGCCGGTGGTGCCCACGAAGACGCCGCTGAGCGTGGTGTTCTGGGTGGTGCTGCCAGTGACGCGGATGCCGTTCGCGTTGTTGCCACTCACCACCAGGGCCGAGGCAGTTGTGCCCGAGAGGCTGGTGGCGCGGGCGCCGCTACCCACGAAGATCCCGTCGCCGGCATTGCCGAGCGCCGCGTTACCAGCGCTGTTGAGGCCCACGACATTGCCTGCCACAGTGGTCGTGATCGTGCCGCTGCCAGCGATGCGAATGCCCGCGAAGTTAAGGCCAGTGCCATTGCCGCCGATCACGTTGCGGTCGGTGTTGATCGTGGCGCTACCGATGGTGGTGCGCGCGGTTGTCTCGCCTGGGCCGGAGAGAACGTGGACGCCGTTCTGCTGATTGCCCAGCGCCGACGGGGGATTACCGGGGCTCAGGCCAATGCGGTTGCCGATCACCACGCTGTCGCTGGCATTTCCGATCAGCACGCCGTCCTGGGAATTGGCGCTGATCACGTTGAAGTTCTGCACGCGGGTGCCAGTAGCGCCGCCACGGATCACGACACCGTTGCAGTTGCGGGTAATGGGCACGGCGCCGGCAAGCGTCAGGCCAATGTAGTTGCGCTCGATGCGGTTGCCGGAACCGACCTGCACCACGATGCCGCCCGCGCCCTGGCCGCTACAGATAAAGCCGTAGATGCTGAGGCTGGAGATCACGTTGCTGTTGCCGGTAACGGTGATCCCATTGAAGATGCTGCCATTGCCATTGATCGCGATATTCGGCGTGCCAGAGGCATCGCCGGCAGCGCCGCTGATGGTGGTGCCATTGGCGCTGAGTGCAGGCAGCGGGTTATTCAGATCAGCGAGGGTGATCACACCGTCGATGAGACTGGCGTCAAAAGTAATATCTGAGGCGCCAATGTCGGCGTTAGCGCGCAGCAGCGCCTGGCGCAAACTACAGTCGTCGTCGTCGGCGGGGTTGGTGCAGCCCGCACCGTCGTTATCGAGCAGCGTATCGACGATGTACTGATTTCCCTGGGCCTGCGAGGCCTGCGGCGCAAGCGCAAACGGCGCAAGGAGCAGGGCGAGGACCGACAGCAGGGGCAGCAAATGCCTGCGCGGATACATCGGGAACTCCTTACGCCGCAGACAGCGCGGCGGCTATAGAATCGGGCGCGGCTCGATTTGGTGTGAACGAATCGCAGCAGTAGTACGCGCCGCTATTCTAGCACGATATGTAAAGAGATGGTAGAGGGGGGTGTAGGAATTGAGTCCTGCATTATCGGCTTAGGCAGGGGACAGGGGACAGGGAACAGGGGACAGGGGCACCGCATGGGGCTAGGCTCCAGCAAGCGATGAAACCCGTAACATGGCTGGGACGCTTGCTTTAGAGCCGGGGGAGGAGGCCGACGCTGCGCAGATAGCCGACGCTAGCGGCGAACTGCTGGTCTTCGTGGAGACTGATCTGGCGCTCGGCGGCGCCGCGCTCCCAAGGTGTGCGCCAGTCGTCGTCGTAGGTGCGTGAGGGAGCGGCGAACTCGCGCAGGATGGGCAGCAGGTCGCGGATATCGCGGGGTGGATAGCCGCGCCACCAGGCGTCGTTGAGCAGGCGCACATGGCGGGCGCTGTAGCTCACCAGCTCGATCTGGCAGGGGACGCCGGGCAACTGGGCCTCGATGAGCTCGATCAGGCGGCGCAGGTTCAAGTCGCCCTCGCCGAGGGCGCGGCGCACCAGGCGGTAGCCCTCGCGGGAAGGGTAGGCGAGGTAGTCGGAGAGGTGGAGGTTACGCACGTAGGGCGCGAGGCGGGGCAGGACCACGAAGGGATCCTCGGCGACCACCAGGGCGTTCACTGGGTCGAAGGTGACGCTGATGCAGTCGCCGCCAACCTCGGCAACGATATGCAGCAGATCGTCGGCGGTGAGATCCTGATGATTCTCGACAGCGACCGTAACGCCGTGGGCCTCGGCGAGGGGGCGCACCGCGCGCAGGCGGGCGATCACACTCTCCAGGTAGCCAGACCAGTCCTGGGCGAAGGCGCCACGGTTGCCCTCCATCACGGGGCTGGCAACGGTGCGGACCACGCTGGCGCCGATGGCGGCGGCGATGGGGATGGCGGCCTCGAGCACGGCCACATCGGCGACATGCGTGCCCAACACGGGGGTGAGGCCAGCGCCGCGCAGCTGCTCACGCAGTGCAGCAAGCGTGTGGGGGGCTGGGTCGGGCAGCATCGTTACGGGCAGCTCGACGCTGTGCAGGCCAGCGCGGGCGGCCAGGGCGATCAGGTCATCAACTACGAGCGGGTGGGATACAACCCGGGCCGTGTCGCGCCCGATGAGCCCACAGCGGTAGCTAAAGCTGCGTGCGGAGAGACCGATCAGCACAAGTACACCTCATACGACGCGAGATAGCGCGTATTTTACCACGCGCCGGACATTTATCCGCAGATGACGCAGATGACGCAGACTTCCTAGGGCTACGTCATGGTCGCAAGGGTAGGACTACGTCACGTTCATGCGCGGGCGCAGTGTGCTCCAAGCCGTCTGGACCGCGAACGGCGCGAACGAGTACGAAGGGCGCGAACGTGAAATCGCAGGCGTGTGGCCGGGTTCGCGGTGGTTCGCGGTGGTTCGCGGCTTCGTGGTCCAAATGGCTCGGGCGTCCAGGCAGCTGTAGCCCTACCCCCAGGGCCCACGCTTGCGAGAATTTGGCACAGCCAGTATTATACCGAGCGTTCTTGACCAGCTTTGGCGCGGGTCGCTGTGGCCCCGTGTCGCCAAAAGCACGCATATGGAGATACGAAGCGTATGGATCGATTCGAGCTACTTGCCGTCCTCGAGCAGGGCCTTGAGAACGGGCGCATCTCGCCGCAGACAGCGGCCTACATCGCGGCGGAGCTGATGGGCGTCGACGCTTACGAGACAGGCTACCAGGAGTGGGACGCCGCCAGCCCCGAGCCTGGGGAGCCCGAGCTAGTGCTCGCCGCCGATTAGGCCCGCCTCGACCGAAACGAGGCTCGGCTGGCTGGGCCAGAACGCCGCGCAGGAGCGCCAATGTTTTCTGTCATCGATCATATCGGCTTTGTCGTGGCCGATCTGGAGCAGGCGGTCGCCTTCTACCGCGCCGCCTTTGGGCTGGAGCAGTGGGAGCGCATCGACCTGCCCGAGCGCCATGCCGTGATCGCCGTCGCCCACCTTGGCGAGACACTGCTTGAGCTGATCGCCCCTACCTCGGAGGCGGCCAGCTTTGCGCGCTTTCTCAGCGAGCATGGCCCCGGCATGCACCACATTGCCTACCGGGTAGACGATATTCACGCCGCCCTGGCCGAGCTCGCCGCCCGTGGCGTGCCGCTGATCGACACGGCGCCCCGCCCCGGCATCCACAACAGCCTGATCGCCTTTGTGCATCCCCGTGCCGGCGCCCAGGGCGTGCTAGTTGAGCTTGTGCAGCACCAGGCAGCAGTATGAGCGGCGACGAGCACGAAGACCGACGCCTGCTCTGTAGCGCGAGTCTCGGCCATACCGCCTACCACGCCTGGGCCAGCCAGGCCCGCCGCGAGCGCCGCTACAACGTCGCCCGGCTGCTGGAGGCGGCGAGCAGCGTGAAGCGCATCCGTGCCGAGCGCGCCTTTCACGCCCTCGGCGAGGTGGGCAAGACCGCCGCCAACATCGAGCGCGCCCTCGCCGGCCTCGAGCCCGCAACGGTCGCCACCGGCCCCGTCACCGGCACCACCTCGCTCTCCCGTGAGCTGATGAGCCGCGCCGCCCACGCGCTCGCCGAGGCCCGCGATCTTACGGCCAGCGAGCTTGGCGATCTGTATGTCTGCGGGAGCTGCGGCGAGCTGATGGAGGGCGACCCGCTCACGTTCTGCGCCATCTGCGGCACAGTGCGCGAGGGCTTCCTCAGCTTCCGGGCCGCCGAGGCTATGGGCACCCACGGCCCCCAGACAATCGTGCGTCGGCTCGACCAGGCCATCGCCACGCTGCACTCACTGGTGGCCGACCTCGACGATGAGATGCTTGCCCGCCCTGTCGGCGGCCACTCGCTGAAGGAACTGGTCGGCCACCTCACCGATATGGACGTGGTCTTCCGCGAGCGGGCCTGGCTCATCCCTGTCTCTTATACACATCTCCGAGCCCACGAGACTAAGGCGAATCTCGTATGCCGTCTTCTGCTTGAA
>ENA-ORBV01003681-ORBV01003681.1-microbial-mat-metagenome-genome-assembly--contig:-NODE-3681-length-30377-cov-5.923366_pt1 | contig 30377 bp, 22 predicted proteins | sample MGYA00237777_ERZ505514 | MGnify/ENA primary metagenome ERZ505514 (study PRJEB26160, sample SAMN06269048) | microbial mat metagenome | isolation source: Oligotrophic lake microbial mat | place... | reverse complement strand
CTTCTGGAATGCGAGTTCGCCGCGGAACGACCCGGCATTCGTGACAAACTCGAACTCCGGTTTGCCGGGCTGCGACCGCGTGATGTGGACCTGATCAGTCTGCTTCGGCAGGATCGACAGGGGTTTGAGCCAGGTGGTCTGCCCCTCGTAACGAACCGGGAACTCCTCGAATCGGAGTGTGCCTTTGACCGCACGCGTTTTCCCCCCGGGTTCGGTGAACTCCAGAACAACGGGAATCGGTTCTTCGGTCGGGAGTCCCGCCGCGTCGAGTCGGCCGGGAAACGCCAGCGCGGAGAGGACCAGCGCTGCCCCGATCCGGGTGCGGACCCCGCGCGGCAGCCTCGCGTTCAGCCACCCCCACAACCGCCCGGCCCAGACCTGCTCGATCGACAGCACACATTCCATCTCGATCTCGCGCACGTCGATCCGTGGCAGCGGACCCAGCTCCGGTGGTGCCGTTGAACCCGCGACCACCAAACGGAAATTGAGATCCTCGAACCACGGGACCATCTCACCGAGCTCCGCCAGCGCCGGGGCACGCGAATGCAACGCCGTCTCTGCAACGATCACATTCACCGTCGCACGAGCCCGGGCCCGGGTGAAGCGGCGCATCTCGACAAACTCGCGCAGGGCCTTGAGCCAGGCGGGAAGCCCAACGGGATCCGTGATCTGGCCCACGGTCAGACCATACCAGACCGACTCGAAAAGATCACGCGCCTCGCCCGGGTCCGTGGCGTTGCGCACGCGCACCTCGTCACCCCCGAATGCCCCCGGCGTCCGAAGCACCGTGCCGGCGGCGACGATTTCCTGACCAAATGCCAGGACGCCCTCCCCTTTCCGGACCGCCCGGGCAACGAACCAGCGCAGCGCGTCGTCGCGATCCTCGATGATCACCTGGTGATCCTTCCGAGAGAAGGCATCAATCCACGGAGCAGCGAGCCGAAGAGGCGGACCCGACCCGGTGATCCGGTTGAACCGCCGCACGAGCAACAGACCGGCACCGCCGAGTGTGATCCAGACCAGGCTGCGTGCGAGCAGCAGATTCCACCGATCCCAACGGTTTGCCCGGTCGACATCAACCTGTTTCATTCGACGGATGGAATCGTCCCCGGACTCCCCCGCATCCGCACCGACCTGCGAGGCATCGCCGATGATCGCCCCCCCCACGCTCCCGTTCCCGGTCTCCCGGGCTTGCTTGCCCCGTTTGCGATACGCAGGTCCGGTCGCAAGGGCGGTCTCGGAAAGGCTGCCCGCCTGCGCGAGGGAGTCTGCGGCGCTGGTCTCCGCAAAGCGCGGGCTGCTGACCTCTTCCCCGTCGCGGATTTGCGCCTCCCGGTGACGATCCAGCGCTTGCCGCACGAGATCCGAGCGATCCACTTCGATGGCGCTGACCCGTGCCGAGTTCCACTTCGCGACCAGCAACCCGAGCAGCGCGCAGACAACCGCCCGGAGCGCCCACCGAAACCACACCCGGCGTTGTACGGCCAGGGAGAGCAATGCCATCGCACCGATCCAGAGAAGGACCGAAACCACGCCGATCAACCCGAACGCTTGCAGGACGGCGGTCATTGAGAGGAACGTCGCCGCAGCCGTTCGCGGGGGGGGCTGGAATGCGGCACCGCAGCGGCAGCGCGAGTGCGTCCGTGGCTTGGTTTCATGCGTCGGATTGGTGCGCTCATTTCCGGTATTGCTTGGTCTCTTCGAGGTAGTGGGTGAACGAATAATAGACGATGTTCACCCCCATGTGGTAGGCCCCTTCCGCGAGCTCCGATTGGAGGCCGGAATGTCCGGTCTTCCAGGCGTCGTTGATGTCGCCCGGATGATAGAACACCACCCAGCGATCACGATGTTTGATCCCCATCGCCCCCGTCCCGCCATGGTGCCAGAGCGGTGGTGCGCCGTTCGGGAAGCTGAACGGGAACTGAAAGATCGGGTCGTCGTCGGCGATGACCCGCAGGGGCTGGCCCGGAAACACCTGCTCCATCAGGCCGCGGAACGAATCGTGAAACCGTCGACTGCCCGCATCGGCGAACAACAATCCGCCGCCGAGCAGATAATTCCGCAGCACCTGCACATCCGAGCCCGAGGTGCCGATGTTGCCGTCGCCCGTGAGATACACGAAGGGCGGGGCGAATCCCTTCCGATATCGGGCAAGCAACCGGATCGGGTGAGCCTCGGACTTGTTGGAAACCTTGAATCCGGTGAGCTTGTTGAACTCCTCCAGGAAGTTCAGGTCCGCCCGATGCGCGGAACTCATCCCGTCGTCCCAGCCCGGCCCGCGATGGTCGAGCCGGATGAACCGCACCAGGGCGTTCTCCATGCCGTCGGGCCAGCCGCCTTTCTTCCCGCCGCCCGCACCCATCCGACCTGCGCGCGCGGCCAGGTCGACCTTGTACTTGAGCTCGGTGGCCTCAACGACTTCCTGCATCAGCTTCGAGTCGTCGAGATCGGGCATGTGAAATGAGATCGAGGAATCGGGCCGGAGCGTGATCCGCTTCTTCTTCTCCTTTTTCACCGGCTTCACCTGGACCATGAGCACGGCCGGCTCACCGGACCCCTTCGGCACGCGATAATCCTTCACGCACCCGAGCAGTTGCAACAACCACGGGATCAGGACGAGCACCGCGAGATGCGTCAGCCAACTCGCGTAGTGGCTCTTGCGGAACCGGGGATCACGCCCGTGGGTCCGCAGGCTTTCGAGCATCCGGTCGCCGGATCCCTCCTCTCCCTCCGGGGCCGCGAGTCCCGCGTCGGCGAACGCCTGAGCCCGTTGGGTGTGGAGGTGAACGAAGAGCGCGAGCAACGCCACGAGCACCGCCGGCCAGAGCAGGTCGTACTTCCAAAAAAACACATTCACGGGATCGGGGGCATACCCTCCGATGTCCACCCCCGCCTCCGCGATAGCGGCGACCACACCGAACACGGCGAGGGTGTAGCATCCAAACCAGCCGAGCACCGACCAGGCCGTCCAGCGAACCAGCCGCAGTGGAAGCCGACGCCGGAAGCGCGCGAACGTTCCGACCATCAGACACATCACCCCGACGGCGAGGGTGATCCGGGCGATGAAGGCGAGCCCCAACCCCGAGCCGGCAGCCCGGGCCGCAGGCGCGAACCCCGGAGCCTCCCGATGCAGGAAAGCCGGCAGCTGACGCTTCGTCAGGAACAAATCCAGAGTTTCGGCGGCGGTCTTCGCTTCCCGTTCCCTTTCCTTCAACTCCAACTTCAGCTTGACCAACCCGGGTGACGCAGGCGGACCGTTCTCGGGCTTGGGAGCGGAACCGGGTTTGGACTCGGCAGCCTTCGACTCCGCCGGTCTGGCCTCCCCGGGTTTGCGCGAGGCCTGCCACGCGTCCCGCTCGGTCTTCTCCTGCGCAACGACTTTTTCCTTCGCGGTCTTGACCTCGCCTGTTGCCCGCGTGGCCCATCCCTCGAATCGAAGATAGGTCGGCACCGGAAGAAACAGCAGGCCATACCAGACACCCACCAGGCCGGTCAGCCACAGCGGGGCTGCCAGGAGAAGGCGGAACCGGCTGTGCCGCGGCGGCACCGGGGTCTGCGGAATTGGCCCGTGAGACTCCATGCACAAGGACGATGTCGGCGGGCTCAGCGGCCCAACGGGAGACCCTCACCGCCGGGCACGACTTCAGTTGGGTTGGCGGTCTCAGTGATGGCCCGACCGACCGCGGTATCCTTGCGCTCCTCCAGGATCTCAAGGTCTGTCTTGGCGGAATCGGCCTTGGGCGATGCCGCGGGAGCGCCCGTCGCAGACAGGGAAGCCGCCGGGGTGGCTGTGGGCGACGGCGTTTCGGCCGGTGCGGTTGGATCGGGGTTGGAAGTGGCTTGCTGGATCTGTTTGGCCTTGAGCGCTTCTGCGCGAGCCTTGGCCCCCTCGGGATCGATCCAGGTATCGCGGATGTACGCGACGGACAGCAGCAGGATCACCCCGGCATGCACCACGATCGAGAGGACGTAGGAACGACCAATCGGGGTTCGCGTGAATGGCGCCAGGAGTCGGTCGGGAGAAACCGGATTGGTGGAACGGGATCTGTCGGAGTGGAGCGTGGGGTCGGCGGGTTGCATCAGGGTACGGCGGGTTGGGTGACCGCGCCGGGCGCATCGCTTTTCTCGCCGACCACGGCAAGAAGGGCGCCCGAACGGGTGATGGATTCAATAACAGGTTCGTAGAGTTCGCGTCCGGCCTTCGCGTCACACCGGAAGAGCACGGTCCGTCGCCGGGGCTCGGTCTGCCCCTCGATCAACCCGGCGACAGCCGATTCCACGGCCTCGGCGCTGTCGATGCGGATCCCCTGCAAATAGATGATCCCCTCGCGGTCGATTGCGACCGTGATGGGGCTTTCCTCGATAGAGTCCAGATTCTCCGCACGCGCGGGATCGAGCTGGAGCGAGGCGTCCCGGAGAAAGTTACTGGCGAGCAGGAAGAAGATGATCAGGAGAAACGCGATGTCGCCCATGCTCGCCATCGGCAGGAAGATCTTCGGGCGCTTGCGGCGGCGATGCTTGCGCGGCATGGCTTACTTCTCCTCCTTGGCCATGGCGATCACCCCGCCTTCGATCGAGATCGCGGTCATCACCTCGAAATACTGCTGGTAAGGGACGCGTCCGGCCGCCTCGAGCAGCACGATCCGCTTCGATTCCTCGCGTGCCGGGAGCTTCATCCGTCGTAACTCCCGCTTGAGTTCGGCGAGCGTCACCGGTTTGTCGTTGAGTACAATCGCGCCCTCTTTCACGACGATCGCGGGGGTTTTCTCGGCGGCCTGATCGGATTTCTCGCCGGCGGGCATGTCGGCGAGAATCCCCCGCGTTTGCATCAGGCTCGTCGCGAGCAGGAAGAAGATGATGAGCAGGAACGCGATGTCGCCGAACGAGTCGGTCGGCACTTCGACCGACCGCTCGCGCAGCCGGCTGGGCGGTATCCGCTTGCGCCCCATGGGGGTCTCAGGCGTTGAACCCGCCCAATCCTTTCATCGTGAGGAGATCGAGCACCTCCGAGATCCCCTGCTGGATCTCCAGGTCGATGGCGGAGGAACGGCTGCTGAAATAGTTGTAGGGGACGACCGCCACCAGCGCGATCAACAGGCCCGCCGCCGTGGTGATGAGCGCCTCGGCGATGCCGGCGCCGACCTTGGCCGGATCGCCACTCCCGGCAAATGCAGTGAACGCGGCGATCATGCCCGTCACCGTGCCGGTCATCCCGAGCAACGGCGCCGCGCTGGAAACCGTGGTGAGCACGCCGAACCGGCGTTCCATCGCGCTCAGCGCGGTCAGCGAGTAGTCCTGCATCGAATCCTCGACCAGGGAGCGGAGCGTGGCGGGATCGGTCCCGGCCACATGGTAGCGTTTGTAAGTCTGGAGGCCGGCGAGCATGACGGCCGCCACCGCACCCGGCGACGCCTCGCACAGCGCGATGGCCTCGTCGATCCGCTCTTCGCGCAGCAAGGTAAGCGCCCGGGCGCGCAAGGCACGCGCATCGTGTCGGTCATTGTTGCGGAACGCAATGAACCGGTCGAGCACGACCGCCAGGGCGGCCACGCTGCAGAGCAGGAGCGGGATCATCAATGGACCCCCTTTGATCAGGATATCAATCATGGGTTTACGGGTTGGAGGTTGAGGGGTTCGAGAAGCGCTCGGGACCGGTGGATCGGCAGCCGGAGACCGCTTAGGCCGGGCACCCCGAGCAACAACTCGGCGATGCCGTGATGGTACTGGGGAAGGCGAATGTCGTCCCGGTCGATCCGCCGGACGAATGGCCGGGGACCGGGGGCGAAGATCAGCAACCCACCCCCCTCCGGCAACGCGCAGATCCATCGCCGACCCGACCATCCCCCGGTGTCGATGACGGTCCGGCTGCGCACGAACCCCGGGCTGGTCGCCTCAACACCCAGCGACGCCAGAAGCTCCCGTTCCTCGGCCGTGGGCGTCCCTGAATCACCCGGGAACCAGCGTCGAACCCTGCGCAAAGCACCGTGCCACGCCTGGCGCGCGGTGCCGGTCACACGATCCGGGATCCCGGAGACTTTCATTGCTGGGAATCCTTCGCAGCCATCTCGGCCATCGGGCCCTCGGTCAGGCGACCCCGGGCGTACTTCGCCCATTTGCTTTCCGGGTAGTCCCACGTGAGCCGCTTGAACATCCGGTAGGCCTGGAGCATCGGTTGATCAACACCCTTGGACGCGGTCTTGTCGTCGGCGAGCTTGAGATACGCTTCCCCGGCCCAGAACATCCCTTCCGGACGCGCCTCCTTGTCACCATTCGGATTCTCCGTGACCTTGGCGAAGGCGCTTGTCGCCCGGACGTAGGCCTCCGCCCGCATGAAACATTGGCCGGCCAGCACGGTCGTGCGGTCCGCGAGTGAATGGTTGGGGAATCGTTCCCCCAGTCGCCCGAACACTTCGCCGGCAGTTGAAAACACGTCACGCGCCTTTGCTTTCTCCTTCTCCCGCGCGACCGCATCGGCGGCTTTCTCCGCCCCATCGAGCAACTGTTTGCCCTTCACGAAGAAGTAATGGCCGAGACGGGCGATCGTTTCGGCGACCAGTTCGTTCTCAGGATAACGGTAGCTTAGTTTGACATACTCCTCGCAGGCCTGGTCGATCTCGCCGGTCTTTTCGAAGGCCACCGCCTTCTTGAACTGCGACTTGGGCGCATAGGGACTGTCGGGGAAATTCCCGATCAGATCGCCGAACGATCGAATGGCGGCGTTGTAATGCTGGGCCTTCGCGTTCGGCTGCCTGGCAATGTCGCCGAGCTCGAGTTCGAGGTTGGCGAGGAGGAAGTCGGCCTGGGCGCGGGTGGCGCCGCCCGGGTGATCCCGCATCGCCTCCTCGAGAAGTTTTTTTCCGCGCTGGATGCCCTCCCACGCCAGCGGTTCGTTGCCGAGTTCACGATGTTTCTTGGCCAACTCGAAATGGGCTTCGGCAGCGGTGAACTGCGTGAGCACCGCCAGTTCCGGATCGCGAAACCGTTTGGTGAACGGCACCAGCAGGGCGTCGTCCCCTTTGAATACTTCCACCTCGCGTCGGATCAGTGATGCGCCCGCCCCCCCCTCGTACAGCAGCGCGATCCGGTCGCCATACTGGACGGGCAGGGTGTCTGCCGCGGTCTTGTTTCCCGCCTCGGCGGCATGCGCCAGGGTGAGCTGCCCCTTGAAAACACCGCTGAAATTGAGGGTCTCAGACAACGTGATCGTCTGGGTGCGATTCCCCGGAGCCTCGACCCGCAGCGTGATCGGATCGTTCGCCGCGCTGATCTGACGCGCCCGATCCACGACGCGGACTTGCAGGGTCTCTCCGACGTGGGTGCCGGCGAGTTCGGTGCGGTATTTGCGGTCCATCACATGGAAGCTGGGTTGGGACCGGAGCGGCACGCTGGTCGTGAGCCATTGCGTGGCCCCCGACTCGTCCTCGAATTGGAACCCGATGTGGAGGGTGTCACCTCCCAGCACGGTGAGCGGCCACGGCTGTTGGGTCGCGGGGTCGAGCGGTTCGTCGACCAGGCTCTTCGCAGGGGCCTCGCCCATGACGGTCGGGATCATGAGCGTGAACCGGCCGTCATCAAGCGGTCTGGCAAGCTTGCGATCCGTGGCGACGACCACGCGGACGCATCCCTCCGCCAACTTGCCGGCTGCAAACCCCGACGGCACCCCCTCCACCGCGATGGTCCCGGGCACGGCGGGGTCGAACGGGGCGGCCGGTTCCTGACCGAAAGCTTTCCGGCCCGATGAGGTCTGCGCGTAGACCCGGACTTTGCTGCGGGGCGACAGGGCGGCGGTGGGCCAGAGAATCTCAACGCCGATGGGCCCGTCGATGATGCACGGGCCCGCCGTGGCACCGGCCGGCGCTTCGGGCCGGCGGACTTCCAGTTCGTAACTGGGCAGGAAAATCTCTTCATTGCCCGTGGCCGGCACCAGCGACCTGGCAGCTTCGGCCGCCTGCTCGGGGCTGAGCACCCGCGGCGACACCTCGAACACGCGCAACTCCGGCGCCTGATAAAAGGCCTGCTCGATCCGTGTCTCGCGCGCCCATGGCACACCGGGGTCGGTGTTCTCGCGGTCGATATACGAGATCAACACGTCCTCGCCCTTTGCCACCTCCACCTCCCCGGCCCGGGAAGGCTTGGCGTTGACCGGGAAGAACCCGCCCACAAACACGCCGGAATGCGGTCCGGTCTCGATCGCCTCGAACGCGGTTTCCACCCCCTTCGCGGTGCGAACCTTGAAGCCCACCTTGTCGGGCTGCACGGAGACGTCATTGTCGGAATCGCTGATGACGACGCTGACCTTGTCGCCCGGACGGAACCGGCGCATTGCCACATAAGACGCCTTCCGGGCCTGACCCTCCTGCTGCTCGATCTCCTCAAAGCAGGCGTTGATCCCCGCGTTGGTGTAAGTGGCGGTAAGGAACGCCTCGTGCCGCGCGCGCTCGGGTGTGATGGTGCGATCCTCAACGTAGCGGAGGGTGATCCGGTCGCCGGGCACGATCTCAAGCGTCTGATTCTCCGCGAGCCGGAGCAGATCCTGTTTGGACGGCAGCACGACCCCGCCCGCGGTGTCCTTGAGGGCCACCCGCTCAATCGCGGGGGCGTCGGACTCGTATTCCTGAAGGACGAATCGCACGACGCGCGCCTGGGTCCGGGGCGCGAACTGCACCGTGAACGAGCCCCCATCGGCTTCGGCCTGAATGCGCGCCGGTTCGCGCTTGAGCTCGGCGATGATTTCGGGATGGGCGGCGGGGTCGAGTTCTGCGAGCGGAATCGGGGCGTGAAAGGGCGCCTCGGCGATATCCCACTGGAGATCGAGGGTTCGACCGTCGTTGCTCCCGCCCGTGAAAAAGACATCGATCCGGTGTACGCCAACTCCGAGCGGTTTGCGGAGTTCCCATCCGCCCTCCACCGACGTGGCAGGTTCGCCGTTCACCAGCAGGATCGGCTGGGCTCCCGCCCGCTTGCTGTCGCCCTTGAGCAAGAGCGACCGGACCCGCTTCTCGGGCACATAAAGGGCGGCCCGGAAATGCGCGGCATACAACTCGTTGCGTTCCAAGCCGAGTTCGCGGCAAACCTGACCGAACGCGGTGTCTTTCTGGCGACGCAGCTCGAACCGGGTTGCCTGCACGCCTTTGATCGACCCGGGTGAGATCGAACGGATCCCGCCATGATCGAGGGCTCCGGTGGAGAAATACTCCCGATAGGCATCGGCCGAGGCAAGGGCGGCTCCCTTCGGCGGCAACTTCGCAATGCGCACCGATGGGGCGGCATCCCAAGGCACATGAGGTCCGGGATACTCGCCCACCGTCTCGAAGATCCGTCCGTTCACACTGGTCTGGACCACGAACCGTTTGATTTTTCGATCCGGCACGCCCGCCTTGAGTTGCAGTTCTCCGAGCGGGATGTTGTCCTTGAGATCGACCGCATACAGCCGGTTGATGCGCTCTTCTTTCCCGGCCACCCACGCGGGATAAGTCCCCGCAGAGATCGCCTGGCTTGGATGACTGCCGTCGGCACTGCTTGAGGCGGTCGCAACCGCCGGGGCGGCGACCGTGGGAATGGACACCTCGAACACCCCGGTGAACGGCCCGGTCTCGGTCAGCTCAAACCCCGGAATGCGATCGCCGCTGGTCGCCAGCACCTCGATCTTCACTTTGTCGACCTGGGCGGACCGGCTGGCGTCAAGGTCGCTGACCCGCACGTTGATTGCGTTGCCGGGTTTGACTTGATTGGCAGCCCGGCGTTCGCTGAGGGCGGCAACTTCGCCGGTATCGGCTTTCACTTCGGCGAGCTTCTCGCGGATCATCGTCTCGAACTCCTGTTCGGCGATCTGCTCGGCGGTGAGGATCTCGCCGGACGACACCAAAAGCCCGCCATCACTCGCAACCGTGAGTTCCACCGGGTGCGAGTTGGGCAGGTCGCGGCCTTTTCGGAACGCTGCCGAAAAATCGTAACGGACCACATCCCCCCCGAGGACCTGGAGCGTTCGGTCGCCCTTCTGAACCGGCCCGAGCGCGGTATTGATGGCACCTTCAAACAGGGTTTTCGACTCGCCGAAGGGCAGCAGACTGAAGGTTTCTTCATCGCCCGAGTCGGTCCAGGCGCGGATCTCGATATTCTCGGCGGCCCCGGCAATGGCGAGGTTCCGGTCTTCGAGTTTCACCTTGAGCGGTTTGCCGGGGACCATCTTCTTCTGGTCGGACGAGAGGCCGACCTTCACCTCGGTGGCCTCTACAAGCTTGCGCTGGCGGAGGTGGAGCTGGCCTTCGAGAATGCGGGCGGGTGCGAAATCGGGGCTGCGCTGGAACACCTCCTGAAGGCTCTTGGATGTTTCGGGGAAATCCTCCTGATCGAATCGGATCAGGGCGAGCAGATGATAGGCCCGCGTCTGGGTGTCGACGTCCGGATCCTCCGCGAGGCGGGTGGCAACTTCGGCGGCGGATTCGAGCTGCCGCGTGATCCGGTCCACCTCGGCCATCTGAAGCTCGGCGCGCGCACGGGCACGGGTGCCGGCGAACTCTTTGTTGGCCGCGATGATCGCGAACCGCGCACGGGCTTTGGGGTATTCCTCGCGGGCAAGGGCGATGTTGGCGTAGGCGACCTGCGCAGCCGCCTTGGTCTCGGGAGGCAGTTTGGCGGAATCGACCCAGGCGATCAACTCCCGGCCGATCTCCTCGGCGGAGTCGAGCCGGGCTTCCTCGATACTGCGATCGAGGAGCCACGTGACGAACTCCGGGCTGAGCGAGCGCAACGCCGGCACCGATCCTACGGCGTTGTCGCGGTAGATCTGCCATCCGGTTTCGCGGGTGCCGGCTTCCCAGGCCGTCTGAGCCTCGACGAGCCGGGCACGGAGTTTTGCAAGCGCCTCGGCGGCGGCCGGGGACGGGGCGGGTTTGGGCTGCGCGCCCGCGGAAGCGAGGGCGGCGGCGGCGAGAAGGAGCGCGAAGGTGCGCGGCCGGAATGGGGCGATCATCGGAGGAGGAGGCGGAGTCGGTTCAGGAGGGCTGCGGCTTGCCTTCGGCGGAGCGGGCCTCGATCTGCTGGAGGAGGGTCTTCGCGCGTTCGGCGTATGGACTTTCGGGGAACTCGAACAGGAGCTGCTGGCATTTCGCCTTCGATTTCGCGTAGTCCCCGACCCGGTAGGAAACGATCACCCACTTCAGGAGCATGCCGTCGAGGAACTTCGCGTCGGGATGATCCTCAAACACACGGGCGATCTGTTCCTCGGCCTGGCGGTAATCCTTCGCCTCGATGAAATGATCGACCAGCCTGCCGAGCGCGGCGCCGGCGAACTCGCTGTCGGGATACCGCTCCGCGCACACCTTGAACGCAGGAATGGCCAGGGATTTGTTCTCGGGGTTCATCCACTCGATGGTCTCGGCAATGCGAAACTGCGCCTCGGCCTTTGCCTGCGACAAGGGCAGGGCCAGCACCTGGTTGAACGCGGCGGTCGCCTCCGCATACTCCTTTCGCTCCAGCCGGATCCGACCGATGCCGAGGAGCGCCTGGTCGACGATCGGCGAGTCGGGAAACAGGCGGCTGAACACGTTGCAGGTCGCCATGGCCGCCGGAAAATCCTGCTTGGCGAGTTCGAGTTCCCACTTGGTGCGGTAAGTATCCTGGGCCAGGTGCGGCGGGATGTCCTTCTGCGCACGAAGGATCGGGGCGAGCAGTTCCAGGCCTTGATCGCATTTCTCGGCCGCTTTCGCCAAAAGCCCCATGCTGCGGAAGATCCGGCCGAGTTCGAGGTAGGCGGCCGATTCGACAAGGTTCTTGCGTGCCAGCAGGACCGGGTCCGCCACCACATACTGGGTCGACTTCGGGCTGTTTTCGATCTCGCCGGCCACCTTCGTGCGAGCCGTCACTTCGACAGGGGCGTCTCCACGAAGATGACGGTCGTCGGTATACACCGCCACCAACTCGTCGCCGGTGGCCGCCGTCAGGAACGCATCGGACGCATCGACCGTCGAGCCATCCGGGGCCTTCAACGCGATCGTGGAACCGAACCGCCCCGTCCGGACAGGTGCGGTCCCCAGTTCGCGCAGCCGCACCGCGACCTCGTCCCGAACCTTCTCAACGAACTCGGATTGCGAGCCCCCGGCGCCCAGGAGCGCGGCCTGGCCGGTCGGTTTGGCCCCGCTTTCTTCGAGTTCTTCGCGTCGGACCTTGTAAACCGATCGCACCCGCACCTCGACCTCCTCGGCCCCGGGACCAGTATCCTTGTCGGCATCGAGCAGGGCGAGGAACACCGGCTGGTTCAGGAAGGCGGCAACCGCGATGTCCTCATACGTTCCGCGGGTGAACCCGATGCTGCCGGTCGAGACGATCCCGACCTTCGCCTGGCGCGAAATCCCATACTCACCGGTCCGGGTGTTGGCGTCCTTGTAAGTGACAGTGACCTCGTCACCACCAGTGACCTGGAGGATGAGATCACCTGGTTTGGCAGGGCCGATCGCCGTGCCGATGGACCCGAGGTACACATCGCCGAGCGCGGAGAGCGGAACTGCGACCAGGGTCTCACGGTCCCCGCCGCGTGAGGTCAACTCGACGGAAACTTCCCTGCCCAGCCGGGTGGCGACCGAAAGATCTGCATCCGCGATGCGGACATAGAACCGGCGGCCGGCCTCGGCGTTCTGAATGCCCGGGGCGGCAGGGTCGATGAAGGTGCCAACCAGCGAGAGGGCCTCGATCGCCTTTTGCCAGTTCTTCTGCATGAAATGGCACATCCCGATATAGTAGTACGCCTGGTTCGCCCAAACGGTATTGGCATGGTCGCGGGTGAGTTTGCGGAGGATCGGGAACGCGGCGTCGTACTGGTGGAGGTCGTAGTGGCAGGCCCCAAGCAGGTAGAGGGTCTCCTGCACCAGGGCCTTGGTTTTCTCGTCGAGCACGGCCCCGGGCTGATCGAGAATCTGGACGTGGCGCAGATGCTCGACGGCCTTGTCAAACTTCTGCTGCTCGCGATGATGCCGCCCGAGCATCAGGTGGGCCTCATGCCGGACCACACTGTCGGGGAAGCGCTCGAGGATCGACTGCAGAATGCTGACCGCCCGTTCGAATTCCTTGTTCTCGAGATATTGCTGGGCGGTCCGGAGTAATCGGACGGCGCCGACTTCGTTCTCGCCCCCCTCCGGCTTGCCGGCCGAGTCGGCTGCGCGCTCCTGCGGGGAGCGAAGCACTTGGGCCCGGAGAGTCGCAGGCAACAGGGCCAAAGCGGGCACGACGGCGGCCAGCACGACGCGGATCGGAAAGAGCAAACGATTCATGGGATCAGAGGAAAGTCGGAGCGTGATGCGGGACGAACGGGCAATTCGGGCGGGGGTTATAAGCAAAAAACCGGTCAGCTTTCCGCATCCATGCCCCCACCGATTCGGACCCCGAGTTTCTCGAGTTCCTGGTGGGCCTGGCTGGACTGGCCGCTCTTCGGGTACTTCTTCAGGACCGCCCGCAACTGGGCGATGAACTGCGGTTTGCGCCCGGCATCGCGTTGGATAAACGCGATCTTGAGTGCCGCCTCGGGCGCACGGTCTTTGAAGAAGTTCTCCACCTCGATGAGCTGCGCGATCGCCGCGTCGGGCTCGCCGAGACGCACGTGGCACTCGGCGATCTGATACAGGCTCTCGGGGCGACGCTCGGAGACCGTGAACGGGGCGATCGCTTCGCGGTATTTTTTGAGCCCCATGAGAAACTCGCCGGTCCGCCAGATCGCCTCCTGCGCGTGGGTCGGCGAGTTCTCGAGCTGCTTGGCGATGGTCAGCCCTTCCTCGTAGAGGCGGCGGACCGCGCAGAACCCAAGGTAGCGAGCCAGGCCGCGCTCGCGATCCTTGTAGGTCATGCAGAGATCCTTCACGAGCGACCGGTCGTCGAAGGTCAGGTCGCGCAGCTCGGTCCGGACGATCTCCTCCACGAACCCGTCCTTCCGTTCGTCGGGCCATTCACCCAGTCGGAACTTGGAGAACAGGATCTCGGCGAGCTTGCCGTTGCGCAGATCGCGCAGCGCGAGCAGGACGGCAGAACGGATCTGGTCGTTGGTCATCCTGGCCGGATTGAGCTTCCGGTAATACTCGTCAACCTTGTCGGCCTGGCCGGCGTAAGCCCGCATCCATTTCATGACGCGGTCCCAATCTCCCTCCTTCTGCGTGGCGGCGAAACGGTCATCCAGACGCTTGATCAAATCGTCCCGGCGACCGTCCGCGCGAAACTGGAACGCGATCCGGTCAATATGAAAATCATCGTCAGCCGCGCGCTTTCCCTCCATCGCCTTCGCCCAGTAAGCGTAGTAAGCCACCGCCTTTTTGGCTTCCGACTCCGGGAATTGTCCATTCCGCTGGATGCGCTCGCGCAGCACGGACCAGTAATCGGCGCTCTCCTCAACGGGCGGGGTCACCGGACGGCGTTGCTCGCTGAACGTGCCGAGATCGGCGTAAAGCTGGCGCAGAGCCGGTTCGTCGGGCTGGAAGAGCGTGTGATAATTGAGGAGCCGGGTGATCGATTCCTTGACGGCGTCGGAGTTGGATTCCCGGAACGTGATGGCCGCCTGGCGGAAGTACTTGGCAGCCGCCGCCCGGTCGTCCTGATCCCAGAGCTGGGTGGCCAGTCCGTTCAACGCACCGGCCGCCAGCGGATGCCGACTGTAGCCCGGGTCATCCGCCATCAACTGCCACGCACGCACCGCTTTGGGCCGATCACCATTCTCCTGATGGGCCAACGCGAAATAGTACAGGGCCGCACCCGCCGCCGTGACGTCGTTGGGAAAATAATCGAGTACTTCCTGATAGATCTTCATGGCCTCGAACCGCTTGTGAAGCAGTTGCAGGCAACGCCCCCGCCGGAGCACGGCATACGCGACCGCCTGCGAATCAGGGAACTCCACCGCAAACGCCTCATACTCCGCGCCGGCCGCTTTGAAACTCCCTTCAAGGAACAGATTGTCCGCCTTGTTCAGCCGGTTGGCCTCGAACGTGTCGAGTTTGGAGAAGGCCTCCTTCGGATAGCTGATCTCATGCGCGCTCCAATACCGGCCCTGGCCGGCCAGGTCGCCCGGTCCCCCCAACAGCACCGCTGCCACCGCCACGAAAGCGAGCCAGCGCGCCTTTCGGAAAAAAGATCGGCGATGGGCAGGACGGCGCATGGGGGGTGATTTGTGGGCGCTTGGGGAGGGGTGAACGCACCACAAGCCGGGCGAAAGATAAAATTGAATCTTCTGGCATTTGCTCTGCCAAGCGCAATGGAAGATTCCCAACCGCCGTGGGCGGCAGCAGGAATCCTCCGGAGGGCGGGCTCGGATTCCACGGCCGCTGGGTGGCGCCGGATGACTCGACCGCAAGCCCCGAGTGCACCGGTAATGAGGATCGCCCCTGCTCCAACCGGCTCCGATCGGCCGCAATCGGCCGCAATCGGCCAACACCGCGCGCCCCCGTCGCCCGCCAGTCCGCTGGAGGGCATCGCGTTGTCGATGCCCCAGGCTGCGCTGCCCGCCTTCCTCTGTGGCGGCGCGTCGATGACCACCGCATCTACACCCTGTCGCACCCCCCCGCGGCCTACCACCATCGACACCACTCAGCGAAACCGGGCCAGAAAAACTCGCCCCCAATGGCAGCGACGACTCCAACAAGCAGCGCTCCCCCTCCCACACAATAGAGCCCTGGCATCTCAGGCGATTCCGTCCAGACCTTGAACCCCACGAGTACTCCGAAGATCGTTCCACAAACAAAATGGGGGTCTCGCCGTCGGCGGCATCGTGGGAGAATGTTGATCGGAGCTTCCCGGCGAGAACTCCGTCCCATTGTGGGTGAAGGCTTCGAAGGGATGGCTCCTATTGAATCCGGTGCTGTGGGATTGATGGCTGCGCTTTGGTTCGCTACCTTGCGGAACAGACATGACCCAAGAGAACATGACGGTTCCGGCGCGTTTTCCGCCATCTGCACCTCAGGTGTCCATCTGGTGGTGGTTGGCAGCCCTGGTGCTGCTTGGCGCATGGCTCCGGTACCCGGCTCTCTCCGGTGATCTTTGGATGGACGAGATTTGGTCGTTCCGAATCGCGCATTCAGAGCCGTCCATGGTGGGACTGGTGGCGAACCAAGCGTGGGCGAACAATCATCTGCTCAACACGGTCTGGCTTCGCGGTTTGAATGAGTCCACCCCGGAAATCTTCTTCCGCCTCCCTTCCTTCCTCTGCGGCCTTGCCTGCATCCCCCTGGCCGCGTGGGTGCTGCTTCGATGGGGTGCGAAACCGCCGACCGCGATCTTCGGCGCCGCGCTGGTCACGCTTGGTTTTTTCCAGATCCAGTTCTCGACCGAGGCCCGCGGCTATTCGGGCGCGTTTGCCTGCGCGTTGGTCGCGTTGGGACTTCGATTTTCGGACCGCGGGTCTCCACACCGCTGGGTGCGAGTGCTCGCATTTGGCGGGTTTCAGGTGCTCGGAATGCTGTGGCATCCGGGGTATGTTCTATTCGTGGTTGGTCTGGCGCTCGCCCAGGCGGCGTTCACGTTCGCGCCGGGGGCCTCTTTCCGACAAGGGTTTGTTCTTTTGGTGCGATGGCAGGCTCTCCCGGGATTGGCGGTCATCGCCTATCAGGTCGGATTTCTCTCCCGTCTGCGATACGGCGCGGCGGGATATCAGGAGCCGGTTCGTCCGATTCTCGAGGCGGCGGGCTGGACGCTCAATCTCGCGTGGCTTCCGTTGGGGCCGTTGCTTGCGACGATCCTTCTCTTGTTTGGGCTTGCACTTGGGGTGATCCGGATCGCGGGTCGTCACCGGGAGCTGGCTGTGGCGCTGGTCCTCGTTTGCCTCGTGCTTCCCGCCGGACTGGTCCTTGTGCATCCGCCGCATGTCACCGGCAACCCTTCATTGCTGGTGCTGTTCCCCCGCTATTTTCACCTCCCGTTTGCGGTGGCTCTGCTTGCTGTGGCGTGGGGAGTCGGCGAACTGCCACACGGCCGGAAGACTGCGCGTGCGGGTTTGATCCTGACTCTCGCCTTGGGACTTTGGTTCCTGCTTCCCCCGTTCCATCGATTTGGGCGAGGCGGCTATCGCAAGGTCTTGGAGCATCTGGCAGCGGGAAATGAGGGATTGATCCGGATTGGCACCAACGAGCTGACGCGCGGGATGATGCAGTTCGGATTCTACGCGGACCGCATGGGCATTGCAGATCGGTTGGTGTGGGTCGAGCCCGCTCAGTGGCTTTTGGCTCCTCCAGATTACATGTTGTCGCTTGCACCGGGCGCCCTTCCCGCCACTCTCGATCCGCCGCGGATCGTGGGTGGCAACCGGGAGATTCGCTACGAGCTCGACCGTGCCTTTCCGTACGCGGGTGCGTCCGGGTTCAACTGCGTGCTCTTCCGACGAAGCGGGGAAGGGACGGCGCGGCGGCCTTGACAACGGGGGCGGGGTTCGGTCATACGCAGCCCATGACACGCCTTGCCGCTTGCCTCGCTTTGATCGGATGCTCGCTTGCCGCGCTCCCGGTCACCAGTTCGGCCATCCTCATTCTCCGACCCTTGACCGGCAATCTGATTAGCCAGGCCGGGGCCTATTCGGTCGATCTGGACACGGATACCGAGTTTTTTTCGCCCTCCTATTCCACCCTGCCAGGGCATGAGTTCAGCTTTTACACAGGAGTTAACGGTTCCCCTGGCTCCATTTTTGGCGGAGCGTTCCTCACTGATCTGATCTTCGACTCCAACTCGCCATTCATTGATGCCGTGGGCCTGCTTGGCGCTGGGGTGACGGTGGACGCCAACCTGCCAGCTACAATGAATGGAAGTAGCTTTAAAAGCTACGGCTATTTCCCGGCGCCGACAGCGAACGGCACACACTTCATCGGATTCCAGACCGCCGCCGATCTCGATCGAAATCCGCTGACCCTTGGAACCACCTACGGATTTTTCCATATCGAGGTGGGGTCGCTCAGAGTGATTGGTTACGGGTTTGAATCTCCTGTCGGGGACGGGGCAGTGACCTCTCCCATCCCCGAGCCGACGACGGGAGCGCTTGCGCTTTTGGCCACGGGCGCCGTGGCCGCAGCCCATCGAAGGCGGCGCGCCTGAAGCCCGGTTCAATGGCTCGCGCGGGCACGGCGCTCCTCCATGACTGGGTGCCGGGTTGCCGCCGACTTCCGGTTACGGGTGGCTTCGCCGTCGCGCCTTGCCTGACGGTCAGCCGGGCTTCCGCCCCTCATCCAGATCGATGAATTCGAACATCGTCTCGACCGTGCCGGGGAGCAGACCGACTTCGGCCAGGCGTTCGTGAAGCCGTTGCGTGCCCGTATCGCGCCAACCACGTTTGGTCATGAACGCATTCCAGACCTCGATTTCCTGGTCGGTCGGTTGACGTCCTTGCGAGAATGCCCACTGGAGCAGCACTTCATCGGTGCCGCCTTTGAGCGTCTCAGCTTCAAGCGCAGCGTAGTCGATCTGAAGAAATGCGCAGCACCGCCAGTCAAAGCTCCCCTTCATGCTCGTCCCGAGCGCGGCCTGCCAGCCTTCAGGAAGCTGGCCGGCTGCGTGGAGCCGGATCTTGTCGAGCATCCGCCCGAAATAAACGATGCCCTCGTTGGCATCGAAAGGACTGCGCAGGCCGGGGATGTGGGTGGGGTGCGGCAGGGACATGGTCCAAAGGGAGCAGCTTGGCTGACCGTTCGAAAGCACGACTCCAACGGCCGGAATGCACGCAGCATCGGACAGCCGCACGCGGGGTGATTCTGAGTCGCGGTGACCGCCGCGCGTCAGTGGTCACCAAATCCCGACGAATTTCAGGATGACGATTACGACGACGACGACACCGATGATGTAAAAAATGCTTTTGTTCATGAATGATTACGGTTGTTTCAAATTATGTTCGCTGCTGGCCCGCCTGTTGCGTGTGTTTATTTCATCCGCACCTGGTTTATCCCCGGATGCCCCTCCGACTGTCAGCAAGGGAAGCGCCAAAGACGGGGCGGGTGATGGGCGGGCGGCTCCCAGGCCATTCGGGCTTACCCACTTCGAATCACGCTCGCCGGGCATCCGCCACACAGCACTAGACTTTCCCAGGTATCCGGGGAACCGTTGGTTGGGAACCGAGTGGTCCCCGCGCTGGAAAACGCCCGCGTTGCATCCGCCCTGCATGCACCCCGCCGACCCTCCCCTCCACCGTGCACGGCACGAGCTTGCGCGGCTCGGCTTCGCGCGTGCCAGTTTGGTGGCTGCCTTGCTGACGGTTCTCTGCCGGGCTCCGCTCCTCGCGGAATCATTTCCCGTGCCGACCGGGCAGGCTCTCCTGCGTGCCGACGGGACCGCCGGCATGCCCGCGGGCTATGAACCAAGCGGGGTCGCGTGGCATCCGAGGCTTGAGCGGCTCTTGGTCGTGTCGGATGGGGGTGTGCTCTCCCAAGTGAACCTCGACGGCACCGGGTATGCCGCGATCAAGTCCGGCCTCGGCGACCTCGAGGGGATCGCCATCGCGAACCCGGCCTCCGATCTCATCTACCTGGCGCTCGAAGGAGGGACCTCGGGCGACACGGTCAAAGAGTTCAACCTCGTGTCCAAGGGGTTCACCCGCACGTTCAGCCTCACCGGAAATTTCAGCCCGCACACGGACAACAGCGGCGTGGAGGCTTTGGAGTTCGTTCGCGACCTGACGGCCCCGGAAGGGGGCTGGTTCCTGGCCGGGCGACAACAGGACGGCCAGGTTTTCGTCTATTCACTCCCGATCCAATCCAGCAACTCCAGCACCTCCGTCAACTTCATCGGCGCGTTCGCCAGCGGGATCTCCGATATCTCGGGGCTCCACTATGACGAAACCCAGGGCGTCCTGTACGCGCTCCACGACGGTGGCAACTGGCTCCGCGCCTTCAAGCGCGGGGACGGGCCCCTGAATTGGGTTCTTGTGAAGGACTGGTCGAGCGCTCCCGGCTCCCACCAGGAGGGGGTCGCCTTGACCGGCAACCGACTGGTCATCGCCGAAGATTCCAACGCCGGATACATCGGCGGATTGGTCGCTTACAACGGATTCCCTACCGTGAGCGTGGCCCGCACGTCGCTGGAGGCCTGGCGTTTCCAACATTTCGGCACCCAGTTCAGCACCGGACGAGCCGCGGACTTTGCCGATGCCGATTTGGATGGAAGCACGAACCTTTTGGAATGGGCGATGGGGGAGGATCCCCTGGAGTTGGCACCGGGCCAACCGGTGCAATTGGCGTTATCGGGAGCAACCGTGCAGCTGACCTATGCCCGATCGGAGAGTGTGCCTGGAAGTTCGCTCACCCTGGAAAGCTCCACCGATCTCTCCCCCGGTTCCTGGGGAGTGGCGCCCGGCACCCCGGACCTCGTCGGCACGGCACCGGGCCGGAAGTTGTTGCAGCACACGGTTCCCGTGGACGACAGCCCCCGGGCGTTCTTTCGGCTCCGGGCAACCCAACCCTGAGAGCCGACCCATCAACGCCCGTGCGGAGGCTGGCAGTGCAGAACCAGTCCGGGTTCACTCCGATCCCCAGGCCCGCTGCACGCGCGCCCGAGCCGATCGATCAAGGCCCCGGAGAGTTCCACGGCGCCCTCCGAGATCCGCACCGCGTGCGTGATCTCCTCCGCTTCCGCCCCAATGAGATCCTGAGCCCAGACGCGTGTCCCCCTTCCCACCCCGCGCATGCGAAGGGTCAGCGAACGGTAATGTCCGAAAACACCCACGCGTTCTTCGCGGGTGAGCCGATGGAACAATTCCCACGCGGTGTCGGCCAGGTAGAAGAACGGGCGGCCATCCACACCCACCATGTACCGGCGATTGTCACTGGCGCGCCGCCGTACGTGTCCAGAAGGTTCTTATCCGCCAGTGCCCTCTATTTCGCCTCCGCGGCCTTCGCGTGGAACGCCTCGGCTTTGGTTCCCACCGCTTCTTACCTGTGCGCGCGTCATACGCGTAAATGTTGCCGAGCGCCCCCCAGGTGAAGACCATCCCGTTGCCGCAGGCGGGCGTCACCCCGTAATGGCCCCGTTTTCCGAACAGAAAGTTCATCGACGCTCCCTTCTCCTCGGCCTGCCAAAGCAGCTTCCCGGTGCCGGCATCGACCGCGACGGTAACGTCGTCGCCATCGATCTGACGCAGGGTGATGGACGGAACCGTCGCCAGCTCCCCCCGAAGGTGGGGGGGGTCGACACCGGCTTCCCATCCGTTGCATCGAACCCGGTGGTTGACCCCGCCCTGTCCGGTTACCGAGACTCCTGTTCCATGCCCTTCGACCTCGACCCCATTGAAACCCGCATCCTCGGCTGTTTGATCGAGAAAGAGCGGCTCACGCCGGAAAATTACCCGCTCTCGGTCAATGCCCTCACCAACGCCGCCAACCAAAGCACCAATCGCGAACCGGTGGTGGTCTGGGAGGAGCGGATCATCGAGCAGGGGTTGGAGCGATTGCGCACCAAGGGACTCGTCAGCATGATCCATCTCTCGGGATCGCGGGTGCCGAAGTACCGGCATCTGCTCCCCGATCATTTCGAGCTCAACCCGGCCGAGACGGCATTGCTGTGCACCCTCCTTCTGCGCGGCCCGCAAACGCCCGGCGAGCTGCGTCAACGGGCCGACCGAATGCATCCCTTTGCCGGGTTGGAGGTCGTGGAAGCCGCGCTGGTCGCGCTGACCGCGGGTGCATTTCCCATGGTCCAACTGCTGCCGCCGCGGCCGGGTCAGAAGGAACGGCGCTACCTCCAGACCCTGTCGGCACCGGCTCCACTCGAGGAGACGCCCTCGCCCGCCGCCGTCTCCCCCACCCCGTTGCCCTCTCCGACGCGCCGATTGGAGTCGCTGGAGGAAACAGTTCAGTCCCTGCGCGCTGAACTCACGTCGCTCCGGGAGGAGCTGGCTCAGTTCCGAAAACAGTTCGAGTGACGCCCCGCGCACAGGCGGCCGTCGACCCGAAGTGACCGGCGACGCCCCGGTGCCAGATGCTCGCGTCCCCCCTCACGGACTCGACCTGTTCGGCATCGGCGTGCCGGATCGGATGTGTGGAACGGCGTTCGCTTGCTGCGAACCCGACGGCCTTCGAGCGGCAGCTCGGTGCCTGGCTGGACGCGGTATCAGTCCGTGCATTGCGTCATTGGCTATTTCGATCTCCGCACATCGGCATCCGCTCCATTCTCAAATCGTCGAGTTGCCCGGGCCAAGTTGCTCCGGTGTCCGAGCCCAAGCCGTCCGCAAATCCGAAACCCGGCCAGGTCGCACGCCTCTCCCAGCCTCTTCAAGAAGAGCTCGTGGTCCTCGGCGTCGAGAAAAACCGCCTCCCGCCGATTGCCCCGGCACATCACATGGTAGAACGCCCCTTCAAATTCCAGGCGAGGACTCCTCAGCATGCACCCACCCCACCACGGGAGGCACGCGAAGGCAGGCTGTTTGTGACGCAATGCACGGACCCCGTGTCCGAGGTTCTTCTTCGAGCGCACTTTTAGTTCGTTCTTGAGCAGGTTCTCCAACAACTCGGCGGCGACGTTCTTGTACTTGAGGCCGCGCACTTCGGCGAGGAACTGCGGGCTGAGAATGCCGATGTCGGGCTACTTCAGCCGAGGGAGCAAGCGGGGCGACCGAGACAGACAGCGTGCAACGCTGGGCGAAGCCCGACTGAGCGGGGCCGCGAAGGAGTCAACCCGGCGGCGGTGAAGACGTCGATGATTTCGCCTTCGGTCGTGATGCCTTTGGAGACGAGTTGGCGGATCGCAGCCGAAGGAAGTTTGAAGTCAGAAGGATGAAGGATGAAATCAGGACTCTGAAACTTCATCATTCTACATTCAACCTTCTACCTTCCCGGTGCCGTGCATCATGTCGCAGGCGATGCCGTGTTTCTCATGCACCACCGCGATGGCCGATGGAAGTGCGAATGCTGAAGTGCGAATTCCGAAGTGCAGCCAATTCGACATTCCGAATTCGTCATTCGACATTTCCCCCGGCCCTGCATCGGCTTGTCGGCATACATGGTGTGCAGACACGGCGCATCGAAATGCATCTTGTTCTGCACCGTGGCGAAGAACTTTTGCGAGGCGTCCGCGTCCGGCATGTAGTCCACACTCGTCGCGTAAATATCCAGCACCTTCTGGTAGAAGCGCCGTTCCGAGGAGCGGATGTCGCGGATGCGCGCCAGCAGTTCGTCGAAGTAATCCACCTGACCCTTGCCCGGTGGATTTTTGAGTCGCTCATCATCCATGACGAAGCCTTTGACGAGAAACTCCTGAAGCCGGGCGGCCGCCCATTGGCGGAACTGCGTGCCCCGGTGACTCTTCACCCGAAAGCCCACCGCCAAAATCATCGGCAGGTTGTAGTGCTCGATCCGGCGGCTGACCTGTCGCTTTCCCTCGGTTTGAACTGTCAAGTATTCCTTGACGGTTGCCGCCGGGGCCAGCTCCCCCTCCTGGAAAATGTTCTGGATGTGCAGACTGATGTTTTGCTTCGTGCTCTGGAATAGCTCGGCGAGCTGGTTGAGCGACAGCCAAAGCGTTTCCTCGGCAAACCGCACGTCCACGCGCGTGCGACCATCCTCCGTCTGGTAGAGGATGATTTCGGATTGGGGCAAAGGTTCGTCGCTCATGGGATGCACCTTTCAAATCGAACGATCCGGAAATCCCGGATCGTTGCCCGCGCCTCCTCGGGGATGGCCGGGTTCAGCCGCCGCAAAGCCTCGCGCAGCCGCCCCACCAGCACCACCTCGCCAAACGAATCCCGCTCCGCCGCCGGTTCACCGGGCGCGAGCTGCGGCCCGTGCCCGACCGCATAGCCCAGTTCCCCGAACCACGTCAGGGCCGCTTCTTCGATGATGGATTCGGTGAGGGACATTGGATCAAGGCAACTGGTCGGACTTCGTGATGGTGCGGAATCGCGCCGGCCTGGACCTTTTCACCTTCTCGATCACCGTCTCCTCGAGCAGCCGCGCGAGCCATGCCTTCGCCTGCGGTTTTGCAATGGCCAACAGGGTTGCCACTTCTTCTTCCGTGCGCTCCTCGGCAAGTTCGCGTCCGAGAATCGGGCGCACGGCATCCCATAGTTCTGCCTCAGGCGTGAGCTTCGGAGCCGCCGCTCGTTCCTCTACCATCTCTGTGACCGGCCCAGCCGATATCTCCACCGCGCCAGACTGGATGATAACCGGTTCCTCGCGCAGCAGGATGGGGAGTATGTCCTGCACCGCCGCCGGGGATTCGAGACTCATCAGAAGCAACGCCTTGTCGATCCGGCCCATCGTGGCGTTCACCTTGGCCATCAGTTCCGGAACGGACAGCCCGTGCTCGGCCTCTTCCAACGCGGCCAGCACGGCCTCCACCTCCTCGCGCTTGGGAAAGGCGCTTTCGATAAAGTAGTCGTTGATCTCCTGCTCCTCTTCTCCACTCAGGAGGATGCCATAGGCCGTATCGATGTTACGCCCGGCTGAAACAAGTCGTCCGCAAACCGCGTTTCTCGATCCGGGTCGATCTGCACCAGGGCAAGGCGGACCACACCGTCTGGACCACCGACCTCACCACCGAATACGTGGTGCTGAATTTGTCGGAGTGAACAAAGCCGCGACCTTCAAGCCACGACGCCGATGCCGCTAGTCAGGCCTGACTCGTTGTTGCACGGGCTCCGGTGCGTTCTGCTTTGCCCTGTTGGCTTGAATTCCAGCCAGCACTGCATCAACGCTCCCGGTGCCTCTGTGCTGGCCGAGCGATATGTAAGATTTGTCCCGAAACCACGAATAATCGGGCGGATTTTTGGGGTAATCGGGACCCACGCCAGCCTTACGTAACTTGGGATCGCGCGAAAGTTTTCCATTGTACGCCGCACTGCCGATCGCTACAAACAAACGTCCGTTCTTGAGCAGGAACCCGGCCGGTCGAATAAGTCTCATGCCATCATACTTCGGATCGGGGGAAAGCAGGTGGGAACCATTCGCTGCCGAGATGATTTCCATCCCATCCGAAAAAATCGTGTTGGCTACGACCGGGAGGTCTGCTTCCTTCAAGCCTCCGAGCTTCGTCGTCGAGATTTCGACAAGCAGAACTCGCTGGGTGCCATGAAACGTGACAAGGAGATCTCCGACTTTAGTGTCGAACGCAACGACATCCCAGTAGACGCTCGGGGTGCCGCGATGCACTCCAAGCCTCAGGAACCCCTGCAAGACGGCCGGCTCGCACCGGGATCGAAGCATGGCCAGGCTGTAATCCACGGCATACACTTCGCCCGGCGATAGCTGATCCGCGGAATCGATTTCGTCAAATGAATAGGGAAAAAGCTCCGTCCAGAGCATAGACTCGGGTCCTTGGCTCACCTGTGGTGGCGAAGGCGCGGCGCCCACGTTGCCTGCACAAATGGATAGCGCACATATCATCCAATGTGCCAACCTGCTGGTTTTGGACACTTTGATCAGTTCCATTGAATCAAATTTCACCATTCCGGCTTAGGCCCCGGGCGCTCGCACTCGATGTCCGGACCACTTTGCGGCGACCAAGCCCAGAACACATTTTGTTGTATGAGATTAGCAAAATCGGTGTAAGCTCCTAGCGGACTATCCTCGTTGGGGACATAAAACTTAGTTTCTTCATCCGCAGTCAGGATGTATGTAGCCTCAAATGTGTTGAGCCATCCCCTCGGCTTTTCGAACATGAGTCTCTCTTTGAGCAACAGCATATACTCCTCTCCATGTTCTCCTGAAGGTTCATTGCCGGTCTCCGGGGGGTGCCCATTATGACCATCAGCGGACCGGCGCCAGACGGAATGCACATCCATTTGGGTGTTACGAAGATCGACCGAGCTCAACATCGGGTAGATAAATTTCACTTCCCCCGAGGGAAGGCCGCACATCCTCGCCGCAAGCACCATGAAATTTGCCAGATCTGTGCACTGGTAGGGAGCTGTCGCCACCTTCCAGAGGCTTCCGCTGCAGACCTGATCTCCCTGCCACCTCAATGCCCCCCAGATACGCTGCGTTGCCTGGTGAGCCTGACCATTCCCGAAGCCAGTCGCGTTCCCACAAACCCACTCAATTCGTTTGTCGGTTACAGCGCTGCCGTTTGGAACACCGAAGGTACAATAGAGCGGCGTTTTTGTCTTCGACTCATTGCCGAGATTCGCGAAATCGTGGTAGTTTGAACCATCATCGATTGAAATCTGCCACTGAATGTCGAAAGTGGTAACGTCAATTTTTTCATCCAATTGATAACTCGTCGAAAAATCGGTTTGAGTGATCGATGAACCCGACCCCAGACTAATAGAACGGGTGACTTCGCTATTCGAGCCCCCACTTTGCTTGGATTTTATTTGCACTTTGATGTTTTGATTCGCGGTCGAAGGAACCACCTTGACTTTGAAATCCAGCGCAGGGGTGGATCCTTTTGTCCAAGCCATCGCCTTGTCACCGGGCCACTCCGCTCCAATGGTGTCACCGTCGTCTTCTGTGCAGTTCGTGGCATTCTTGAGAGCGTGGTTTCCCTCACCGCTGAAGTCAACTCCCTCCAGGATGGCGCTCACAACGCGTAGCTTGGCAATTTCCGAATACCAGTCCTGGTAGTCTCCGTCGGTTCCGCGCCGCCAGTATTCGAAAGGAGTCCCGTCTCTCCGGTAGTAGTGGATGTCGTAAGATCCGGGGGCGGAAAATTTCAGCGTGTAACTGGGTGCACTTCCTTCCAAGCTGATTCCATACGGCTTGAAGCCATTCGCCAAGAAACCGCTCAACCGCAAATTCGGGATCAAATCGCCGTTCGCCTGGAGGAAGTTTGCCCAGCCGTTGCCCCATCTCATCGCGAACCTTCATGAGTCCGCTATCCCAATTCCACTTGTAGAGGGTGGCTAGTCGTTGCTGGGAGTCGATGAAGTCCATTTCGACGAGGATCCGCAGCAGCTCCTCGCGCCCGGTCCAGCGCTCCCGGATGCGGGAAAGACGTTCCCTCGCCTCGGGCTTCCGGCCGGTTCGCACCAGGGTTCGGGCAATCTCGGAGTTGATTCGGTCCTTGTGCTCCTGCGCCGTGGCAGCTTTTTCCTGAAGATTGAGCAGCCGCAAATGTGTCGCTGGGGGGCTTCGCACGGCGCAGATGTCTGCCATCCGCTGGATCAGAGCGAAGGGCATGTTCTTCAACTGGCGCTCGGGGTCGGGGATCGATTCGAGGCGGGGCAGGCAATCAATCTCGAAGAGGACCGCCGCGATCCAAGTCAGATGCGCCCCCTTCTGGAGTCCGGCCAGATTCATCGTGCCCACCATCACCGCGGCCCATTCCTCGATGCGCCGTTCCTCCCAGAGTCGGTCTGCGATCGGGAGGTTCTCCTGGAGCACTCGCAAACCGTCCTTCAACACCGGATTATTGGAAACGTGCAATCCGCGGCCGCTCCAGGAACGCCACTCACTGGGGGTGCGGAGATCTGGGATCGCGGGCGCGGTCGTCGGCGAAGATTGGCTGGAACCATCACCGGCGGCCAAGGCACCGATCAAGCCGAGGAGCAACGCCCGCCGTTCGGAAGCGGGAAGATCTCCGGTCGCGCGCTGCCAGACATCTCCCAGACCGTCCTTGGCCATGTATTCGCCCGAGCCGGTGTATTTCCCGAACGGCGTCCAGAGCAGCAGCCGCTGGACCATTGCAGGAATATCGCGCTGCCGCGCCGAGTATCGGGAAGCAAACTCAAGCATCGCGTTCGGGGCCCAAAACTCCCCTTTCGCCCAACCTGCCTCGCCAGTGACCTCAAGCCACTGCCATGCAATCGCACCCGCAGAGGAGGGATCAAGCGCGGCGAGCATCCGCATCCGGTTGAAGGTTTCCTGAGAACCCGCGTCGATCAGGGCCTGGGTCGAAGGAGCGAACAACCGACGAAGCGCGGCGCGCCACCTCGCCCGCCCAGCATCGTCCAGCGCATCCGCGAAGGCATCCACCCAGCGCGTCCATTCTTTACAAGTGAATCCCGGCCGTTCGAGCCCCCTGGATTCGAGGGCGGCAACCACACGGCGTCGCGCCTCGGGAATCCGCCGCGCGAACCCTTCAAACCGATCCACGAAGTCGGCGAACTCCTTGTCCGGGAGTTCCGGCCAGTCCGAATTGGCGAGCGTCCAGTCTGCCAGCAGCTTCGCGCGGGCGGGCCAGGCCCCCACGGCGCTCAGTAACTCGAACGCCTGGCCAAAGCTTTTTGGGATCCAATCGCGCAAGCCCGTGCGCCTCGATGGCCCCACCGACCCGTCGCTCCCATTCGGCTTTGTCGGCCTTCGGCATGCCCCATCGGGCTCCCTTCGCGACGCCCGTCCAGACCGACAGATTGGTGGCGAGGTCGGCATCGCTGGCGCCACCGAGCGATCCCTGCGCCACACGGCTGATCCGTGGAAGCAGGGCTGCCAAGGGGGCGTTCGACTTCATGAGGATATCGAGCGCAGGTATGCGAGCCCGCGCTTCCAGCATGCCCGCGTATTCCGCCAGATCGCGGGGCGACAAGGCTTCCACACGCCCCTGGACTGAGCCCCAAGCCAGCAGGTAGTCAAAGGCGGCATCTCGCCCGGCAGTCGTCTCCATGACCTTTGCCCCGGCCTTGGCGATGCCCCAGCCGGGTCCGGGAGAACTGCGCTCCGCTGCCAACCATGCCTCGCGCGCCGCGGCCTTGGCCGGATCGGACAGGGCTGGAGCCACATATCGGATCAACTCCGCCCATGCACCGGCGCGACGTGCAAAATCCTGCGCGAAATAGCCTTCAAGGCCCGGCAGTTTCTCGGCGAGGACAGCCAGAGCGGGGACGCCCTCGGGCCCAAGCTGGGAGACCGCCTTGGCGAACTCGATCAAGCGGTCCGGGCTCGCGGGGGCCGCCTGGCGGTCGATCCATCGAGCCGCGAAGTCTCCCGCCCGCCGATCCGGGAGGCGGAGCAGGCACTGCACGACTTTGGTGGCAGACGATTCCGAATCGATGGTATCGACCGGGAATGCGGAAACCAGTGCCGTCGCCCAAATCTCCCGACGCGCGTCGGTCCAGTCGTGCGAGATCAACCGAACGATTTCCCACCAAAATGCGGGGTCGGCGGCACGGGCGCCATCAGCTTTCAGTTCCAAAGAAGCCGTGAGCAGCTCGCGAGCTTGCGCGCCGACGGGCGTGGGTGCCTGGCTGACATGATAGGCGAGCGCGGCAGCATCCGCAGTTCCAGCCGAGGGTAAGTCCCCACTCCCATGAACCACCAACCAGTCTGCGACGACGGTCCGGACCTCCGAAACCGCTCCAAGGGCATCGAGCGTTTTCGCGAGGGATACAACGGTCGCGGAGGAGATCAACGGGAGATCGGCGGCGCTCGGACGCAATGCCGAAAGGAGCCGCTGTTTGCTTGAGTCCGTCAATGAGCCCGCAGCTTCGCGCACGGCAGCCAGCCAACTCATCGCATCGGGCCGGGTCGCCACGGAGGGCGGCAGGGATTCCGCCACGGCGCGCGCCCATTGCGACCGAAACCCCGGGAGGTTTGCGGACCTGCCCAGCAGGTCCAGAAGCTCGTCGGCTCCACCCCCGATGGCGACGCCCAACATTTCGGTCCAAACATTCGAGACACCGGCCGAATCGAACTCGCCCGCCCTGACCGTAAGCTGATCCAACGCGGCGACGGGGAGTTCGCTGCCCGATGCGTTGCCGCTGCCGAGAATGACCTGGCCTGCAACTTTTGCGGGCTTCGCAGCAACACGGCTGCCGGCATTGATCGAAACATTCAGCGCACCGGCTGCATCCGGCCCGATGGCCAGCAAATGCCAGTCGCCATCGCGGTAGTCGCGACCGCCGCCGAGCGGAATAGAGTCCGACCCCACGACGAATTGCAGGGCACCGTTGGAATCCTGGACCACCCGCCACACCTCGTTCCCCTCCGCCCAGCCCGAAGCGAGGACCACGTTGCCACCCGTGGCCCGAAACCAAACGGTTGCGAATGGCCACGCTGCCAAACCGGTATTCGGCGGAACCAGCTCGACCCGGGTCCTTTGGGAGACTGCCAGTCCGGCCCCTTCGAGCCCTGCCGCCGGGATCGGAGCCGGGTCCGCGATGTTCAGCCACCAATCGCGTTCGCTAGCCAGTGGGGTTGCCGTTTCAACCTCGAAGCGGAATGTGGCCGACTTGGAATCGGCCAAAACACCGAAAACACCGACCGATAGAAGCAGAAATGCCCCAATCAAGCACTGGCAGTTAGACGGACTTGGGGGGGGGGGAGGAGACTGAGCAGCACCACATAACTAAGCAGTCTAAGATGTTAGACGCAAAACTGTCAAGCCCCTCGATGATCGAGATGGAATAGAAACCACGGGCACACTTCGAAATGGGTGAGCGAATAGCGGGACGCCCCCGCCCCGGGAGGGACCGCGTGCCGCGGTCCGCGAACGACCTTAGCCTAAGTTTCTTATGGAAGTCGCTGAAGGCCCATAAAACCAAGGGTGGGGCTCGAAAGGCACTACAAAAT
>ENA-ORBV01003678-ORBV01003678.1-microbial-mat-metagenome-genome-assembly--contig:-NODE-3678-length-30389-cov-12.479909_pt1 | contig 30389 bp, 22 predicted proteins | sample MGYA00237777_ERZ505514 | MGnify/ENA primary metagenome ERZ505514 (study PRJEB26160, sample SAMN06269048) | microbial mat metagenome | isolation source: Oligotrophic lake microbial mat | place... | reverse complement strand
TTTTCAAGCAGAAGACGGCATACGAGATTCGCCTTAGTCTCGTGGGCTCGGAGATGTGTATAAGAGACAGGAACATAGGCCCCGCGCCCGCGCCCGCAAACCGGCGACCGGGGGATCCTTTCGCGCTGCCGCCGGCGCTACCCTGCCGCGCCCATGGCAGACCCCAACAACCGTCCCCCGGGCGCGCCCCGCCCGCCCGCCGTCGTGTTGCTGTCGGGGGGCATGGATTCGGCGGTTGTGCTGGCCGAGGCCCGCGCGTTGGGGTTTGTACCCCACGCGCTGTCCTTCCGTTATGGCCAGCGCCATGCAGTGGAGCTGGACGCGGCGGCCCGGATCGCGGTGGCCGGCGGGGCGGCCGCGCACCTCGTCGTCGGCCTCGAACTGGGTGCGCTCGGTGGCAGTTCTCTGACCGCGGACCAGCCGGTCCCGAAGGATCGCACCCGCGCCGAAATCGGCCAAAAGGTGCCGTCGACCTACGTGCCCGCGCGCAACACGGTTTTTCTCAGCGTCGCGCTTGGTTGGGCCGAAGTGCTTGGCGCGCGCGACCTCTTTTGCGGAGTCAACGCGATCGACACGTCCGGTTATCCCGACTGTCGTCCAGAGTTCCTCGCCGCGTTCGAAGCGCTGGCGCAGGTCGCGACGGCCGCCGACCCGCGCGGAACACCCTACCGCGTGCATGCGCCGCTGCTCGAGCTCGACAAGGCGGCGATCGTGCGGCGCGCCACGGAGTTGGGTGTGGACCTCGCGCTTTCGCACACCTGCTACGATCCCGTCGTCGCGGCCGGCGCAACGCGGCCCCTCGCCTGCGGTCGCTGCGATGCCTGTACGCTGCGTCTTGAGGGTTTCGCGCGCGCGGGGCTCGTTGACGGCGCTCCCTACGTCGCCGACGCGCCGCGGCCCGATCGCAAACCCTGAACAGCTTGGAAAAGTCGGCTCGGCCGACGCGAAGTAGCTGTCAGATGATGTTTGGCCCAGCGCCTTGCGGCGCTGGAGCTCGTTCGCGGACAAGAACCGACCAAGGCGTCGATTTTTGTCCGCTCTTTGAACCCCCTTCACGAGGTGCAATCGATGGCGCGAGCCGAATGGAATGGAGCTGTGGTCGCGGAATCCGAGGTGTTCGAAGTGGTCGACGGCAACGTCTACTTCCCGGCGACCGCGCTCGATCAGCGCTTCGTCAAGGCAAGCGCGACGCAGACCGTGTGCGGTTGGAAAGGCACCGCGAGTTATTACACGCTGTCGGTGAACGGCAAGGAGAACGCCGACGCCGCCTGGTACTACGCCGATCCGAAACCCGCCGCAGCGAACATCCGCGGTCACATCGCCTTCTGGAAAGGGGTGACAGTCTCGAAGTAACTCCGCGCGAAGCTTCCGGTCACTGCGCGAGGCCGTGGCGGCGGTTGAGCGCGTCGAGTACGCCCTCCGCCTCCATCGCGCGCAGCGCCTCGTCGAGCGCGCGCAGAAGGTCGGGTGCGTCCGGACGGACGGGGATGCCGTAGCGCTCCTCCGCCAGGTCGGGCTGCAGACGCCGCACACGATCGGGGTGCTCGGCCACGATGGCAGCAGCATTGGGTCCGTCGAGCACGATCGCGTCGACGTCGCCCGCGAAGAGGCGTTCGAACGCGTTGTCACCCTTGTCCGAGGGTTCCGCGAGGATGGCGCGCGGGAGTTCGGAGCGCGCCGCGCTCTCCGACGTCGTACCGCGCCCGGCCGAGATGTGTTTGCCAGCAAGATCCGCGAGACTCTGCGGTTCCCCGTCGCCCGCGCGCACCAGCACGGCGATCCCCGTGACATAGTAGGGGCGCGTGAACGGCACTCGTTCGGTGCGTGCAGGGGTGATGCCGAGGGTCGCAACCACCGCGTCGATTGCGCCGCGCTCGACCGCGTCCAGCAGCATGTCGAAGGGCATACGCCGCCATTCGAGTTCGCGCCCTGTTCGCCGCGCGAGTTCGCGCGCCATTTCGACGTCGCGCCCCACGGGTTCATCCTGCGCGTTCACCGAGGCAAACGGTGGGTTCGCAAGGTCCGAACCGATGACGAGCCGCGGACTGGCGGAACGCGGGCCGTCGCACGCTCCGGCGGCGAGCAGTAGGAGCGGAGCGAGCGCGATCACAAAACGGCGGGTGCGGAAAATCATCGCGTGGAGGTCACTTTCTCGAGGTGCGGTGGGGCGTCGGGGTCGGCGCCGCGTGCGCGGGCAAACGCCGGGAGCGCGCGGTAGAAGGATTGCACGAGGAGACTTGGATCGAAGGCCAGGGGGTTCTGCGCGGTTTCTTCGCTGGGCGGCACGCGCAGCCATGCCACCCGTGCTCCCAGCCGCTCCAACGCGCGTGCCGCATCCGCCGTGCTCGCGCCCGCGTTGCCGCGCGGAATCAGCGCGAGCACGGCAATCCCGCGCGCAGCGAGTGCACGCGGGCCGTGCATCACTTCCGCGGCGCTCATCGCCTCCGCGTGAAGTCCTGCCGCCTCCTTGAGCTTCAGCGCGACCTCCTGGGCCGCCGCGAGGCTCGCCCCACGGGACAGTACCAGCGCGCTCGTCGCGTCGATCAGCGGCGCGAGGTCACATGCCGCGGGCGCGGCCAGACAACGCGCCAGCGCGAGGAACCGCGCGGGCTGCACGTGGCCCTCGATCGCTTCAATCAACCCGTCGGCGAGTGCGAGGCTCGCTTGGAATGTCGTCGTGGCGGCGATACTGCGCTCCACGCCCGCGGTTTGGTGGAGCACCACCTGCGCGCGCTGTGCGATTGGCGCCGCGGCGTCGTTGGTGATGGCGATCGAAACGTGGGCGGCCGAGGCGAGCGTGCCGAAGGCCTCGACGAGATCGGCGCTGCGCCCACTTTGGCTAATGGCGACGAGCCACGCGCCGGGCAGTGCGAGGGGTGCGTGCTCGAGGCTGATCGACGAGGGCGGGAGCGATCCCGTCGGCACCCCGATTCCGGCGGCGCGGTATGCGAGGTACGTCGCGGCGGCGTCCGACGATCCCCGCGCAAGGGTGAAGAGCGCAGTGGGGCGCTGCGCCCGCGCGAGCCCGGCGATGCGCTCCAACGCGGCAAGCGCGACCCGCGCGAGCCCCGCCACAACCTCGGGCACGCGTGCGATCTCGGCTTCGAGGATGGACATGCGTGTGGACAGGGGCCAGCCCGAGGATACGGCCCCGGGGGGCGCCCGTTCGCGCCCAGCCCGGCCCCGGCGGGGCCGGGTTCCTAGCCCGAGTTATTCAACAGCTTTCCGACCACACGGCCCAAACGGCGGCCTTTGGCCGCCTTTCGCCCTCTGGCGGCACTTTGCGACCACGGGCGTCCGCGTTGACCTGTTCAAGGTCGCCTGTGGATTCGGCGGCCACAACGCACCACCAGACAGCGACTTGGGCTCGCCCGCTCGAAAACCGGATGAAGAGCCCGGGCTAGGGGGGGTGGGTTAGAGTCCGCCCATGGAGTCTCCCAACGATCGCGACGGAGCAAACCCGAGCCCCGGGGCCGACGGGGGCGCACACATCTTGGCTCAGCAGACCACGTCACCCCCGGTGGGCCCGCGGCCCCTCGCCCCCCCCCGTCCAACGGGGGACGCCACGCTCGACGCGCTCGCGGAGCTGCTCGCCATCGTGGCGCGTCTGCGAGCGCCCCAAGGGGGCTGCCCGTGGGATCTTGAGCAGACGACGATCAGCCTGGCGCCGAGCCTCGTCGAGGAGGCGCATGAACTGGTGGACGCACTCGAAGTTGGTGACGTGCGCGATGCGATCGAGGAGGCTGGCGATCTTTTGATGGCCCACTTCCTGCTGTGCCAAATCGCCGCGGACGAAGGTCGTTTTGATGTGACGCGTGTCGCGCGCGCGGTGAGTGAAAAACTCATCCGGCGCCACCCGCACGTTTTTGGCGAAGGGCACAGCGAAAGTGCGGACGCGGTGCTCTCCCAGTGGGAGCGCATCAAGAAGCAGGAGCGTGAACTGCGCCGCGCACAGGGGCGCGAGCGCGAGGACACGAGCGCTCTCGCGGGAGTGCCCACGGGATTGCCTGCGCTCCAACGTGCGCAGCGTGTCGGGAGCAAGGCGATCTCCGCGGGCTTCCGTTGGGGTGACGCGCGCGGCGCCCTCGCGAAGGTGCGCGAGGAACTCGCCGAACTGGAAGCTGCGTTCGAACGCGCCGAATCGTCGAATGGTGCCGCGGATCGGGAGGCTTTGGCGCGCGAGCTCGGCGACGTCTTGTTTGCGACGGCGCAGTTGGGCAACTACGTGGGCATCGATCCAGAGGCCGTCGCGCGCGAGGCGGCGCGGCGTTTCGAGCGGCGTTTTCGCGCGATGGAAGTGGACCTTGACGGTCGCTTCGAAGGGCGCGAACTGGCCGAGATGATGGCCGCGTGGGAGCGTGCGAAACGCAGCACAGCGACAGTGTAGAAGTTTGGGGGGGAGTGCCTTGGGGAAGGATGGGTCGTGCTGAACGGGGGAGTGCGTTCGCGCCCCTTCGCTTCACCCTCCGGCGCCCTGCGTTTAACCCTTCGGGGCCCTGCGCCTAACCCCTTGGGGAGAGCGATCGGGCATGCGGGTCGGGTCTCAGGGATGCGACATCCGCGTCCCGGATGGAGCGCCTATTCGCGCTTCGACGACAGAAACCTGGTCCGAATCCGTGCCGTCCGTCGACTATTGAACATCGCGGTTCTTGGATCACGCGGCACGGCGCCCCAATCTTCTTACCCGGATACGCTAAGGGTATTCCCTCATGTGCAGTGCGTCTGCTCCGCCTCAACCCACGGACGATCCACGCGCGTCGCCGGCCGCTATTGATGCGTCTGCACCGAAGTCCGGACATAATGCGCCCATGCGGCCATTGGTGCACGTGGTCGAGCGGGACAGCGCGTTGGTCGCGGATTTGGGTTTCGCTTTCGCGACCGCGGGGATGCGTTGCCACATGCACACGACCAGCGAGCACCTTTTGAGGCACCTTGAAACTGAGCCCGCACACGCGGTGCTCGTCGAAGTGCAACTGCCGGTCGGCGACCGTGTGGAGGCACTGGAAGCGATCTGCAGCCACGACCCCGCTTTGTCGGTTGTCGTGCTCCTCGAACGCGCCGCCGTCGAGCTCGCCGTGCGCGCCATGCGCGCGGGTGCTTACACGGTCGTCGAGCGCGGAACACCCTGCGAGGAGATCGCGCAGGCGCTGGGGGATGCCTGCCAGCGAACCGCCGATCTGCGCTCGCGCCAGGCGCAGCACGCCTATGTGCGAGCGCGTCTTGATTCACTGAGCCCGCGCGAGCGCCAGGTGATGGAGCTCGTCGTCGAGGGCGCGCCGACCAAGGCGATCGCGCAGCGGCTCGCGATCAGCCCGAAGACCGTCGACGTCCACCGCATGAATCTGATGCGCAAGCTGCGCGTCGATTCCGTGGCCGCCCTGGTGCGGATGGTGCTCTCGGCCCAGTGAACGCCGGTCGCCTGAATGCCTGGCCGCGCTTTCAAGCGCGGACCTTCGAATTGAGAGCCCGCATTTCGTCACGCGCGGCACGGGCGTGCCCGCCTTGGAGCGTGCTGAGCGCGTGCCCCCTCGTGCACCGCTCCAGGGCGGGCCAGAGGCCCGCGCTCCCAGAGGTCCGCGCGCCTCACGGCTCGGCTTGGAGAGGGCGCGGTGCTTGCCCGTTTTTTGTCGGGGAACGGTTTTTTCGCTCAAAGGGTCCGACGGGAGGCGAAAGAAGTACGGCACCAAAGGACCCGGGCTCGCAGCGCCGACGCCGGGGGCTTAGGTTGGCGCTATGGACGCCCAAGCAAGCAAACCGGCGCGGGACCCTGCGCAGAAGGGCGAGGGCCACCGCTGGCTGCTGGTCGCCTTCGTTCCCCTGATGGTCATCGGGGCGTTTTTCCTGTGGTTGTTTTTGAGCGGAGCGCTCGACGGCCTGCGCGGGGCGCACGCGGACCACCTGCGCGAAGAGCGCGCGCTGCTGGGGCTCGACGCGACCCCCGGCGCGGACCAGGGCGTTCTCACAGCGGCCCTCGGAATCGATCCCAAGGATTGGGATGCCCGCACGCGGGGTGCGGTTGCCGGGCTGCTCGCGCGCGCCGACTGGCCCCCGAGCGGCCCCGCGGGCGCGGGCCGATTGCTTGCGGACCGCGCGCCGACGGCCTGGAGCGTTGCGGAGCGCGACGCAGTGCGCGAGCTTTTGATCGCCTTCCGGCGCAAACGGATGCCTTCGGAAGCGGGCCTGACGCCGGCCTGGTGAGCGACCTTTGTTAACCGGCCCGATGGTCTTCGGATGGCACCGCTGGCGGATCTCGGCGCCTGCGGGTGTCAGCCGGTCGTCATCTGCGCGAGGAACGCGTCCGCTTCGGCGATCGACGCTTCCATGTCCGCGATGAGCGCACCCACGTCCGTTTCGATCGTCGCGAGGCTTCCCGCGAGGGACGCCACCGCCCGCGCGTTGAGGTTGTGCTTCAGGAAAAGCACGTGATCGCGGAAACGCGTCAACACCGGGTCCATCTTCGATTCGGCGCGCTTCATTGCGGCGATCAGGTCGCGGTAGGCATCGCGGGTGTCTTCCTCGAGCCGCTCGCTCGCGGCCCGCAGCTCGCGGTCCTCGATGTTCGAGGCTTCCGCACGCCACTCCGTAAAGAGGTCGCCGCTGACCTTCTCGATCTGCACGATCCGCGCCTTGACGTCCGCGACACCGGCCTCGCTGCGGTCGAGCTCGCGCTTCAGCTTCGAATAGAGCTTCTCAAGGTCGCCCCCGTCGAACGCCTGCACACTGCGGAAGGCCTCCAATACATCGGCGAAGTCCTCTTTCACATCCTCCTGCGATTCGCGCGCCTCCTGGACGCGGTCGACGAGGATGTCGCGCTTGTGGACCCCGAAGGTCTCCAGCGTGGAGTAATACGCGCTGCGGCAGGAGCACAAGGAAGCGCCCGCGAACGCGGTGAGGACAAGGGCAAAGGCGAGTGAGCGCATAGTGTGATCCTAGCCCAGCGCTGCCGGGATCCACTCATGTGCCCGCGCGACTGGGCGTTACGGCACGCCTGAATCCTGGCCGTAGGGTGGCGCGGGGTCGTATTCGATCTGCCGGCTCACCTCGCGGGCGTGCGGGATGCCAAAAAGCTGGCCGATCAGCCACAGGGACATGTCGATGCCGGCCGACACCCCGGCGGCAGTGACGATGCGCCCATCGCACACGTACCGCGCATCCGCCTGCACGTCGACGCGGCCCGTCGCGCGCAGGGTGTCGACGTAGGCCCAGTGGGTCGTGACCCGGCGCCCGTCGGCGAGGCCGGCCGCGACGAGCAGCGCGCTGCCCGTGCAGACACTCGCCACAAAGGAGCAGGGGGCGGCCGCGCGGGCGAGGGCCGCGAGCCCGGCCGGCCGCCCGAGCTCGCGCCGTACCCCGCGCCCACCCGGCACGACCAGCACGTCGAGGGGCCCGCTGTCCGCGAGTCGCGCGTGGGGCACGACAACGAGGCCTTTGGCCGAACGCACGGGCGCGAGCTCCTCGGCAAGCAGGGTGACGCGGGAGCGCGGCCCGTTTTGTTGCCCGGGCTGCTGTGCGGCCTTCGCGAGCACCTCACTCGACATCGCCAGGACCTCCCATGGCCCGACGTAATCCAGCTCCTCGGCCCCCTCGAACACGAGCACGCCGATGGCGAGCTCCCGCGCAGCTTCCAACATCCGCGCCAGTGTGACGGCACCGTGACGCATGCGGAAGGGCCACGCGCGCATGGGCGCTAGAATCGTCGCCCACCCAGGGCCGTCCCACGGGCCTTCGCCGCGGACGCGCACTTCCTACCGATCGAACACCATGGCCCAGCCCTTAACACCCGCGGGATCGCCGCCGCGCCCTACGTCCCGAACCGCCGCGGCGGTGATCGGCCGCCCCGAGGCCCCCGCGCTGCACGTGCGCGACGTCTTCAAGTTCCACGGCCCGGCGGGTGAAGAGGTCGGCATCTTGCGCGGGGTGTCGTTCGAGCTCCAACGCGGGGAGTTCCTGTGTGTGATGGGACCTTCCGGTTCGGGCAAATCGAGCCTTTTGCACCTCATTGCCGGGCTCGACCAACCTTCCGCTGGCGCGATCAACCTGTTCGGCGAGCCCCTCACCGAGATGGACACCGCGGACCGCACGCGCCTGCGCCGCCACGCGGTCGGTTACGTGTTCCAGTTTTTCAATCTCCTTCCGAACCTGACCGTCGAGGAAAACGTCGGACTTCCGCTCGCAATCCGCGGCGAGCGCCCCGAACACCACCGCGAACGCATCCATGCGCTGCTGACGCGCTTTGGCATCGCGGACCGTGCGAATGCGCTGCCGCACCAACTGTCCGGCGGCCAGATGCAGCGCACGTCGATCGCGCGGGCGCTCGTGGGTGACCAGCCGCTGCTCCTCGCCGACGAACCGACGGGCAACCTCAGTCAAGCGCACGGCCTCGAAATCCTCGAAACCCTGCGGCGTGTGTGCGACGACGACGGGCGCAGCGTGCTGCTCGTCACCCACAATCCGCGGGATGCGGCGTACGCGGACCGCGTGGCGTTCCTGGTCGACGGCAAGCTCGATCCCGACCACATGCTGCATGGGCCGGGTCTTACGACCCAAGCCGTCCACGAGGCGCTCGTCGCGCTCCACATCTGATGGCACTCGCGGAAATCGTCGCGTGGGCGAGCTTGCGCCGCCGCCCGGCGCGCACGCTGTTTGCGGTGCTGGGTGTTGCCGTCGGCATCGCGGTTGTCGTCGCCATCGCGGTGGTCGACCGCACCACGCTGCTCCACGCGCGGCCCGACCGCGCCCAGGGGTGGCGTGCGGACCTCGAAGTCCGGCCATCGGAGGGTGTGCGCGACCCCGCAAGTGAACTCAGCGCGATCGCGGGCATTGCGCGCTTCACGGAAGTGCTGCAGGGCGAGGCGCAGGTGCAGGCCTCGTCGGATGCGGGCACACGTCTGCAAGCCCGCATGGTCGGTCTTGAAACCGCGGCGTTCGATATGGGGCTGCTTGCGCTCGCCGCCGGCGAGCCCCTCGGCGCGCCGCGGAGCGATGATTCCGTTGCGGCGCGGGAAGTTCTGCTCGGAGCGGCGCTTGCGGAGCGGCTCGGTTCGAGCCCCGGCGACACGGTTTGGCTTGCGCCGCCCGCGCGCGCGGCGCGCACGGACTGCGTCGAAGGCGAACGGGTTGAACGCCGGCCCGAAGGTCCGCCCCCGCAGCCGACGGCGTTCCGCGTTGTTGGTGTGCTTGCGCCCGAGGGTGCCGGGCGCATCGCCGACGGGCAACTGGTTGTCGTGGACATCAGCGCGTCGCGCGGGCTGCTCGCCGGGCAGTTCCAACCGACGTCGTTCTGGGTCGCGCGGGACGAACGTGTCGCGCCGGAGCGCCTCCAGGAGCGTTTGCTCGCCAACTTCGCGGTCGACCTGCGCCGCGGTGCGATCGTGGGTCAGCAGGCCGACGAGGTCGCGTTCCGAAACGGCGTGCGGCTCGCGGGCCTGTTGTCGCTCGCGCTTGGCCTCTACGTCATCTTCCACACACTGTCGATGAGCCTCGTCGAGCGCGCCCGCGAGATGGCGACGCTGCAGGCCCTCGGTGCATCGCGCGGACAGATCGGCCGCGCGGTATTCGCGGAAGCGTTGGTGATCGCGGGGCTCGCCGGACTCGTGGGACTTGGCCTGGGGCTCGGCCTCGCGAAGTTGATGCTGTCCGCGGGTCTGAGCAGTTTGGGCCTCACCGCCGAAGTGCGCCCGCACTTCGCCGTGCCCTGGGACGAGGTGTTCCCGCTCGTGCTCGCCGGTGTCGTGATCGCGCTCCTGGGTTCGGTTGCGCCGCTCCTGCGCGCGCGGCAGAAGGACGCTGTGCCGCTGCTGCGCGGCGAGGACCTCGGGCCCGCTCAATCGGGCGGAAAGGGCTTCCACGTCGCGTTGCTGTTGCTCGTGGCCGCGGCGCTGCCCGCCGCGTATTTTTTCGCGGTACCGCTCGTTGGCGATGCGGACCGCGAACTCGTGGGACTCGTGTTGCTCGGTTTGGGAGTGCTTGCACTCCTGATCGGGACGCCGTTGCTCGTGCCTGGCCCGGTTGCCGCGGTCGCCCGTTTGCTGGCCGAGCCCCTGCGACGCCTGTCGCCCTTTTCGGGGTTGCTCGCCGCGCGTTCGATCTCCCTTTCGCCGACACGCATCGCCGCGTGCACGGCGTCGGTGGCGCTCGTCATCGCGGCCTTCGTCGGATTGCGTGGCATGACGTCGAGCCTGACGATGGAAAGCGACTCCTGGGTGAAGGAAGGGGTGTCGGGGAAGCTGTGGGTCTACAACCTGGGTGGCATTCCGTGGCAGCCCCTCGCGCAAGCGCTGCGCGCGACGGGTCAAGTCACCGCGCTTGAGCCCCTCGACGCGCGCCTTTCCGCGCCGTTCCGCGTGGTCGGCCTGCCGCCCGCCGAACTCGCATTTGGTGGACCGCTCGCACAGGACGCCGAATTGGCACGGCGTTTCGAAGCGCGACCGAGCTTGATCGTCAGCCGGCGCCTTGCGTCCCAAAAGAACCTTCGTGTGGGGGACCAGGTCGCGATAGCCACGCCGTCGAGCGGGGTCGTGCCGTTTGAGGTGCTCGCGATTGGCGACGAGCACGGGTACTTCAATCGCCCGCACGAGCGTGCCTACGCGGTGACGGCCAGCACACACTTGCACCGGCTGTTTTGCCTCGAAACTGAGCGTGTTGACAACGCCGCGCTGCATCTTGCACCCGGAATGGAGCCCCTCGCGGTGGCGCAAACGGTCAAGGACGTGCTCGCGGCGAGCAACATCGACCCGTCGCGCGTCGACTTCGGCCTGGGTTCGGACATCGCCGACTACGAACGGAGCGACATCACGCGGGACTTCGTCGTGTTCGACGTGATCCTGCTGCTGGCCCTCGCGCTCGCGGGCACAGGTGTTTTGAACGGTCTGTTGTTGTCGGCGATGGAGCGCTCGAAGGAACTTGGGGTCCTGCGCGCGCTGGGTGCGGACTTCGGTCAAATCGCGCGCTCCGTGTTGCTCGAATCCACGTTCATCGGCGTGCTCGGCGGCGCCTTGGGCCTGTTGCTCGGAGTGGGCCTCGTGCCGATCGTTGTGTCGGCGCTGCGCGTCCTCTCGGGGCTCGATTTGCCCCAACCTGGACTTCAACTCGCGTACTTGTTGGGGCCGGTGATCGCACTCACGATCGCGCTCCTGGGTGGCCTCTACCCGCTGTGGCGTATGGCCCGCGCGGACCCGGTGCGCGCGGTGCGGACGGGTTGACGGCGAAGCGCGCCGCACGTGCGCGCCACGGCGTCCCGCCTGTTAGCCTCTTGCCCAAATGGCGGAGTTGGTGCTCGAGAGTGTGACGGTCGGATTTGGGGGCCCGCCCCTTCTCGAAGGGGCGCACCTCGCGCTCGAGCCGGGGGAACGGGTCGGCCTCCTCGGCCGCAACGGCGCGGGCAAATCGACGCTGCTGCGCATTGTTCTTGGCGAACTGCAACCCGACGAGGGGCGTGTGGCGCGGCGGATCGGCGTGCGTGTGGCCGGCCTGGCGCAGGACGTCCCCCGCGGTATCGTAGGTGATGTTGCGGAGGTGATGCGCGGGGGATTGGATCCCGCGACACCGCCATGGGAGCAGGATGCGGCGCTGGAGCGTGAACTCGCGCGCTGGCGCCTCGATCCGAAGTCCGCCGTGCAGGACCTTTCGGCCGGAATGAAGCGGCGCGTGCTGCTCGCGCGGGCCATGGTGTCCGCGCCGGACGTGCTCGTGCTCGATGAACCCACGAACCATCTTGAGCTCGAGGCCATTGCCGAACTGGAAGAGAGCTTGCTCGGTTTCCGCGGAGCACTTCTGTTTGTGACCCACGACCGCGCGTTCCTGCGGCGGCTCGCAACACGCATTTTGGACCTCGATCGCGGCCGTCTTGCGAGCCACACGACCGATTACGACACGTTTGTCGCGCGCAAGGAGTCGGAACTCGCAGCGGAGGCCAAACAGCGCGCGGAGTTCGACAAAAAGCTGGCCCAGGAAGAGGTGTGGATCCGGCGCGGTGTCGAAGCGCGCCGCACACGCAACATGGGGCGGGTGCGCTCCCTTGAAAAAATGCGGCTGGAGCGCCGCGCCCGGCGCGATCGAACCGGTCAGGTGGGCGCCAAGCTGCAGGAGGCGGAGCGCTCCGGGCGCCTCGTCCTGCGCGCCAAGGGCCTCCAACACGGGTTTGGACCGATAGCGATCGCACGTGGGCTCGACCTCGACGTGTGGCGCGGTGATCGCATCGGGTTGCTCGGGCCCAATGGCTGTGGCAAGAGCACGTTGTTGTCTTTGCTCCTTGGCGAGCTCGCGCCCGATGCCGGCGAGGTGCACCTGGGCTCAAACGTCGCGATCGGCCGTTTTGACCAGCTCCACGACGGGCTCGATCCCGAAAAGTCGATCCAGGAGAACGTCGCGGGTCCCGCCGACAACGTCTTTGTCGGGGGCCGAGCGCGGCACGTGATCGGGTACCTCGAAGAGTTCCTGTTTTCGCCTGAGCAATCCCGTCGGCCGGTCGCGCGTCTGTCCGGTGGCGAGCGCAACCGCGTTCAGCTCGCGAAGCTGCTCGCGCGGCCCGCGAACCTTCTCGTCCTCGACGAACCGACCAACGACCTCGACCTCGAGACGCTGGAGATCCTCGAAGAGCTGCTCGTCGATTTCGACGGAACGCTGCTTGTTGTCAGCCACGACCGCGAGTTCCTCGACCACGTCGTCACGCAGACGCTCGTGTGGGAGGGTCCGGGGCAGTGGAAGGAGTATGTCGGCGGCTACACCGATTGGTTGGAGCGCTCGCGGGCACAGGCGGCGCAAACCGCGACCCCCGCGCCCGCCAAGAAAACCGCAGCCGCCGCTCTATCCAAAACTCGGCCCGCGAAGGGACTGTCGTTCACCCAGGCCCACGAGCTCGAGCGCCTGCCCGCGCGCATCGAGGTTTTGGAAGCGCAACACGCGGCGCTGACGGCAGCGCTCTCGGACCCGGATCTTTACCGCCGGCCCGCGCGGGACCAGGCCGCGGCGCGCCGAGCCCTCGAGGCCAAGGCCGCGGAGCTGGAAGCCGCGATGGCGCGGTGGGAAGAGCTCGAAACGCTCAAGCACGGGTGACGCGCGGCCCAAGGACCCAAGGCGGCGCGCGCGCGGAAATTCCTGCGCCGCATCGGGCGACCCCTTGACCCCTCGGCCCCCCGGTCCCTATCCTCGCCGCCCCAACGGTGGGGACGTAGCTCAATTGGTTAGAGTACCGGCCTGTCACGCCGGGGGTTGCGGGTTCAAGTCCCGTCGTCCTCGCCACCGTTTTCTCCGCGCCTGACCTTCCTTGAGGTCCCTGGGGTTTGCCACACGCCTCCCTGGCTGGGGCCGCTCGCGTGAGATGCCGCTCGCGTGAGATGCTGCGCAACGGGTGCTGCGCCGTGCAGCGGGCGGTACGGCCGTTCAGCGGGCAATACCGGCGAGCGCCGAGTCGCCACGGGCGCGCTGTAGACTGTTCTGTCCACCCCGGCGCCGCGGAATCGCGCCGGGCGCTGCGGATTTGTGGGTCGGTGCGATTCCCTGGAGTTCGAGAAATGACCGTTTGTTGGGGGTTGAGTTGAGCGACGCGTCACGGACTCCGCCCCCCGGGCCCACCAAGGCTTTGGATCCCAAGGACCTGCCGCCGCCGGTGCTGGTCGAGGACGAGAGCGGGTTTGCCCGCATGCTCGAGCGCTTGTCGAACGCGACCGAAATCGCGGTCGATACCGAAGCCGACTCGTTTTTCCAGTACCAAGAACAGCTTTGCCTCGTGCAGATCTCCGGCGCGGGCGAAGACTGGCTCGTCGACCCGCTGGCGGGTTTGCCGATGGAGGGGCTCGGTGCGCTGCTGGGTGATCCGCGCTGCACCAAGATCTTCCACGACGGCGAGTACGACGTCCTCCTGTTCCGGCGCGCCTTTGGATTTTCGATCCGCAACATCTTCGACACGCGTGTCGCGTCCGCGGCGTTGGGTTCGACCACTCCCGGCCTGGCCGCGGTCCTGCGCGAGGAGTTCGGTGTCGCGCTCGACAAGTCGCAGCAGATGTCGAACTGGGGCCAGCGCCCCTTGAGCCGCCAGCAGATCCAGTACGCGCGCCTCGACACCCACTACCTGGAACGCTTGAAAGCGCGCCTGGCCACCCGCCTTAGCGAGCGCGGCCGCGAGGTCATCGTCGCCAGCGAATGCCGCCGCCTCGAAACCCTCGACGTGCCCGCGCGCGAGTTCAATGCGGACGAGTTCCTGCGCCTCAAGGGCGCGCGCACGCTCGATCGCCTGCAACTGCAGGTCCTGCGCGAGCTGTTCGTGACGCGCGATGGCATCGCACGCGAACGCAACCAACCGCCGTTCAAAGTTCTCGCGCATCCGATGCTGGTCGAGATCGCGCGGCACATGCCCGCGAGCCATGCGCTCCTCGCGCGTGTGCCCGGCATGTCGCCGAAGGTCGCCGGACGCATTGGCGGAGCGCTGGTCGATGCGGTGCGCCGCGGCCGCGAGCGTGGCCCGCTGGAGCAGATCCCCGAGCTGCCGGCAAAGGACGGCACCCATGTCCTCGACGAAGCCGGCGTCGAACTGCACGAACGCCTCAAGGGTGCGCGCAAGAAGGTGGCCGAGGCTGAGGGATTGGAAGCGTCGCTCGTGCTCAATCGGCACGTACTGCTCGAACTGGCTCAACGTCGGCCAAAGACCGATGCGGACCTGGGTCTGCTTGAGCCCTGGCAGCGCGAACTTGTCGGGCGCGAGCTGCTCGATACGGTCGCGGCGTTCGAGCGCGACGTTGCCAAGGGCGACGTGGCCCCGCGCTCGAAGCGCCGCAAGCGCTGAATAGGTGCCCGCGCGCTGCCGCTGCGTCCGCGGCAAAAAGTGGTGGAGACGAAGGGATTCGAACCCTCGACCTTCGCATTGCGAACGCGACGCTCTACCAACTGAGCTACGTCCCCACCGAGCGAGGGGGGGGAGGATAGCGTCCGAGTCGGCGCGGGGGAAGTGCCCATCAAGGGACTCCCGCGCCCTCGCCCGCCCGACGGCCGACGCGCCGGGGCCTGCCGCTCCAGCGCCGCAAAGCGATGGGCCAAACGTCATCTGACAGGCCCTTTGTTCGGGCCGAGCCGGTTTTTCGTCAGCGTCTCAGCCGGGCAGGATTTCGAGCAACCGCTGGTCGCCCCGGGTCACGATCGGCCCCGCCTTCCAGGCGAGCGGCTCGGGGAAAATCGGACCGTCGAAGCAGAACGTCGCGAACGCGCCGTCGGTCCCGAGGCCGTCGACCCCCGGCGGAAGTCCGGCGACAAACTCCCGGTCCCAGGGCCGGCCGAGGTGTTCCTCACCCATCCGCTCGGTGTCGACCGCGGACACGATCGCCCGCATGCCGATGACTTCGAACAGGCGGCACGTTTCGAGCGGATCCTTGTTCCACATGGGGAACACGCCGCGCATGCCCATGCTGATCAGGTAGTGCTCCATCTCCTGGCGCCATTGGGCTCCGCCGTGCACGGGGAAGACAACTCCGCGCACGAGTCGGCGCACGAGGGGCTGCAGGACTGGAGTGAAGGTCGCCTCCCACGCGGCCTGGCTGCACGGCTCGGGGACCTCGACGGCCTCAAGGTGCTTGCCGAGCGCGGCGACTTGGGCTTCTGCCGTAACGCGGGACAGTCCGCTGCGCATGACGCGGCCATCCGGCGCGATCGGCAGGAACAGGCATTCGGTTCGATAAGCCCCCTCCATCTCGAGCTGGCGCAGGGAGAGGGCGGCGGCGGCTCCGCCGTCCCAGTCGAGGACGATCGGTTCGGGCATGGGCGATGGGGGAAGCGGGAGGGGAACTCCGGGCCCGATCGGCCCGTGGAGCGCATTGAGATAGCGGATTCCGGCGCGCGGCTCCAGTCCGGGGGCGCCGATTCGCAGGCCGCTCGGGCCAGGGCGCCGAAGCCGCTACGATGCTTCGCCCCAACCCCCTTTCGGACGCCCCATGAAGGACACTTTCGGAGCGCGCGCGGACTTTCTCCACGCGGGCAAAACGTACAGGATCGCCCGGCTCGATGCCCTCGCCAAGGCGGGGTATGACCTTGCCTGTTTGCCGTTCTCCATGCGTGTTCTGCTTGAGAACCTCCTGCGGCGGGAGGATGGGCTGATCGTGCGGTCGGAAGACGTCATGGCGGTTGCGGCCTGGCGCCCGGTGGACGGCGAGCGCCCCGAAATCGCGTTCATGCCGGGCCGGGTCCTGTTGCAGGACTTCACCGGTGTGCCGACCGTCGTCGATTTGGCGGCGATGCGCGACGCAATGGCGCGCCTGGGTGGTAAAGCGGAGCGCATCAATCCGCTGCAGCCCGTGGAGCTCGTCATCGACCACTCGGTGCAGGTCGACGCGTTCGCGGTGCCCAACGCGCGGGCGATCAACAACGAGCTCGACTTCCAGCGCAATGCAGAGCGTTATGCGTTCCTGCGCTGGGGCCAGATGGCGTTCGAGAACTTCAAGGTCGTCCCGCCCGACGCGGGCATCGTGCACCAGGTGAACCTCGAGTTCCTGGCGCGGGTGGTCATGCACGACGAAGCGGGCGGCAGTGGCGCGCTCTACCCCGACACCGTCGTCGGCACGGACTCGCACACGACGATGATCAACGGTCTCGGCGTGCTGGGCTGGGGTGTGGGTGGTATCGAGGCCGAGGCCGCGATGTTGGGTCAACCGGTGTCGATGCTGATCCCGGACGTCGTGGGCGTACGCATCACCGGCAAGTTGCCCGAGGGCGCGACGTCGACGGACCTCGTGCTGCGCGCCACCGAGATCCTGCGCAAGCACGGTGTTGTCGGGAAATTCGTCGAGTTTTTCGGACCGGCGCTTGCGCAGCTCAGCTTGGCCGACCGGGCCACGATCGCGAACATGGCACCCGAGTACGGCGCGACGTGCGGCTTCTTCCCCGTCGACAAGGAAGCGATCGAGTACCTGCGTTTCACCGGTCGCGCGGACTACGCCTCGCGCGCGGAGGCCTACCTGCGCGCGCAGGGTTTGTTCGTCGACGCCGCGACCCCCGAACCCCAGTACAGCGCACTCGTCGCTCTCGACCTGTCGACCGTTGAACCCTCGCTCGCGGGCCCCAAGCGCCCCCAGGACCGTGTTGCCCTCGGCGCCGTCGCGACGGAATTCAAAAAGCAGCTTCCGGGCATGCTCGCGGGCGCGAAAGACGACGCCAAAGTCGAGTTCGAGTTCGGCGGTGGCCACACGTCGATGGGCCACGGCGCCGTCGTGATCGCGGCGATCACGAGCTGCACCAATACGTCGAACCCGTCGGTGATGCTTGCGGCGGGCCTCGTGGCGCGCAAGGCTGTTGCGCTGGGCCTCACGCGTCCGCCCCACGTCAAAACGAGCCTCGCACCGGGCAGCAAGGTCGTGACCCGCTACCTCGACGAGTCCGGCCTTTCCGCTCCGCTGCGCCAACTGGGATTCGAAACCGTCGGCTACGGGTGCACGACGTGCATCGGCAACTCGGGTCCCTTGCCGGAAGCCGTCGCCGCAGCGATCGACCGCGGCAATCTCGTCGCCGCGGCCGTGCTCAGCGGAAACCGCAACTTCGAGGGGCGCATCCACGCGCAGGTGAAAGCGAACTACCTTGCATCACCGCCGCTCGTCGTCGCATACGCGCTTGCCGGCCGGGTCGATTTCGACCCCACCTCGGAACCCATCGGCAACGGTACGGGTGGCAAGCCCGTTTTCCTGCGCGACATTTGGCCAACCCAAGCCGAGGTCAAGGACGTCGTGCGGCGCACCGTCGAATCGCGCCAGTTCGAAGAGGTGTACGCGGACATCTACGCGGGTAGCGAGCTGTGGCAGTCGATGCCCGTTCCGCTCGGCAAAACCTTCACGTGGGACAAAAAGTCGACCTACGTGCGGCACCCGCCCTACTTCGAGGGCATGGGCCTCGATCCCGAACCCGTGCGCGACATCACGGGTGCGCGTGTCCTTGCCGTGCTCGGCGACATGGTGACGACGGACCACATCTCGCCCGCCGGTTCGATCAAAAAGGACGGGCCCGCAGGCCGCTACTTGATCGAGCACGGTGTTGCGCACGCGGACTTCAACTCCTACGGTTCGCGGCGCGGCAACCACGAAGTCATGGTGCGCGGGACGTTTGCGAATATCCGCATTCGCAACGGACTCGTCCCGGGGGTCGAGGGGGGTGTCACCGAGCACCTGACCACCGGCGAGCGTTTGTCGATCTACGACGCGGCGATGCGCTACGCGCAGGAACGCATCCCGCTGGTCGTGCTCGCGGGCCAAGAGTATGGCGCGGGGTCGTCGCGCGACTGGGCCGCGAAGGGACCCGCGCTGCTCGGTGTGCGCGCCGTGATCGCGCAAAGCTTCGAGCGCATCCACCGCTCGAACCTGGTCGGAATGGGCATCCTGCCCCTTGAGTTTCCAAAGGGCGAGGATGCGTCGACGCTGGGGCTTGCGGGCCGCGAGACGTTCGAGATTGTCGGCCTCGGCGAGCTGCTCTCGAAGGACTTTAAGGGCGGCGGCAGTCTGCCCGTCGTCGCGATCGCGCCCGATGGCCGGCGCTGCGAGTTCAACGCGATTGTCCGCATCGACACCCCCCAGGAAGGCCGGTACTTCGAGCACGGCGGCATCCTGCGCTACGTGCTCCGCACCCTATTGAAGGGCTGATCCGGATGCCCGAGCGTCCCAGCGAGTCTGCGGCGAAGCGCGGCGGCTCCCCGAAGGCGGGGAAACGTACGCGCGCGGCATCGTTCGAAGCCCTCGACTGGTACGACGCGCCGCACTACTACGACCTCATCTTCGACACCGACACGGTGCGCGAGGCGGACTTCCTCGCGGCGCTCGTCCAGCGTTACGCGCAGGTCGGCGTGCGTGGCGGGCGGCTCGACGTCCTGGAGCCCGCATGTGGCAGCGGGCGACTCGTCGTCGAACTCGCGGCCCGTGGGCACCGGGTCGTGGGTTTCGACGCAAGCGTCCCGATGCTCGACTACGCGCGCGAGCGGCTGCGCACGCGCAAACTGCGTGCAGCGGTTTTCGAAGCGCGCATGGAATCCTTTGATGTGCCGGAGAAGTTGGCGCCCGGCGCGGGATTTCATCTCGCGCATTGCCTCGTTAGCACCTTCAAGTACCTGCTGAGCGAAAGGGACGCCCGCTCGCACCTTGAGCGTGTTGCGGCGAGCCTCGCGCCAGGGGGCATCTACGCGCTCGGATTCCACCTGTCCGATTACCACGAAACGAAGGGCAGCCGCGAGCGCTGGGTCGTGCGCGCGGGCAAGACGGAAGTGGTGTGCACGATTGAAGGGTGGGCGCCGGTGCGGCGCACGCGGCGCGAGAAAGTGCGCAGTCGCCTGGTGGTGCGCGCGCCGGACAGTGAGCGGCGCCTTGAAACCGTGTGGGATTTTCGGACCTACGATGCGGACCAGGTGCGGCGGTTGCTTCGCTCGGTGCCCGCGCTCGAGCTGATCGCCGTGCACGACTTCGACTACGACATCGGGAAGGTCGGTGAGCTTGGCGAGCCGCGACTCGACAGTCTGCTCGTGCTGCGGCGCCGCGGGCCATAATCCGGGCGGCCCGGGGTCCTGGCGGGGATGTGGCTCTTGCGTGCGCGTTGCGCGCGCGTTGCGCGCGCGGGGACGCTCCGCCCGCGCGCGACGTTCGACGTACCGCCGGGGTATTTTTTCGGGGGGTGCTCACCTCGACTGAACGCGCGCAAGCCACCCCTTGGACGGGGAGCCATTGGGATGTCCTTGGGCAACCCCACGGATCCACGCAGAAGGCTAGATTGCAGATCGGTGGTCGCTCTCCCGGCCGCGTCCTCCCCCCTCGTGCGTCCCCCGCCCCGAAGTCCGATGACAACCTTCCACACGGGCACCTGGTTGCCCTTGGTCGCGCTTGCGACCGCCGTTGTGCCGTGCCCACGCGCCGAAGCCGGCGGAACCGATCTGGATCTCGTGCACGTCGTCGATCCGCTCGTAATCCAGACGATCCAGACGGGCTCGACGCCGCTCGTCGCCGGGAAGAGCACGGTCGTGCGCGCGCCGGTTGGCTTCAGCGGCACGCTGCCGCCTGGCACCGCGGTCGATGGCCTGATGCGCATCTTCATCGGCGGAATCGAAGCGCCCGGATCGCCGATCTACTCGGACAACGGCCCGATTCCGGTGCCGCTAGCGCTGAACCCGAACAACGAAAACGACTCGCTCAACTTCATCTTCCTGCCGCCTCAGACGAGCAACGTCGTGCTCACGGTAGAGATCAACCCCGTCGGCCCCGCGCAGGTCCCCGAGAGCGACTTCACCAACAACAGCCGCTCGACGCCGCCGCTGAACTTCGTCTGCCGCAAGGTTCCCGAGATCGTCTACGTGCCGATCGACTACCGCCCGTCCGGCGGACCGACGCCGAACCTGCCCGACCTCGAGCAGATCGCGCCGGGTTCGGGCGACAACTTCATGCAGGGCACCTACCCCGCGCCCGACATCGACTACCGCCGCAGCGACTTCCCGTCGAAGCTGTGGACGAGCTCGCTTTCAGGGACCGGTTCCGCGCTCAACAACTCGCTGCTGATCGATCTGCAGTTGATGAACCCCCAACCCAACTTCATCTACGGTTGGGTGCCTGGCGGACTGCCCTACAACGGCCAGGCACTCGGCATTCCGGGCAAGGCCGCGATGGGCAATACGGAGCTTTTGCGCTACCAACGCACCTTCGCGCACGAAGTGGGCCACCTGCACGGCCTCCAACACATCGGCGGCACGACAGGACTCGTCGGATTCGACGTCGAGCGCCACCTGGCGCTACCCCTTGGGCTGCCCACGGTCAAACCCGGCAACCTTTCCGACCACATGGTCGCTGGCCTGAGCACCAACCAGGCGTGGACAGGTTCGGGCACCTACACGACGATCTTCAACAACAGCATCTACAACTGCGCCACCGACTCCGCGCTCGACTTCGAGCTGCCCACGGAGCGCAACATCGTCGTCGCGGGCCTGTTCGACCGGCGCCAGGGGCGCCTCGACATCACCGACACCTTGGTCGTGGCGGGCGGTGAACCGACGCCTTCGGTCGCGTTGTCCGACGCGAACATCATCCTGCGCGCGTTTGCGGGTGAGCGCCTCGTCGCCGAACAGGGTCTGCGCGTCGAATCGAGCGCCGACACGTGCTCGGAGTGCCGCGCTCACCGTGACGGCGACCACGAACACGGCGACGGCGACTCGGAAGTCGAGATCCCGATCGCGGGTTTTGTCGCGGTGCTCCCGGTTGCGTTCGACGGCGCCACCATCGACCGATTGGAGTTCGCCGCCGCAGAGGGTGGTGCGATCCTCGCCGGCATTGCTAAGAGCGCGCACGCACCGGTCGCGGCGTTTGCGAAGGACCGCGCCTTCGCGGGTGACGTCCGCGTGGAATGGAGCGCCGTCGACGCGGACGGGGACGACCTCGTCGCGTACTTGCGCTACAGCCCCGATGGTCGCCGTTTGGTGCCGCTCGCGACGCAGATCACGGGTACCTTTGCCCGCGTTGACTTCGGGGTCCTCCCCGAGGCGATCCCCGGCGCCGCGTTCCTCGAGCTGCTCGTCAGCGACGGTTTCCACACCACCAGCGTGCGTGAACGTTGGCACGGCACGCAGGCGGCATTCAACTCGACGGGCAGCCCGCCGACCGTGCGTATGTTGAGCCCCGACAACAACACCGCGTGGCGCCGCGGTGCCACCGTGGTGCTGCACAGCTCCGGTTGGGACCTCGAAGACCGTTCTTTGGGTGGGAGCGCGATCCAATGGACGTCGAGCCTCGACGGCCCGATCGGTTCGGGTCGGGTGGCGAGCGTGGCGGAGCTTTCCGTCGGCACACACGGCCTGACCGTCACGGCGACGGACTCCCGTGGCATGTCGGCGAGCGCGACGGCCACCATCGTCGTCAATGACCGCCCGCTGCCGGGACCGGGTCTTTTCTGTCAGGCCGACCTCGGCTTCGGCGGTCCCGGTGCCGCCGTGCTCACGGTCTGTGGGGGCGACCTGTCGAGTGGAACCACCGCAGCCCTCGAGGTCTCGGGCGCGGTGCCGCTCGCGCCGCTTTGGGTCGCGTTCGGCACGGCTTTCAACCCGACGCCGATCCTGGGCGGTACCTTCGGGATCCTGTCGCCCGTGATCCCGCCGCTCGTCGGCTTCACCTCCCCGGCCGGCACCTTCACTCTGCCGGGTGTCCCCGGAGGCAATGGCCCCTTCAGCCTGTTCGTTCAAACGGTCCACCTCGACCCGTCCCAGCTCGCTGGGTTCGGCTTGTCGAATGCCGTTCGGATCGACGTCTTGCCGTGAGCGTGTGACGCGCGCGCCGCGCGGGGCCGGTTCGCCGTTCGCGGCGGGCCGGCCCCGCGCCCGTTCCGCGGTGGAGCCCGGGTACGCGTGAGGGTGGAGCGCTGGCGCGCCCGGTGCGAGGCGACCTGCGTCGTTGTGCTCGCGCTCGTTGCATGGCGCGGGCTTCTCGCGTTGGGCGCGAGCGGGGAGGAACACGCGCTCGTCGGGCAATTGACCCGCGACGGCGCGCCGGGCCACGTCTTTCGTCTGCGCGGCCTGGGTCCTTGCGGTCGCTCCGCTGCGGCTTTGGCGCCGTGTCGCACTCGCGACCCTCCCGATCGCCGCAATTCTCGTCCGTTTTGCCGTGCTGCGCGGCAGCGCGCGCGGTGCGGGTGGCCGACTCGACCTCGCACCCGCCGCCCTGTGGCAGGGGATCGTGGAGCGCCACGCGGTGATCGGCCCGGGAGTGGGCCTGTGCGCCCTGGCGACCGCGTGCGCCCTCGCAGCGGGTGCGCTGGCACTCGTCGGCTTTGGGCGCGGGCGTCCGCGTGGGCGCCGACCGCAGCAGCCGTGCTGGTCGTCGCGGCTGCTGCAGCGGGATCCTATTTGCCGCGCTAAGAGCGCCTGCGCGTGTGGCGCGCCGCGACCGAGGACGTGGGAGCGCTCGACCGCGCCCTCGCGGAGCGGCCCGGGGTCGCGCCAGGTGCGTTGCTGGGGCTCGACAGCTCAGCGCGTGGAGTGCTCTTGCACCGCTTTCCCGAGCGCTCCCTCGACACGTGGCCCGCGGTCAATTTCCTGGACGCACCTTCGGGATTTGTTGCTCCGCCCGCGCTGCCGCCCGGACCGTGGGTCGGGCACCGACACGATGGCACGATGGGATGGGTCGACGACCCCGCGCGTTACTTTGCGGCGCGCCGGGAACTGCCGGGGATCCTCCTGGTCTGGGACTGGCGGGTCGTGGGGGGAGCGCGGGAGGCCGCCGCGCGGTTGGGTGATCCGAGCATCGACCTCAGCCGCACCGCGGTGGTCGAGGGTTTGCCCGCGCTGCTCGCCGAACCCGCGCTGCTCGCCGAACCCGCGGGGCGCGCGGTCGGATTGGGCGCGCTGCAACTGGACGCCGCAGCCGGCCTAGCCCGCCGCATGGTCCACGTGAAAACCGACGTTCCCGCCCTCCTGATCGTCCAGGAACCCTGGGCGTGGGGCGAGCTGTGGCGTTTTCCCGCGGATCAGGGCGCTGCCCAGGGCGTGCGCGAGCTGCGAGCGCTGGTGGCGACGGCGCGCGACGTGGGGGCCGACCGGCCGCTCGCGACGTTCCGGGCGAACCTCCACGGAACCTCTGTCGTCGTGCCGGCCTCGGAGACGCAGGTGGAGATCACCTGGCGCATCGCCACGCCCGCGGAAGTGCGCTGACTCGAAACGGCCGCCGGCCCCTGTCCGTCCGTACCCTCGCCCGTCACGCAGGCTCGATAAACCTGTGCCTCCCACCGATCGAGCCGGTTCGCAGCTCGCCCCATGACCCAAGACCAGTACCTGATCGTCGGCGTGCTCGCCGGCACCCTGTTCCTGTTCGTGCAGGGTCGGCTGCGCTACGACATCGTGGCGCTGCTTGCCCTGGGCGCGTCCGGCCTGCTCGGTCTCGTCCCCGGGGACGAGCTCTTTTCGGGCTTCGGCCACCCCGCCGTCATCACGGTGGCGGCCGTGCTCGTGATCAGCCAGGCGCTCGTCAACTCGGGACTGATCGACGTGGTCGTTGGGTTGCTCGGTCGGGTCCGCGGTGGCCCCCGCGCGCAGTTGATCGTGCTGACGTCGCTCGTGGCCGTGTGCTCCGCGTTCATGAACAACGTGGGCGCGCTGGCCGTTTTCATACCCATCGCGATCCAGGTGGCGCGCAAGCACGCGATTCCCGTGTCGCAGCTCCTCATGCCGCTCGCGTTTGCATCGCTCCTTGGCGGTGTGATGACCGGGATCGGTACGCCGCCCAACATCATCATTTCTCAGTTCCGCGTAGACACCGGCGAGCCGCCGTTTCGGATGTTCGACTTCCTGCCCGTCGGTGGCGCGGTGGCGCTCTCCGGCCTCGCGGTGATGTGGATGTTCAGCGCGCGACTCTTGCCCAACCGACCGGGTCAGGGCACGCGGGAAGAGCTTTTCGACATCGCGTCCTATTTGACGGAGCTGAGCGTCCCCGAGGAATCCAAGTGGATCGGCAAGAGCCTGCGCGAGCTCAACAAGGGGCTCGAAGTGGATCTTTCGATCGTCGGTTTGGTGCGCGGCAAACGCCGGTTGCCCGCGCCATCGTGGCGCGAACAGCTCAATGCGGGCGACATCCTGATCGTGGAGTCGGACGCGGAGCGCTTGAAGTCGATCCTCGATGCCACCGGTTTTAAGTTGGAGGCCGAGGCCAAGCTCTCCGAGCAGTTCCTCGTCTCCGACGAGATCGTCGTCATGGAAGCGGTGGTGGGCGCCGGATCGGCCCTCGTCGGACACAGCGCCGAGCGCCTGAACCTGCGCCGCCGCCAGGGCATCAACGTCCTTGCGATCGCGCGCGAGGGCAAACGGCTCGAGGCCCGCGTGCAGAAGGTAGATTTCAGCGCAGGCGACGTGCTGCTGCTGCAAGGGGACGCGGAAAGCCTGCCCGAGACCCTCGACCGCCTGGGCTGCTTGCCCCTCGCCGAGCGGCCCCTGCGCATCAACTTCCGCCCGCGGGCTCTTTTGGGACTCGGCATCTTTGCTGCCGCCATCGGCTTCGCGGCGGTTGGCCTCGTGTCCATCGCGCTGGCGTTCACACTGGCGGTTGTCCTGATGCAGTTCGCGGGCCTGATTTCCCTGCGCCGGTTGTACGAGGACATCGACTGGCCCATCATCGTCCTGCTCGGCGCGATTTTGCCGGTCGGCGTTGCGCTGGAGACGACGGGCGCGGCATCGCGGCTCGCGGATTTCTTGCTCCACATCAGCTCCGGCCAATCGCCGGTGGTCGCACTCGTCGCCCTGATGGTGGTGACGCTGTTGCTGTCCGATTGGGTCAACAACGCGGCGGCGGCGGTGCTGATGGCCCCGGTGGGCGTGGCGCTCGCGCGCGGAATGGGCGTGGATTCCGACCCGTTCCTGATGGGGGTGGCGATCTCTGCGTCCTCGGCATTCCTGACGCCCATCGGGCACCAATCAAACACCCTTGTGATGGGCCCCGGCGGTTACCGGTTCGGCGACTACTGGAAGCTTGGATTGCCGGTGTCGGTTGCCGGACTCGTGTTCGGTGTCATCGCGATCCTGATTTTTTGGCCGCTGTGAGCGCCGCTGTTTCCGCACTCCGAACGGTCAAACGTCGAAATTGCGCCACAACCAGCGCGGACGGCTGTAGTCCCAGTTTTTTTCGGCCATCGCGGCCACAAGCACCGGATGGGCCGCGTGCAGCGCTTGCACGTAAACCGCGGGCAGCGCGAGGCGCTCGGCGTGGAGCGCGAGCGCGTCGCGTTCGTGGGAGCGCAGGTCACCCGACGCGAGACGGCGCCACGCCACGGCGGCGCTGCACCCCGTTTCCTGTTTGAGGTCGTGCAGGATCAGGTTGGCGAGGTCGAAGAGCGGCAGGTCTTCGTCTTCGGCAGAACCGAAGTCCAAATAACCGACGATGGAGCCCGATTTGTCCACTTGGATGTGTTTTGAGCGCAGGTCGGCGTGCTGGAACACCAGCGGAATCTCCACCCCGTCGAGCCGGATTTGGAGATCGCGCGCGAGCCGCTCGATCGCATGCACCGTGGGTGCGTGGCCAGCGCGCTCTGCCACTCGGCGAAACTTGGCGCCGAACCAGCGGTCAAATCCGGCGCTGTCGAGCACGGCCCGTCCCACGCCAAGCGCGCCGAGCTGTTTGTCGACGTCCCGATACGTGCGCGAAGCTGCGCCGTGGTCACCCGTGAGCTGCGGCGCGCTGATCCCGCCCAACCGACGCTCCGCGGTGAAGTATTGGCCATCGATGGAGCCCTCGAACAACGGCTCGGGCAGCGGCAACGTGGGGAAGCGCCGCCGCAGCGCCACGAGGTGCGCAAAATGGCGCCGGGCTTGCACTTCTTGCTGAGGGCTCAAAGGGACGTGCAGTGCATAACGTCCGCGTGGGTCGTCCTCCGGCGCGTTGTGTCGCGCAGTCAGGAGCACGGCGGTGTTGCCGCGGGTCGAGATCAGGATCTCCACGTGCGCGAGTGGTTCGTCGACGTGCGCAGCGACGGTCGCGAGCCACGTGTCGGAGCGCCGTAGGAAACTCTCCGCGCCGGGTGCGCGCGCGTGCAGGGCATAGGACGGCGTCAACAGCGGAAACAATCCGGCGCGCTTGGCAGCGACCTTGAGCGGATTTTCGCGCTCTTTCGGTCCGATCGAAAGCCGCGGGAGTGGCGCGTCGAGGGCGACAACGTGGCTGAAGTCGTCGGCGTGGGGGTAAAGGGCGTACGCATCTGTGCGGATGAGCCCCACGCGCACCAGGGCGCGTCGGTATCCCGCGAGCGTGCGTTCACTGCGCGACGGTTGCAGCGCTTGGCGCAACCATGCCGTGGGGGCAGGGACGCGGAAGTCGCCACGCACCCCGCTGGAGCGTTTGTACGCGAGCCGATTTTCGCCCCACAGGACAACGTCGCCGCGCGCCACCCGCGCCACCTCTTGCAATGGATGGAGAAGTCCGTCGGGATGTTCGCCGCCCTCCTGGACGACGAGGTCAAATACGCCTGTCACAAGCGGCAGCACAGCACCGCCCGCGCACACAAACGCCGAGCGCCCGCCGCACAGCGCACCATCGCGCGCGCGTGCGACGGCGAGGCGCTCCGCATTGCAGTCGAGCACCGTGAGTGCGTAACCCGCGCGCGCAAGTGCCACGGCGCTCCCCGAAAGAGCATTGGCGATCAGGAGCGCGCGTGGCGACGGTGCGCTGGGAGCCGCGAACAAGCACAAGAATGCGCCGCGGCCCTCGCGCACGAGCTGCATGACACGTTCCGCGCGGATCAGCGGCAGTTCGAGCAGCAGCGTTTCGAACGCCTCGCGCCACGGCGTCCCGCGCGCGAGCGCCTCGAGGATGCGCACACCCTCGCCGCGCTCGAGCGGTGTGGGGGAATCAGCGATCGGGCTCGAGCGCGCACGGTCCATGGGCGGGCATTGTGCCAACCGGGCCGGGGGGATGACGGCACTGGCGGAGGCGCGGGCGATGGCAAGGGCGGCGCGTCGCGCGGCCTCGGTGGGTTGGGAAAGCGGGCCGTGGGGCGTTAGATTCGGTGGATCATGGACACCAAGAAGGTGGCGTCGATTCGGGTTTGCCTTGCGGTGCTCATTCTGGCCATCACCGCGGCGTGGAGGGGCCCCGCCCAAGAACGGCCAGCGGTGCAAACGCGCTACACCGTGGGCGAGGAGGCCCATTGGACGATTCGCCAGGGCGGGGAGCGCCTTGGGTGGCACGCAGCGCGCTATCTCGGGCGAGTCGAAGCGGGTGAAGGGGCGGGCTCGCACCACTTCAAGGGTTGGTTTGACCTACCGTCGGCCGCGGAACCCGATGCACCGCGCATGCGCAGCGAAGGCGACCTTTTCGTCGATGACTCGGGCCATCCCCTGCGGTTCGTTCAGCGCGTTGAAATCGCCAGTTCGCGCACGCAGCTCGAGGTCACTTTCGCGGATGGCGTGGCGACAGCCCGCATCGAACAGGGCGGCAGCACGCGCGAGGTCGAATCGAAGGTTTCGCCCGGTGTCCGGCTATTCGCGAACAACTTCATTTCGCACTTCGAGCTTGCCCTGCGGCTCGAGCGCGCCGCTTTGACCCTGGACATGCGATTGTACGCCGCGGCGACGCTGCAACAGATGCCCTACAAGCTGACCGACACCACCGACGACACGGACCGCGAACGGGGTGTGCAGCGATTTGCCGATAGCCTCGGGCAGGTGCTGGTCTTCGCCGGCGATCGGCTGGACGAGATCCAGGTCGCAAGCGGCAAGATCGTCATTGCACGCGTCGCAACGCCTTTCGAGCCTTTCACACTCAAGGGCCCCGCGCCGCTTGCGATAGGTGGGGATTTTGAGCTCGAAGAGGTGCGCCTTCTGCACGAAGACGTCCAGCTCGCAGGTGTCTTGACGCGGCCGAAGGGAACCGACCGCGCGCTCCCCGCCGTGTACTTCCTCTCGGGCACGGGCGGGCAAGACCGCCACGGATTTTCCGGCGGCCTCGACCTGGGCACGCACGAGATCCTCGACCGCATCACGTCGGCCGGCTTTGCCGTCCTGCGCCTCGACGACCGCGGCACAGGTGCGAGTTCGGCTCCGTCCACCGAACCGTCCCTGACCGAGCTCGTGCGCGACGCGGGCCTCGCGCTCACCTACCTGCGCAGCCATCCATGGGTGGATGCGAAACGCATTGTTCTCGTCGGCCACAGCGAGGGTGGGGTCGTGGCACCCCTTGCCGCACGGGATTTCGGGGGCATCGCGGGGCTCGTGCTGCTCGCGACGCCGGGTCGGCCGATGCACGCAGTGATGCTCGCGCAAAACCGCGACTTGCTCATGCAATCGGGCCTCGCGGGTGACGCGCTCGAAAAACGCATGGCCGAACTGCGCGCGGGGTTCGAGCGGCTGATCGCGGAGGGCGCGCTTGCACAAACCGAGCTTGCACCCGAGTTTCGCCCGATGCTTCCCGCGCGGCGCTGGCTTCGGGAGCATGCGGCTGTCGAACTGCCGACGCTGCTGGCATCGCTTCCGCTTCCGGTGTGGATCGCGCAGGGCGAGTTGGACGCGCAGGTTTCGCCCGAGCACGACGCGCGGGCGCTGGATCGCGCGTTGACGGCCGGCGCGCATCCCGACCACCAATTAGCGCTGTTTGCAGGGCTCGACCACCTGTTCAAGCGCGCGCCGGGCGAGCGCTCCTCGGTCAACGACTACAGCCTCGACCGACGTGTCGACGGCGGGTTCCTCGACGCGTTGACCGCATGGCTGGGCGCGCGTTTCAAGGCTCCCTGAAGCGCGGGGCGCGGCGCGTCGCGCGGTTGGTTAGCGCGTTGTGTGTGTGCGGGCGGTCGGGGCCCTGCTCCGCCGACGTGGAGCACGACTGCGACGACGCCGAACTCGCCTTCAATCACCTGGCGGCTCCTCCGAACCACGACGCTCTGCGACGCCTGGGCTACCTTGGCGGGGAGTGACGCGATCGGGGCGGTAGGATGCGCGCCGTTGGCATCCCCATGAGAGTCAGGCATAGCATCGAGATCCGCCACCTCCGGACGTTCCTCGTGGTCGCGGAGACCGAGAACTTCACGCGCGCCGCCGAACGCCTCGGGCTTTCGCAGCCCAGCGTGTCGCAGCAGGTCAAGGAACTGGAGCAAGCCCTCGGGGCCGCTCTTTTCGTCCGGCTCGGGCCGCGCGTGCGCCTGACGCCGGCCGGGCGCGCGTTCCAGGGACGCGCCGTCGAAGTCCTCGCCAAGTTGACCGAAGCGTGCCAAGCGGTCGAGGCGATCGACGGGCTGCTCGCCGGCCACCTACACGTCGGTGTCATTCCGCCGTTGAACGTGCCGTGGATCCCGCGCGCCGTGGCACGCTTCCATGCACAGCACCCTGGTGTCGCGGTGACCGTGCTGGAAAAGTCCTCGTCGGACGTGGAGACGGATGTCGACTCGGGTCGGCTCGATCTCGGGCTCGGCATCCTGTCCCACGCCGCGCCGAACCTCAGTTACGAACTGTTGCGCCGGGACGAGATCGTCCTGCTCGTGCGGGCGGATGGCGAGCTCGGCGCAAAGCGCGAGATCGGTCGAGAAGCGCTGGCCGCGCACAAGCTGGTGCTTCTGCCCGAGACCTTTTTGATTCGTCAGTTGACCCAAGAGGCCTTCCGCCGCGCGCAGGTGTTGCCGCGTGTGGCCTGCGAGATCAGTTCGATCGACGGCGTGCTCGCGTGCGCGGCTCAAAGCGGCATGGCGACGCTGATGCCGCGTGTGGTGCTCGAGGGGCGCGAGCACCTGGGACTCGTGCCGGTGCGGTTGCGCGGCTGGAAGGCGGAGCTCGAATTTGGACTGATGTGGCCGGGCTCCGGTGATCCGACGCCCGCGGCGCGCGCGTTCGCCGAATGCCTGCGCGCGATCCCTGCGCCCTAGGCCCGGGTTATTCACCAGCTTTGCGATCGGACGGCCCAACCGGCGGCCTTCGGCCGCCTTTCGCCCTCGGGCGGCAC
>ENA-ORBV01003677-ORBV01003677.1-microbial-mat-metagenome-genome-assembly--contig:-NODE-3677-length-30390-cov-14.314255_pt1 | contig 30390 bp, 33 predicted proteins | sample MGYA00237777_ERZ505514 | MGnify/ENA primary metagenome ERZ505514 (study PRJEB26160, sample SAMN06269048) | microbial mat metagenome | isolation source: Oligotrophic lake microbial mat | place... | reverse complement strand
ATTTCAGATGATGCGGGATTGATAGAGATGTTAACTCTAAACATTGACTACTTCAAGTCGAAACCAGTCAACATTCCTAAGATAGCATCAACGAAACCAACGCCAAAATTCCCATTTTTCCTTTTACCCTTTTCCTTTTGCCTCGATCGGTGCTAGCCAACTCTGGGCAGCTTTGGTATAAGGATGGTTGACACCTAGAGTTTGCTCGTGGATTTGGATCGATCGCTGGATCAAGTTCAACGCTTCGGAAGGTCTTTCCATATCGTGATAGAGCACAGCTAAATTAAATAAACTGCCTGCGACATCGGGATGGCGATCTCCTAACAGTTCTTGCCTCATTGCCAACGATTGTTTGTAGAGCGGTTCGGATTCTTCATATCTCCCTTGAGATTTGTAAAGCACTGCGAGGTTGTTGAGACTGGTTGCGACAGAGGGATGGCGATCTCCTAACAGTTCTTGACTCAGGGCAAGAGCTTGTTTGAAGAGCGGTTCGGCTTCTTCATATCTCCCTTGAGAAGAGTACAGTCCTGCGAGGTTGTTGAGACTGGTCGCGACAGAGGGATGGCGATCTCCTAACAGTTCTTGCCTCATTACCAGAGCTTGTTTGAAAAGGGGTTCGGCTTCTGCATATCTCCCTTGAGAAGAGTACATATAGCCCAAACTATTGAGCGAATAGGCTAAGTCATCTTTTCTGTCATATCGTTTTTGTAAAGCGATCTCTTTGTTGAAATAGGTTTCCGCTAAAGTTGTTTCTTGGATGCGATCGATCGCTTTGCCATTCCGTAACCTTTCGGCATAGGCTTCTCCAAGTTGAGCGTAAATTGGTTCCGTATTGGCACTATCTTCGCCCCAAGTTTTAATCGCTTCTGCGAGAGAATCTTCTAATTGCAGCACCGATAAAACCGAGCCAGAGGATTCTGTTAAAGATGCTTCGGACAATGTTGAAATATATTCCGAACCAGCGAAGGCAGGAACTTGGAATGTCGATTTGAACGTAAAAGCACCACTGCGCCAACTCCAAAAATCGGGTGCGAGCTTGGCGATTTCTGGCAGTAATGCCGAAGGAACCCACAACACGATCGGCATTGGATAATCGCGTAAAGCTTCTCTCGTCCATTGCAGATAGCCCAGAAAACTATCTAAAGTCGTGCGATCGCCAATATTACTAATCTTCTCTGCACCCATAACCGTAGAGATCGACTTAGATTTCCTGTCAATCTTTCCGTCAATCAGGGCTTGCAATAGGCTTGGCTCATCTTTGTCAAGCGTCAGATGATAGACCTTAACTTGCTGCGATTCCAGTTCTTCCTCATATCGTTGGATAATCCGTTGGCGCAACGCCGTATTGTCGCAAGCCGCCAGCAAAATCTGCAACGAACCCAAACCCGCCTCTAAGTTCACAAACAGGCGATCGTAATTGTTCTCATTCTCATCACCAAGAGATATGCGATCGGGCATTGCAGCAACCATAGATTAGGTGGGCATAGCAGGAATTAGCTTCTCAATTCGCAACTGTTCGACGATTAAAGGATGCACATCATACCAAACATCACGATTGCGATATTCGATCGCTACAAGGGTATGCAATAAATCCAGAAACTCCTGATTCTTCGGATCGTCAGGGCGATAATTATTATAGACCTGGAGTAAAATCTCGCGATCGCTTTTGCTCAGACCGATCTGAGTATCATTTCTCAGTTTATCGATCGCTTCTTGCAAAATATCAGCATCAATCCGCATATCTTCAATGCCTTCATTTCGCCTTACTTTTTGGCGCAGTTTTACCAAAATCTCATTACAACATCTTTGAGCAATTCGCACCGCTTCACGCAATATGCCGCCACTATTCAACGCAATTTTTTCTTCAATTCCTGTCTCAAATAAATCTGCATCAATGCGTTGCGTCAGTATCGATTGCAAAATTTTCATCGAGCGCGCAGAAGGGATACCATTAAGTTTACGGCTTTCTCCCTTTGGGAAAAGTTTCAGCACAGGCATCACAAAAATCTCGTTACCCGTTTCATCTTCAATATGTTTTCTCAAAACTGCATCGCGAATTGTGGCAATCGGAACAGTATAAATAATGATGAACTTAGGTTGGAGTAAAGCCTTTAAATTCTTTTGGAAGATATCATCAATTTGCGTTAGATCGGACTTATCCAAATCGTCAACGATCACTAAGATTTCGCATTTGGTCGCCAGTTTTATTTCCGTCGCGATCGAATTCAAAGTATCGATCAGGTCGCGAAAATTTTGCGTGAACTTGGTCTTGATTTCCTCCTTGGTGCTTTGCTCGGTTTTAAGATTGCCCTTGATGATGTCAAACAAATTCAATCCAAAACTCGCATCACCAGAAACACTTTCTGTCTTAGTTTGAGTCCGCTCTTGAAACCAATTAAAGAAAGCTTTCTTTTTATCATCTGAGATTTTCAGTTTTTTCAATTCTGCCTTTTCCATCATCTGCAAGGCGATCGCAAACAAAATATTGATATGACTAATCTCATTCGACTGAATTAGATCGGAGATCGAGAAAAACACGGTAAAAAATTGACCGTCCATCTGCTGCGAAAACTTGGACAGCATTGTCGATTTCCCGCAGCCGCGATGCCCTGCAAACACAAACTGATTCGTACTTTCAGTGCAGTCCAACACCTTTTGTTCTAGCTGATCGAGACAATCGCTGTCATAGTCCACCCAAAATTTTGCGCGATCTTCGGCTGACAACAGAGGCTGCAACTGCAAGTTACGCAAAGCTTGCTGAAATCGATCGATGCGGTTGCTAGTCATATCTCTTGCCCTTGATTAACCTTGTTTGACTTACATAATTTGCTTGTGGTTAGAGTTTAACCCAGATCGCAATTTTACCCCAACAGTTCGATCGAAACGATCTCACGAATTTCCAATGTGTTGGGAGGCTCTGCTCCTAAAACAGGAAATAACGTTGAGCCATTGGTAACACTGTGGCTGGTTCGCAGGTGAGTAGCTGACCGTCGGCTCTGACTTCGTAGGTTTCAGGATCGACTTCCATTACTGGTAGAGCATCGTTGAGTTTCATATCGCGTTTGCTTAGTTGACGAATGCCACTAACAGGCACGACAGACTTTTGCAGTTTCAGGAGATTGGGAACACCTTTTTCTATTCCAATTTGCGACATAAACGTTACAGAAGTTGCAGTCATCGCCCCGCCAAAACTGCCAAACATTGGGCGCATATGCACGGGTTGAGGTGTGGGAATGCTGGCATTGGCATCTCCCATTTGTGCCCAAGCAATTAGCCCACCTTTAATTACCACTTCTGGCTTCACACCAAAGAAAGCAGGTCGCCACAAACATAAATCCGCTAGCTTGCCAACTTCGATCGAACCGACATAATTTGAGATGCCGTGCGTTATTGCGGGGTTGATCGTATATTTAGCGATATATCTTTTTGCTCTGAAGTTATCATTGCGACTGGAATCATTTGGCAAAGCCCCACGCTGTACCTTCATCTTATGGGCAGTTTGCCAAGTCCGAATTATTACTTCTCCAACTCTACCCATTGCCTGTGAGTCTGAGGAAATAATACTAAAAGCCCCCAGATCGTGCAGGATATCTTCAGCAGCGATCGTCTCGCGTCGGATGCGAGATTCGGCAAAAGCGACATCTTCGGGAATGCTGGGATCGAGGTGGTGACAGACCATCAGCATATCCAAGTGTTCTTCGAGCGTATTGACAGTGTATGGACGTGTGGGATTAGTCGAAGAAGGGAGGACATTTGCCTCGCCGCAGATTTTGATGATGTCAGGCGCGTGTCCGCCGCCAGCCCCTTCGGTGTGATAGGTATGGATCACACGATTTTTGAACGCCGCGATCGTATGTTCGACAAAACCAGCTTCGTTCAAAGTATCGGTATGGATCGCAACTTGAATGTCATAATCATCGGCAACGCTCAGACAGGTATCGATCGTGGCGGGAGTTGTACCCCAATCTTCGTGCAGTTTTAACCCGATCGCACCTGCTTCTACTTGCTCGACTAGTCCTTCGGGTTTGCTGCTATTACCCTTACCTAAAAAGCCTAAATTCATCGGGAACGCATCAGCCGCTTGCAACATCCGATACATATTCCAAGGCCCAGGCGTACATGTGGTAGCGGTGGTTCCTGCGGCAGGCCCAGTGCCACCCCCGATCATCGTCGTCACACCAGAAGCGATCGCCACTTCAATCTGTTGCGGACAAATAAAATGGATGTGGGCATCGATCCCACCTGCGGTGAGAATCATGCCTTCGCCAGCGATCGCTTCGGTGCCTGGCCCAATAATGATATTGATGTTGTCCTGAATATAGGGATTTCCAGCTTTTCCGATCGAGGCAATCTTGCCATCTTTAATCCCGACATCAGCTTTGACAATTCCCCACCAGTCAAGGATCAGGGCATTCGTAATCACGGCATCGACTGCGCCATTGGCATTGGTAATTGGGGATTGTCCCATGCCATCGCGAATTACTTTACCGCCACCAAATTTAACCTCATCGCCGTAGGTTGTGTAGTCCTGTTCGACTTCGATGATGATTTCAGTGTCTGCGAGACGAATTCGATCTCCGACTGTGGGCCCATAGGTTTCAGCGTAGGCACGGCGGCTAATGCGATTACTCATAGTCTTATCCTATTAAAGCTCCATTAATTAATCCATTAAAACCATAGATCTCGCGACTTCCTGCTAAAGCTACCAGACCAACTTCGCGATCGTCGCCAGGTTCAAATCGCACGGCTGTTCCTGCGGGGATATCTAACCGCATACCACGCGATCGATCTCGATCGAATGATAGAGCAGGGTTAACTTCATAAAAATGGAAGTGGGAGCCGACTTGAATCGGTCGATCGCCTGTATTCGCAACCTGTAACCTCACGGTCGATCGACCCACATTGAGTTCGATCTCTCCCTCTTGGATAAACATTTCGCCTGGAATCATGGTCATTTCTAATTTTATTTATCTACCTTGTAATTTAACCTCGATAGTCAAAGAAAGCAAGGATTGTTAACTCATATAAATGTATCGCTACAGACGATCTATCAACTTGTCATACTCTGCATGAGTCCCGATCCAAAACCATGAGATGCCATTTTCCACCTCAATCCCCAAAGCCCGATAATCTAGTCCCACCCGAACAGACCAGTACTTCATACCGATTTTTTTAAAATGTAACGAGGGATGGACTGGATCTTGTTTAAGTAATCCATAGCATTGATCGGCATTACGTTGTTCGCTTATAGGCAGAGCATCGTAACACTTCCAAAACTTTCTTGTCGTGTAATGCATTAGATTTCTCGGCAGTGCCCTGCTTGGAACTCTTCGATCGCTTCTTGTGCAAGAGCTTCTAGCTTTCCGTTTACAATGTCTTGCTCTAATTGTTCATCCCAACGCTGATAATCAACATCAGAGAACCACTGCCTAAGTCGCTGAAACTCATCTGAAGGCAATGTCAGAATCGCTGCTTCAATTTGCTCAAGGGTTGACATATCAGATCCTCAAGGTATTCAGTGAATGGGATTGTGAACTGTGACTAGCTTTGTGCCATCGGGGAAGGTGGCTTCAACTTGAACTTCATGGATCATTTCAGGGATGCCTTCCATTACATCCGATCTAGCTAGTAGAGTAGTGCCATAGCTCATGAGTTCAGAGACAGTCCGACCATCTCTAGCTCCTTCGAGAATTGCCGCAGTAATGTAGGCGATCGATTCGGGATAATTGAGCTTTAAGCCTCTATCCTTGCGGCGTTCTGCCACCAACGCGGCGGTAAAAATCAGTAGTTTATCTTTCTCTTGTGGCGTTAATTGCATCTCATTACTCCTCTACCATATGCCCTGATATTTTCTCGCTACATTTGCCAGATTCGCGGTATACAAGCAGGGCGATTTATATAGAATAAACGCAAAAGGTGCCAAACATCCATAAACCATTGACGAGCTTCCAAGCTGGAATTACCACGATAACGACAGAGAACGCCTGACATTAGCGTAGTTACGCCTGCTTCTCCGAGGTATTCGCCCGCTTCACACTTTTCTCGCCAAAGTTGACGGACTCGATCGATCAACTCATCTGAAACATCTCTACCAACCAAAGCAAAACTGCCAACGACAGCATAGCCAGCCAACCCGTGAGGACTATTGATTAGATCCGATCCACCTTTGAGTGATTGTCGATCGAGCCAAAGTGGTTTTCCGTGTTGCCAAACTTCGGTATGAGATCGCCAATTGCCCGACAAAAATCTTTCCCCACTAGCACTTCGCCCAAAGCGGGTTACTTCCCATCCCATCCAACAGGCATGATCCGCCAACTCAATCTGGAGATTTTGACGATAGTTCGCGCCGTCAAACACAATTGTCTCTTGGGGTAGCCATTCTAAACAAGCCCCGCGATCGAGTTGAATCTGGATTGTTTGATTCGCCTCTAATGCTTTGCTGCGATAGATTTTAGCTGCGGTAGCGGTGGTGATTAGGACATGAGTTTGAGATTGGAGGTCGATCTGGGTTGACAGTCGATCGCCACCGACAATACCTCCTGCCGTATGCAAGATCGCGGTATGACAGACTGCTGTGCCTTCAGGATAGAATGATTTTTGCACTCTAAGAGGGGCTTTGCTTTGATTATGGATGAGCTGAGTTCGATCGTCCACAAGCGCAAACTCAAGCTGTAAACTACCCTGCCATCCGCCTTGCCAGTTTTCAGTATTGCGATCTAATTGCTCTAGTTCCATTTACGAGATATTCTCAGATTGCTGAACGATCGGAAGTTCGATCCAAAATTCTGTTCCTTGACCTAATTCGCTCGAACAATACAATTTGCCACCATGCTTCTCCGTTACGATTTGATGACTAATATAAAGCCCTAAGCCCGTCCCTTTGCCCGATGGCTTCGTTGTAAACAGATAGTCAAACAGTTTTCCTCTTACTTCATCAGGTATACCAGCTCCATTATCCTGAATTTGAATCAATACTTCTCTTGGTTTCTGGTCGGTAGAGTTCTCAGGATATGGGTTAGTTTTAACTTCAGTCCGAATCAAAATTTGAGGCGATGATTCTCCTTTCTCCTCTAAGGCATCGATCGCATTGACTAGAATATTCATAAATACTTGATTGAGCTGTCCTGGATAACATTCGATCAAAGGCAAGTTGCCATATTCTTTCACCACTTGAATTGCAGGGCGTTCGGATGAAGCCTTGAGGCGGTGCTGCAAAATCATCAGCGAACTATCGATGCCATCATGAATATTAAAGGGCGTGATTTCGGAGTCATCCAAGCGCGAAAAATTGCGTAAAGATAGAACGAGTTGACGAATGCGATTAGCTCCAACCTTCATGGAACTGAGCATTGGCGGCATATCTTGAATCAGGAAATCCAGATCGATCGAATCGAGTTCAGCTTGAATTTCCGATCCAGGCTGAGGATAAAATTTCTGATACAGTTGGATTAGACCCATCATATCGTTGGCATAGTTTTCGGTATGAGCTAAGTTGCCATAGATAAAGTTAACAGGGTTATTAATCTCATGGGCAATGCCAGCTACAAGTTGTCCTAAACTCGACATTTTTTCGGTTTGGATCAGTTGTGATTGTGCTTGTAGAAGCTGTTGTAAGGTCTCTGCCAATTCTTCAGCTTTATCAGTAGCGGCAATTTCAGAATCACGCAATTCTGTCTCAGCCCGTTTCCGCTCCGCAATCTCTAATTCAAGCTGCATCGTGCGTTCCTTAACCCGAATCTCTAAGTCTGTATTCACATCTTTTAGAGCTTCTTTGGTCGCAACCAGTTCTTCCATTGCGGACTCTAGTTGTTGCGATTTTTGTTCTAGTTCCCAACTATATTGAATCCCGCGTGGGACTTCTGCTAGTAAGTCGATCGCCAGTGTGGCATGATCCGATGTCCATTCTTCAATTCCCATCCAAGGTAATGGTTTGATCGGTCGATCGCTCTGACTCAATATTTCAAATTGTCCTGATGGCAGTGCCCTCCCGATGTAGTTATTTTTCCACAGGTGTTGATTTTGGGCGATTTCGATCGATCCACCAGGAGCCTCAAAAGTTTGTCCATAAGCAGCGATCCGAACTCGATCGATCTCGAAAGATTGGGCAGCCTCAACCGCTTGTTTCCATAGATAAACCTGACAGTATGCCGCTTCGATCGGATCGCTAGTCACCCGATTTTCGCCATATCTGCCTTGAAAATTTTGGACAAAAGTTCGATTTTCAGCACTGTCTACACTTTGAAAATAACTCCAACTAGCATAATGACCTGCGGTGATCGCACTACCAATTTGTTGGAGTTCTGCCTCTGCTACACTGACCGCCATAATTGGGATATCTGTCGCTGTAATCCCTGCTTGGTGGTACTGCTGGTAAAAAGCCAGATTACTATCGCCATTCAGCGTGTTAAATACTACTTGTGGTTGAGATTGCTGGATTCGATCGATACTAGCGTGAAAGTCTGAAGTTCCCAAACGCTGGTATTCTTCGCCAACTAAGATGCCATTTTGGGCTTTAAGTTGAGCCTTAATAATCTTATTCGCAGTACGAGGAAAGACATAATCCGATCCTAATAGATAAAAACGCTTGTAGCCATGTTCAAGCAACCACTTCACCGCAGGTTCAACCTGTTGATTTAAGCAAGAACCCGTATAAAATACATTTTTAGACGATTCCAGTCCTTCATATTGGACGGGATACCAAAGCTGAGCATTGAATTCTTCAAATATCGGCAAAACCGCTTTACGACTGAGTGATGTCCAACAGCCAAATACTGTTGTGATTTTATCTTTTTGAATTAGCTTTCGGGCTTTGAGCGCGAACTCAGAAGGACTAGACGCACCATCTTCAATCACTGGTACAATCGATTTACCTAATATGCCTCCAGCACAGTTGATTTCGGCAATCGCCATCAGTGCAGCATCTCGAAGTGGAGCCCCACTCACTGCCATAGTGCCGCTTAATGAGTAAAGGATGCCCACACGCACAACTGCGGACTCAACTTCTGCCGATACTTGGTACGGAGCTTGACTATTTATGAACATTTTCCAGTACTCGACTTTGTGCTTGATTTGATTTTAGCTAGACTGCCAAAAATCTCTGAATCACTTCATTACTCAGCTCGCTCGTCGCTCCAGAGGCAACAATCCCGCCCTTTTGCATCGCATAGTACCAGTCTGCCTGACGGACAAAATGTAAATGCTGCTCGACTAGAAGCACTGAGACACCTGTGGTCGCGACAATCCGACGTACTGCGGCTTCAATCTCCAAAATAATCGAAGGCTGAATTCCTTCGGTTGGTTCGTCTAACACCAATAATCTCGGTTGCCCCATCAAAGCCCGCGCGATCGCTAATTGCTGTTGCTGTCCACCACTCAAGTCTCCGCCCAAGCGTGACAACATCGTATTCAAGACTGGAAACAACTCAAAAATTGTGTCGGGGATCTCCCGCACCGAGCCACTGTTGGGACGGGCTTCTAGTCCCAGCAATAGGTTTTCTTGAACGGTGAGTCGGGGAATAATGTCTCTGCCCTGTGGCACATAGCCGATCCCCATTCTGGCTCTTTTGTCGGGAGATTTAGGCGTGATCTCTTCGTTCGCAAATTTTACCGAACCACTGCGCGGTTTAAGCAGTCCCATGATCGTTTTCAGTAGAGTGGTTTTACCCACACCATTCCGACCAATCAGGCAGACCATTTGTCCTGGCTGCACGGATAAGTCAACAGTCCGAAGAATATGGCTTTCACCGTAGTAGACGTTGACACCTCGCACTTCAAGCATCGGGGAAGTCGTGATATTTTCTGCGGTCATTAGACTAGAGCTATTAGTATTCATGGCAATATATTACGATCGACAGTCTCTATGGCTTAGTGGTTTAAGGCACAATCTAGATCGAATCCAAATCAAATCCATTCATCATCGTCATCATCATCGTAAGAAACACTGGTATTGGGACGTGCATTAGGACGACGGGATTTAGCGTTACTAGAGCTTCGATCCGATCCACTGCCCGATCTGCCGCCAGATCCGCCATAGTCATCATCTCTAGAACTGCGACTGCTGCGGTTAGCGAAGTTGCCGATGCTATCGACGATATCACCCAAGAAATTATCCTCTTCCTCAAATTGATCTTGGTCGTAGAGTTCGCGGGACAGTGAATAGATCTCTTCTTGCAACTCGGTTTGGGCACGATCGAGGCGGTAATCATCCTCTTTGGCGATCGCATCTTTTAACTCACGAATTAATTTATCGACAAATTTACGCCGCTCGTAGGTGATTTGATAACCATTCAGGCTCATTTCTTTGAGTTGGCGTTCGGCAGCAGCGACCAGTCGATCGGCACGGTTAAGCTTTTCGATCCGTTCTTTTTTAGCGCGATCTCGATCGGCATATTTTTCGGCATCGGTAATCATGCGCTCGACTTCTTTCTCGTCTAGGGTCGAGGCTCCCTTGATTGTGATCCGCCGCTCTACACCTGTCCGTCGATCGGTGGCAGTAACAGCAAGAATACCGTCGGCGTTGAGGTCAAACGCGACATCGACCTGGGCTGTACCTCGCGGTTGGGGTGATAACCCACTGAGCTTAAATCTCCCGATCGACTTATTGTTTTCGGCTAATTCTCGTTCACCCTGAACGACGTGAATTTCGACTGAGGTTTGGTTATCTTCGGCGGTCGTGAACAGATCGGTTTTGCGTGTTGGAATCGTGGTGTTGCGCGGAATCAGCTTATTCACAATGCCGCCAAAAGTTTCCACGCCAATCGACAACGGCGTAACATCCAGCAACAGAATGTCTTTGACTTCGCCTGAGAGAATGCCCGCTTGGATTGCCGCTCCCACCGCCACAACTTCATCGGGGTTGACGCTCTGGTTGGGTAGCTTGCCAGTCAGGTTTTTCACCAACTCCTGCACCGCAGGAATGCGGGTAGAGCCACCGACTAGGACTACTTCATCGATTTGGCGGGGGCTGACTTTGGCATCGCGCAGGACTCTCTCTAGTGGTTCATTTAAGCGAGTCAGGAGATCGGAGCACAGGCTTTCAAATTGAGATCGCTTCAAATCTCGATCCATGTGCAACGGTCCATCCGCCGTCGCCGTAATGAATGGCAGATTAATATTTGTGACTCCAACCGTAGACAGCTCAATCTTGGCTTTTTCGGCAGCTTCGGTGAGGCGTTGCAGGGCTTGACGCTCCTTGCGTAGATCGACACCTTCATCTTGCAAAAACTGATCGGCAAGCCAGTTGACAATTTGCTTATCAAAATCATCGCCACCAAGCTGGGTATCACCACTGGTCGCCTTGACTTCAAACAGTCCGTCTCCAACTTCTAGCACTGATACGTCAAACGTGCCGCCACCGAGGTCAAATACTAAGATTTTTTCATTGTCCTTCTTATCCAGACCGTAAGCCAGCGAAGCCGCAGTCGGTTCATTGATAATCCGTTTTACTTCGATCCCAGCAATTTTGCCAGCATCCTTGGTTGCCTGACGCTGCGAATCATTAAAGTAAGCAGGTACGGTAATTACTGCACCTGTGACGGGTGTACCCAAATAGCGGGTGGCTTCATCTACAAGTTTGCGGATCACCATCGCGGCCACTTCTTCGGGGGCAAAGTCTTTGTCTAAACGGGGGCAGCGCAGTTTCACATTGCCATTGTCGTCTCGCCTCACCGTGTATGGCACACGCTTCGAGTCTGCGGTCAATTCACTATGCTTACGTCCGATGAATCGTTTCACCGAATAAAAAGTATTGTCAGGGTTAAGTACAGCCTGACGACGACCCATTTGTCCGACTAGGCGTTCGCCATCTTTGCTAAAGCTAACTACCGAAGGCGTGGTGCGACTGCCCTCCGAATTAGCGATCACCACAGGTTTACCCGCCTCCATGACGGCAACCACTGAATTTGTTGTCCCCAGATCAATGCCAACTATTTTGCCCATTGGCGAATTATCCTCTCCGTTCCCTTGATTCTTTCACCTATTATGCTATCTTAACCGCTCAGGCGTGACCTCAGCACTGTTTACTGCTGTGACGGTGTAATTAGGTGTAATTAAGAGTTCGATCGCTAATTTTTGAGAAGGTTTAGATCGATAGCAAAAGACTTGCGGTATCTTGAAAGCAAAATAATTGTAAATTGCTATTGAATTGCTTTGAGAGAAATATGGTTGAAGAATCAGATAACCCCGAAACATTAACTTGGACGCTAGAAGCAAGGGTAAAGCTCAAAAATATTCCCTATTTTGTGCGGACTCAGGCCCGTCATCGGATCGAAGAAATTACGATCGAATCTGGTAGCGATGTTGTGACCGCAGAAATTGTCGAACGCGCCCGCCTCGAATTTGGACAGTAATTTGAACCGTAGAATCTTGGGTATGAAAATTACGTTCAAAATTGCCGAATTTATTGAGATCGATGCATTGATGCAGCTCGTACAGGAGTTTTATCTGTATGACAATCACCCTTTTAGCGATCGAGTTGCCAAAGCTGTAGTAGGTTTGCTCAGCGATGAATCATTGGGTTCGATCTGGTTGATCTTCGATCGATCCGAACCGATCGGCTATGTTGCCCTGATGTTTACCTACAGCCTCGAATTTCATGGCAAGATCGCGATGATCGACGAGCTTTTTTTACGCGAACCCTACCGAGGTCAAGGAATCGGCACTCAAACTTTTAAGTTGATCGAAGATTTTTGCCACGATCGAGGCATCCATGCCCTTCAACTAGAAGTCGAGCGTGTTAACACCAAGGCTCAAGAGTTTTACCGCAAAAAGGACTACAAAGATTTCGATCGATACCTCATGACCAAATATCTTTCCTGAGCATTTACAAAAAAGAGCTAAAACAAACGACCCCGACACGAATGCCGAGGTCTTATGCAGAGTTTTAAACTGTTTATAGGATAGCTGGCTCAAATCTCGATCGCATCACCCATTTGGATAGAAATTGTCTAAGCAGAATATGTCATTTAGAAGATGCCTGCGGACTCATATAGCCGTCTGATAATCGCCATGATCTTCTTGTCATAATTAGGGTCCATTGCCCACCGACCAGTTAGTTGTCCGAGCAAAGGAGCAATGCCACGAGTCACAAACTTAAAACGCGGATCGACTAGTGGCTGTACCAATGGAGCCGAACTGGCATAAGCTTTGAGGTGTTGAATTTGCGCTCTTACACCTGTTCTTTGATCGGGGAAACTAGCTCCTTGCACACCACCACCAGTACTGCCTAATCCTGCAAAATTATTTTGTTCGGGTTTGACATCGTTACCAAAGCGCAGAAATCCAGTTTCTACACACATTTGACAGAAAGCGATATCGTAATTGACTCCTTCGATCGAGGCTTCTTCGCGATAAAACCGTAACAAGTCACCATAGGCTGGCAGAGCGGCTTCGTTATTATTTTTCAGAAACATGATCAGCTGTACTTCTGAGGTATTGCCATATCCCATCACCCGATCGATTTGACCGAAGCAAATTTTGAACACTGTTTTGAGAACAATTGTGCGGGTCTTGTTATCCCATCCTACCGAAATGTTGTAGTCACGCAAACCGATCGCCTGAACGTAGATGATGTTTTGATACCTCACCCGCCGAATATTCACATCTTTGCTGACATCAATACCTAGTCGATCGACTAGATCGATCGGCACGTAAGCATTACCTGAGACGATGATGCCCTTTTCTTCGTAAACTTGCCCATTCAGGTTAATGTCTACCTGCGCGAAGACTGTGGGAGTAGGAGTTGGGGTCGGCGTAGGAGCTGGGGTCGGCGTTGGGGTCGGAACTGGTGTAGGAGTTGGGGTCGGAGTGGGCGTGGGATCGACTTCTCGGCTCCACATTTGCAACCCATCAGCAATCCCGATTGCATAGTCACGCCGCCGAGTTTGGATCAAGCGTAGATCGCTGGGATTAGAGATAAAACCTACTTCCATCAGTAGAGAAGGACAGGAAATATCTCGACAAAATCCAAGTCTGCCCACACCTGCATTCGTATCTGGCTTGGAACCGCGATTTGGTAATTCTGGTACGCGCCGAATCAGACTATTGAGTAAAAAATCTGCCTGACGCTTTCGATCGCTATTGTTAGAAATAAAGAAAGCACTAGCACCGCGAGTTTCGACATTGCTAAATGCATCCATGTGAATCTCTAGTGCTACGTCTTTTCTGGTAGCTCGCGCATTGATCCAGTCAACTGTGCCAATCAAGCTGAGGTCATCTCCAGGAGCCTCGACTGCCAAACCTCTGGATTTGAGTTCTGCCACAATCAAATCGCGAGTAGCAATGAGTTCTACGGCTTCAGTTGTACCTCCTACAATGGCTCCAGGATCGCGGAAAGATCCTTCAAATCCGCCGTGACCAGCCGAGATAAAAATTTTGCCCATTTGTCACCTACACCAGCACCAATAACTTCTCGCAACCGTTATATCATTTACTCGCAGATTCCTAAATTAATTCTCGGTATAGGTTTCCGCACAATCATTATTCCCAAAACTTCACGGTAAGCAAAATATCAATATCGTGGCTAAACTGCCACTCATCAGGAAACACAACTTGCGGGTAATCTTCCCGTACCTCCATCAAAGCATCCTGCCAAGCTCGATCGAATGAATCCACAAAAAACCGCTTTAAACTTGGTGACTGCTGCAAAGAAATTTTTAAATGACGACGTTGCTCGCGAATTGTAATTTCCCAGCCACGAAAATCATAAGCACTATCAACATATAACCGCTTCAACATATGCGCCAACAACACACCCAAACGACTTTCAATCTCAGCTCGATCGCGCCCCGCCACAATTTCTAGCTCCTCAATTAAATGCAACACATCTAAACTGTGAAAATCACATATCCGCAAGTTGGCGATCGTCTCTTCTAACCACAGATATGAGTCTCGATCGTAGAGTGATGTTTTAGTATTAATCTGCGTCATATTGACACCTAAATAAATAGAAATTTACTTGATGCTTCAATCTGGATATAGAAACAAGCCAGTTAGTCAAATGGTAAATTGATTGTATCTGAGCCAAGCATTGAAATCAGAATTAGCCAAAATCAATGAGTACGATCGCTAAAGTCACAGCAATTTACATTTATCCCGTCAAGTCCTGTCGCGGCATCTCATTAACTGCGGCAAATTTGGATCGGTGGGGATTGGAGTTCGATCGAAACTGGATGCTAGTCGATCGAAATGGCAAGTTTCTCACCCAGCGACAATTACATCGTATGGCATTAATTGAGACGGCTTTAGATGATCGGTACTTGCGTCTAAATGCACCTGGGATGAGCGAACTGAGCATATCTCTGCTCGATCGATCTGGCGAAGAAGTTAATGCCGTAGTATGGCACGATCTCGTTAAGGCGATCGATTGCGGGACTGAAGCCGCAGCATGGTTTAGCAGTTTCTTGGGCGTGAGTTGTCGCCTAGTCCAGATGCATCAAGACTTCGATCGACCCACCGATCCCACCTATACACCTGCATCATTATCGGGACAAGTTACCTTTGCTGATGGCTTTCCGTTACTGCTGATCTCCGAAGCATCACTTGCCGATCTCAACGCCCGCTTAGCAGAGCCATTACCAATGAATCGGTTTCGCCCTAATGTAGTGGTTTCAGGCTGTGCCGCTTTTGCTGAAGATCGTTGGCAAAAAATGCAAATCGGTGAAGTCTTATTTTATGGCGTAAAGCCCTGTAGTCGTTGCATGATCACAACTATCGATCGAAACACTGGGATCGATGACAAAGAACCCCTGATTACTTTAGCTAGCTATCGCTTCGATCGAGGCAAAATATTTTTTGGACAAAACCTGATTCACGCCGCTCAAGGTACGGTTCATGTTGGCGATCATGCGATCGAGATTAGCGATTAATCAAGATCTGTCTGCCTGAATATGGCAAAAAAACGATTAAAAAAGCGATCACTTTGATCGCTTTTTTAACACTAATACAGACTTATGATTAATGTTGCAGATTTATAGAGCAGTCCCAATATTGGCGTAGGAACCGTAAAAGAAGACACCTACTACCACCAAAATACCAGTTCCAGCCACAGTTGCGACCAGCCACAAAGGAATACGACCATTTTGAAACATAACTAGATCACCTCCATAGAAAACTTAATTTGACTTTTAGTTATTAATTAAAGAAATAACTGGAAAACAGTAAGACAGTGACGAAAATCAACAGTAGACCTAGAAATAGCGATGTGCGATTTAGTTCTACTGGCTGCGAGTTAGGATTTCGCTTTTGTTCAGCCATGACAAGACCTCATTTAACGATTAACAGGACAAAACAAACCTGACTGAACTTGGACAAAAACTAGGAGCCAAAAAATAGCAGATAGTTAGGCAAGCAGTGAGGAAATATAAGCAAATAATTAGCTCTAACGGCCGATGAACTGCATAGCAGTAATCGCGCCCATAAAAAACACGGCTGGTACGCCGAGAGCATGAACAGACAGCCAACGCACTGTAAACACAGGGTATTGGACAGGTTGGTTAGGATTTTGGGTAGACATAGCTGTAATAGATGATTTATTAACTGATTGGTTGATTAACTATTTTGGTTGACTGAACTGGGGAATTTCTTGACCAGCATCATAGCGATCGCGCAAAATCGGAGCTTGCTCACGACTAGGCGTGTAGTACTCATCGGGGCGCGGTGTACCAAACACATCATAGGCAAGACCCGTGCTGACAAATAACCAACCTGCAAGGAACAGGGCGGGGATTGTGAGGCTATGAATTAGCCAGTAGCGCACACTCGTAATAATGTCTGAAAACGGACGTTCTCCTGTCGTACCTGCCATAAACTCTTTTCCTACTCTAAGATTTAATATTAAGTCGATGTTCTAAATAATAATTTAATACTGTAGCAATTACACGTAGCAACTTAGTTGATTCTGTGACTAGTCCTAGATAATTTTAAAGGTAATTGGTAATTCGATCGCAACTCTCTCAACTAGGCTCAACCACGGGGCGAAATCTATAAGTATTTCGCCCCGTAAAATGCGAATAATACTTTCAACACTCCGACTTCGGTGTATACTACACAAATATAGGTGTATGTTATGTATGAATTATGCGAACAAATATCGATCTAGACGATGACCTAGTAGAAGAAGCCTTCCGTGTAACTAATCTACGAACAAAAAAAGAATTGATCCATCTTGCGCTCCAAGAATTAATTCGTGCTCAGAAGAAAAAGAATCTATTGGATTTAAGTGGGCAAATTGAGTTCTCATCCGATTATGACTACAAGGCATCCAGAGCAAATCGTCATGTTTCTGATTGATACCTCAGTCTGGATCGACGTTTTGCGCGATCGAACGGGTAAAGTGAGACAATCCCTTGAATCATTATTAAAAGGCGAAAGCATATTCCTGAGTTGCTTTACACAGATGGAACTCTTGCAGGGATGTCGAGACGAACGAGAGTGGAAATTACTAGAAACTTATCTCCAAGATCAAGATTACGTCGAACAAACTAATAACACTTGGATTGGTGCTGCCAGAATTTATTATGAGCTAAAGCGCAAAGGCATAACGGTTAGAAGTAGCATTGACTGCTGTATCGCCCAACTATCGATCGAGTATCAATTAACCTTAGTGCATAACGATCGCGATTTTGAGGCTATTCAAACCGTGCGATCTTTCCCTTGCTTGCGATTTCGTTCTGATTAATTTATATCTCATATTTTTTAGAAATCTAGGTTTTCTAGGGCAATCGCGACGTGAGTCCAGTGAGTACCGCCTTGGAGAAACACGGTATAAGGTTCGCGCAGAGGCCCATCGGCGGATAGTTCCGAGGTACTGCCGTCGATAAATGTCCCACCTGCCATCACTAGTTCGCTCTCATAACCAGGCATATTTCCAGGTACAGGATCGACATACGAGTCGATCGGCGAACATTGCTGTATGGCTCGACAAAATTGGATTAACTTCTCTGGCTTCCCTAATTGGATTGCCTGAATCACATCACGGCGCGGGGCGAATGGCATCGGATTGACGGGATATCCCAACTGATTAAACACATAGGCGGCGAGATGATTGCCCTTAATCGCTTCACCCACCATTTGCGGCGCGAGAAATAATCCCTGAAACAGAAGTCGATGTTGATCGAAGGTTGCACCGCCTGAACTGCCAATTCCAGGTGCAGTCAGCCGACAAGCTGCCGCTTCGACATATGCAGCTTTCCCTGCGACATACCCACCTGCCGTAGCGATCGTGCCACCAGGATTTTTAATCAGCGACCCTGCAATTAGATCGGCTCCCACCGCCGTCGGTTCTTGGATATCGACAAATTCACCGTAGCAGTTATCGACAAAGCAGACCGTGTTGGGATTTTGCTGCTTCACCAGTTCAACGATCCGTGCGATGTCATCGATCGATAAGCTCGATCGCCAAGCATATCCACACGATCGCTGAATCAATACCATCCGCGTTTGGGGCTTTACGGCTGTCGCTAAAGCTATCCAGTCAATCTCACCCGATTCTGTCAAATCGACCTGACGGTAACTAATGCCAAATTCTTTGAGCGAACCCTGTCCTGCGCCTCGATCGCCAATCACTTCATCCAATGTGTCGTAGGGCGCACCCGCGACAGAGAGCAACTCATCCCCAGGACGCAGAATGCCAAACAAGCAACAAGCGATCGAATGAGTGCCTGAAACAAACTGCACCCGCACAGCGGCAGCTTCTGCGCCCATCACCTGAGCGAATACTCGATCGAGCACTTCCCGACCCAAATCATTGTGACCATAGCCTGTGACGCTAGCAAAGTGATGTGCCCCTACTTTCCGATCGCGAAATGCTTGGAGTACTCGCCGCAAATTTTGCTTTACCTGCCGATCGATCTGGATAAATGTGGGCATCAATTCTTCGATCGCCTGCTCAATAATCTGGGATATTGCCATGAAATTCCGATAAAACCGCTAAGACTTAACACTTCTAGAATACTTCCTCGCGCTCCAGCTAAATCAAACCATTGGCTAGTTGAATAATGGACAATATTCAAGAAATCAGGCAAACAGATCGAATGAGTTCTAACTATGGATGAATTCGTGGAATATTCTCCAGCATTGGCGATTCGATCGATCGTCGATCGGGTAATCGATCGACAAGATGCTGAGATCTCGATCGAATCCTGTTACCCGAAATACTCGGCTCACTATGCTTGTAATGTAGCTTTGGTTTTAGCGAGAAAGTTGGAAATCGAGCCTTTAGGGTTGGGACAAAGATTATGCCCAGATTTAAGCGCAGATCCAAGATTTACCGTTAGTGTTGCGGCAAATGGTTGGCTAAATTTCAGACTCTCAGATGCTTTCTTGGCGGAATGTCTCTATGGTTTAGTAAACTTACCAGTTGTCGATCGAACCGTAATTAAACCCCAGCAGAATTTTTCAGGTTATACCTATGTGCAATACGCCTATGCGCGCTGTCATGCGTTGCTCCGAATGGCGCCAAAATCAGGATCGATCGGAGATTGGCAGCTTTTAGATCGTGAGGGAAAATTATTACTTCGATCGACTGCTGAACTAGGTCTAGCTGTGCAGTGTTTGTCGATCGGTGACGAAATAGCTTTATGTTCGGGAAAAGGATTGACAAAAAAACTAGAAATTAAGCTGTGCCGTGATTTAGCGACAAGCTTTCTAGAGTTTTACGATCGATGCCGTATTTTTGGCGTTAATCGAGAAGTGTCGATCGCGCGAATTGGCTTAATTTCGATTGGGCAAAAATTAATCCAATTCCTCGCCGCAAAGTATATAGACTTACCCAAAACACTTTAGATGTTGAGTAAAATCAGCCCTATGGGAACTACATTATTTGATATTGATGATTCCTATGACTTTCTCACCATAGGATAGGATTACTTCACAAGATTGGGATCGGTGACTGAGGACTTCGTCTTTAGATCGAGTTGTAGAGTTTGTTGCGATCGAAACTGCGACACAGCATCATTAATCGACTCTGATTGAGATGCCCGCAATTCCTGCGGCGATTTAGCCCCCAACAGAGCGGCATTGTGGATCAGTTGCATCAGGTTGAGGTTGCTGTCACCGATCGAGTACGCAGGGCGATCTTGTTTAAATTCTTGGAGGGCTTGTTGTGATTGTGTCACAGGCGTAGTAGGTGAAGCAATTTGAGCCGATGCCGACGAGTTAGCAGAAATAACCGTAATCAGCGCAGTTCCGCTAAGCAGTCCTAATACTAATTTTTGGGATAATTTTTTGAACAGCATGGCTAATTTCCTCACTTGAGTAGGTTGGTTAAAGGTTCTGCTATAACAAGAAACAGAGCTAGCAGCAAAATACATAGCTAGATTATAGCGATCTATCTTGAACGATCGAATCGCGAAATAGTTCCAGAATTTTGTTTGGGTCGATCTTTAAGTTCGTAAAAAGCGATCGAAGTTTGCCCGTAAATGCGTCGCTCGATCGAAACTAGATCCTTGGTATTTTCAGACCAGTATTCTGTAATATGATCGCAGTCTAAGTCCCATTCTTTAAGTTAAGGGAGGCATAGTTTGAACGCTTTAACGGAGACACAAAATATAGAGCTAGCGATCGTCAATAATATTAGGCAATTTCCTATTGACAAGCAGCAACAAGTACTTGATTTTGTCGAATTTCTCAAAACTAAATTAGAAAAAACTGAAGATGTAAACGAACAGAATCAGTCTTTTCTGACGCTAGCTGAAAAATATATTGGTTGCGTGGAAGGTCCCGCAGATTTATCTACCAACAAGAAATATTTTGAAGGATTTGGCAAGTGAGTCATCCACTAATTCTAGATACAGGCGTTTTAGTTGCTGCCATTAATAGCCGAGATCGCTATCATCAATGGGCAAAAACTCAGTTGGACAAAGTAAATGTCCCGTTTTTGACCTGTGAAGCTGTCATCACCGAATCTTGTTTTTTGTTGCAACACCTTCATGCAGGGCAAGATGCAATATTTGGGTTACTCAGAGATCGGCTATTAGCGATCTCTTTTAATTTAGAATCCGAAACGATCGCAATCAATGAGTTGATGAATCGTTACCGATCTGTACCCATGTCTTTTGCAGATGCGTGTTTAGTAAGAATGTCGGAACTTTACCCCAATAGTTTATTACTGACTCTAGATAGTGATTTCACGATATATCGTAAGAATAGAAATCAGCCAATATCGTTAATCATTCCTGATAATCAAGAATTTTGACATCACCTCAAGGAAAAAGAATTTAGTAATGGGGAGTTCGTTATTCGCTGATTTTGAGTTGGTAAAAAGCGATCGAAGTTTGTCCGTAAATGCGTCGATCGATCAAAACTAGATCCTTAGTCTCTGCTGGTAAAGTGCGAGATCGATCGTGTTCGGCGGCAAGAATTGCTCGATCTGCCATGAGTGGGGGAACCAAGTTTAGAACTGGCTCGTACAAGTCGCTTTGGTAAGGCGGATCGAAGTAAATTAGATCGAATCGATCGGTTTTTAGCGTAGATTTGAGTTTAGGCAAGGTTTTGACGACATCACCGCGATAGATTTTGTAGCTTTGGGCTGGGTTTCGATCTGGCTCGATCATTTTTTGCCAGTTTTGCTCGATCAACTTACAAGCCGCCCCAGATAGTTCGATCCCCACAACCATACTCGCACCTCGCACCAGAGCCTCTGCCGACATGGCCCCCGACCCCGCACACAAATCGAGCCACCGACAGCCTGCAATCTTGCCCTGCCAAATATTAAATATTGCCTCTCTGACTCGACTAGGCGTTGGACGGGTCGCCAATCCAGGCAAAGTTTTGATCCCACTACCACGCACTCTAATCGACATTTGCTTACTTTCAGGTTAGTTACGGCTCGAAGTTGGTGAAATTAGAAACTATGATTGAATCTTGACCTTTTTGCCTAATCTCTTCCATGTCCAAGCATAGCAATTTCGTCGATCCACTACAGCCATGGCATCACTGGGAGATCGATCGAGTATTTACCGAGTTGCAAACAGAACTGGGCGGGCTTTCCTACGTGGCAGCAAGGCAAAGGTTACGGCTGTTTGGCGCGAATAAAATCCCGCGTCGTCGGACCTATAGCCGTGTTTTACTTCAGCCGTTGCTCAATCCTCTGACATATGGACTCGTCGCGATCGCGGTTCTAGTTTATCTCTCAGGTAGCTCGATCGATAGCTTGGCAATCCTGATTGTGGGCACGATCAACGCTTTGCTCGGCATTGGCTTGAATATCTGGACAATCCAAACCAAAGAGAGCAGTCTGGGCAGAACACAACGCCGCCAAAGTGTGCCCTCAACAGAAGTTACGGTGATGCGCGATCGAGAAAACATGAGTATTCCCAGCCGTGATTTGGTGATGGGAGATGTTGTGGTATTGCAAGAAGGCGATCGACCTTCAGTAGACATCCGTTTATTTTCGGCGAGTCATTTGCAAGTAAATCAAACTGAAATTGGGGGCGATTCGATCGAGCCGAAGCAGGCAGATGCTGTAGTTGACGAAAATACGCCAATGCTCGATCGGAGTAATCTGGTGTTAGCAGGGAGTGAAATTACCACAGGCACAGGAGTTGGCGTGGTGATTGCCACAGGTAAAGCTGCTTACTGGCAAGCTTCTTCTGCCTATCAGCAAACATTTTCGGCGATGCATGTTCAGCTCAGTCGGGCAAGGCGATTGTGGATCGTGGCGGTGGCGCTGGGAACGATTTCGATCGCTGCCTCTGCCTTGGTTCTCGGTAACAGCATCGCTCTGATTACTTCTGTCGTTGCCGTCACTTTGGTGAGTGGGTATCCACAGCAGCTATTGCGGGTAGCGACATTAGCACAGTTATTTGGGATGCAAGTACTGGCAAAAAAACGTCTCTGGGTAAAATTTCCTGGGGCCCTTGATGCTTTGGGACGCACCACGGCAATCGCTCTGTTAATGGAGTCAGACACGGAATTGGATGCCGACGATTTGACTGACGCGGGGATTAGCTGGCATGGATTGATCCGCGCTTCTGCTAGTGATGCTGAGTCGTTGGGTCATGTGCTGGGCATGAAGCTATTTAGTTATTTGGACTCCCCAGGCGAACAAATGCGGGCTTGGCAGGCGGATCGCCATACTGTCGCGATGTTTGCCACCGATCCAGATGAGATTCCCCTATTGCGTCAGGCGGATGTCGGGATTGCCGAACGTGGCAGTAAAAAGGTGGTGCAAGATAGTTGTGGGCTGATTTTGCCAAAACAGGATTTGCTGTATATTCCCAGTACGATCGCCGAAGGACGAGCGACGATCGATAAGTTGCAACGGATGATTCTGATCTTGTTGACGGGTGCGGGGACAATTCTGGCACTAGTTGCCGTTGCTGCAATTACAAACCAACTGGCGATCGCGATTGTGCCATTGCAAATTCTTTGGGTGGGTTCGATCGTCACACCTTTGGTTGCATTCCCTTTGATCGTCGAACCAGTTGCCAGTAATATCATGAGCCAGCCAGCTTATCGTTTTCAGACGATGTTTCGGCATGGTAATTATTTGCGACTTGGGTTAGCGGTATTGGCGGTAGCGATCGCCGTTTCTGTTGTGTTTTGGTTGAAGTATCAGGGCGTGAGTTCGGCTCTGGCTCAAGCTCGTACCATGGCGTTTACGACTCTAGTGCTAAGCCAATTATTTCATGCTGGTAGTTTGTGTCGGCGCAGTTTGCTGAAAAATTTAACCCTAACGATCTGCTTAATTGTGGTGTCGATCTCGCAGTTAGCAATTGTCCAAGTTCCTGCGATCGGTGAGTTTTTTGCCACAGTGCCATTAAATTACATTGAGTGGTCGATCGCCACACTCGCTGCTACACCTGTGTTCTGGCTCCAAGAGTTTCTCCGCACTAGTTAGTTCATTGATTCGATTCAGTCGATCGCATACTTGAGCAAATAGAGCGTTGTCTAGTTTGCCTAATGGATGTGGTTTGCCGCCACGTATATCCATTGGCTAGCTGGCTTTACCATCTTTCTGCGCCTAGCCTCTGCGCTGTGGACATGGCTTCGCCACCGTGTAGTTCGGGGTCAAAATTGTCTAGGAGTTGTTCTAATGTGAGTGGTTCGTTAAGCACTGGCTCGATCGTAACTCGACCCCTCATTAGATAACCGCACTCGTCGATCGACGATTAAGTGTGCCTCACGAGCGAGCGATGCAGGTAAGCGTACTCCCAAATTATTCCCCCATGCTTTGATATCTAGGATTACTTCAGTCATAACTGCAACCTCAAAGACAACGTTTAAACATCGCAACTGGTTTAGTCAAATAGGTCTATAGCACGAGATCCCAGAGGTCTTGGCTGAAATCATCAAGCGTTGGAGAGTCTTTGCGGTTTCGATCGGAAATTCGATCTGAATCGATCGACGGCTCAATCTCACTTTTGATCTCACTTGCAATCTCACTTACAATCTCACTGCCAAAGTCATTACCGAAGTCATCCAAACTATCGAGTATTGGAGAATCCGATCGATCGACGAGTGCATTTGCTAAATCTTCAAGCAGAGTTTGCCTTGGTTTAGTAGAGATTGTCGATCCGAGAGGTTGGGCGATCGCCGATTCTGGTAGCTCAGCACTCTCCTTGATGCTGTCAATCTTAATCTCTTCAATTAGAGTGTCACCAATATCGAAGTCTTCTAGGGTATTTGATTCAACTCGATCTTTCTTAGCCAGATCCTGTGATTCGGATGGCATTTCGATCGCATCTAAAGTAATCACATTTTGTCTGGATGGAGAACTTGGTGCAGAATCTGTAAGGCTATCAGGCTCAAAAATAATCTTAGTGACAACGCGAATTTTTGCCTTTTGCCATTGTTGCCCAGGCTGCAAAACCGAAACATATGAGACAACCTGATCGCCGTTATCATCAGTAGTGCTCATCTCAGCCATCGTATCCAACAAATTTCTCAAGGTGGGATTGGTGGCAACTGATGAAAAAGAGAAACTAGATTTACTAATTGCTTGCACAACTTCTGTGAGTGTGGAGAGGCAACGAATTGTACCGTACCGATCGCTAAATCGCACAATTACATCTTGATATTCCTGAGGATTGTGTTCGATTTGATTTAATTTTGGCACGGCGATTATGCCAGAGTTCAGACCAGATTCAGGAGCTGAGTAGACATTGCTGCGTTGGCTTAATGCTAGAGATGCTGGAGATGCTTCGACCCGATCGATCGAAGGCTGAGTCGTCTTAATTTCAGGTTCAATTTCAGGTTCTATTTGCGGCTCAGGTGGATAATCTGGCAAGGCATCAAGCTCAAATTCACTTTCCCAAGCTAGGATATCGCTGCCTGTGCGTCGAGCATAGATATGGACGAGTCTAATCACACCGATCTGTAATGTCACCATTCCTCTTTGCAACAGAGACTCCAATGCTTTTTGATTTGGCGTTTGGGTTGAATGCAAAATAATGTCGAGTCGATCTCGCAAGCGTCTAGCTTCGGCTTTAATCCCTTTAGGTTGGAGCGAACGATTGATCAATATGGCGATTGCATTAGCATCACCTTGTTTTGCCAGCTCCAAGACGCTGAGTTGACTCATGTTTTACTCCTCGCAATTCCCAATCCTAAACTCTCTAACATCCAAGCATACTCACAGCACTAGGCTAACTTACAATCTGACCAATAATATTAACAATTTTAGCAATGCTATCCTCTCGGCTGCTATCGGTCATTCGTGCTATATACTGCTGTCGATGTTGCCACAGATCGAGAATCCGATCGTGTAATCGATCGACTGTTAGCTCTTCTTCTGGTAGCACCGCACTATAGCCTGCTTTCTGAAATGATTGAGCATTCAGGATCTGATCGCCTCGGCTGGTAGCTTTTGACAGGGGAATTAACAGGTGAGGTTTGCGTAGTGCCAAGAGTTCAAAGATCGAATTTGCCCCCGATCGAGAAACAACTAAATCGGCGATCGAAAAAATATCAGCTAATTCCGCACCTAAATATTCAAACTGCTTGTAGTTTTTGGTTTGCTCTAGAGTTCGATCGAGATTACCTTTGCCACAGATCTGCACGACTTGAAACTGGTTGGTTAACTGGTCGAGGATCGATCGAATCGCTTGGTTAATTTTCGCCGAACCCGTACTGCCACCAATCACCATTAAGATTGGCAATTCTGTGCCGAAACCACAAAGTTCTCTTCCCTTCGTCGCCTTACCCTGAAGCATGTCAGCGCGGATTGGCAAACCCGTATAGATCGCATTGGGGATATTCGCCACGGTTTCAGGGAAAGAAACGCAGATTTTGGTCGCAAACGGAATCGAAATCTTATTTGCTAGTCCTGGCGTAAAGTCTGATTCGTGAATCACCACAGGGATGCGCCGCAGCCAACTCGCCAAGATTACAGGCACGGTGACAAAGCCGCCTTTAGAAAACACGAGATCGGGTTTGAGCTTCCCTAGCAGAAAGTAGGCTTCCACCAAACCTTTGAGCACTTTAAACGGATCGGAAAAGTTTTGTAAATCTAGATATCTTCGCAGTTTGCCCGCAGTAATACTGTGATAGGGAATGCCTATTTCTACGATCAAATCTTGCTCGATGCCGTCATGTGAGCCGATATATTCGATCGACCAGCCAGCCTCTTTTAAACTTGGAATCAAAGCCATGTTGGGCGTAACGTGTCCTGCCGTACCACCGCCAGTGAGGATAATTTTTTTTGACAGCCGATCGCTCACTTAAGCCTCTCAGTTTAATTCGATCGAATTGTAATCTCTGGTGTTAATCATTACCAGACCTATGATAGAAACTATGCCAGGAGCCAATCAAAAATCTGTTTCACCAGCAACGACAAATAAGGACAATTCGTGAATTGCCCTTACGATAAAACAAGGCTTTCAGGTCATTTTGCGTAAGTCCTAATAAAGAAATTAGGAGGATACTAAAGCATGGATAAAAAGCAGTTCTCAGAACGTGACATTTGCACAAAATACATCACTCCTGCTTTAGAGTGTGCTGGCTGGGATATTGAAAACCAAGTCCGAGAAGAATTTTCGCTGACAAATGGGCGGATTATTGTGCGGGGTAAATTACATACACGCGCTAAAAATAAGCGGGCTGATTATGTGTTGTTTTACAAACCGAATGTACCGATCGCAATCATCGAAGCCAAAGACAACAATCATTCCTTGGGGGACGGAATGCAGCAAGGGCTTGGCTATGGGGAAATGCTCCAAGTTCCGTTTGTGTTTAGTTCTAATGGGGATGGATTTTTATTTCATAACAAAATTGCTACTGACGGAATTATTGAGCGTGAAATTAGTCTGGAAGAATTTCCTTCGCCTGATACGCTTTGGCGATTGTGGTCAGAGCATCAGGGACTAAGCGAGCAGCAACAGAATTTAGTGACACAGGATTACTATAGCGACGGTAGTAATAAGACTCCGCGATACTATCAATTGCTGGCGGTTAACAAGACGATTGAGGCGATCTCTAAGGGGCAAAATCGACTATTGCTAGTTATGGCAACGGGGACGGGGAAAACTTTCACAGCTTTTCAGATTATTTGGCGACTGTGGAAAGCTAAGAAGAAAAAACGCATCCTGTTTCTTGCCGATCGCAATATCCTAGTCGATCAGACCATGACAAACGATTTTAAGCCCTTTGGCTCGGCAATGACCAAGATTCAGAAGCGACAGGTGGATAAGTCCTATGAAATTTATTTGTCGCTGTATCAGGCTGTAACTGGTACGGAAGACATCCAAAATATTTACAAGCAATTCAGCCGCGATTTTTTCGATCTGATTGTGATCGATGAGTGCCATCGTGGGAGTGCCGCAGAGGATTCGGCATGGCGGCAGATTCTCGATTATTTTGCCACTGCTACACAAATCGGACTGACGGCAACCCCCAAGGAAACCAAGGAAGTTTCTAACATCAATTACTTTGGTGAGCCGATCTACACCTACTCGCTTAGGCAAGGAATTGACGACGGTTTTCTCGCCCCCTATAAGGTGGTACGCATCGACTTGGACAAAGATCTCTCAGGCTGGCGACCTAGCAAAGGGATGGTTGATAAGTACGGCAACGAGATCGAGGATCGCGTTTACAACCAGAAGGATTTTGATAAAAATTTGGTGCTAGAGCAGCGCACGAAGTTAGTCGCGAAGAAGGTTAGCGAGTTCTTGAAACAGACGAATCGCTTTGATAAGACCATTGTTTTCTGTGAAAACATCGACCATGCGGAGCGGATGCGTCAGGCACTGGTAAATGAAAATGCAGATTTAGCTGCCGATAATTCGCGCTATGTCATGCGAATTACTGGGGACAACGAGGAGGGTAAGGCGGAACTAGAAAATTTTATTTTTTCGGAATCTATATATCCCGTGATTGCTACCACCTCAAAGCTGATGACCACTGGGGTCGATGCCCAGACCTGTAAGCTGATCGTGCTAGATCAAAGGATTCAGTCGATGACGGAGTTCAAACAGATTATTGGGCGTGGCACGAGAATCAATGAGGACTATGGCAAGTTCTATTTCACCATCATTGATTTTAAAAAGGCAACGGAACTTTTTGCCGATCCAGATTTTGATGGAGATCCAGTACAAATCTATGAACCGAAAGCAGATGAATCACCCGTGCCGCCCGATTTGCCAGAGGATAAACCTTCTACATTTGGTTATCAGGATTTAGATATTGACAGTAGCCCTAGCTTCAAAGATATGGATGGTTTTAATTACGATCCTAGCTCTGAATCTACGTTTCGGCGCTATGTGGTAGCAAATGTGGAAGTTAAGGTTTCTGCCGAGAGGGTGCAGTATTTCGATGCGGATGGAAAGTTAATTACGGAATCGCTCAAGGACTATACTCGCAAGACTTTAAATAAAGAGTTTGCATCGCTGGATGACTTTTTGAAGCGGTGGAGCGATGCCGATCGAAAACAGGCGATCGTTGAAGGGTTAGCCCAAGAAGGTGTATTCTTTGAAGCTCTAGCTGAGGAAGTTGGTAAGGATTGCGATCCTTTTGACTTACTGTGCCATGTGGTTTGGGATATGCCGCCATTAACTCGCAAGGAACGGGCGGAACAGGTCAAAAAGCGCAATTACTTTACTAAGTATGGCGACCAAGCGCGGCGCGTGTTGGAAGCTTTGCTAGATAAGTATGCTGATCAAGGGGTTGGTCAGATTGAAGAGAAACAGATCCTTACGGTTGTGCCTTTTTCTCAGTTTGGTACGCCTGTTGAAATTCTGCGTGCTTTTGGTGGACGTGATGGATATGAAGCGGCTTTACAAGAGTTAAAGCGATCGCTTTATAGTGCTTAGTGAGCTTTAACTGCATACACGAAGAATCTTTTGCAAAAGTGTAAAGTAAGCTGTAAAGTATAATTTCTGAGCATATTTTTTATTTATGAAAACAGCAACACCGATAATGAGTCTTGCCCCCGTGTTCTACACACTGGCTCAAGTGCAATTCAACCCAATTGCACAAATGTCGGATTATGTTGCTCGTTTGCAGGAGCGCTTACGCCGAAGTGGTTTCCCCGACTTCCGTGATGAGAATCTATTTGAACTGGCAATTCGCAGACTTGACGAAACACAGCCTGATGTTAAGCAGTTGCAACAAAAGCGCTGGAGTTTTACAAACACTCAGCGTACTGAAGGCTACCTATTGCTATCGAATGCCTTAGTTTTTCACACCACCACATACGATACATTTCAGGATTTTTTAAATAAGACCATCATCGGATTAAAGCTGGTTCACGAGATCGTAGAGCTAGCTTATGTAGAGCGCATTGGGCTTCGCTATCTTGATGCTATTGTGCCGACGAACCTTGATGACACCTTGGAGCAATATCTTAATCCATCGCTGCTTGGTTTTTCTGCAAGTTTAGAGGGTCACCTAGGACATAGTTTTACTGAGACAGTTACTACAATAGCTGAGGGTAATTTAGTTGCCAGAGCAGTAATTACTGATGGGGCTTTAGCTCTGTCACCTGACTTATTTCCATTCCAACTCGAACTACAATCTCGATTTACAGCGATTAGTGGTCGAAATGCTGCACTGGATACTGACTATTCTGTAATTAAACGAGAAGGTTTTGACCTTGAAAAAATTGAAAAACAGCTTTTGGAATCACACGACATCATCACAAACGCTTTCAAGGTTTCGGTAACTGATTATGCTAGAGAAATGTGGGCTTAAAACTATGAACACAATCACAAAAAAGAATCCTTATCTTTCGTCTCGAGTTAAACCTACAAGCACCAACTGTTCTCCCATAGCTATTACGCTACTAATTTTGGCATCGGGTACAGGTGGAGTTATGACTGCACAGAGTGCTATGGCTCTAGATCGATGGGTTTACAACCCGCGTATACACGTTGAGCCTTCATCGGCAAAACAAGCTGAAATGCGCTCACCTGCGGACTTTGTTAAGAACATTCGTGATGTACTGGGGATAAATATGTC
>ENA-ORBV01003674-ORBV01003674.1-microbial-mat-metagenome-genome-assembly--contig:-NODE-3674-length-30411-cov-6.747313_pt1 | contig 30411 bp, 15 predicted proteins | sample MGYA00237777_ERZ505514 | MGnify/ENA primary metagenome ERZ505514 (study PRJEB26160, sample SAMN06269048) | microbial mat metagenome | isolation source: Oligotrophic lake microbial mat | place... | reverse complement strand
GTCTTCTCGTCTTCTCGTCTTCTCGTCTTCTCGTCTTCTGAAGTAATCGTCTTCTCGTCTTCTGAAGTAATCGTCTTCTGAAGTAATCGTCTTCTCGTCTTCTCGTCTTCTGAAGTAATCGTCTTCTGAAGTAACCGTCTTCTGTCCTAAAACTTCCACCCCCGCAACGCCCGGAGCGCCGTATCCAGCGCATCGCGCTGTGCCGGAACCTCCGCACGTTCGAGCAACGATTCGTACGACCCCACAGCGAGGTCAAGCATTTCGTAGTCCTGCTCGTTGCTGGCTACCCCGGCGGCGTTATCCGCCACATTCACCAGCGCCAAATCATCCCCCGGAAAGCGAGTGACCACCTGCCGCCACCGGTACACGCGCGCACGAGGGTCTGACTCGGACAGCGCCCAGAGGTGCCAGGCGCCCCGATTGAGCGGATCGCTCGCTATGGCCCGATTGGCCAGCTCACCCACCACCTCGGGACCCAGACCGATGAGCCAGTACGCATTGGCCAGCATAACGAGGGCGCGCGCGTTGTCGGGTTGCGCCTCAACCACCACTTCGTACAATGGCGCCATGACTTCGGGATCGTCCTTGTATGGTTCAGCGGCGATGACCAGTGCATCGGGTGTCACCGATCGCGCCAACTCTTGCATGTGATGCTTGAGATGTGCGATGTTCGCATGTGCGCGGAAATCGGAAACGATTCCCGCCAGTTGGTTGGCGAAGTCGGAGGTGGCATCGGTCATATTCCGAAAGTTATCGAGGGTGGAACCCAGGCGCATGAGTAGTCCCGAAACCGACGACGTTTCACTACCGAACTCGGACGTGACCTCGCCGCGAGTCGTGTGCATATCTACCGACGTGCATGCGTCGGCCGCACTTCAGGCCACCGTTGCGGCGATTCTGCCGATGTCACGGGTCGATGCGGCGGACACCTCCATCGTGCGCGGGAGGCCGGATGCGGAGTGCGTGATTGTCGCCGTTGGCAGTACCTACTCGGCCGCCCTGTCGCTGGTGCGCGAGTTGCGCGCCCGCGGCTTCGACAAGTCGGTGATTCTCGTCGTGCACTCACCCGAGGGCCTGTCGACGTCCGATCTGACCCACCTCGGCGTCGGCGCCGTGCTTCGTCAGTCGGAGTTGGCACTCAAACTGCCAGATGCATTGATCGCTCTGCTCGATTTGGAGCGTTCCGCCACGCAGTCGCCGCACGCGGCGGAGATACTCGCCTCGCTCCGCCGCATGCAGTCGATGCTTGCTGCGGGCGAGGTGGCGAGCCAACTCCAGCATAAGCTCAACAATCCGCTCGCCGCGCTACTGGCGGAGGCGCAGTTGCTCGAGCTTGAGCCGTTGAGCCCGGAGCACGCCATTTCGGTGGGTCGCATCGTGGAACTATGTCGCCGCGTGATCGAGGTGTCCCGCTCGCTTGAGGGGATAGGAAATAGCCGAGGTCTGTGAGGAATGTTGCCGAGGAGTGCGATGGATGGTCCGTGGGGTAGGCAGGATTGCTTCGCCGGTCAGGATGCCGGGCCGGATCACTGCTTGCGTTAATCGCGGTTGCGTGCGATACTCGTATGATCCGCAGGCGACTATTAATCGCTCCGGGCACCGTGTCGCTTCCGTACCGTTAGTGTCCCGAAGTAGTTCGGGAACGTGGCGAGAGGCGTTCGCGATGTGAATGTGGTCACCGGCAACGCGTGCTGATTCCGCGCCGCGCGGTGACAGACTGGTCCGTGCGGCGTTCGCACGTCTCGTCCCTCTCAGTTAGTAACCCCGGTTCTCCGCTCCCATAGCGACGCACGTTTGGCGTGTGTTGCGCGAGGACCAAATTCGTTGGCGCACCTGTTTCACTCGTTTCGCGACGTCGTTCGACGCATCGAACGCTCGCTCGTTCACACCCACACCACACAAGTTGCATGACCGAACGTCGACGCCCATTCCGTCGCGGCCGGCGACCGGCTACCAAACGGCAGCCGAACGCCGATCCAAACGCAGAGCCGAATCCCTACCGCGACAACGACGCTGACGACGCGCCGAGCGAAGGAAGTGGGAGCGAAGAAGGCGAGGCGACCACGCGCCGCGAACCTCGCGGCCGCAATGGGGATGAGGGAAGCGACCCGAGCGGGGGCAGCACCACGGATTCCGACACTTCCAACGATTCAGTCGACGCTCCCCCTGCCCGCGACGGATCGTTAGCGAATAAGCGCCGGGGGTCACGGCAGAACGATCGGCAGCGGTCGCAGCAGAGCGATCGGCAGGAGTCGCAGCAGAGCGATCGGCAGGAGTCGCAGCAGAGCGATCGGCAGGAGTCGCAGCAGAACGATCGGCGGGAGTCGCAGCAGAACGATCGGCAGGAGTCGCAGCAGAGCGATGGTCAGGAGTCGCAGCAGAGCGATCGACAGGGTTCACCTGGTAACGAGCGTTATCCTCAGCGGGGCAACGAACGGCAGTCGAACCCGGGCAATGAGCGGTATTCGGGCGACGGCACCGATCGGACGTCGAATCAGGGCAACGACCGGCATGCCAACCCGGGCAACCAACGTCAGTCGGGTCAAGGCCAGGACCGGCAATCGCGCGGACATTCGCAGCAGCGCGACGACGACTTCAACAATCGCAATGGTCGGCGTCAGCGGCGACGACACGGTCGCGGCAAGAAGGACACGCAAGTTCAGGTGCCACAGATTCCGCTGGTCACCGACGGCGAGACCGTCGGATGGTTCGATTCCTCGCGCGATGGTGGCTACGTACGACGCGCCGCCAACAGCTATCTCGTCGACGCGGGCGATGCATGGGTGCCGGCGCAGCTCATCAAGCAGCATGCGCTCCGGCGTGGTGACTTGATTGCGGCGCAAACAGGACATGACAATCGCGGGCGAGTGATCGCCTGCGAGATCACACATATCAATGGCTCCGAAGCAGCCGAGATGATCCGGCGCCCGGACTTCGGCTCACTCACCGCCACCTATCCCGAGCGACGCCTAACGCTGGAAACGGGGCGACCGGCCAAGGCTGGCCCCGAGCTTACCCGCCGCGCCATCGACCTCGTCGCTCCCATCGGTTATGGCCAGCGCGCCCTCATCGTCGCCCCGGCGCGCGCCGGAAAAACGATGCTGCTGCACGCCATCACCGAAGGCATCGCCATCAACCACCCCAACGCGACGCTGCTTATTCTCCTGGTCGACGAGCGACCGGAAGAAGTGAGCGAAGCGATCTCGTGGGGCGTGGGAGAAGTCATCGCCTCGAGCTTCGACCAGCCCGCCGACCGGCATGTCGAAGTCTGCGAAATGGTCCTCGAACACGCCCGCCGCATGGTGGAGATGGGGAAGGACGTGGTGATCGTACTCGACTCCCTCACCCGCATGGCGCGCGCGCACAATACCGCCGAGCGCGGATCGGGGCGCACCATGTCGGGTGGACTCGACACCAGCGCCATGGCCAAGCCGAAGGCGTTTTTCGGTTCAGCCCGCGCCGTGCATCCCAAGGACGGCGGCGGAAGCCTAACGATCATCGCCACCGCGCTGGTCGAAACCGGCTCCCGCATGGACGACGTGATCTTCGAGGAGTTCAAGGGAACGGGCAACTGCGAAATCAAGCTCGACCGCTCGTTGTCCGAGAAGCGCATCTTCCCCGCCTTCGACATCGCCACCAGCGGCACCCGTCGCGAAGAAAAACTGTACAAAGACGGACAGCTTGACACGATCTACACCCTGCGCCGCGGCCTGCAGCAGATGCCGCCACAAGCAGCGATGGAATGGCTGATCAAGCGCATTGCGGGAACGGTGGGCAACGACGCGCTGCTAGCGGGGCTATAACGGTAGGTACTGCAGAAGACGAATACTACAGATACTACAGAAGACGAGAAGACGAGAAGACGAGAAGACGAGAAGACGAGAAGACGAGGTCAAACAACACCTGCGCTACTATTCTCTGCGCCCGCTCAGGTGTTCTCGTCTTCTCGTCTTCTCGTCTTCTGTAGTATTCGTCTTCTGTAGTACCTGTCCTATTCCTCAAAATTTAGCGCCGCTGAGTTCATGCAGTAGCGCAGGCCGGTGGGCTTGGGGCCGTCGTCGAAGACGTGGCCGAGGTGGGCGTTGCATCGGCTGCAGAGTACTTCGGTGCGGCGCGCGAAGAAGTGGAAGTCGCTCTCGGTGGTCACCGCGTCGGGGGAGATCGGGGCCCAGAAGCTGGGCCAGCCGGTGCCGGAATCGAACTTGGTGTCCGAGGCAAACAGGGGCTCGCCACAGCAGACGCACTTGTACGTGCCGGTGGCCTTGGTGTCCCAGTACTCGCCGGTGAAGGCTCGCTCCGTTCCCTTTTGACGCGCCACGCGGTACTGCTCGGGCGTCAGTTGCGATTTCCAGTCGGCATCGGGCTTGGTGATTTTTTCGCTCATGGCCTGTTCATCGTTAGGTGTCGGTGGACTGCGTAACGCCGGCTCGCGTCGCGCTCCAGTTATCTACTTGAATTCGACTGCGCCCGCTGTCCCCGATCGCCGCGGGTCGCCCCCGCCACGAATGCGGGGGCCGTCAATCATGACCGCGGCGCCGTAGCCCATGCGCAATTCTCCTCTGAGAGAAATGGTGTCGAAGCGGTACCCCATGGCACGCAGGGTGGCAATCACATCTGGGGAGAAGCCATCTTCGATGTCGATGACGATTTCACGTGGCCCGGTGACGCCGACGCGCTGCCCCGGAAGGAAGCGTGGTAACTCGAGGGCCCGCTGCGGCCCCAAGCCGAAATCGCTCATACCCACTACCGCCTGAAAGACCGCAGCGTTGATCCAGGCATTGCCGGCCGCACCCACAGCGAACCATGGTTTCCGCTGCTGGCCACTCCCACGAAAGACCACGGTCGGGGCGAGCGTGCTCCCATGTCGTGCATACGGCAGGCGCGCACCATAGCTGTTGGGATCGGTGGAGTACGAGGTGAGCTTGTCGTTGTACAAGAATCCAAGTCCGGGCGAGACGTAGAAGTTCCCGCCCCAGGTGCCCAGTGTCTGCGTGACGGACACCAGGTTCCCGTCGGCGTCCCCGACGGTAAAGGCCGTCGTCCCCTGCGCTCGGCATTCGCTCCCCGCCGCATGATCGAGTCCCGCGCAGTCATCGCGCGCTTCGCCCACACTCGCTGCATAGGCGGTAGACGAGGCCACTCCGTCCTCCCCTGCGGCGGCACGTTCGAGGCCGGGAACGCCGCCGCGCGAGCCGCGCACCTCACCCGGGGCGCCCAATGACTTGGTCGGTGCGCGCTCGCCGCACTGCAATGTATCACCGCGAAAGGCAGTGGTCGGAATCGCCTTCGACGAGTCAAAACAGCGCCAGCGCACGCGCGCGGTGTCCTTGCTGGTGAACGGCTCGGTGTTGACGGGCCACAGACTGGGATCGGCCACCCGCCCGCGCGCCGATGGGGCCAGTTGCCAGGCAGCGATCATCGCGTGGAGCGTCGGCGCGTCGTCGGTATAGCGCTTGAGCGCTCCGACCTGCTCCAGATTGTTGAGTTGTCCGGCCAGGAGAGCGCCGCCAGCAGCCGGCGGCGCGCTGGAATACACGTCGTTGCCACGATAGGTAAAGTGAACAGGCTCGCGTTCGGGGGCAAAATATCGCGCCAGATCGGTAAGACGAACGGCATTGCCCTTCCCTCGCAGGTCGGTCACCAGTCGACGAGCCACTTCACCTTTGTAGAAGCCGTCAGCCCCGCTTTTAGCAATTTGTTCGAGGGTCCACGCCAAATCGGGATTGCGTATCGTGTCACCGGCGACTACCGGCTTCCCATCGCGAAAAAAGAGTGCCTTGCTGCTTTCGTACTTGGCGAAACGGTTCTGCTCACGCAGCAAGGTGGTCGCCAGCCCATCGCTCACCACGTAGCCCCCCCGGGCCGCCCGAATGGCCGGTGCAACCAGATCGGGCCACGGCACCTTGCCGCTACCGTGCTTCTTCCACGCCGCATGCATTCCTGCAACCGTGCCGGGCACCATGGCCAGCACCGGACCATCGGTGGGATATCGGCCGTCCTGCAGCAGGGAACCGTTGGAGAGCGATCCTTCTTCCGGCACCCGGGCCATGAACTCGAACAACGTGGGATGGTCCATGCTCTTGAGCTGAATCACCATCTCGCCGTACCCGCCCACTCCGCTGGCATCGGGCTCCACCACGCCTAACGCGAAAGATACGGCAACGGCCGCGTCGACCACGTTGCCACCGTTGCGAAGGATCTCGAGGCCTGCCTCCGTGGCGACAGGGTGCGCACTGGACACGGCGGCGCGCCCACTCACTTCGTCACGAAAGGTGGGGCGGTCGCGCAGCATGGCGTGCAGCACGCGCTCCAGTTCCAGGTCGCTCGCGGCGGCCACGGCACGGGGCCGATGCACGCCGCGTAGCCGCTGCCATTCACTTCGCCGAGTCGCCGCACTCGGCGCGCTATAGTACACACGGTCCAGGCGAGTCCACACCCGGTCGAACACCTCGCCGTTGCGTGCCGCCCGATCTTCGGCCGCCGGCACTGCGGCCAAGCCCATCGCCGCGTCGGGCACTCCCGGCGCCTCCACCCAGATGAGTCTCGCCACATTGCCTAACGATTCGGCTATCCGGTCGGGCAGTCGCAGGGGGTCGCCGTTATAGCCGGGATCATCACCCTCCGCCTCGGCGATGGCGAGCACCCGGCCATCGGGCGACCAGGCCGGCGATCCGCGCCGTGCGCTGGCCAGGTTCACGTAGCGCCCGTCCAATGGCGTCACGTATATCCCGGCGCGCGGAAGGGTGGACGAGAAGGCGAGGCGGGTGCCATCGGGCGACCAGGTGGGGCGCTCCGGCTGCCGGTCAGCGACCACCACGCTGTCGCTGCCAAGGCTATCAAGCGCGCGCACTCTGAGACGCGTCGCCGCGTCGGCCATCTGCACGTAGGCCACGCGCTGCCCGTCGGGGCTCGACTCAGGCCAGCGTTCGGCGAATTCGGTTGTCGTTAGGCGTCGCTCCGCTCCGTCTGCCGCCCGCACCCAGACGCGGGCCCGTGATCCGCGCCCCCGCGTGAAGACAATCGTCCCCTCACGCCCCACCGATGGCTCCAGCTCATCGGCCAAGTCGGTGGTGAGTCGCTCCGGTACCCCTTGGGCCGCGCTGCCTTGCACGCGTAGACGCCAGAGGTCCAACTGTCCGCTGCGGTCCGAGACGAAGACAATCGACGCTCCGTCTGGTGCCCACGCGGGCTCGCGGTCCCACGCTTCACCGCTCGTGAGGCGCACCCAGCTTCCATCGCGCGCCGTGGTGCGCTGTAGCCAGAGGTCCCCGTCGATGGAGACTGCAAGACGGCCGTCTGGCGCATAGGCTGGATCTCTCATGGCGGGCCGGGTCTGCGTTGGCGCGGGTGCAGACGCAGGCGCGGCGGTCTGGACGAGCAACGAAAGAAGCAGGATTGCTGCACTCATGCTGCCGAGGTGCGTGTCGCGCACGGGAAAGGAATTGCGGCTGAGGAAGGCATGGGAGAATGCTGCGCCGCGACGTGCGCGAGTCAAGTGGCGCGGGTGCTGGCGCGGGTGCCGGCGCGGGTGCTGGACGTGACGCGGGCGCCACGCGCGAAAAGTAGGGACGGTAGAAAGCGCGACAAGCCCCGCCGATGGATCGCGCGGCAAGCCCCGCCGATGGATCGCGCGGCAAGCACCGAATGTGAATCGCACTTCAAGTGGCGCCCGCGCCACGCTCCAATATATTGGCGCGGCAGCGCTCTGCTGCACCGCATCAACTCCCAAGGCATGCCGAATACCGTCGTCGAGTCTCCCGCGCATCCGTTCGGCGCGTGGCGCGTCCAATTTCCGCTGCTCGAGCGCGCCATTCCAATGAACAACTGTTCGCAGGGGCCGCAGTCTCTCCGCGCGCGCGCGGCGGCGCTGGCCTTTCTGGATACGTGGAATGAGCGCGGGATGGACTGGGACGAGTGGTTGGAGGCGGTACAGGGCGCCAAGGCTGCCTTCGCCGCGTTGATCAACGCTTCGGTGCATGACATCGCGGTCTTCTCGTCGGTGTCCGACGCCACCAGTGCCTTCATGAGTGCGCTCGATTTCTCGGGCGATCGGAACGTTGTCGTGGCCAGCGAAGCCGAGTTCCCGACCATTGGCCATGTGGCGCTGGCGCAGGCGCCGCGCGGGGCACAGGTGCGCTGGGTCTCTCTGCGCGACGGACACATAGACCGCGGGGAATATCACACGATGGTGCGCGAAGACACACGCGTGGTCTGCGCCACGCACGCGCACTTCGTTACCGGAGCATTGCAGGATATCACCGCCATCACGCAGCTCGCGCACTCGCGCGGCGCCCTCGCCCTCGTCGATGCCTATCAATCCATCGGGGCCGTGCCCATCGACGTCGTGCGCTGGGGGGTGGACGCCCTCGTGGCCGGCACGCAGAAATACTTGTTAGGCACCCCCGGGATCGCCTTTCTCTACGTGCGCCCGGGACTCGTCGAACAGCTTCACCCGACGGTGACCGGGTGGTTCGGCCGAGCGCAGCCCTTCGCCTTCGATGTCGGACGTTTGGACTGGGCCCTCGGCGCGGCGCGTTTCGATACCGGAACACCACCGGCCATCAATGCCTACATCGCGCGCGCATCGATGGAGTTGATCGGGGAGGTTGGCGTGGCTGGTATTCGCGAGTGGACACAGGCCCTGTCGGACCGGCTGGTTCGTGGTGCCCACGTGCGAGGTCTCGCGGTGCTAGGGCCGGTGGACGCCGCCGCCAAGGGACCAACGACTGCGCTCATCGTCGATGGCGACAGCGGGGTCATCGAACGAAGGATGCGCGAACGCGGCGTGATTGCCTCGGCGCGCGGGCCCGTTGTGCGACTGGCCCCGCACTTTTTTACGACGCTTGACGAGTGTGACCAGGCCCTCGACGCGCTGGTGTGGGCAATGCGCGCGTGAGCCTCTCACCCGCAGTCTCCGGGTCCACGACATGAGCGCCCCACGCGAAATATTCGGCTCGAACTTCGGCACGCTGATGACCATGATCGGCGTCGCTGTCGGCCTTGGCAACGTGTGGCGCTTTCCGTATTTGGTGGGGCGCTACGGAGGGGCGGCCTTTGTCGTGCTCTACATCGCGGTGGTGGTTGCCATCGGTGTCCCTGGGCTGATGGCCGAGTGGGCGTTAGGCAGGGCGACGCGCCGCGGCACCGTGGGCGCATTTGCGCGAGGCGGGCTTCCCCTTGGCGGCGCGCTGGGATGGATGTTGTTTGTCGTTGTGACCGCGGCGACGGCATACTACACCAACGTCGTCGGTTGGGTGCTCTACTTCGCCCTCGGTGAGCTGCTGCGTGGCGTTGGCGTGTCGCTCAACAGCAGCGCCATTCTTCCGCCCGAGCATGGCTTCAACGGCACGTCGTTCGGATTGCAGATTCTGGCCACGGCGGCGGTCACGCTGGGCGCCGTCTGGGTACTCATCAGGGGGTTGCGTCGTGGTATCGAACGGGTGAGCTCGTGGATCATGCCGACGCTGTTCGTGATCCTCGTCGTGTTAATTGTCCGATCGCTCACACTCCCCAACTCGTGGGCTGGTGTGGAGTGGTACATCCTCAAGGTCGAGGTGGCAGACCTGACGCCACGTGTCGCCATCGCCGCGTTAGGCCACGCCATCTTCACGCTCTCGCTCGGCGGGACGTTCATGGTGACGTATGGTTCCTATCTCTCCGAGGGCGACGACCTGCGCTCCAATGCGCTCTGGACCGCGGTCGGCGACACCGTATCGGGGCTCATGGCAGGACTGGCAATTTTCCCCGCAGTCTTCGCCTTCGGGCTGACACCGGGGAGCGGGCCCGGATTGCTCTTCGACACGCTCCCCAAGGTGTTCGCCAGCATGGCCGGCGGATGGATGTTCGCCCTGCTCTTCTTTCTCGGACTCTTCGGCGCGGCCTTTCTCTCGGCCATGGCGGCCTTCGAAGTTTTGGTGGCCGGATTGATTGATGGCGCGGGCCTAACGAGAACCCGGGCGACCTGGTCGGCGGCGGGGCTGGTGATGGTCTTCGCCCTGCCACCCATGCTCAACATGGAGATCTTCGTCCCCTGGGACCTGACGTTCGGGTCGGGCATGCAGACGTTTGGAGCGTTGATGGCTGCTGTCACTGTTGGCTGGTCGATGAAGCGAAGCGACGCCCTCCGCGCCCTCAGCGCCACCGACGCTACCGTTCCGGGATGGCTTTACGCATGGATTCGCTACGTGATACCCGGCGCCATTCTATCGGTAGGTATCTGGTGGTTCATCACGTCGGTGCTTGGAGTGGCGGAAGCCGTTTAGACGAGTGGCGAAGCGGCGTGAATACCCGCTGTCCGTACGGGCTCACACATATTTCTTCGCAATCTCCGCGAGGAAGGCTTCGGTACGCCGCTCGATGACGGCTTCGCTCAGTTTGACGTCGTCGCCCATCCTGAGCTTCAACCCCGATGGAAACCCACGGATTTTTCGCGCAAAAAGCTAAAGGCGCTCTCGGGGGACGCATTAGGCAGATGCATCGTTCTCCCTAGGAGAACTCACATCCGACCCCGGATTCTCCCTAGGAGAAACACGATCTTGCCCCTGAAGCGCGCCTCTGCGTGCGCCTTTGCGTGCGCCTGCGCGCACCGCCCTGCACCTGCGCGCGCTGCGAGAAACGCAGCGTTTTCACAGGGAAATCAGCGCATCTTCGTCGTGAGCCACGCGATCAATTCGCCGAGCACGTCGCTGCGCACGGCGCCACTCGGAAGGCGCGTGTACCCCGTCGGCGCACCATCCGCGTCCTCCACGAAGAGGTGATTCGCCCGAGGAAAGAGGCGCACGGTGACGTCGCGATTGCCCCCGGCGCGCAGCGCGGTCGCGAGCTCCTCCGCCTGCGCCGCGGTCACCTGGCGGTCCGTTTCGCCCTGCAGGATGAGCGTCGGCACCTTCACGCGGCGCGCGGTGGCGAGGGGATCGTGCACCAGGAAGTAGCGCAGCCACGGCGACGCCTTCCCCAGCGAATCGATCATGCGCGGCACCTCGCGCAGGGCGGAATCGCGCTGCGTGGGCGTGAGCGTCGGGGTCGCGGCGATGCCGTTGCGGATCTGGTAGTCGAGGATGGTTCGTCCCGACTGGGACGGGCCCGCCATGAGCACGATGGCGCGGAGCTCAGGCTCCGCGGCGGCTACCATCGGGGCAATGAGCCCGCCCTCGCTGTGGCCCACGAGCCCGAGGCGGCGTGCATCGATCTCCGGACGTGCGCGCAGCCAGGCGAGGGCGGTGCGGACGTCCTCGGCGAAATCGACACTCGTGGCGGTGGAGTGATCGCCCGTCGATTCGCCCCATCCGCGATCATCGAGGCGCAGCACGGCGATGCCGTGGCGCGCGAGCGTGTCGGCGACCTGCCGGAAGGGGCGATACCCCTTCACGACGGAGAGCGTCTCGTCGCGATCGGAGGCGCCGCTCCCGGTGATCGTCACGATCGCCGGGACGCGCCCGGCCGTGCCCCTGGGGACGGTGAGCGTCCCGGCGAGGATGTGCCCCTTGGGGGATACGACGCGTACCTCTTCGGCTGTGTAGGGTGCACCTGGCGGCGCCGAGTAGTCGGGCTTCTCGACGGCGAGCGGGTCGCTGCCGGCGCCAGGCGCCTGCCCCGCGCGCACGCGGACGATGCGGATGTTCTGCGAGGGGATGGAGCCCCCAAGAATGTCGCCGGCCGGCGAGACGGCGAAGCGCATCGGCACACCCATCGTCACGGTGACCGAGTCGCGCCCGAGGCGCGTCACGGTGACAGGGGCGGTCTTCCCGCCCTGCGCGTTCCACACCGGCACGGCGGCCGAATCGCCCCCCGCGGCGAGTGCCTGCCTGACGACGAGTTCGAGGAGCGCCATCGACGGATTGACGAACGGCAACGCGCGAGGTTCGGTGGCGAAGCGCTGCGTCATCGTGCGTCCGCCGGCTCCGATGTCGGCGATGACGCTATCGGCAGTGAAGTGTGCGTCGACCGACTGCTTCGCCACCGACGTGGCAGAGGCGGTCGCGGGACGAAACTCCATGCGGAAACGCGTCGCCCCTGCGGATGGGGCGAGGTCGACGGTGAGTTGCAGCCGCGCACCGGCCTGCTGCATGAGGAGCTCGGATTCGAGCGTGGCGCCACGGCGCGTCAGGCGCTCGACCGAGAAGGTGTCGCGACCGACGAGAAGATAGATCAGGTCTCCGGCGGCGGCAGCCGACTGCGCGCCGGCGGCGCGCGGGGCGCCGGTCGCTAGGAGCACGCCGGCGAGAATGAGCAAGGGGAAGCGACGCATCATGCGGATCTCGCGAGTCGGAGAATTAGCCAAATCTTTAAGTCTTACGCGCATGACGCTATTGAAGTTTCCCCGGAGTTGCTAGGCGACGAGCTCCCGGAGGAGGGTCATCATGAGGTCCTCGACGAGCTGAATTAGCTCGGCGACACTGAGGCGTCCAAGGGCGTCGAGGTCGATTGCTGGCTCCGACATGTAGCGAATCTTGGACCGCATCTGAATCTCAGCAAGCGCCGACACTCGTCAGGCCTAACGTCCACGTGCAGCTACGTGGGAACAGCATACTAGCCGAGGCTCAGCGAGGCGCACCTGGCCGATCGTCGCTCAGAGGGCATCTGTGAAGGCCATTTCTTTCCGCATGGCGTGCATTCTCGCCCCGACGACCTTTCCCTAAATCTTCTGCATGCCTGCTTGCATTTCGACTTCTCTTTCTTGGTGAGACAGTGGGCCCGGCGGGTTGCCGGCAGGAAGCGAGTACAAGACCAGCCGCTGTCCGCGAAAGCGGGAGACGATGCATTAGGAAGTGACCGGAGGGAGGGGGAACGTTTATGAACAGCGTCCCCCCAACTCTGCGGTTGAAGTCACCCGACGCGCAACGCGGAGAGCCTTTACACCCGCGGCAACCAAGTGCTCTGCCTCGCGCGTCGCGAAGCAGTCAGGTGCAGTGATCGCCTCGAGCAGAATGCGCGCGCGGGTGAAGGCCAAGCCGCCGCTTCACCAACTATCCCGCCGCAGTAAGTGTGACTCGACACACGAACATCGTTGGCTGTCTGCAGTACGGTGCCAGTTGTTGCGTGAAGGCCGTGTTGCGTGAAGGCCGTTGCCGCGCAAACCAAGAAGTCGTAATTTAGCCCGCTGGCGATTGGACCGGCACAGGAGGTGCTATGAAAGGTCGGGCGGAATGGCAGGCCGAGCAGGAGCGCTTGATCGAGCGCTACGATGAGGTGCAGGCAGAACTCGGTCGCATTCCTGGCGTCGTGCAAGTTGGCGTGGGTTTGCGCCACCGCGCGAACAGTCTTGTTGAAGAAGCGGTGTACGTTGTCGCCGTTCGCGAAAAGCGCCCCGTTAGTGAAGTGCCGGTTCATGAACGGATTCCATCCGAGATATTTGGAATTCCGACCGATGTTGTGGTTTACCACGAGCCCGTGCTGCTGCTGGGATTCAACGACGAGAAGAACAACAAGAACTACAAGACGAAAGTTGGTGGCATTGCCATCAACAGCGAGGATTCAACCGGCACTGGAACGCTGGGCTGTTTGTGCAAGCAGACGGACAACAGTGTGGTGATGCTGAGTTGCTATCACGTGTTGTTTGATGGCAGCGCGAAGGTGGGGTCGGGTGTGGGGCAACCAAAATACGATTGGTCGTGCTGCTGCACGTGCAACGAGATTGGCAAAGTGCTCAAAGGCGACAAGAACATTGATTGTGCGATTGCCTCACTCAAGGCGGACGTGCCGTTCTTTCCGAAGATCAAACGCACCAAACGCGGCGACGGTACCACTGAAGAAGAAGGGCTAATCAAAGGCACAGCAGATGCGGTGATGAATCAGATTGTGTACAAGGTTGGCTACAAAACCGGACTGACGCGCGGAAAAGTCTCACTCGTGTTGCCGCGCATTGAGATCACCTCGGAAGCCGGGTTCAGCCGCTTCTGTGATCGTGGTGATTCCGGTTCGGTCATCATCGAAAAAGCGTCGGCGAATCTCATTGCGTTGCTATTCGCGATGACGGACGACACCGGCACGACGGGGTTGGGCAAGAAGATCTCGACGGTTGAAGCGGTACTCGGCGTCACAGTGCTGGTCAGCGACCTGACCGCCACATATACCGAACGCATGATAGATGAAGACGAAAGTGAATTGTTCGCGCTCCCGCCGGCATCGCCCTATGAGGCACTCGTTGAACGATTGCGTGGCTCGGATGCGGGGCGCGATGTACTCACGCTGTTCGAGACGCATCGCGATGAATGTTTGACGCTGGTGCGCGCGCGTCGCGGCTTCACGGTGGCGTGGCATCGCCATCACGGTCCGGCATGGCTGGCAGCGCTTGGGCGCAGTGCACGTGAGTCGATCTATCAGTTGCCCGCAGAGATTGGCGGTGTACAACGTGCGGTCGCGATTGAAGACATAACCAACGCGCTGCGGGCCGAAGCGAGTGAACTTCTGCGCGCAGATATTGCCGCGCTTCGTGAACCCGTGGGTGACGCGCTCGCCACGGCAGGAACGGTGGACGAACTCTGCGATCAACTGGAAGCACCGCGACCTGCTTCACAGCCGCAGAGTCGCGCATGAAAACTTTCGAAGAAAAGAAAGCAGAAACGGAACGACTGCTGGCGCTGCTGCCGGAGGTGCGCGAAGAGTTGTCACGCATTCCAGGTGTCGTACGCGTCACCGTCGGAATTCGCGAACGCGGCGGCGCACTGACCGACCAAATTGTCTTTCGCGTGCACGTTGAACAGAAGCTGCCGGAGTCGGCGCTTGCTCCGGGCGACATTGTACCGAAATCAATACGCGGCGTGCCGGTGGATGTCATCGTCAAGCGATTGCCCGTGCTGGAGACGGGATTCAACGACGAGAACGATACGAAGAAATATCGGCCCGTGACTGGAGGCGTCAGCATCAGTCCCGAAAACGCAAACCCCGACGTTCCCGGTACACTGGGATGTTTCTGTCGTCGCACGACCGACAGTAAGACAGTGTTCGTTACCAACTGGCATGTGTTGGTCGATCCCGGTGGCGGCCTTGGTGACGGAGTCGGTCAACCCAAGTGGCGGAAGACGAGTTGCTGTGTGTGCGACCGCATCGGTACGGTACTGGATTTTGATCAGGCGCTTGACTGCGCAATTGCCGAGCTCGGACCCAGCATTGCATTCGCGCCAAAGATTCGTCGCATTCTGCGGCCCGACAACACCGTGGAGGAAGAGGGCCGCATTGCCGGCAGCGGGGTGCCAATTGCCGGCGATGATGTCTATAAGGTTGGCCGGCGCACCGGGCTGACACGTGGAATGATTACCGATGTTGATCCGGTGCAGTCGCGCGTTGAAATCTCACCCGATCCTGGATTCCCGCGAATGAGTGCAGGCGGTGATTCAGGGTCGGTGTACGTCAGTCGCAATACGGCAGATGTGGTCGTGTTGCACAATGCGGGTGATGGTGTTCGCGGCTTCGGCACGCCGTTCAATCTGGTCAAGGCGCGACTTAACATCGAAGTGATTCCGACGCCTGACGACGTGTCGTTTGCGGTGATTGAAACCGCGCACGATGACGTGGCTAAGTCAGAAGAATCAATGTTCCAGCAACTGGCTGATCGTCTGCAGCAGACAGCCGCCGGTGGCATATTGTTGCATATTATCGAGACGCATCGCGATGAGATCATGGATCTCATCGCGATGCGTCGCCGAGTGACGGTGACGTGGCACAGGGTGGAAGGGCCGGCGTTTCTGGCCGCGTTTCTGCGCAGCGCGCAAGACGATGCGTACGTGATTCCTGGTGATGTGCGCAGCGTGTCGAGAAGCGATGCCGTTTCGTACATGGCGGCGGCGCTTCGTGCGACGGGCGGTGTTACCCTACGCGCCGACATTGATGCGCATGGCGAGCGGATTTCGTCAGCGCTGATTGAAAGCAATACCGTCAGCGAAATGCTCGCGTTGCTGAATGCAGCGTTGCTGGATGCAGCGTTGCCTGATGCAACGCCTGTGGGAGTGTCGTGAGCATGGCGGACCAGGACGGCACACTCGCGACTATCGCCAAAGGCGCGGCGTCACTGCTGCAGCCACTCGAGGATCGGGTGCAAGGCGGTGAGTTGCGGACCCTGCTGGCCGAGTTGGGGCTGAGTCTCCCGGCGGCGATTGATGGCAACGGTGGGTTGGTGAGCTCCGCGCAGTCACTGGTGCAGCGCCTGAAGGACATGCCAGCCGTTATTGCAGCCCTGTCGAAGGCCATCAAGGACGAAAACGTTCCGCAGATTGTCGCGAAGGCGCTGGAGCTCGCGACCGGTGTGCAGAATGTCGTGAAAGATGTTGAGGCGCTCGCGAATGCCGTCAAGGCGTTGCCCGGCACCGGCATTCCGGCGGGTGAGTTGAATGCCTTTGCGGCGCAGTTGCCAACGCGCCTGGTCGACTACCTCGTGGTGCGAAACCTCGAGAGTCTTGGCGGCATTGCCGAAGCGCTGGACTTCATTGGCTTCATTGAACGCGTAGATGTGCCGGCGGTTGATGCGCAACATCCGGCGTTCACGCGACGCGCGCTGCATGTTGATCAACTGAGTGCGTTCATCAACGATCCCGCGGCGCTGCTCAAGGCGAAGTATCAATGGGGCGACCCAGCATTCACTGGCGTTCTGCTGCTGCAGAAACTCGCCGCGTTGCTGAATCGCGCGGGTGTGCCAGCCATTCTGGATACCAGTGGGCCGGCGCCAGTTCTTGATGTGGTGTTTCTCGAAATCATTCCCAAACTCGACGAGAATCCCAAAGGATTGATTCTGCGCATCGCGCATCCGTTGGAGATCAACAATGCGACGCCATGGGTGCAGGACGACTGGCAGCTCAAGCTGATACTCAACACGCATCTCGATATCGGTGTGGAGATTGTCATCAAGCCCGATGACGGAGTGTCGCTCAAACCAATCAGCAATACGCCAGTGCAGGGCGATCTCGCGCTGGAATTCACCGCGGGCAAACCGCATGGCACGCCCTATCTCATACTGGGCGAGCCAGGCGGCAGCCGACTTGAAGCGAAACAGTTTATCGCGCGCGCTGGCGTTGGCTTTGCGTGGAATTCCGCAGCCAATCGCGGCGAAGGCACATTCAAGGTCTCCGGCGAAGTAAAGGGCGGAAAGTTTGTAGTCTCGCTCGCAAACGCCGATGGGTTCATCGGAAAGATTCTAGGCGGGTTTGGGCTGGAGTCGGACTTTGATGTTGGACTCGGCTACTCCGCCCGCGACGGCATCTTCTTCGCGGGATCGGCCACGCTGGACATTCAGTTGCCACTGCACGTGCAGCTTGGTCCGGTAGAAATCAGCGCGCTGACGCTGACCATCGGCATCGACGGCAACAAAATTCCGCTTGGGTTGCGCACCAACATCAAAGCCGCGCTTGGGCCGCTGGTTGGAGTGGTTGAACAGATTGGTGTTGGCGCTGATCTGTCGTTTCCCAATGATCGCAAAGGCAATGCGGGCCCCGTTGATTTTCAGTTGCGCTTTCTGCCGCCAAAGGGCATTGGGCTATCGCTTGATGTCGGTGTCGCGAAGGGCGGCGGCTATCTCTACATCGATCCTGATCGCGGCGAATACGCGGGTGCGATGGAGTTGGCGCTGTTTGGCGTGATCACGATCAAAGCGATTGGTATCATCACCACCAGGATGCCGGATGGGTCGAAGGGATTCTCCCTGCTCATCATCATGTCGGTGGAGTTTGGCGTTGGCATTCAGCTTGGCTTCGGCTTCACGCTGCTGGCGGTGGGCGGACTGTTTGGTCTGAACCGCACGATGAAGTTGCAGGCGCTGGCTGACGGCATTCGGAGCGGCGCGATTGAGAGCGTGATGTTTCCGAAAGACATCATTGCGAACGCACCGAAAATCATCAGCGATTTGCGCGGCTTCTTCCCGCCGGCCGAAGGGAAGTTTTTGATCGGCCCGATGCTGAAGCTGGGTTGGGGCACACCCACGCTGGTGAGCCTGTCGCTGGGCGTCATCATTGAAATTCCGGGCAACATTGCGATCGTTGGCATTCTGCAGATCGCGTTGCCAACGGCGGATGCGGCGCTCATCAAGTTGCAGATCAACTTCATCGGTGCGATTGAGTTCGACAAGAAACGCATCTGGTTCTTCGCCGCGCTGTACGACTCGCGCATTATTTTCCTGACCATTGAAGGCGAAATGGGTTTGCTGGTCGCATTTGGCGACGACGCAAACTTTGTGGTGAGTGTGGGCGGATTCCATCCGCAGTTTGCGCCACCGCCGCTGCCTTTCCCGAGTCCGCGCCGCCTGGCGATGACGCTGGTTGCGACGCCGATTTATCGTATCAGCGTTGAGGCGTACTTCGCGGTCACGTCGAACACCGTGCAATTCGGCGCACGCGTTGAACTCATGTACGGCTTCGATGTGCTCAATATCAAAGGCCACCTGGCATTTGACGCATTGTTTCAGTTCTCGCCGTTCTTCTTCATCATCGAGATTTCCGCATCACTCTCGGTGAATGTGTTTGGCGCGGGACTGTTCTGCGTGAGTGTTGGGGGAAGTCTCAAAGGGCCGGCGCAGTGGCACATTCAGGGACACGGTTCCATCTCGCTACTGTTCTGGGACATTGACGTTGATTTCGAGTCGACGTGGGGCGAAGAGGCGCGCGAAGAACTGCCACCTATTCGTGTACTCGAGCTGATGTCTGCGGAACTCGCCAAAGCCGAAAACTGGCGTGCGTTTCTGCCCGCAGGCGCGACGTTGCCGGTGTCGCTGCGCAAAATGCCGGAAGCCGAAGCGGCGCTCATTCTCCACCCGGTTGGTGTGCTGCGTGTCTCACAGCGCGCGCTACCGTTGCAAATCACGCTGGACAAAGTTGGCACGCGGAAACCGCAAGACGTCACCAAGGTTTCGTTGTCCGTTACCGGTGGCGGGCTCGCCCGCAAGAACGACGCGTTCGAACTGTTTGCGCCCGCACAATATCAGAACTTTTCCGACTCGGAGAAACTTTCGAAGCCCGCGTTCGGGAAGGAAGTCGCCGGACTCGATCTGTCGGCGTCGGGGGCGGACATGCGTTCGTCGAACATGGTACGACGCGTTGTGTTGTACGAAGAAATCATCATGGACACGAACTACAAGCGGTTTGCGAGTCGTTTCCGGACGTTTGCGGGTGCGTTGTTTGAACTGTTCCTGGGCGGATCGGCCGCAGCGCGCTCTGAAGTATCCAACGCGAACAAGAAGAAACTGCAACCGTTCAGCGAGAAGATCACGGTGAACGAAGCAACATACTCCGTGGCGTTGCAGGCGAACAACCAAGCGGTCGCCAATGATGCCCGGTCGTTCCACAGCGAAGCCAGCGCGCGTGAATACATGAACACGCGAGTAGCCGCCGATCCCGCGTTGGCTGATCAACTCCACGTGATACCGAGTACGGAGCGCGCGGCATGACGAAGCCAATCGGAACGTATTCATTCCTGCCGTGGTTGCGTCAGGGGTTGGCGAATCAGATTCAGTCGCCCGATTTCGACAACAGCGTGAAGGTGCGTGCGCAGGTGACGGTCGCGCTTGAAGCAAAGGGCGACAAGGTCGGCGGCGGTGGCACGGCATCGGTTGCGATTTCGCGTCAGGTCAGCCTGTTTGGCCCCGGAGATATTGTCGGCATCGACAAACGCACCATTGTGCGCACCGAGCCGCGCGACTGGATCACGAACTTCGAGCCAAACTATCTCGCGCACGTTGAGTTCTACGACGAGGATTTCTGCTGGCGATATACGCCGGCTGCGCCGGATACGGTGAAAGGTCGCCTGCGTCCGTGGATCACGCTGGTGGTGCTCAAGGAAGACGAGTTTGTTGATGGCAAGAACATGCAGGACCGGCCGCTGCCGTTTATCGACATCGCCGACACCGCAATTCTGCCGCGCGCCGACGAACTGTGGGCCTGGGCACACGTACACGTAAATCGCAGCCTCTCAGCCAACGACAACGAATACGTATCGCGCGACATGAATGCAGTCATTCCGAAACTGCAGGCGGTGCTGGGCGCCGATCCCGATCTCGCGTATTCGCGACTGATGTGTCCGCGCAAGCTGGCAGAGAACTCGGCGTATCACGCGTTTCTGATTCCGACATTTGAAGCGGGGCGTCGCGCGGGACTCAATCTCGATCTCGCGAATGTACCCGCGACGATGTCGGCGTGGGATGCAGGAGCGCGCCCAGATGGACAGAGTTTTCCGTATTACCATCGCTGGTTTTTTCAGACGGGATTAAGCGGCGATTTCGAAACGCTCGTGAAGTTGCTGGTGCCAAAACCGGTTGATGAGCGCGTGGGCTTTCGCGAAATGGATGTGCAGGATCCGGGCTCGAATGTGCCAGGGGTCGACAAACCGGAGCTGGGTGGCATTCTGAAGCTGGGTGGTGCGTTGCAGCCGCCCGACAAAGTGCCGCCCGAGCCGCCTAACAAATTCGACACGTGGGACGATCCATTCCCGCGTCCGTTGCAGGAGAGTCTCGCGAATCTCATCAACCTGCCGGAGTTGTATCAGCGCGAAGGCGATCCCGATCCGATCATCACTCCGCCGCTGTACGGCGCGTGGCACGCGCTGACGAAACGCGTGCTGGTGGAAGGAAGCGGCGCACCGTCACCGAATCTTGATAACTGGGTGCATCGCCTCAATCTCGATCCGCGCTTTCGCGTGGCCGCGGGTATTGGCACGCGAGTCATTCAGGATGGCCAGGAAAGGTTCATGGACGCCGCGTGGGAGCAAATTGGCAAAGTGCTCGAAGCGCAGAAACGGGTGTGGCGCGGTCAGTTTGGATTGCTGGTGTCGGAAGTGTGGTACGACAAACACATCGTGCCGATGGTGGCGGTAAGCAAACAGCAAACGCTGTTGCTGATGGCGCCGCTCAACAAGCGCATTCTGACGACCGGAGCAACCGGATCGACTACAGCCGCATCAACCGTGCACTTCACGATGGGCGAAAGTTTTGTGCAACCCGCCATGACGTCGGCGGCCTTGCGTCGTATGATTCGTCCGCGCGGCCGGTTGGTAAAGTCATTGCCATTCACGCCCTCACAGCCAGTCGCGCGATTGCTGGAGCGTGTGAATGCGGGCGAGGTGAGTGCGGCGCCGCCCAAAGTCACGCCGCCGAGTGTTGTAACGCCTGTAGATGTTGTGAGTGCCGTAACGCCAACAGATGCACCAGGCGGCATTCTTGACGCACTGCGAAAGAATCCGTCGCTTGCAAAAATCATACTTGGCATAGCGCTGGTGATTGCACTGTTCCTGCTGTTGTTGATGCCGACGATGGTTGGGCTCGCACTCGCGCTCGTTGTGATCGCAGCGGGCATTGCCGCGTATCGCAAACTGATGGGGTGGAGTAAGGCGCTCGACGCCGTTGACAGCATCAAGGAAGAAAATCAGACGCCGGCTGCCGTTGATGCGATGCCCAACAACAACACGTTCACGATCAGCGACATTGATGCCGGCGTAATACCTGCGCCTGGTGGCACGACTGACAGCGTTGAAGCCACTCGTTTCAAGGTGGCACTGCGCGAATCATTCGCAGTGGTGCAGTTGAGCAACACAGCGGGCGCCATTGCGCCGAAACGCTCGCTCGATCTCACAGTGCTCACGAAGGATCAGTTGCACGCGACATTGCCGTCACGCACGGTGCCGCGGCGAGTAATGGCGGGCATCTTCATGCCGCCGCGTATCAGCGGTGACATGGTCACGCCGCCGGCCGAGACGTTTGTGGAACCCATGGCGTACCCGGTGATTGATCAACCGATGTATGAGCCGCTCAAGAATCTGTCGGCCGAGCTGTTCCTGCCGAACATCAACCTCATAGAGCACAACAGCATCACGCTGCTGCAGACCAATCAACGCTTCATCGAGTCGTACATGGTGGGACTCAACCACGAATTCTCGCGCGAATTGCTGTGGCGTGAGTATCCAACTGACCAGCGTGGTTCGACGTTTCGTCAGTTCTGGGATGTGCGGAGTGTGTTCAACACCGGGAATCTGAATGACGAAGATCTCAAGGAATCACTGCGCGACATTCCGCCGCTGCACGTGTGGCCGAAAGCATCGACACTTGGATCGCACGACAATCGGGAAGCGGGAAGGGAGAACGAAGAAGAACTCGTGCTCGTGATTCGCGGTGAGCTACTCAAGCGATATCCCAACGCGGTGATCTATGCGCACCGTGCGTGCTGGCAGCGGAAGGAAGTAACCGCGGCTGACAAAGCGAAATCGCCGTGCGACAAATCGGGTGCGATTGACCACACGGTTGAGCGCCGCTTTGCGACGTTGACGCCCGCTGAAGAAGACAGCCCGCCGCGCAGTAAGGTGCTGACGCCATTGTACGAAGCGAAGGTTGATCCGGACATTTACTTCTTCGGATTCGATTTGACGGTCGCACAGGCGAAAGGCGGCACGGGTGAACAACCAGGCGACGATCCGGGTTGGTTCTTCGTGATCAAGGAACGTCCGGGCGAACCGCGGTTTGGTTTGGACAACGAGCAGGCGCCAACAATTCAGGTGTGGAACGATTTGTCCTGGCCGCTTATTCAACCAAAGCCGGCGGGCGCGAATATCGACATTGCGACCGCGCCTGCCATGATTTCTGTGCTTGATCCGGGAACTGCCGACGAGAAATATCCGCAGTACCTGAACGACAAATTCGTGTCATGGAATCGCAACTCCATGAGCTCGGCCGAACTCGCGTACATCTTCTTTCAGGCGCCCGTGCTGGTCGGTGTACACGCGCAGGAAATGTTGCCCAAATGAGGATGCGTCATGGCTGATTTCGATCGCATCCGACAGGAGCTGCGCGACAGTCGCGCGCAGCGCGATAACGCCGCAAGCGCGATTACGGCGCTGCAACAGGCGCTCAAGCGGAACGCGAGTGCGACGGCGGAGTTTGAGCGTCGGTTCAACAGCGAAAGTCGGCCGGATGCTCGCGAGCGCGAGCGTCTCAATGGCGAGCGTGGTGAACTCGAAGCGTCACTGGCGAACGAGAAAGAGCGCAAAGCGGGCGCCGCGCGACTGGAAACAGATGCCATCACGGGATTTGGGGGGTTCACCGATCCGCGCACGGGTATTGGCCGTCTGAACGACGCGACACCCATTCTGCTGATGCCCGTGCGGTTGGAAACGCGGTTCAAGACGGTACCGGTTCTCGGAAATCGTGCAGCCGCGCAACAGTTGTGGCTGCGCATCTTTCCCGATGACTGCTGGGTCGATTCGTTCGATCCCGTGCTGACCGACAGCGAAGTCGCGAGTGCAAAGACGTACTGGATGTCAATGTTTGCGGCGGGTGGCATTGTTGCGCAGGAACGCGCAGCGTGGGTCGCTGTCGCAACCGCGCATGGATCGGGACGCGCTGCGTGGATCATTCAGCAGTATCAGCCCACCAACATTGCCGCGAAGAAGGCGAAGGCGCGCGCCGAAGATGTCGTGTTGGTTGTTGATACCGACACGCCATTGTCTGCTGCCGAAGCGACGGCGACGGAGAAGTTCTGGCTCGCCGTGTGGTTGTCTGACGGTGATACGGCCAAGGTCGCAGCAGCAACAGCGGTGTTTGAGGGGGCAGTTGGCGCTGCGCGCGCCGCAGAAATCGGCACGCTGTATACGCCGTACAATTTTGCGTCGCCGCTGTCGTTCGGGATGACGAAGAGCACGGTCAATCTTGATTTCGCCTTCGTGGAGTTTCCGGCGGTAGACACAAAGCAGGCGGCGTGGTCGCAGGCACCAAAGGCAAATATTCTGCCCGATCGTTTCGTGTTCATTGGTTACGAAACGGAGAACGATCCAAATCCGCTCGTGGTGGTTGGTTCGCACGTGCCGTCGCCGCTGATGATTGGTCTTGATCCCGCAGCGAGTGAAACGGACCAGATGCGGCATGATGCGGACGGCAATATCATCATGCCCCCCGAACTGGCGTGGCTCAGTGATTTTGGTCGCGCAGTGTCGGTGGGGATGGGCATGCGCATTGATCTCACGCCCACACAGGCGTCGCGTGGATTCAAACGTGTGCTGGTTGTTGGCTTGCGACTGAATGCAGACGAACAAGCGGCGAAGGCCGAACTGGAAACGTTGTTCACGCATCACGCCAACAGTCGCACGGGTCTCGCGATCGTGCCTCAAGGAACACCAACCAACAACACAGAAGCGCAGAACTCCGGTGCGAGTCGCCTGGACAATCCCGACGAAACGTTTGACGATCTCAACGCGCCGGCATTCACTCCGCAATCGAGTTGGCTGGACAAACGCGACGGGCAGTGGCTGGCGGAGCTGCTGGGAATTGACACCAGCGTCGTTGAGCGAATTCATCACGCCGGTGCGACCGACCGTCGCTGTGCGCGCGCGATGAACACCGCGCTGTGGCCCGCGACCGTGGGTTACTGGATGGAGTCGATGATGTCGCCGGTGTTTTCGGACGACGCCGTTAAGCATACGCGCGACTTCTTCAACCGATTTGTCGTCGCGGGAGGCGCCGCGCCAGCTATTCGTATTGGTTCACAACCATATGGCATTTTGCCCGCGACCACGTTGTCGCGTATGGAGTGGATCAATCAACGCGGTGCAAACGAAGGCGTGTTTGGTGCGGTGCGCGCGGTTGAGCCAACGTTGGCGTTTATTCGCCAACTGTACCCGATTCTCAAGGGCATCGACAACGATTTCCGCAGCCTGCTGAGCGACGTGTCGTTTGTTGGCAAGACCGGCGACGCGCATGCGTTGTTGCTGGACATTGTGGGGTTGCACCCAGGGTCTGCTGAGTGGTCGCAACGATACGCCGAAGGCATCAAGACGCTGTTCAATCGGCTGAACCTGCAAGGTTTTGGCGGAAAGATTGCGGTGTTGATTACCGCGGCCACACGCATGGTCGCCCGCGCGAAGCTCGCGGGACTGGGGTATGCGGGTGCGAAGGATCCGCCAATTCTCGATCTCATTTTCAATGGTGCGCACAATCAGTTGAAGGGTGGCGTGGTTGACGCCATTCCGGTTTCGGAGACCGACGCGTTACGCGTTTCGACCACGGATGGTCGCAACTATATCGAGTGGTTGCTGGATGCGTCGGGCGTTTCGCTGGACGACCTGTACACGCAAAAGGGGTTCGTGAATGACACGGAACCGAACGCGCTGCTCTTTCTCTTTCTGCGACATGCGCTGCAGCTTGGGTATCACGACGTCAGCATTCGCTTGCACGAAAGTGCGGGTCTCTACGATGCGGCCGCAGTTCAGAAAGCGCGCGTAGATGATGCGTTCATTCATGTGCGCAACAACAATGCGGTCAGCGAAAGCCGGTATCAGCCGCTGTATGCGGTCGCGCCAACAATCACTGGCAATAACACTACCGCGGTTCACGAATACATCAGCGCGCAAATCAATACGTTGAGTCTCGCGCGCTACCTGCGCGAACAGCGTGATGCGCTTGAGCGACTCAAGGCCGAACCCACCGCGCGCCTCGAACGCGTATTTGCTGATCACGTGGACACCTGCGCCTATCGCCTTGACGCGTGGATGCTGGGCATCGTGAACTACCAGCTGGGCCTTATGCGCAACGTGCGTGATGGCGCGGCGGTTCCCGCACGGCAGGGCATTTACCTGGGCGGTTACGCGTGGCTGGAAGACCTAACGCCCGATCACAAGTTATTGTCGCCGGTTGAACTTACCGATCCCGTGTTGATCAAGGAGTTCGGTGACAAGGCCGATCCACCACTGATTCGTGATAGCACGAATCAGGGATACGTACACGCGCCGTCGGTGAATCACGCCGTGGCGGCGGCGGTGCTGCGCAACGGGTTCATTTCCAATGCCAGCAAGCAGAATCGCGACACGATGGCGGTGAATCTCACGTCAGAGCGCGTGCGCGTTGCGCTGGGGATGATTGAAGGCATTCGCGCTGGACAGAGTCTATCCGAATTGCTCGGTTATCAGTTTGAACGCGGTTTGCACGACCGCCATGCTCTAGCGGAAGTCGACAAGTTCATCTACAAGCTACGGCGCGCATTCCCCATTCGCGCTGACCGTCTCAAGTCAACGAAACCGCCCGAAAGTGTGTCGATTGAGGCGATTGAAGCGCGCAACGTGATCAACGGGCTCGCGCTGGTGCAGCACCTGAAAGCCACCAACAATGCGCCGTATCCGTTTGGCAAACCAAACATGCCGGCCGCTTCCCCCGGAGAAGCAGCAGCCATTCAGGCCGAGGTTGATCGCCTGCTGGAATCGCACGATGCGGTGGCCGATCTCGCACTGGCGGAAGGTGTGTATCAGGCGGTGATGGGCAACTACGATCGGGTGGCCTCCACGTACGATGCGTATGCACACGGCGACTTTCCGCCCGAGCCCGATGTGATTCGCACTCCCGCGAACGGCATTGGGCTCACCCATCGGGTTGGGCTGCAGTTCGAGTCGGGTGTTGATGCAACGGTGTCGCCGATACCGGGAGTGCCCGCCATACCGATGACGCCACGTGCGCAAGGCGAACCCGCGCTCAACAAGTGGCTGGCCGGAACGTTGCCACCACTCGAAGCCATTGGGTGCATGGTGTCGTATCGCGAAGCTGCAACCGGGTTGACGAAAGAACGCGAAGTCACGCTGCGCGATTTGCGGCTGCAGCCCAACGACCTGTTGTCGATGGTGAGCGACGACAACAGGCAATCGATGTCGGAGCTGGACGACCGCATCGTGCGGCACGCGCTCAACAACTTTGGCGTGCGTCCCGATGTCACACCGACTATTCGCTATCTCGACAGGGACACTGCGGCGTTCAGTCTTTTTGAATGCCTGCCGCTCATTCGCAGCCTGCGCACGCTCATCACGAAATCGCGTCCCCTGCGTCCGACCGACGTCACGATGATGAACGAGGCGGAGTCGAAGCAGGACGCACAAACCTTTGTTGATCGGAACCGGCTTGATCTCGTTCACGCGTCGATGAAGACGCTGCGTACGGATTTCAACACGTACAAAGCTCCAATTAGTGCATTGTTGACCGACGCCCTGTTGAATCGCGACGCGATTATAGCCGCTGCGGATTCGGCGGTCGATAACATCGCCACACTGCTTGCACGCGCGGCGACATTCGGCATTCCACAGGCAGGATGGGGCTTCGCGTACGACTTCAAGCGTCGCACGTACGCAGCCATTCTCGCTCAGGCCGCGACCATGGTGCAACGCTGGGGCGTGAAGCTCGTTGAATTCAACGCACGCCTGACCGATGCAGCGGCTGCCGCGACTGACGAATCAAAGTTTGATTTGTTGTCGCAGGCGGAACGGGCGATTTCGACGATCATGACTACGCCGTTGCCGGCCACGCCTGCGCCCTATCTTGCGAATCTCACGGGCGTCAAGCTGTCGGCGTTCAACGCAAAACGGGCGCAGTTTGTTGCGTTGCAAAACAGCACGCGCACAAATCTCGCGTCGTTGTTGGGCGATGTGAACGCATTGCTGCCCGTGTCCGACTTCGACATCGAGCCGTACGCGCTCACCGCGCCTGGTGACGAGATGATTCGTTTTGCCGAAGACGCCAGTCGCATGGCGGCTGCAATGGTGAAAGAACTCACGCGTCGTATTGACGAAACCGCGAAACACCTTCTCGTGTTTGACGGCACCGCGATCGCCTCGGAACAAGTCACGGCGCTGGAAGCCGCGGCCAAAGCCATGCTCGGCGAAGACTTTAAGGTCATTCCAGAATTCCGGCTAACCGCCGCGCAGGGCAGCGAGTTGGATAACGCGTGGAACGCTACGCAGTCAGGCGCGCCGTTTGATTTTCTCACGAATCCGCCCGACCCAACCAGGGACAGGCTCGACTTCCCGGTTGATACGTGGCTGTACGGCATGGCGCGTGTGCGCGAGAAGATGAAGGCGTGGGAGCAGACCGTGATGTTTAGCGGCTCGCTGGGGCGCGCCGAACCAGAGCTTCACGCACTGCAACTACCACATGTGCCGAACGAGAAGTGGCTCGGACTGGAGTTCCCGCCTGAGCAGAAACTTGATTCCGATCGCCTGCTGTACACATCACACTTTGCAACCGCGTTCAACAAGAACGTCGCGCAGTGTGGGTTGTTGCTGGACGAATGGACGGAAGTGATTCCAACATCGTCGGTTGATACGGGCGTGACGTTTCATCACGACCGCCCGAATAGCGAAGCACCACAAACGATGTTGTTGGTGACGCCATCGCAGTTTCGCGGCGAATGGCAGTGGGACGATCTCGTTGGTGCGCTCAACGAAACGCTGGACTTCGCGAAACGCCGCGCCATCGAACCCAGGCACATCGACAACTCGGCATTCGGCCCCTACCTGCCTGCGACGGTTATTGCAACGCAGGCAAGCCAGCTCACGATTGCAATCGAGCTTGGACTGAACAACCGCATTTCGCGACTGGTAGACAACTGATATGCCGCCATCACTCATTACGCAAAATCTTAGTGCGGCCATTCGCACCAAGACGCGTCCCGGCATTGTGCTGTGGAATCGCCTAGAGGGGCGTCCGCGCGCCGATAAGTTTGATCGCGCGTTGCGCGCCGAGGTGCGTGACCCGTTGTGGATGTTGTGTCGGCAGTGGCAGATCGGAGAATTTCGCGGTGATGACGCTGCGTCTCCAATTTTCGCAAAGATTCATCTCGATACGACGCGCCTCAGAAAGTATCAGCCGTCCAATGGTGCCGTTGAGGCGTTTGACGACAACACGCCGCTGGAAGCACACGTGGAACGAATGCCGGTGTCGTTCGTGCAACAGCAGAAACCAAACGGCGTGCCCAGCACACTGGAGATTTCGCTTGATGTGCGACTGTTGATGGGTCGCCAGTGGCTCAAGATGATTGCGCCCATCTCGGCCGCCTCCGTTGCGCAATTCAAAACCGTGTATCCGGTACACGTGCCCGATCCGTTGCAGGCCGCCGACTTTGCGACCACTGCGCACGTGGAAGCGTGGTCGAACTTCAAAGCGGTTGGTGGTCGGCGCATGGATGGCGCGAAGTTGTATTTCCATCTCATGGAATCGCCGGCCAACAAGTCGACGGACGGTATTGCCGCGCTGGCGGGAATGGACGCGCAGGTAACGCCCGTCGCTGAACGATTCGTGCGGTGGTTTCAGAAGCTGATTCATCAACCGGTGCAGCCTGCCAACGCAACTGCGTGGGAGCCGGATCGGTTGGAGTATCGCTTTGCGACATCAGCGCCGGTGCCAGGTGGCGAGAAGGTGATGGTGGCGGACGAGTATTACCACGGGCATCTGGACTGGTACAACTTCGACGTGGATGCGTCGCAAAAATCGCTGGGCGAACTTGATCCGGCAGCAGAAGCACCAGAGCTCAAGACGCTCACCATGCTGCCCACGCAGGTGACGTTTAACGGTATGCCCAACACCCGTTGGTGGAAGTTTGAAGATGGGAAAACGAATTTCGGCGACATCAAGCCTGACACCACCGATCTCGCGAAGTTGATGCTCATTGAGTTCGGCTTGGTGTACGCGAACGATTGGTTTCTCGTGCCATTCACCGCGCCGACGGGCAGTGTGGCGACCGTGCGTGGTGTTGCAGTCACCAATGTGTTTGGTGAACGCATTTGGGTTGAAGCTGCTGGTCGTGGTGATGACGAAGACTGGCAGCGTTGGGCGATGTTCCTCAATTCCATCAAGGGTGATGAACACCGTCCGGCCGATTTGAGCCTGATGATTCCACCCGCCGCGCAGAAGGTGCTGGAGGGCGCGCCACTTGAAGAGTTGCTGCTGGCGCGCGACGAGATGGCCAACATGGTGTGGGCCATTGAGCGCACGATTCCGTTGCCGTCGGGCAGTTCCAAACGCGGACGCGAAGCGGCGGATGAAACGCGCTACGCGTATGAGCAGGATCTTGAACGCCGACTCGGTGCCCCACCGCTGCCGCCTGCACCCGCCGAGGGCGCGAAGATTCGTTATCGCGTGATGAGTTCGGTGCCGGAGAACTGGATTCCGATGATTCCCGTTCACGTGCCGGGTGACAATCGCGAAGTGCAGTTGCAGCGTGCGGCCATGCTGCGGGTCATGACGGGCGATGCGAATCTCACGCCCGATCCTGTGCGTGCGCGCACGTCGCTGTTGCGGCAAGGGCTCGATGACGGAGCGCCGCAATCGTACATCGTGCACGAGGAAGAGGTGCCTCGGGCCGGTGCGCTCGTTTCGCTGCAGTTTCAACGTACGCGGTGGCGGGATGGCCGCGCGTGGGTGTGGCTGGGCGTGCGGAAGCGTACGGGGCGCGGCGAGGGATCAAGCGGCTTGGCGTTCGATCAGCTCATCGACATTCCGCCGCAGAATTAACGGTCAGCTGGTGGTCAATGCACTGTGGACTTGGCTCTTCTTTCGCGGGCACACCAATTCGCTCTTCGGAATTCCGAAGTACAAACGCGACGCAACCTGATGCAAGCCAAAGGCGGTCGCGGTAGAGACGCCGGTCTCCCGGCGCCCCCCGCACAGATCCGTACGAGCGGTATTCCCGCATACGGCTCCTA
>ENA-ORBV01003673-ORBV01003673.1-microbial-mat-metagenome-genome-assembly--contig:-NODE-3673-length-30418-cov-6.267163_pt1 | contig 30418 bp, 23 predicted proteins | sample MGYA00237777_ERZ505514 | MGnify/ENA primary metagenome ERZ505514 (study PRJEB26160, sample SAMN06269048) | microbial mat metagenome | isolation source: Oligotrophic lake microbial mat | place... | reverse complement strand
TATGAATGTCTTTATGTATAGAACTGTAAATGTGAAGGCAATTTACTTCCGTTAGAATTTGGATCTCTTTATTTTGTTTGTGAATGAATTCCATTTCCACCAAATTCATGTTCATTAAAGCGGAAGGTTTTAATTTGGAAGAATTTGATTTTGAAATGCGCGCAAGGCATGTAACAACGCCATGTTGTTTTGTGAAGAATTTTATGATGTTTTTTTTGTCGGCATATTTTATACTTTGCAAAACAAGCCCTTTGTCTTTCACCTGCATCTATACCAAAGATACATGGTATTAGTTGATCACCAAAACTTTTGTTACCGCCTTAAGTTCGGCTGTGGTGGTAGCAGCATAAACAATATAAACGCCTGAGCTCACTTTATTACCTGCAAATGTTTTTAGTGGCCACTCAATTCTTCCTCCTTGCGATTTGGTTTCCCAAACAAAGTTGCCATATTCGTCGGCAATTTTAACCACCGAATTATCTACTAAACCCGTTACATAAACATTACCTGCATAATTTGGTTTAACCGGATTAGGGTAGGCATAAATTCCGGAATAATTTTCTTCTCCATCAATAATCACGTTTTTGTAAGATTGTAAGCCAATAGAAGATGCAATGTATACGTCGCCTGTTTTACCATTAACTTTTATATCAATGATTTCATTAGAATATAGGTGGCTATTATCAGCAGTAAAATGAAATAGTTGACGTTGTCCATCGGGGCTAAAGCAAAAAACACCACCGGCTTGAGTACCTACCCATTTATTATTTGCGGCATCAATAGCAATACACGTTACTACTTCTGCATCTAAAAGTAGCTCAACGTTCCCGTCTTGTACAATTTTTATTGGTTCACCGTCAACTGGGCCTCCATTTAAAATAGTGCTTGGCGAATTGAATACGCGAATTCCCAATGATGTGCCAACCCATATTTTACCGTCCAGATCTTCAACAATGGAGTAAACCGAATTAGAACCGAGATTGCCAGCCCCAGTATTTTTATTAAGTACTTTGTAGGTTTGTATTGAATAGTTTGAGGTTGACTTGTTAAATTTCGCAACCGTTAAACCCTGATCGCGTTCGTGAAGTATCCATACTTGGCCGTTTTGATCGCAAAGTACTTTTCGAACAAAGCGAGAGGCACCATCAAATGAAAAATTTTGAAATGAGCCGTTCGTCTTTTTTACACTGAGATATTTTGTAACATCACTCACTCCAAACCAAAGATTTCCTTGCTCATCCATATCTTTTCCGCTAACTCTCCACCAATTAGGCAAAATAGGTTCTATGGCACCACCAGTGTTATTTCCATCATAAATTTTAATAACTTCATTGTCTTTAAACTCTACCAAACCTTGTACCCAGCTTGATACCCACAATCGGCTAGGATCTTTTTTATCGAACATTACGTGACACTGATCCATGATCGAATTAGCTACCTGACCTGCTTTTCCTAAATAACTCCAGTCTCCATTATCACTTACATTAACACTTTCACGCGAATAAGTGGCACCACCTCCCGAATCAATAAAAATGGCCGCCGTAACCACTTTACCATTTTTTATATCAAGATTAGAAACATTGCTTCGGTTGATTCCATTTGTTTGAATGAATGTAGGTTTATAAAAGGGGTTACTTCCGCTGGTTTTTATCAGTCCATATCCAAGATCCGCAATCCAAAAAGCTGGGCCTTTAACCACCGCATCGCTAGGATATGTTGCGAAATTATCATATTGAGTAATGTATGCTATGTTTTGCCAAGAGGTATTTAAAAACAAACTTCCAAAATTATCTGCAAAGAATAATGAGCTCTCTAAATTTTTAAGTTTTTTTACAATGTAAGGAAAAGCGTGATATTGAAATTTTACCCAAGTATTGCTACTAGTAAAGCTGTAAATGGTATCTTTATCTGCAATCCCACTTTCTTTGTATGGAGAATAAGCTGCAAGAACTGTATTGTTAAACACAAGTACATTGGCATAATAACCTGGAGGAATTCCATTTGTGATAAGTTTCCAGTTTTGATAATTATTTGGCAATTGATTCCTGCTGCATTTATACAATCCTAAAGGTGTTGCCGCGTAGTAAAGAGAATCGGTAATTGCAAACTGTAACACTTCTAAATTAGTTCCGTTAGGCCCAATTATGTAAGTATCTTTTATTTCTAGTTTTTCTGTATCAAATAAGGCAATACCAAATCCGCACGATAAGTAAGCCATTTTTCCATCGAATAGTATTTCATTCACATTCTTTTTCCCACTAAAATTCTTCCTAAAAAGATCGGAGTAGTTAGAAATGGAATTGTCTGATTGGAAAATATCCATGTTTGAATTTTCGTATACAACAAGCAAACGATTATTATAGGGATTATTGCGAATGAATTTTATACCTACATCACTCAATCCCTTGATCTTGTTGAACTTTTCAACACTATTATCAGTTTCGTCGTAAGCAAAAATGCTTGAATAATTGGAGCAATAGATCTTCCCATTGAAGTTTGCGACCGAAACAGCACTGTTCAATCCAACATGATCTTCCCAAGTACCGATTCTCGATTGGGAATAAGCGTTTGGATAAAAAACAAAAATAACAACAAACAGTATGAGAGCTCTAAACATGTTCAAATAACGATAAATTTATAATAATATTGCTCAATTTAGCTTTAGAATAGCCATCTTTCTTGAGATTTAAAAGGCAAAAAAGGGGGGTGTGACCAATTCTTACCCCGCCTGTAGAAATTTTCAAATTTATTGTGCTGAATCTTACTAATAAATCAATAAATTAGTACAAATATGCAGCTTAAAGAACAGGTCATAAATGATACTTCACAGTTACCGCTGATAGTTTATTATAAGGGAAATTATGAGGATATTTCTACGGAAACCCTTATTAATATTATAGAATCGAATGAGAAATTGGCTAAAAGAAAGAGCCAGCTTAGAAAGGTGATGTTTTTGTCGGTTGAAGCAATTCAAAACATCCAAAGATATAGCGCACACAAAGGAAATGAATGGGACCATTATCTACTATTTTTTGATGGCGATTCGTATCAAGTTGTTACACAAAATCTCATACATAATAAAGATAGCCAAAGCCTAAAAGACAAACTCGACGTTATTGTTTCAAAAGATCAAACAGAATTGGATGAATTGTATTTTAAAAAAATAGAGTCGGGCGAAGCAACTGAGAAGGGCGCCGGCTTAGGTTTGATCGAAATAACCCGTAAATCTAATAAGTCTATTCGATACGAGATAAAAAAAGTGGACGAGGAATACTCTCTTTTCAATTTGTACTTTGCTATACCCATAGCTATAACGGAAGAAACTACCTTTGATTTTTCTAAAGCGATAAATATTCAAGCCAAGTTAGATCAATTTTCAAAAGGTACTGAAAGTTGTTTTTATTACGGAGGCGATTTTTCTAACAGTTTTATTGCTTCACTATTGGATCTACTTGTTTCAAAAAAAGCAGAAAAAAATGATAATACCAATAAAAAAGTACATCATATTTTAATTGAGCTCACGCAAAACATAAAAAAACATGCCCAGTTTAAAAACGAAAATGCGCGAGGAAGAATTTTTATCGAATGGAATAACCAACATATTGAAGTAAGTACGTATAACAATACACATCTTGATAATGCCAAAGAGTTACAAAAAAAAGTTGTAAATTTAAACGGCGCCAACAAAGAACAGCTGGTACAAAAAAGCAAAGACGTATTAGCCGATCTGGATAGCGCGAACGGTTTAGGATTGATAGATGTGGCTAATTTGATATATCCAAACAAGATGAATGTTACTGTTTGTAATGAGAGTAACGACCATGTAGGATTGCTTTTTAGCATTAAAATAAATAATGAGTAGCGAAACCTTATACATAGAAGCTCAAGAGGATACTCCTATGGTAAAACATGAAATGGAGGGGAGTTCAAATGTGATCACAATTGCCGGGGTTTCTATGCCCGAAAATACCTTAGATTTTTATTTGCCTTTGTTACAACAGATAGATCTAGTATGTACGGGTGCCAAAAAAAATAAATTGGTGTTTCATTTAGACTACATGAATTCCATGTCGAACAAACAAGTTTTGAAGTTGATAAGTTCAACTTTTAAAAATGACCCTGAATTAAAAGTAATTTGGAAGTATTCAAATGGCGACCAGTTAATTAAAATGAAGGGAGAAGAAATGAGGTCAATTTTAGATGGTGTTGATTTCTCCATTGAAGAAGTAGTTACACTCTAATTCCAACCACCAGAACATCGTCGGTTTGTTCTTTACTGCCTTTCCAGTTCTCAAACTCTTCATTTAATTCTTTATCAGCTAAAGTAAGTTCAGGCTTTGCCGACACCCTGCCCAGTAAAGCTTCAAATCTACGCAAATTATATTTTTCGGGTTTCAAACTCTCGCCTTTAAATTGATCGCAATATCCATCGCTCATTAAATAAAAACAATCGTTGGTTTTATAATCAATGATCACATCTTCATATTTTGGCCGCAGATCGTTTTTTACTGGACGATGAATAACCGGTAAATAATTTAAGATCTCGCCATTGGAATATTTATATATACCACTTCCATTAGAGGCGAAGGCTGCTTTTTTATCCGCTTCTTTAAAGCACATCACTGTAAGTTCAATGCCATACTCCGTTAAGTTTTGTGTTGAGAAAGCCAAGTTCAATTGATTGTTGAGCTCGTTGATGATGCGGCTTGGAGAGTTCAATTTATTCTTTTCTATCAATTCTTCAATAATGCCATGCCCTAACACAGTTAAAAGAGCTCCCGGAACACCATGGCCTGTGCAATCAGCTGAGATAATGATTTTGACACCTTCTGTTTCGCCAAACCAGTAAAAATCTCCCGATAAAATATCTTTAGCTTTGTAATACACAAATGAGTTTGGAAACAATATTTTTATTTGTTCCTTATCCATTAATAAATTAGATTGTATAACGGAAGCATACGTGATGCTGCTTATCAAACGATCGTTGATCTTACTGATTTGTGTATTTTTTTCGGTAAGCGTGTTATTGAACTTCCGTTTTTGAGCAATGAAATAATACATCAAACCCATTAATAAAATCGCAATAACTATCATGGCCACCATGAACATGATGAGTTTTTGTGCCTGCCCTAATTCTTTTTGTTGAAGGCTTAAATAATTCTCTTTAAGCGCAAGTTGCGATTCGGCATTTTTTATTTGATTCAGCAACATTTGATATTGCGGATCTTGATCGTTATACGAACTTAAAAGCTGCTTAGATAATTCTATTTGTTTTTTTAGATCGGATGCAGAATCAGCTAACGACCTATTCAACGAACTCATGAGGTCATTAGCGTGTTTTATCACAGAGGAATCTTTTTTGTATACTTTATTTGAACCGCCGTTGTCTTGATCGGGCCCTTTTTTATCTACCTTATTTTTATCTGAATACTTTTGATGAAGCAGCGAAACTATATTTTGTTTAGAGCTATTGTTTACCGCCACAGCTTTTTCAAACAAGATCTTATTGGATTGCATTACGTCTTGATTCTCATTTTTTTTGCTCGATGCAGGAGCGCTAAAAAAAAGCGCGCCATTATCACTGATCGAAAGCGTTCCAAAATCATTGACAGATTTATCATCTTTTCTGATAACAAAAGAGATGAGCGAGAAGAGCGTCTTCGCGCCTGCATCTTGATAATTTATTTTTAAGCTTATTGTTGAATAGTCTTCTTTGGAAACACTAACAATATATTCGCCTGATTTAGGAAGTGAAAATGTATAAGCGCCTGTTAGGTCGGAATAAATTATAATATCAGTATCAATGCCTTTCACATTTATCTCAACACCACTTACGGGGCCTTCAAAACCCAAGTTCTTACTTGCTTTTTTTAGAAGCATTACCTTCTCACCAAAAAAACCGTAAATGGTTCCCGAAAAAGCCAAGTTTTGTGCGTGAGCAATAAGGCCAAACAAAAGCAAAAGAGATATGAAGAGATATTTTCTCATTAAAACATTAACGAGTAAAAGTAGGTAACTTAAGGGTGAGATACAAAATTTTAGTATGCTCTAATATTCCGTCTATATAAAGTTTGCCCTTAATAATCGAATATAAGATGGTTTGATATGACTACAGAGCTTAACGAGCTTGCAATTAACATTTAAAAAAATCTAAAGGGAGCTAAACTCCTTAAGTGTTTCAGGTAAAACTACACCTAATGAGTTAGATTGTAATGAAATTATTTCGTGTATAATTGTTTAGAAGTGACCTCGGCGGGAGTCGAACCCGCAACCTTCGGTTCCGGAAACCGACACTCTATCCAGTTGAGCTACGAAGTCTTAAGTTGCAAAGGTACGAATTATCCCCAAAGTTCACCTTCTGTGTATTTTTGCGTATTTTAACTGTAACCATTAGAGGGGTTTTGTATTATTGTGCCGTTAATGAGGATAAAAACCATTTTACTTGTTTTGCTGCTATTTGGTTATTTATCAAAGGCTCAAAAATTATCTATACGAGGTACAATTCTGGATACAGTATCAAAAAAGCCCTTACAAAACGCAGTTATCATTGCCACCAAACTCTCCGATTCAACCCTTATTGATTTTTCAAGAAGCAATGAACAAGGTTTTTTTGAAATAAAGGAACTTCCAATTGATACTTACAAAGTGGTTATCTCTTTCAAAAAATTTGGAGATAAGATCATGTACGTGATCGGCACAAATAAAAGCTTTGAGTTTAATTTCGATAAAATAATAATGCCTCCCAAAAGTGTTGACTTGGATGAGGTAACCATTTTTGCCTATAAAGATCCTGTGTATTATAAGGGAGATACATTGATATATACAGCCGATAGCTTCAAAGTAAAAGCAAATGCTACGGTTGAAGATCTTTTACGAAGGTTGCCCGGAGTTAAGGTAGATGCTAACGGAAAAATAACATCGCAAGGCAAAGAGGTGAGCAAAGTTTTAGTAGATGGAGATGAATTTTTTGGCAACGACCCAACTATGGCCACTAAAAATTTAGCTGCCAATAGCGTTGAATCGGTTCAGGTTTACGAGAAAAAAGACGAGAACGCAAGTGCGGATAATACCAGCGATGAAACTATTAAGGTGATGAATTTGAAATTGAAAGATGATGCCAAGAAGGGATATTTTGGAAAGATCTCCGGAGCAGGAGGGTCTGATCTTCAAAAGGATCAAAAACCATTCTACGAAGGAGATCTATTGATAAATAAATTCCGAAACAAACAAAAGATCTCGGTATTTGCTTTGGGATCTAATACGCCCAAAACAGGTTTTGGATGGAGTGATATTGACAAATATGGTTTAGAAAACGAACGCGATTGGAATTATGATGAAGAAAATAATAATTGGACCAATAGCAACGATCAAGCACAAGGGATTCCGCAAACTTTAAATGCAGGTATTTATTATAGCGATCGATTGAGTAAAAAAACAAAGATCAATTCAAATTATTCTTATAAAAATAATTTAATGGTTACCGAAAGCGAGCAGTTTAGCCAATATTTTTTAGCCGACACAAGCTATACAACTAATAATTACAGTAAAAATATTGATAAAAGGCAAGGGCATGTGTTCAATATAAATCTTGAGCACGACTTGGATTCGCTTACAAAACTCATTATAACGCCTAAATTGAATTATAATATAAGTAGTGCAGAATATTATACCGAGAATAATTTTGCTACAACGCAAGGAGTGGTTTCGCGAGAAACAAAAAACACCAATACAACCAACTCTTCAAACTACGATATAAGTTCGGGAATAAGAGTAACGCGGAATTTTAAAAAGAAAGATCGCTTTTTGAATCTGTATTATTATATTAGTAACGGCGCTAATGAAGGAAATGGCCAGCTGAGCACAGTGAATTCATTTTACACCGATACCATTTCAGGTCTTAACGATATTGATCAAAAAAAGCAAACCAATTCAAACAATATAACCCATCAAGCAAGTGTGAGTTTCTTTGAGCCCTTTACGAAAAAAATAAAAGGTGAGGCAACGTATGAGTTTACTTACAATGACAACAATCAATCTAAGCTCTCATTAAATAAAATGAATAACGATTATTCATTACTCGATTCAGTTTTTTCTAATGACTTTAGTAATTCAAAAATGGTTAACCAGGCAAAGTTGAGGCTTATTTATGAGATCAAAAAATATCGTTTAGTTATTGGCACAAGAGCACGTCAGGTTAGTCTATCCAACACAAATAATTATAATGATAGTATTTTAAAGCTTTCGGTAAATAATATTTTACCGTTTTTGAATTATAATTATAATTTTAGTCAGAATACTCGCTTGTATTTTACCTATAATACAAATTCGCAACAACCGAGTATAAATCAACTTCAACCTTTAAGAAACAATACCAATCAAAATTTCATTACCCTTGGTAATCCAAATCTAGTACCAACCTTTCAACATCAATTTAATCTCAATTTTAATTCATATAAACCTGTTTCGGGTAAATATATGTGGATAGGTGGTAATTATAATATCACACAAAACGCATTCTCTAGTAGTTTAGTTTACGATTCTATAGGCCGGTCTATTTCTACCGCCACCAATATGAATGGGAGTTATAACGGCGCTGCATGGATAGGTGCTAACTGGCCAACATTAAAACGCCAATTGATATTTAGTGTTAATGGGAATTCAAATTTCTTTAGCAACAATAATGTCATTAATAATGTAGTGAATACCACGCGGAATTCAAATATTAACGGAGGCACTGATATTACGATTGATCTAGAGAAATTTTATTTTAATATTGGCGGAAGATATGAGTACAACATTCCTTTTTCCACAATCAATAATGAGAATAATAGACCATATACGTCACAAATATACAATGGAAGCGTGCGTATTGAATTGAAGAAGAAATTTTTTATTGAATCGGATGCCGAATATAATATAAAGAGTAAGCGTGCAAATGGATACAATATCAATTACTTTATTGTAAATGGATCCATCTCTAAACATTTTGGTAAACTTGAAAATTTCATTATTGCCATAAAGGCATTCGACATATTGAACCAAAACATTGTTGCTAACAGACAAGTATATAATAACATCATCACCGATTCCAGAACAAAGATCATTACGCGGTATTTCTTATTGAATCTTACTTATAAATTCAATAGCCAAAAAACAAAAGATGAAGGAGAGAATGATTAGAAAATTATATAGTTTTGTTTTTCTTATAGTGTTCGTTGCATTTGCGGGCGCACAAATAACCTATGGTAAAGTAACCTATGAGCGTAAAACAAATTTATACAAACGCCTTAAGCACTGGGAAGATGTAAAGGAATGGGTGAAGGAAGGGGATAAAGTAAAAATAGATGAGTTTGAATTAACATTCACAGATTCCGTTTCGTGTTTTAAACCGGTTGAAAGTGAGTATCGAGATAATTTTGAGTGGGCCACTTCGCTTAACACTACCTATCAAAATAAAGTAACTGATTCGAAAGTAACTTTCAAAAAAATATGGGGTGAAGAATTCATGCTCAAAGATTCCTTATCAAAACGAAAATGGAAGATCACCGACGGACAAAGAATAATTGCGGGATTTAATTGTCGCAAAGCCATTTGGGTTGAAAATGATAGCAGCAGAGTTTATGCGTGGTATGCCGATGAAATTGTTCCGGGTTTTGGTCCCGAAAGTTTTAATGGCTTACCCGGTTTAATATTAGGTCTTGCTTCCGAAGATGGAGGAACTATTTATTTCGCAAAAAAAGTGGAAGTGATACTGCCTAAACCGGAAGTATTTCAATTGCCAAAAACAAAAAAGAAACCGGTAAAAACAACTGAATTCAGAGAACAGCTTGCCAAACAGTATGGCAAAGAAAAGTGGGGCAAAGCAATGTTATTGAATAATTTTGGAGGGGTAAACTAAGAACTTTTAGTGAATACCCGTACTGTAACTCTCCCTTTTCATCGGGTTAATAGTTAAAATAGGAACATTACTAATGTCAACCATTTTTTCTGACATAGTGCCGCCAAACATTTCACCCAAACTTTTATCTTTCTTATTCATTTGTATGATAAGATCACAATCGTTCTTATTAGCATAATCAATAATAGCTTCAGCTACATCGTTTGCCGGGATAGATTTGTTTGTACAATTAACTCCTTTTTCCTTGATGAATTTTTTTACCTGCTGAAGATAAGGAAGTAGTTTGTTCTCGTATTTATGATCGCTTGGTGGAAACACCGATACGATACGAAGATCGGCTTTATAATAATTTGCTAATTGAACGGCAATACCAACTTTTTCGCGACTTTCCGGACTAAGGTCAAATGGTAAAATGATATTTTTACATTCCATACGCCCTGTTGTAGAGCGGATTGTAATAACAGGACAAGGTGATTTTTTAATGAATTTACTAGCCTGATTGCTTCCCATAAAACTTCTGAAGCGAACATGCGTATCTAAACCAACCACAATAAGCATACATTGTAACTCTTCTGCTTTTTTGTCAGTTGTATCATAAATATCCCCTTCAAAATTAAGGGTTTCCACAACTAACCCACTCTCTTTTATGATCTCTTGCCTAAGACTTTCAAGTTCACTTGCCTGGTTAGAAGCACCGGGCTTGTGAACATGCATGATGATGATTTTTGACTTTGTTAATTTTGCAATGTTAAAGGAATGCCTGATAGCAACTAACGACTGTTTTGAGAAATCAATAGGTATTAAAATTGAGCTATTTTCTTTTAGTAACATGACAGGATTTTGGGTCTAATTTACGGAAAAAAGGCATAGAATAAAAAAAATAGCCCACTAAGGTCAAAGTTTTACCGACAAACGCATGTTAATTGGAAAACCAAGATTCAAATATGATGGGTTATTTGTTCAATTTCTTCTAAAAAAGTGAGTTAATCCCCCTAAAAAAGTGAATTCTTGGCCTAAAACCTATAAAATCAACAAAATAATGGTAAAGAAACAGGTAGTTTGCTTGATTAAGCCGATCACTCAAGTTTTATTAGTTTTTGCCTTACAATACCTATTGGCGTTATAATTTCAGCAATATAAACTCCTTTGGAAAGGGTGCCGATGTTGATCTCAAGCTTTTGACTTGTTGGCGAAAGTATTTTTTGCGAATAACTAAGCTTTCCATTTATATCAAGGAATCTTATCTCTTCCAGAAAATAGTTTCCTGTAGACACAAGATCTATTTTATCATTGGCTGGATTTGGAAAAAGAGAAAACTTGATGTTGGAATTCAGTTCGCTTGTGCTAACATTTGGAACAAAGGTCATTGAAAAACTATTACACACTTTACAATTTGCAAGATCAGTAACGCAAACTGTATGTTGCCCAACACACACTGTTGGAATTGGAAAATAATTTGCCCCAACATTATTCCCATCTAAAGTAACAGTGGCACTATTTGGAGGAGGAACGTAACCTCCGCTAAAACTTACATAAACGCTACCATCACAACAGCTTGAGCAAACTGCAGGATTAGTGGTAGGTGTTTGCATCACTAATGCAGATGTTGCGGTGATAGGAACTTGCAATAATTCAAATCCAACCAAAACCATACTGCTATTGTAAAAGCTAACGGTATAATCAGAAACGCAAGTGCACAAACCGTTAATGGTGATAGTGTTCCCTACCGAGCTTTGAACCGTAGTGTTTGGGCACGATGATGAATTGGTTATTACCGCCGTGAATGGCCCTGGTGTTGTAGTTGTACTAAAAACAACACTGCCATCGCACACACCAAAACAAGTTGGATATGAAGTGCTTAGCTGAACAAAACTTTGCGCATTGAAACAAATGCTAACAAAAGTAAAAATAGTGAGTAGGGTTTTCTTCATAAGTTTATTTTTAAACAGTAGCCATTACTTTTAATTCAATAGCAATTGGAGTTGGTAATTTATTTATTTCAAGCGTGGTGCGACAGGGAGGATTTTCCTTAAAATATTCAGCCCAAATTTTATTATAGATTGGAAAATCGTCTTTCATGTTGGTTAAAAAAACCGTTACGTCAACTATTTTATCCCAACTACTACCTGCATCTTCTAAAATATATTTTATATTTTGAAAAACACTGTGGCATTGTTTAGCTATATCATAACTAATGATGTTGCCGTTTTCATCGAGGTCTACCCCCGGAATTTTTTTACTTCCTTTTTCTCGAGGACCAACCCCACTTAAAAACAACAAGTTTCCTACCTTGCGGGCGTGAGGGTATAAACCAACAGGTTCGGGGGCTTTTGATGATTCTATCTTTTCTGACGACATGTGACTTAATATTATATACGTTCAAAAGTAGGCAAATGTTGGTTTAATGGCTTAATTTTTACAAAAAGCTTATAAACCATTGCTTGATAATAAAATGTAAACGGAATTATTCAGTAATTTTAAAAAGTGATCGAATTCTTTAAATACTACGATAGAGCACTTTTTTTAAAAATAAACTCTTCCCATTCTCAATTTATGGATGTCATCATGTGGGTGGTAAGCCACGATTTCTTCATTTACCCTTTTATCATTCTTTTTTTGTTTTGGCATTTTAAAAAAGCTTCTCCTAGAAGAGCGCTTACCATGGTTTTAGGAATTGGATTTTGTGTCGCCACTGCCGATCTTTCAACTAACATTGTAAAACATAAAGTTCAGCGTTACAGGCCATCACATAATTTGGAGATCATGGCGCAAGTTCATACAGTAAATGATTATCACGGAGGACAGTTCGGTTTTTTTTCGAGTCATGCTGCCAATTCATTTGCCGTTGTTACCTTATTATTTTTAGCTGCTAAAACATTTATGTCAAACAAATACAGATATGCATTTTATCTTTTGCCTTCGTTTATCATTTATAGTCGCATTTATCTGGGAGTGCATTACCCAAGCGATGTAATGGTTGGAGCAGTTTGGGGAATTTTAATTGGCTGGCTAATTTTTAATTTACTTACGCGTTTCTTTTTAAAAGAGCAAAAGAGTTGAGGTATTCGTTTATCATATTTCTTTTTTGTTTGATCCAAGTTTCGTTAAAGGCGCAAATGCCCGAAACAGATCTTTGGTTGGCGGAATTGGATACAAAATTTCCGGGAAAAATAAAAACAATCGTTAATATTACTAACCGACCAGGATACGATAACCAACCATCATTTTCAAAGAACGGTAAACTTATTTACTTCACCTCTATTCACCAAGATAAGCAAGCAGATGTTTATGCGTGTGCGGTGAAGAGTAAAAAAATAACGCAACTAACTAAAACTAAAGAAAGTGAATATTCCCCCAACGAAACACCGTTTGGAAATAGTATGTCGGTTGTAGCAGTTTTGCAAGATAGTTCGCAGGTGATTCAGTTATTGGATCTAAAAACATTTACTGTAATAAATTCTCCGTTTTCAAAATTTGATTCGGTCGGATATTATCATTTTATAAATACAGATACGGTTTTGTATTATAAATTAACCAACCCACACTCGTTGAGGTGTTATTCAGCAAAAAAAAACGAAGGTGGCTTTTTAGGAGAGCATCCTTGTCGAACATTTAAAGCCGTGAACAGATATACATTTATGTTTGGTGTTAAGGATAGTTTATCAACTCGCTTTTTTTTATATGACGTCCGTTTGCAAAAAGCAAATTTATATGCCAGTATTAATTCAGTTAATGAAGATATGATATGGCATCCTATTCATGGATTGTTGGTTTCACATCAAGCCACCATATTAAAATACGATCTCTTGCAACAAAAATGGAGTGTGCTTTATGATCTTTCGTTATTTGGAATAAAAAAAATAACCCGTTTTTGTTTTGACCAAACGAACAAGTACTTGGTTGTTGTAAATAATCTGTAATTGATAATTGCTGCAATATATCTTTTAATTACGCTGTTCTTTATTTATAAGAATGGCTTGTTTGGTGTTTTTTGTGATAAAACAATTTCACAGGGGCAATTCACGCTCTTTTTTATATTCAAATGCTTAGCAATTCCTACTTTTTACTATATCTACAAACTACAGTATGGCGGTATTGAGAATTACGATGCCGGTAATTTTTTACGAGATTCGAAGATCATTAACGATATATTTTATGATAGTCCTTTTGAATACATAAAACTCCTGTTGGGTTTTAATAACGATGCCGAGAACACCGAATTATTCACGAAGTTCATTTCGCGAACAAATAATTGGGATGAGGGTATTTCATGGCGCTTATTTTTTAACGATAACCGAAGTTTGCTTCGCATTCATTCGCTCATTCATTTTATCTCTTTTAATTCGTATTATGTTCATGCATTAGTTTCTTGTTTGCTAGGGTACATAGGCACTGCTCTTATTTATCGCGTGCTAAAACAATATTTCATTTCAAAAGAGATCTGGTTGTTGGGCGTATTTATTTTTCTTCCAAATCTTTGGTTATTTAGCGGAGCATTATTAAAGGAGCCGCTTGTATTGTTGAATGTTGGACTTATTTTATTTCTTACTGACCGTTTATTCGAACAAAAACATTTTCTTGTAAGAAAGCTTGGGTATCTCCTTCTTATCCTCTTCATTATTTACTATTTGAAACCGCAAATAACATTCACTATTTTTATTTTGTATATTTTATTTAAAATGGTTGAGGTTGAAGTTCGTAAGCGTAAAACTATTTGGTATTTAGGATCTGTTATGTTAATTATCGTTGCTGTTAACTTTTCATTTTTGATATTTAAGGAGATGTCTATGCCTTCATTTATTAATAAAAAACAAGCAGAATTTTATGATGTGGCGAGAGGCGGTATTTTTTTAAAGAGCAGTTCAAGATTTGTGCGCTTAGCTTATAATAAAGATCTTGTGAATAAAACAAATGAGAAGGAGTTTAAGATAAAAACAGGCGTGCCGTATTATTATTGGGAAGATTCGCATCAAAAGGACACGCTTTATTGCGCTTTAAATTCGGATACCTTAACAAATTATACGTTGATCTATGAGATTGTTCCTGGCCAATCGGGCTATCCAATTTCAAATATCCAAACAAATATTGATGCTGTTGGAACTATTTTTTACAGTATTTTTAAAGCGCTGGGATTTCCTTACAACTTTGGAAATTTAATGAATGTTGTTGTTTCGTTGGAAGGGTTGTTTTTAACGCTATGTTTGCTACTTTCAATAGTTGGATTATTTTTTGTTCGCGAGAAGAATATTCTTTTCTTTTTGATTCTGTCATCTGTCTTTCTGCTTGTACTTTTCGGAATCTCAACGCCAAATTTGGGGGCTATTGTAAGATACCGTTGCATCATTTCACCGTTTATTGTTTTATCTGTTCTATATTGCGTAAATCATTATGAAGCCCAAGGAATTCGTAAAAAAAGTTAGTGAAACATTACTTAAAAATTCCAATGCTCAAAACGCAAGAGCAATGGAGAAATATGTATTGGGTCAGTTTTCATTTATAGGTCTCAAAAAACCACAACGGGCGGCTTTATGTAAACCGCTTTTTCATGAATTGAAACCTTTCATTACCGAACAGTGGATTCTGGAAACTGTAACTTTACTTTGGGAAAATAGCGAAAGAGAATTTCATTATGTAGCTATAGATCTGTTTGAAAAGAACAAAAAACTGATAACGCCGGCTAGTTTTAAAACACTCGAAAAAATGATCATTACCAATTCGTGGTGGGATAGTGTGGATGTAATAAGTTCGTATGCTATTGCGCCTTTAGTTTTGAATTACCCTAAAATGAAAAAGGAAATGGAGCGATTTTCAAAACATAAAAATATGTGGCTTAATCGAGTTGCCATCATTCATCAGGTCTTATATAAAGAACACACGGATACAGAATTTCTTTGCAAGGTTTGCGAACATCATATGCATCGCGAGGAGTTTTTTATCAGAAAAGCTATTGGCTGGGCACTAAGGCAATACGCCAAAACTAACCGCATGAAAGCTTATTATTTTGTTGAAAAAAATAAGCATAAGCTCTCTGGTTTGAGCTATCGTGAAGCTCTTAAGCATAAATAAGTAAAAGTGTCAATAAAAATTCAGATATTTATCCTACGTACATTATGAATTTATTCCGTAAAAAAGATCCTAATACTGTAAGTTCCGATGAAGGTGACGGACATGGAGGACATTTAAACAAAGTATTAACTGTGCGTGACCTAACTTTTTTTGGTGTTGCAGCAATTATTGGAGGTGGTACTTTTAGTGCTATTGGTCAGGCTTGTCATGCCGCGGGCCCCGCAGTATTGATTTTGTATGTGATCTGCGCAATAGCTTGTGGTTTTACTGCTATGTGTTATGCAGAGTTTGCATCAAGAGTGCCGGTTTCGGGAAGTGCCTATACTTACGCTTATGTTTCTTTTGGTGAGTTGTTTGCTTGGATCATTGGTTGGGCTTTGCTAATGGAGTATTCAATCGGCAATATTTATATAGCATTTTCTTGGAGTGGTTATTTTACGAATCTTATCCCCGGCTTACCTGAATATCTCACCATAAATTATACAGCGGCTCATTCAGCTTTTTTAAGTAATACAGCAGGTGAAGGCTATAATGCATGGACCAGTGCGCCGCAATTAGGAGGCTTGCGAATTATTTTTGATCTTCCTGCAGTGATCATTAATATACTGATCACTGCCTTGGTATTTATTGGAACAAAGGAATCTAGAAACATAAGTAATTTAATGGTGATTGTAAAACTAGTGATCATTGTGCTAGTGATTACAGTGGGAATATTTCATGTAGATATTGCTAATTGGGAACCTTTTATGCCAAATGGATTTACAGGTGTAATGGCAGGCGTATCAGCAGTTTTTTTTGCTTATATTGGTTTTGATGCAGTGTCTACTTTAGCGGAAGAAAGCAAGAATCCCACACGGGATCTTCCACGAGGAATGATATATTCTTTAATAATATGTACGGTTATTTATATCATCTTGGCATTGGTACTCACCGGAATGGTATCGTATACAACTTTAGGAGTGAGCGATCCTTTAGCAGAGATCTTTAAATCGAAAGGAATAAAATGGATGTTATTCATTGTATCCATTGCAGCCGTAGTTGCTATGACAAGCGTGATGTTGGTTTTTCAAATGGGACAACCGCGCATATGGATGAGCATGAGTAGAGATGGTTTGTTGCCAAAACGATTTGCTTCTATTCATCCTCGTTTTAAAACACCCGGTTTCTCTACCATCATTACTGGCTTGGTGGTTGGTATACCTATTTTTTTTACGGATGAGAATTTTGTTTTAGATTTTACAAGCATTGGAACTCTTTTTGCATTTGTGCTGGTTTGTGGAGGTGTACTAACGCTTCCTCGCAATACGGATGCCAAAGTAAAAGGAAAATTTAGGATGCCTTACGTAAATTCAAAATGGATAGTGCCTTTGATCACCATTGTGGGTATGGTTATTGTTTTTATGAAAGCATCAGAAATATTTTACATTGTAAGCGAAGAAGCGAAAGCAACTTCTTTCAATTATCCTATGGTAATTTTCTTTTTTGTATGGGCCGTTGTTGCTGTATTTTCTTTTATACGTAACTATTCATTGATCCCTGTTTTGGGAGTTCTTTCGTGTTGTTATTTACTTACAGGAATGGGCTGGAAAAATTGGGTGATGTTCTTTATTTGGTTATTAATAGGATTGGCGGTTTATTTATTATATGGATATAGAAATAGTAAACTCAACACTGAAAATAAAAATTGATCTATGTTAGTATTGGTTACAGGAGCTACTTCGGGCATTGGCAAAAGCACGGCCCAACTTTTCGCAAAAAACGGGTATGATCTGATCATTACTGGTCGCAGAAAAGATCGCTTAGAAAGTGTATCTAAAGAATTACAAACTAATTATAAAGTAAAAGTACTTACGCTGTGTTTTGATGTGCGCAATTTTGTGGAAGTGGAAAATGCCATCAAAACAATACCGACCGAATTTAAGAATATTGATATTTTAGTGAACAACGCAGGTTTAGCTGCAGGCTTATCTGCTATACAAAACGGTGATCTTTCGCATTGGGAGCGAATGATAGACACAAATATAAAAGGACTTTTGTACATGACGCGCGAGGTGAGTAGGGGAATGATAGAGCGAAAAAAAGGACATATAGTTAATATTGGTTCTATTGCAGGAAAAGAAGTTTATGCAAATGGAAATGTGTATTGTGCAACAAAGCACGCGGTAGATGCTTTAAATAAAGGCATGCGAATTGATTTGCTTCCTCATAACATTAAAGTAACTGCTGTTAATCCGGGAATGGTAGAAACAGAATTTAGTATTGTACGCTTTGATGGAGATGAAGAAAAAGCGAAAATTGTATACAATGGCATGCAGCCTTTGAAGCCGGAAGATATTGCAGAAACAATTTATTGGGTATCTACACGCCCGGCGCATGTAAATATAAATGATGTGATCATTATGCCAAACGTTCAGGCTAGCGCCACAAATGTGATCAGAGAATCAAATGCAAAATAAAACACATATTTGGTATGCTTTTATAGGTATAATTGTGTTTAATACCACTCTGATGTTTGGGCAAAGCCATAATTCTCGCGATGCGTATACGCGTTTTGGAATTGCTCCAGTGGTTGGGTTTTACAAATTGAACAGTTATCACGCGGTTAATGAAAAAGCAAGAATGAGTTTCTCTGCGTTTCTTAAGCGCGAAAAAAGCATGGATCGTTCAAATCGTGCTTTTCTTTCAATCGGTTTAGAATATTTGCTTCATGGCGTAAGTTACCGTTCGTACTATTTTAGTCAGGATACTTTGCAATTATATGATGGAAGTATGGGATACAATTATCGCATGAACATTGGCGAATTAAATTTACCCATACAAGCTAAGGTAACATTCAACAGCACCACAAATAGTTTATTCACTCCTTACATTTCGGTTGGCTATCATTTAAGATATATCATGAATACGAATTTAAAAGTTGATCAAGATGGTGTTCAACTAAAAGATGAATTTGTGCACTTAAAATTTAGGAACCCAATATTGCAAGAAAGATTTAATGCATTTGCAGGCATCAATTTCGGTGTACAAAATCACCGCACGCGCTCAAGTTCTATTACTATATTTCTTGAACTTTCTTACCGATATGGTTTTTCACCCTATTACTTTAAAACAAACTATTCGGCATCGTCGGTATATCTTAATTCGCAACATTTAGCGCTTAATTTGGGCATAGGTTTTTAATGTAAACCGTAAAAAATTAGCCTTACCTTTGAGAAAAGAAGTAATTTAAATTTTCTGACAAACTATTATCACATATTAGGCCTATCAAATTTCGCTTCTGCGGCAGAGGTAAAAAATGCTTTTCGTCGTTTAGCAAAAATGTATCACCCGGATATTAATCCTTCTGGTCAGGAACATTTTAAAACTGTTGTAAAGGCTTACGAAATTTTATGCGATAATTATAAGAAATCCCAGTACGACCTTCGTCTTAAAAGTTACTTGAATAACGCCCACAAAAATTTAAATACTGATAAGGATAAACAAACAAAGAATTATGATGTGAGTGAAGCCGAATTGAAGCGCCGACAATACTACCAAGAGCACTATAAAAAACAATATGAGCAAACTCAGCAAAAAACCGAAACGGTAGAATTAAAAAGATCTAATAACGAATTCAAGAATATTATTATTGCAACGCCGCTAGCAGTATTACTTATACTTTTGGTGTTGAATGTTTGGAACGATAAGCCTCAAATAAAAGTAGTGCCTTATAAAGAAGAAAAACGCATCAAGTTACCAGTTGAAAAAGAAAGAAAACGTGTAACTACCGGTGATACTCCTTACGCAGATTATTTTGGCGGGGCCCGAAAAGACACTGTTTATAAAGGCGTAATGAAATTTAAGAACATGTGTGGCAATGACCTCATTCTTTTTTTATTTAATAGAAATAATTTTATTAGAAGTTGTTATGTTGAGCACGGCTTTGAAGTAAGTATAGAGCTACTTCCAAAAGAAATTAGTTTAATGCGCATAATGCAAGGCAAGAATTTCGAATACATTAAAGAGCTTTCAAAAGCAGGTGTTTTTGGAGCTTTTAATGACAGTTGCAGGTTTTATCAGTATCGTAAAAAGATAAAACTGAATGGGAGCAACAGCCTAACAATTTTAAATTTTGTTCAACAGGGATTTATTGAAGTAGGGGAGGAGAATTTCTTTAAAAAAGACGGTTAAAGAAATTCGGTTAATCGTTTTGGTGTGATTCTTACTCCTTTATCGCTTTCACTTTTATCTTTCAAAACCTCTTTACGTTCTGTTGTATTTGGAAATTTATTTACGCCAATAAGAACGGATCTGTTTTGCTTATAGTTTTCTTTTAAAGTATTAAAGTCTGCATGTATGGTCTCTTGAACATATTTTGTTTTAATACAAGCAATAAAACCACCTTTCGACTCAAGTGTTTTAAATTTTTCCCAAGCGTTTTGTGCTAATTGATCAGTAAGTTGTTCAATATAATAGCTTCCTGCGGCCATATCAGCCACTTTATTCAAATAGCTTTCATCTTTTAATATGTGTTGTTGGTTAATGGCCATTCGCGAACTAAACTCGTTTGCTTGATTAAATAATTGATCGTAACCGGAAATGCTTAAACTATTTGTTCCGCCAATTACCGCACTCATGGCTTCGGTTGTACTTCTTAATAAATTGGTGTAGGCGTCTTTCTCGCTTTTATTTAGCATTGAAGTTTGCGCATGAATATGAAGTTCGTTCTTACATCCATATGCATCTTGCAAAAGAGCAACAAGTTGTCTTAATGCACGAAGCTTAGCGATCTCTGTAAAAAAATCTCCGCCAACCGATACGCTTATATGGATGGGTTTGTTAAGCGAATTGGTATCATTTAAATAATTAAAGTACTCGTTGCAATGCGCTAATGTAAAAGCCAATTCATTTACTTGCGCACATCCCGCTTCTTGATATAAAGAAGCATTTATTGGAATATGAACTAATTGTTTTAGTGCTGAAAGATCTTTTTCTTGTGAATCATGCCACTCTCCATACAATGCAAATAAATGAATTGGATCAATATTTACAAAACATTTCAGTTTTCCATCGTACGAATTTGGTTTACCGTAAATAGATTTAAGATCTGTAAGCACATGCAGCGCATCATTGCTGATATTGAATTGCGAATAAATGTGATAAAGAGAAATATCCTTTAAAAGCGTTTTTGTATCTATTTTTTTATGGATATTAAATACTAAACCCGAAGCACCTTTTTTTAATGCCTGTAATGCTTGGTGATTTGCAAATTTCACGTCGAGCACATCAATGGGCTCGCAAATATCCCAATCACTAAATTCAAAAAGCGGTTTACGATCTTCGGTATTTTCTCCTGTATAAAACGGTTTTACATCAAAACCATTGTTTGTATGCCAAGTAAGAGAAGCGTATTCCGCGCCCTTCAGATCTTTAATGATCTGGTCTTTCCATTGCTGTTCGCTAAGGCCACTAAATTCTGAGAACAATTTTTCCATTTTTATAAAATACTCGAAGCCTCTTTTTTAATGTATTCAAGGGCTACATCATTGGGTAGTTTTTTTTCCAAACTGCCGGCAATGTTCAATATCATCATGGCTAATTCATTGCTTGGCGCCTCATGATGTACTTTTGTTGCCGAAATATTTATGAGTTTAATTAATTCTTCTTTGGCAGTTTTTACTAATTCCCATGAACCATAACTTATATATATCTGCTGCGATAAATTATGCTCATATTCTGATTTAATAGTTTTGATTAGTTCCAGTTGTAACTGGTAAGCGTTCATCCCGTTCTTATTAACGCGAACAACCAAAGTATTCGGATTAATTCTTTCTAAGTAAATTACCAAACGCTCAAATGCCTGAATTTTTAAGGGCAATACGGCATCGTTGTTTTTTTTGCGGATTTCGTATTCCCGTTTTTTTTGATCGTTCTCTAACATACTTCTTAAAATAATGTATGTTGCCACAAATACCATTACAGCCGGTAAAATGATCTTTAATATTTCTAAGAATGCTTCCATTATTTATTGATTATGTTTGATTACTAACGTGTTAGGGGGCATTAAGGTCGCATTATTTATCCGTTTTAAAAAATTAAATAAAGTATGGAATACCATTTTTTTCGCATCTTTATATAAAGCATTTTTTATGAAAAGGAAGTCGGTTTTAAGCATTATTCTGTTGTTTTTAGGAGGGGTAGTGTTTACACTTCCATTATTTTTTACTCCTTATAATACCATGAAATCAATAAGTTACGGTAAAAATGATTCTTATGAGAAATTATGGAAACGTGTGGATAGTTGTGATAGGAAAGGCCTCACAGAAAGCGCTTTAAAGATAGTAGAAGCCATTTATGAAAAAGCAAAAACCGATAATAATGCGCCTCAGTTAGTAAAGGCTGTGATTAATCGCATGAAGTACAAACAGAACAAAGAAGAATTTTCGCTCGAAAAAAACATAAACGAATTGCAAGTTGAAGTTCAAAACGCAAAATTTCCGGTAAAACCTGTGTTGCAAAGTTTGCTGGCCGATGCGTATTGGCAATATTTTAATAATAACCGATGGAAATTCTATAACCGCACGCAAACTGTTGGGTTTAAAAATGAGGATGTTTCTACTTGGGATCTTAAAACAATTACTTACGCCGTTATTAAAAATTATAAAGAGAGTTTAACCAATACCGATAGTTTAAAGGCAACTCGCGTAGATGTTTTTGACGACGTGATCGACAAAGGCACCCAAGAATGTCGCGAATGGCGACCAACGTTATACGATTTTTTGGCGAATCGCGCCTTGGTGTTTATGGCAAATACAGAGCCTGATGTGCAAAGGCCTGCAGCACGCTTTAATATTAATGATGCAGGATTTTTAGCGCCGGCTAGTGAATTCACAAATTTGAAATTGGTAAATCCATCAGATAGTTTAGAAACAAAATATTTTGCATTACAGATCATTCAAGATCTGATCAGTTTTCATACGAATGATAAAGATCCCGACGCTTTAATTGACGTTGATCTTTATCGTTTGGATTATATTCATGGACTAACGCAGCATCCTAAAAAGGATACTTTATATTTTAGTACATTAAAACAATTACAACAAACCTACAGCACGCATCCACGCTCAGCCGAAGTTGACTATAGACTTGCATCTTGGTATAATACCAAAGCTAGCGAATACAATCCTTTAGTAGGTGATAGTTACAAATGGTATAAAAAACAAGCCAAAGAACTTTGCGCGGAAACCATTAAAAAAATGCCAAATTCATATGGCGCTAAGCAATGTCAAAATTTAATTTACCAAATCGAAACAAAATCGTTTAACCTCACAGTGGAAGAAGTAGATGAGCCGCAAAAGCCTTTTCGTGCTTTGATTAGTTCAACAAACATCAATAAACTGTATTTTAAAATTGTAAAAACTTCTCATCAAGAATTAAGAAAAGTGTATCGCAAAGAGTGGGGAGAGAAACTGTATAACGCATTAGTAAGTTTGCCAACAGTAAAAGTATTTGAGCAAACTATAGAAGATGATAGCGATTATCAAAAGCATCAAGTAGAGATAAAAATGCCTGAATTACCTTTTGGTCATTACGTAGTGATCACTTCTTTAACTCCCGATTTTAAGTATGCAAATAATTTAGTTTCGTATGCGCAATGTGTGATCTCAAATATTTCTACAATAGAACGTCGCCGTGAAGATGATGGCTCATATGATATTTATGCATTGCATCGTCAAACTGGCGAAACAATGAAAAATATCTCGGTGCAAGTTTGGCACGAAACATATGATTATGGAACACGTGATTATAAATACACGAAAGGGGAATCTTTAAAAACCAATGAAAAAGGTTTATGCACAATTAAGCCAAAAGACAAATACAACGATAATAGTTTTTATTTGGAATTGATAGATGGGCAGGATAGTTATTTCAATAATAACTCTTATTATACTTACAGCCCTGGAAACAATAACTATACAACAACGCAAACGCACTTCTTTACGGATAGAGCAATTTATCGTCCGGGCCAAACCGTTTATTTTAAAGGAATAATTCTTGAAACGAAAAACGGAAAAAGCCCTGTAATAAAACCAAATTACCCGGTGAGTGTAACGTTTTATGATGCCAACTATCAAAAAGTATCTTCGCTAGAATTAACGTCAAATGAATACGGCTCCATCAATGGAACATTTATTGCGCCGCAAGGTTTAATGACGGGTCAAATGCATATTACTGATGGACATGGCACAGCGTATATTAGGGTGGAAGAATACAAACGTCCTAAATTTGAAGCCGACTTCGATGTCGTAAAAGGTTCGTTTAAAATAAATGATGAGATCACCGTTACCGGGAAAGCAAAAGCCTATGCAGGAAATGTGATCGATGGCGCCAAAGTTTCGTATCGTGTTGTGCGAAAAGTAAATTATCCATACTGGTGGTGGTGGTACAGGCCTTATTTTAGCAGAGGAGGAGATGTTGAAATTTTAAACGGCGAAACACTAACTAATGATACAGGCTCGTACAGTATTAAATTCAAAGCTTCACCTGATGAATCGGTAAATAAAGAAAGTCAGGCAACATACCAATACCAAATTTTAGCGGATGTTACAGATATCAATGGCGAAACACATTCTGCATCTTCTTACGTAACCGTTGGGTATCAGTCGCTTCAATTGAGTATTTCAAACGAAGCTATCATTGATCAAAAGGCCATAAAGCCAATTAATATTATTACCAGTAATTTAAATGGTGTAGCAGAAGCTGCCAAAGGAAATTTTACGGTTTACAAACTAAAGCAACCCGATAAAGCATTCCGTGCACGTTTGTGGACTCAGCCCGACAGACAAATGCTTTCGAAAGAAGAGTATTATAAAACGTTTCCAAATGATCTTTACGCCGATGAATTGAATAAATTCAAATGGGAAAAAGACAAACAGTTTGAGAAAACATTTGATACCGGTTCAAAAACAGAGTACGATCTAAGTTCCGACCTTAAAAATTTGAAGCCAGGTGTTTATATGATCGAAGCAAATTGTAAAGATAAATTTGGCGAGAGCGTGAAAGCATTTCAGTACTTTACACTTTACGATAATGGAAGCACAACTATGCCTGAAATTATTCCTGCGTGGTTTTACCTGCCAAAGTTAAGAGCCGAGCCTGGCGATAAAATAAATTTTGTTTTAGCATCAGCGTATGATAAAGTAAATTATATATACGAAGTAGAGCGTCAAGGAAAATTGACATTTGGTCAGTTTCAATCAACGTCGTTGAGTCCTATAACTATTGATGTAAAGGAAGAAGACAGGGGAAATATCTCTTTTCATACATCATTCATTAAATTCAATCGCTTTTATAATTTTAGTAATGTTATTACCGTTCCTTTCACAAATAAGGAATTAGATATTCAATTTGAAACATTCCGAAATAAATTACTACCGGGCCAGCAAGAAGAATGGAAAATTGTAATTAAAGATAAAAAAGGCGACAAGCAAGCGGCCGAATTATTAACGAGCATGTACGATGCAAGTTTAGACGCTTTTGCACCGAGTTATTGGTCGATGTACGTTTACAATAGTTATTATACCCGTTATAATTGGTATTCACGCGCTGCACAGATAAATAATTCTACGGAGTTAAATAATGTAACTCGTAATTATGCAAGTATTCCCGGAAGGTATTACGACCATTTGAATTATTTTGGTTTGAATTTTTACAGTTATAATTACGGAGGAAGAAGATCTAAATATAATGATGAAGACTCCGATATGAAATCGATGGATGTATTAGCAGAAAGTTCTGCCATGCCAATGGAGGAGAAATCGGGTGGCACTAAAGATAAGAGTGCATCGCGATCGAAAAATGGAGAGTCGGTCAAAAAAACAGCAGGTAAACCTGGGCAAAGCGAAGCCGATGATGAAAATACTAAGGGTGATGGAACAACTGTTGCCGGACTTGTGGGCGGAGAAGGGAAAAATGATAATGATCTTGGAAGTGTAAAAGCACGAAGTAACTTTAATGAAACAGCTTTCTTCTTCCCGAATCTTACAACAAACGATAAGGGCGAAACAGTTATCAAGTTCACAATCCCCGAGAGTTTAACCAAATGGAAATTGCAAGGCTTAGCCCATACAAAAGATCTTAAGGTTGGTCAGTACACCAAAGAAGTGATCACCCAAAAGGAATTAATGGTGCAACCAAATCAACCACGTTTTTTTAGAGAAAACGATAAGATCATTTTTATTTCTAAGATCGCGAATCTTTCGGATAAGGAATTAACTGGAAATGCGGAGTTGAAATTGTATGATGCATTAACAGATAAAGAAATTTCGTTCAGTATCATCGAAGCGCTGAGTGGTAAATTTCCAACAATCGGATGGAGAGATTTCACCGTTAAAAAAGGACAAAGCACAGCTATTGAATGGACCTTGAATATTCCTGAAAATGTTTGGGCAATAAAATATAAGATCGTTGCAAAGGCCGGTAATTTTTCGGATGGAGAGGAAATGGTAATTCCTGTTTTAACTAATCGAATGTTGGTTACAGAAAGTATGCCATTGCCAATTCGTAGCAATCAAACAAAGGAATTTAACTTCGCAAAGTTCATTAACCAAAACGGTAACTCCACTACGTTAAAAAATCATGCGTATACGTTGGAGTTCACTTCTAATCCTGCTTGGTATGCGGTGCAAGCTTTGCCATATATTATGGAGTATCCATACGAATGTGCAGAGCAAACATTTGCAAGGTATTATGCAAATAGTTTAGCAAGTTATGTTGTGAATTCGAAGCCAAAAATAAAAGCGGTTTTTGATTCTTGGAAAATGCAAAGTCCGGATGCATTCTTGTCAAACTTGCAAAAAAACCAGGAATTAAAAGCCTTGATTTTGGAAGAAACACCATGGGTATTGCAAGCAAAAAGTGAAAGTGAAAACAAAAAGCGCGTGGCTTTATTGTTTGACCTAAATACAATGAGCAATGAACAAGCACGCGCATTTAAAAAATTAAAAAAGGCGCAAACTTCTAATGGTGGTTTTTGGTGGTTTGAAGGTGGCCCCGATGATTGGTACGTTACGCAACACATTTGTAGTGGCTTTGGACACTTAGATAAATTGGGTGTTATTAAAGCAAACGAAAATTCGGAAGTATGGAGCATGCTATATCAAGCGGTAAGATATTGCGATAACCGTATGCGTGAGGATTATGAGTGGATGAAGAAACATAACAAAGACTATTTAAAAGAAAACCATTTAACTTACATGGCTATACAGTATTTGTACATGCGCAGTTTCTTTCCTCAAATTGAATTGGAAAAGCGTAACAAAGAATTTACAGCTTATTATAAAAAGCAAGAGCAGATGTATTGGTTATCTAACTCAAGGTATATGCAAGGTATGATGGCATTAACTTTGCATAGGGATAAAGATCTAAAAACGCCTAAGGATATTTTGAAGTCGTTAAAAGAGAACAGTCTCAATAGCGAGGAAATGGGAATGTATTGGAAAGAAAATTACGGATACTATTGGTACGAAGCACCAATTGAAATGCAAGCGTTGATGATTGAAGCATTTGATGAGGTAAACAATGATACCAAAGCGGTGGATGATCTTAAAACTTGGTTAGTGAAAAGTAAGCAAACGCAACACTGGGGAACTACACGCGCAACTACCGAAGCGGTTTATGCCATGTTGTTGAAAGGAACAGATTGGTTAAGCACTGAACCAAATGTTGAAATTCAAGTTGGCGATATCAAATTAGATCCAAAAACAGACCAAAGTATTAAAGTAGAACCAGGGACAGGTTACTTCAAAAAAACATGGACGGGATCAGACATCAAGCCTTCTATGGGTAAGGTAAAAGTGATCAAAAAAGATGTAGGTGTAAGTTATGGTGCTGTGTACTGGCAATATTTTGAACAGCTAGATAAAATAACGCCTCACGAAACACCTTTGAAATTGAAGAAGCAATTATTTTTACAAAAGAATACTGCTTCAGGTCCGGTAATTGAACCAATAACTGCGTCTACCAAATTAAAGTTGGGCGATAAAATAAAAGTGCGCATTGAGTTACGAGTAGATCGTGATATGGATTATGTTCACATGAAAGATATGCGCGCCAGTGGTTTTGAACCAGTGAATGTTTTTAGTCAATATAAATGGCAAGATGGTTTAGGCTATTTTGAAAGCACTAAAGATGCAGCAACTAATTTCTTCTTCCCGCATTTATACAAAGGAACCTTTGTGTTTGAATACGTGTTATTTGTGAATCATTATGGCGATTTCAGTAATGGCGTTACAACTATTCAGTGTATGTATGCCCCTGAGTTTACAAGTCATAGTGAAGGCATTCGAGTGCAAGTGAATAAGTGATAAACGAATAGATTTTTAAAACTTAAAAAAAGAGGTAGATTTGTTCCTGTGAGAACGAACTACCTCTTTTTATTTTTAGTAACTACTATAACAGCTTTTGGTCAGGTAAAAAAGGATAGTGTTATAAACTATATTAAAACAGAGCAAGAGAAGCTTGTAAAATTTTATCTCGACTCAACTACAACACCTTTAGCAAGATCTGAAAGAAAGGAATTTCCTGGGATACATCATTTTCCAGCGGATCTAAAATACCGTGTAACAGCGTCACTTGAAAAATTCGATCAAAAGGATACCGTAATTTTTCCTACATCGAGTGGTAAAAAGAAACGGTATATAAAATATGCAACAGCAAATTTTAAATTGAGTGGTAAGAAGCACTCATTGATACTTTACAGAATGGCCGACATTAAAAAACCTGAGTATGCTAAATTAGTTTTCTTACCATTTACAGATCTAACAAGTAATAATGAAACGTATGGTGGAGGTCGCTACCTTGATCTTGAATTAACGGATGAAAATACGCTGGTAATTGATTTTAATTTATCCTATCAACCGTATTGTGCGTATTCGCATAATGGTTGGAGTTGCCCAATACCTCCGCAAGAAAATTTTGTGAATGCTAAGATATTGGCGGGCGTTAAGAATTAAGAAAGCAATTGAACGATCTTGCGCAACCATTCTTCATCAATTCCATCAAACGAATTGTATGCATCGCTATCCACATCTAAAATCGCAGTAATGTTTCCTTTTGCATTGCGAACAGGCAAAACAATTTCTGATTTAGATAAAGCGTTGCAAGCAATATGTCCGGGAAATTGATCCACATCATCTACAACGATCACCTCATTTAATTCCCAAGCTTTTCCGCACACACCTTTTCCTTTAGCAATTCGTGTGCAAGCAATTGGCCCTTGAAAGGGCCCTAGCACTAGCTCTTCATTTTTTACAAGGTAAAATCCTACCCAAAAAAAATCCATGCCATATTTTAAAGCTGAACACACATTAGCCATATTAGCAATTAAATCGTTTTCACCTTCTAATAAGGCTTTAATTTGCGGATAAAGCCGTTGGTATTTTTCAGCTTTGCTTCCGGATGTGATCTCTATATTCTCTGCCATTGGTAAATCTAAAATCAGCTAAGTAATTCAGCTAAAGTAGTAAGAATGGCTTAAAAAAAAAATAAAGGTGAGGAAAAGTTCCACCCCTTTATTACAAAGCGTTGCCAGAAATCTATATCCTAATAGCAAGCACTTTCATTTTCTTTATTAATCGTTAACAAGAATTTTCACAATAGCATCGGAGCCTCTTAAGCAGTAAATGCCAGCTTTGTAACTATCCATAGGAATCTCTTCCTTTGATTTTATATTAGTAAATTTTTGGATTACTCTCCCTAAATTATCAAATAAGACTGCTTCTGATTTGGCGTCTTGAGGTAGTTGATTAGTTACAAGACTTACATTGCTCTGTGTCGGATTTGGAAATATACTAATTCCATATTTCATTGCTAGCTCCATCGTTTTTTCAGGCAAGGTACTAGTACTGTCTCCTGAAGCTCCAGGTCTATTATTTTGTTGAACCACAAGTTTTCTTTGCGTTCGGTTTCCATGAGCATCATGACCATATTGAACTTTTTGGCCGAAGCAAACAGTGCAAATCAAAACTACGCTTCAGTAGATTGTTGCGCACAGGGAGATATGGAAGTTAAGATTGGCAACAACGGTGCAGGCTCAAATAACTATGCAAAAGTTGAATTGAAAAATGAAACAAAAATCGATCAAGACAACGATGCAGATTTTGACAACAATGTTAAATACCTTAACGCAAAAACTGGAAATAATGACTCAAACAAAAACAATGGTGGAGACGTAAAAGTTAATACCGGAGATGCTTCTGTCACAGTTTCAGTTTCTAACTGGGCTAATGCTAACTCTGCAAGAGTTGGAGGAGGTCAGGGCGATGAGGGGGAATTGAGTCTCAAAATTGTTGGAAACGCAGCAGATTCTGACAACACTCTTAAATTCGAAAACGAATCTGAGGTAGATGTTGAACAAGACAATGATGCAGATTTCGACAATAACATCGATGGTGATTCAATCACTGGCGACAACAC
>ENA-ORBV01003669-ORBV01003669.1-microbial-mat-metagenome-genome-assembly--contig:-NODE-3669-length-30434-cov-26.485028_pt1 | contig 30434 bp, 25 predicted proteins | sample MGYA00237777_ERZ505514 | MGnify/ENA primary metagenome ERZ505514 (study PRJEB26160, sample SAMN06269048) | microbial mat metagenome | isolation source: Oligotrophic lake microbial mat | place... | reverse complement strand
GAGATTCGCCTTAGTCTCGTGGGCTCGGAGATGTGTATAAGAGACAGCCCCCCACCGGTCACGCGGGCGAGCAGAGCCTCGAACATGACCCGTTCGTGCAGGGCGTGCTGATCGACGATCAACAGCCCGTGCTCATCCTGCGTAACCACGAAGGAGTTGTGAACCTGAAGCAGCCGATCACGCGGACGTGCATCGAGCAGTTGAGGTTCGGCTTCGATTGGCGCTGGAATGGCCGCGGCATCGCCCGCGTTGGAGGCCATGACGGCTTTGAGTTCGCTGTATGAGACCGGGATGTGTCCGGGACCGGCGGCGCGGATTTCCGAAGGTCTGCGTTTAAGAAACTCGGCGAGCGCGGCGGGAGTCTGCACCACCATCGGCGCTGCGGCATCGGTGGCGGGCTTCCACCCCATGCGTTGCTGTTGACCGTCGCTGCCGCGACCAAACCATGACGAGGATAAAGGTGTGATGGGTGTAAGGTCGGCCGCGCGGAGCGCATCGCGCACCGCGCGGAGGACCGCGCTGTGGACCATTGATTGATCGCGAAAGCGAACCTCGGCCTTGGCGGGATGGACGTTGACATCGACCGCGCCGGGATCCATCTCGATCATGAGCACGGCGGTTGGGTAGCGTCCCGGCTCGATCAGCCCGCGGTACGCTTCGCGGATGGCGTGCTGGAGGGTTCGGTCGCGCACAGCGCGGCCGTTGAGGTAGATGTGTTGTGATTTGGAGGTTGCGCGGGCAATCTCCGGAAGGCCGACCATGCCCCAGAGTGTCAGGCCGCGGGCATCGTCGAAGTGATCGGCCGAGACTTCAAGGAGCTGTGGCTCAAACTCTTTGCCAAGCCCGGCGAGCACTCGCTGCCTTGCGGACTGTCCGGGCGGAAACTCGAGCAGCACACGCCCATCGCACACGACCACAAAGCCGATGGCGGAGTGCGCGAGGGCGATGGCGAGCGCCACATCAACGCAGTGACCCTGCTCGGTCGATGGTGTTCGCAGAAACTTGCGGCGTGCTGGTGTATTGAAAAAGAGGTTGCGCACGGTGATGACCGTGCCCACCGGCCCGGAAGCGGGCTTGACAGGCTGAACGGTGTCACCCTCGGCGGCGATCTCGGCGGCCGTTTGCTGGTCGCTGGTGCGAGAACGGATCGAGAGTCGCGAGACGCTCGTGATCGAGGCGAGAGCTTCGCCGCGAAAGCCCATGGTTGCGATCCGGTCAAGATCGTGGGCCTGCCTGATCTTGCTGGTCGCGTGGGGTGCGATGGCGAGTTGAAGTTCAGACTCCGGTATGCCCTGCCCGTCATCGGTGATGCGGATGAGTTCGATTCCACCCTGCCCGAGTTCGATACGAACTGTGCGTGCGCCGGCATCGATGGCGTTCTCAACCAGCTCCTTGACAACGCTTGCTGGCCGCTCCACCACTTCGCCTGCGGCGATCTGGTTTACAAGCAAAGAGTCAAGAGGTCGGATAGGGCTACGCGCATTGCTGGATGGTTGGGAAAGGAGCGATGTGGGTGGCTTGGTGATCTGGTTGGACATCCACCGGGATTATAGAAGGTCGGGGCGGCGGGCTTTCAGGTATGTACAATCTGCACATGCCTGATGCCAAGCCATCGCTGTTTACGCGAATTATCCGTGGCGAAGTTCCCTGCCACAAGGTCTTCGAAGACCCGCACGTCTTCGCCTTTCTGGATATTGCCCCGCTCTCGGCCGGGCACACGCTGGTGATCCCGAAGGAGCCGGCCGAGACGCTAGACCGCCTGAGCGATGAATCGAGCGCGGCGGTGGGGCGTGCGCTGCCGAGAATCTGCCGCGCGGTGATGTTTGCCACAGGCGCAGCCGCGTACAACATACTACAGAACAACGGTGCGGATGCTCATCAGGCCGTGATGCATGTGCACTTCCACATCATCCCGAAGTTTGCTGCGGGCGAGGGGCTGGGAATCGGATGGACTGCTGGTGTGCTGGATCAGACCGCGGGCCGTGCACTTGCGGCGAAGATCGCAGCTTCGGTCTGATTCATCAACGGAAGGTGTCCGCTCGCCATCGAGCACGCACGTTTGCGAGAACACGCCCACTCAGGTCTCTTCGGACTCCATGTTCATGTCTTCATCACTGTCATCATCGGGATGTCGCTCTGGGGCATTAGAGTACTGAACATCCATCGCGTAATCGAGCGAGACTGCCTGGTGCGTGAGCCCGCCAACACTGATGCGATCAACGCCCGTCAGGGCAATCTCGCGGATAGTCTCGAGCGTTACGCCCCCTGAGGCTTCGAGAAGAATATTGGATTTGTACCTGGAACGAAGCGCGACCGCCTCGCGGAGTTTGGCAGCATCCATGTTGTCGAGCAGGATGGTCTCGATGCCACACCCGCCCGCGGCGAGCACAGGATCCATCTGCTCGAGCGAATCGACTTCAAGTTCGATGAAGCGGAGCTCCTCGCCGCTGAGATCGGCGTTTCGCTGGGCTTTCTCGACCGCCGCGGTAAGCCAGGCGGGGAGTTCTCGCGGCGGAACACCGAAGATGTGGTTGTCTTTAAACATAACCGCATCGTAAAGACCAAGGCGGTGACAATGCCCACCACCGCAACGTACGGCGTACTTTTCGAGCGCACGCCAACCCGGTGTGGTCTTGCGAGTATCGAGAAGCTTGACGCCGGTGCCCTCGATCGCTTTAACAAACTCCGCGGTGCGCGTGGCGATACCTGACATGCGTGCGAGCAGGTTGAGCATGGTGCGCTCAGATCGCAGGACTTGATACATAGGCCCGGAGAGGACCGCGATCGTCTGGCCCTTGCGGACACGATCACCATCCTGCGCACTGAATGTGAACTGACAGTCCGGACCGAGGATCGACATCAGAATCGGCAGACCGGCGATGCCGCTGAGCACACCCCCGCCTTCCGTCCGCACGACCATCACACCATCACCCCACTTGGCGGGAGGAATGCAGCATTGGGTCGTGACATCGCCCGGACGGCCACCCGGGCCGAGATCCTCTTCCGCCGCAATTGCCATCAATCGGACGAGCGAGTCGGTGGTGTGAAGGGCGTTGAACAGGTCATAAAGCGGCAGCGTGTTGAGGTCTTGCACGGCTGTCATAGTAGCAAAACGCCGCGCTTTGCGCATGATCACGTTGCGGCCGGTGTTCATCGCGGCGATGAACAAGTACAATTGCTTCGAATGGTTGATCAGTCCGAAATCTTGGGGCATAAGCGACAAACGGACGAGCGACCGCTTGTCCCCTATCCTACGGATACTCACACCGCAAGGAGCATTCATGGGACTTCTCGACGGAAAGATCGGCCTGGTGGTCGGCATCGCCAACGAACGCTCGTACGCGTACTACATCGCCAAGAGCATTATCGAGCACGGTGGTCGGTGCGCATTCACCCATCTGCCCGGTGAGAAAAATGAGCGGCGCACGCGCCGGTCGGTTGATGATCTGGGCATCAATGACCCATGGCTTGTGCCGCTGGATGCGAGCAAGGATGACGAGATCGCACAGGCTTTCTCCCGATACGCGGATTCGTTCGATCGAATGGATTACCTCATTCACTCGATCGCCTATGCCGAGCGCGAGTGGCTGGCTCCGGGTAAGTTTGTTGAAACACCTCGCGCGGCGTATCTGCAAGCCATTGACATCTCGTCTTACACGTTGTTGGCGCTGGCGCGGCAGGCGAGGCCGTTGCTCGCAAGATCGGGGGGCGGTTCAATCATGGCCATGAGCTATTACGGCGGCGACAAGGTTGTGCCGGGCTACAACGTCATGGGTGTGGCCAAGTCGGCCCTTGAAACGACCGCTCGGTACCTCGCGTATGAGCTTGGACCGGAGAAGATTCGTGTCAACATCATCTCGGGCGGATACCTCCGCACACTCGCATCATCCGCAGTCGGCGGGGCAGAGCAGATGCTCGAAGCGAACCTGCTGCGAGCCCCGCTGCGAAGAAACGTGGAGGGCGATGATGTTGGCCGCACAGCCGTTTACCTCGCCAGCGAGCTGAGTTCGGGTGTTTCGGGAGAGACAATTTACGTCGATTGCGGCGTAAACATCATGGGTCTGTAACCTGATGCTTGCCGTGTGTTTCGCTCGATGTGTGTCCGGATAACACACACGGGACGATTTTTTTTTGACTGGTGGGACAAACAGGACCGATGTTCGACGTATGAGCGTCTTCGGCTCGCCAAACATCCAATCCGTCGCGGGGCTCAATCAGGCCGAGCGGACAAAGAACCGCGATGCCGAACGCAAGAAGCAGGCGCAGGAACCGACCCGCACGCGAGGGACAGACGAGGTTGATGTGCAAAGCTCGCAGACGACCGATGCGGTTCGAGATCCGGATGGGAACGAACGCGATGAGGCGAGTTCGGATCGCAAGCGACAAGGGCAGAGTTCGTCACCGCCAGAAACCGATCGGTCGCGGTTGGATGTAAGAGGCTGATACGGGTTTCAGGCCGCAAGCGCCTTGGACTGTTCGGCGGCGGGCGCCTCGCGCTGCAGCATTTCGACGACTCTCTGCAGGAGTTGCACATCGGCGGGTCGGCGCGATAGCCAACCTGCGTGCGAGAGATCATCCATCAGATCGTCGCGGAGATACGCATGGTTGCTCACCGCGGAGGTGGCCCACAGCAGCCCGATTCCCGAAGCTATGCGCCCGAGCGTTACACGACCCGGTGATCCAAGCTCGACCTCGGACATGATGAATGCCAGCGGGTCGCTCTCGCAGCGGCGTCCCTGATGGCGGAGTTGCTGACACGCGCTCGCGAGTGTCTTGAGTCCGGCATCTGTCTGTCCGGCTGCAAACTCCATCGCGGCGGAGCGAAGCAGGGCCTCGGGTTCGTCATAGAGGGCCTTTGCAGCGGCTCGCGCGAGCGCGACACGTTCATCATCTTCGCAGGAAGATCCGCTCTGGGTCAACCAGGCCCCGACGACGCGGGCGGTAGTCTTCAGCACCGCGCGTGTCGGTGCGCTGAGCGGTCGGCCATCGGAGGGCTGACCTTCGATGAGTGATGAGCCCATTCTGATCACGAGTCGGTCGAGCGGGCCTCCGGCGGACATCAGTTCGGGCACTGCGGTTCGGCCGGATATCCAGCTACCCGATCCGACGCGCATGCTTGTACGACCCAGCATGGCGCTCGCGAGGATGAGCTGCGCGGTGGCGCGTGCAGTCTCCTGTTCATCGAAATGGCCGTGAGCGATCGCGATACGAGCGGTATCCAATCGTGGCGGAAAGACTGAGGCGTACCCGAGCGGCATCGGCGTTGACCAGTCGTACCACGCGGCGGGCCGGCTCGGGTGTTCGGGCACAAAGATGTTGATGTCGCCCCGGCGTTCACGACGCACAAGGGCATCGAGACCTTCGGCGGCGAGATCGCGTTCAACATCGGAGATCAGCCCCGCGCGAGATCGGACCCACTCGATCGCCGGAGCGCCACCGACAATCGCGTCTTCGGCCTTGCCCGCCGCGATAAGCGCGAGCGCTTCGGCATCGCAGAGATCAACGCCGATTCGAATGGTGTTGGTGTGGGCAACCGTGCCAGGGGCGATGCGTGAACCAAGTTCGTAGAGCTTCTTGCGAGCGGTCTGCCACGAGGCCGCGGGAACCCCGATCATCTCCATCATGCCCGTCATATGTTCGCTGCTGGGAAGACGCTCTTTCAACTTTGACACTGAAATTTGCGGCACACTCAGGCGAGTGGAAAGAACACCCGCATCGGCCCCCTCTGAGAGTTCGAGCTTGCGCTGGTGACGGTACTGTGCAATGAGCATGGCCAGACCGATCGCCCAGAGGCCGCTCGGCAGAGCAAGGATGGGCTGCTCAAGCCAAGTCAGACCAAGCGCACGCGATGTAAGCACGAGTACACATGAAGCGATAAGAGTGTTCATTCTCGGACCGAGTGTCGGTTGGGCCGAGATCGGGAGGAGAGAGGATCGCTGAGTGTGCGGATGGAAGTTGGTCGGCATGGGCCGGGAGAATCGGCGTTCGATCAGAGCGTGTGAATCTCCGAGTGTGCGATACCACCCTGCGCCGGGTGACTTTGGCAGTCGTGCCGACGGTGGATACTGATATCCAACCGCACTGCGCCGTTCTCGGGCGTGCGGATGCCTCTCCTCTTACGTCCGGAAGAACTTGGTCACGGCGTGGATGGTGACGGCGCGCCCCATCGCGGCGATCGATTCGGTAAGCGGAATGTTTTTCGGACAGACTTTCACACAGTTCTGAGCGTTTCCGCAATCACTGATACCACCCGGACCCATAAGCTCGTCCAGTCGGTCGCCCTTCAACTGTTTGCCTGTTTCGTGCATGTTGAAGAGCCGCGCCTGGCTGATGGCGTGTGCCCCAAGGAACTCGGTATCCCATGCCGCGGCGTCATCTTCCTTATTGAACTGCGGGCACGCTTCGAGACAACACCCGCAACTCATGCAGGTGCTGAGTGTGTAGCGTGTCTCTTGAGTCTTGACCGACTCTTTCGGGCCCGAGCCGAGGTAGTAGGTACCGTCGATCGGAACCCATGCCTTGACACGCTTGAGGTTGTGGAAGAGGCGCGAGCGATCGACCCAGAGATCGCGGATCACGGGAAACTTGCTCATGGGTTCGAGGGTAAGTTCATCGCCCTCATCAGGAGCCAGCGCATCAATAAGCGCCGAGCATGACTGGCGGACTTTGCCGTTGATGACCATCGTACACGCGCCGCAGACCTCTTCGAGACACCCGGAATCCCACACGACCGGCGTTGTTCGTCGCCCATCGCTGGTCAAGGGATGGGCCGCGATCTGCTGAAGACACGAGATGACATTGGACCCGACCTCCGGCTTTACGTCGAAGGACTCCCAGCGCGTGGGCTTGCCCGGCCCATCGCATCGTGCGATACGAACGCGGATGACGCGGCCAGCCGTCGCGGTCTTCTTTGAACCATTCAGCGTTGACCCATTCAATGTCGGGAAGGAAATGGTGGTCATGCGTGCATCTCTCGAAGCGTTGCGTTGATACTGCTGAAGATCGATACCTGGAAATCGATACGGAAGTACTGTCGCCTCCTACACCATCACCGCGGCGGGCTCGCGCGGCTTTGTGCTCGCTGGCGAGGTTGGGGGACCATCCTTCTTGCCGTAGGTGCGGGCGGTGGGCTTGATGAGTGAGGCATCGACCGGCAACAGGTCCACGCGTGTCTGGCCTGTTGCGCCATCGAACTTTGCAATGGTCGATTTCATGAAGTTGGCATCATCGCGGTTCGGAAAGTCGGTGCGGTAGTGCGCGCCGCGGCTCTCCTTGCGCTGAATGCTCCCGAGCACCATGGCCTCGGCCAGCACGAGCATATCTCCAGATGCACGCGTAAAGGTGAAACTTTGGTTGGTCCAGCCCGCACCATCGGCGAGCTTGGCGCGTGCGTATCTCTCGCGAAGATCGCTGATCCGTGCGCGAGCCTGCTCCAGCCGCGGGCCGCTCTTGACCACGGTACAGGCCGCGGTCATCTCGACGCCAAGTTCCTTGTGGATCAGGTACGGATTGGTCTGGTCGTCGCTCGAGCCTTCGGCCGCGGTATCGAGCAACCTTTTGGCTTTGGCCTCTTCCTGCTTCACGATCCGGTCATAAATCGCTGAGGTGACCTGATCGTGCGGGGTGGTGCTCGGCGCACCGTTCTTGAGATAGTTGACGACCCCCACACCGCAGAACAGCCCATCGAAGATGCACGAGAGGAGCGCGTTGGCACCCAACCGGTTGGCGCCGTGGTAGGCGAAGTTGACCTCACCGAAGGCATAGAGCCCTTCGATGTTTGTTCGAGCATTCTCAACAGCCCCCATCTGCATGCCTTGACCGATCTTGGCATCGATCGGTGCAACACTCCCCGACTTGTGCTTTTCTCTCGCCTCTGCGGGGTTGTAGCTGCCCTTGGCGAAGCCCGTCCACAGGCCGCCCATGCTGTAGTGAACGCTGGGAAAGATGCGCATCGGCTCGAACTGCGGATCTTCGCCGGCGAACTTCTTGTAGATTTCCAGAATGCCCTCAAGCTTGTGGTGGGTGCTCGCGGAAAGATGCGTCAGGTCGAGATAAACCTGATTCTCGCCGCGTACACCCATACCGTCGTTGACACAGACGCTGAAGATTTCACGTGTGGCGATATCGCGCGGCACGATGTTGCCGTAGGCCGGGTAGCGCTCTTCGAGGAAGTAAAACCGCTCGGCTTCGGGTATCTCGCGCGGGCGGCGCGTCTCACCCTTCTTGCGTGGAACCCACACTCGCCCACCCTCACCCCGCGCGCTCTCGCTCATCAGTCGAGTCTTGTCCGCACCGGGGATGGCCGTTGGATGAACCTGGATCATCTCGGGGTTTCCGTACCACACCCCGGCCTGATAGCAGCGGGCCGCCGCCGCGCCGGTGCAGATGATCGAGTTGGTGCTCTTTCCGAACACCAATCCACACCCGCCGGTGGCGATAACCACGGCATCGGCACGGAAGGACCGGATCTGCATCGTCCGCATGTCCTGCGCCACGATTCCGACGGCTCGGCCCTCTTCAATCACCGGCCACAGAAACTCCCAGAACTCATACTTGTTGACCTTGCCCTCGGCCTCATACCTACGCACCTGCTCGTCGAGCGCGTAAATCAACTGCTGGCCGGTTGTCGCGCCCGAGAAGTGAGTGCGCTTGAAGAGCGAGCCGCCGAAGAGCCGCAGATCGCGGAAGCCTTCGTTTGTGCGGTTGAACGGCACACCCATCCGGTCGAGCAGATCGATCACGCGGGGCGCCCAGTTGGCCATCTCCAGCACCGGGTGCTGATCGGCGAGGAAGTCGCCGCCATAAATCGTCTCGTCAAAGTGTTCGTACTCCGAGTAGCCCTGCTGACGGGCGACATCGTTGCAGGCGTTGATCCCGCCCTGGGCGCAGACCGAATGCGAACGTTTGACGGGCACCACGCTGAACAGATCGACAGGCACACCGGCCTCGCCGATGCGCACCGTGGCCGACAATCCGGCCAATCCCCCTCCAACCACGATGACGCGATGTTGCGACATAAGTTGAGCCGCCTGAAACTTGCCGATACTTGTGAACAGACGATTCCGGAATGATTCAAAACGATGCCCGCAGCCACTTATGCATTCGCACACGGTGCTCGGCACGATTCATGTTGGGAAGGTCGGCAGACTATCGGCCTTCCACTAGATCAATCGCGTTGAACGCTCACCTCCGGCACAACGTTCTCCGCGACCGACTCGCCCATCATGCGTAGTTCGGTTGCCCTGGCACGTTTGACATCAAGCGTTGCAAAGGCAAACACCGAAGACCAGGCCATCACCATGAGCATGGCCCCGAGCCCCGCACAGGCGTATCCCCACCTTCGCTGTGAAGCCTCGCTGATCGTCAGCCCCCAACTGATCGCCGCGGTCCAAAGACCATTGGCGAAGTGAAACACCAGAAGAGTAATGCCGATCAGGTATCCCGCGGTGACCAATACACCCGCGAGTTTGACACCGTTCCCTTGCAGAATCGTGGCCATGGTGCTTGCGGCAAACTCCGCAGACCAGCGCGTTCCGCCGGGGACCAGGAATGTCCACCCCCATCGCAGCGTGGCGACGTGGTAGAGGATGAACAGAATGCCCACGTACCCACTGATCCGCTGGAGTGTATAGCGCCAGTTTCCCTGATAGTCATATCGGCGAACGTTCGACTTGCCGGTGCTGGCGATGTAAAACCCGTAAACCGAATGAAAGCCAATCGCCAGCCAGAGCGATATCTCGATCAGGATCAGGAAAGGCACCGAGTTGTTGATGAAATCAACATCGTGTTGAAACGAGGCAACGCCCGCGTGGCCCAGCTCGCCGGCACGCTCCTGACTGCGGGGATCGATCATTCCCCAGACCACCGATGAGTTGGTCGTCAGATGTGCGATCAGAAACAGGCCGATCGGGATGATGCCCGAAAAGGAATGCAGTCGTCGAAGCAGAAAATCATGCCGTTCCAGAAACGAACCACCCGAGGCAGAACTCTTGACTTTCAGACCGGTCGAATCGCTCTCCACACCCATTACTCCTGACGCAGCTTCAAGTTCGGAAGTCCACCATCCGCACCACCCATCAAACTTCCGGGCTGCCCGCCGGGCATACTCATGGCCGAGGCCGCCTGCTTGGCCTGCATCTGAAGCACAGCGCGGGAAATCTCAACAAATCGAGTCCGAAGTTCGCCGAGGGCCTGAGAGAGGAACTTTGATTCCATCTCGTTCAGATTTCCCTTGGTCTTCTGTTCGAGCATGGAGAGCAAGTCGATGTTGAAACTGGCGTGTTCAATCGAGACCACCGCGCGCCCCGTCTGCGGGTCGGGGATTCCGCCCAGATAAAGCACGGCCTGTGTGGCCAGACTCTCGACAAGGGTCAGAAAGTCGGGCTGTGGCATCTGGCCCATATCACCATCGGGTGATTCACCGGCACCACCCACACCAGCACCAGCCACACCGGCACCAGCCACACCGGCACCACCCACACCAGCACCAGCCGCTCCAGCACCAGCAACGCCAGCACCAGCAACGCCGAGAACTTCCGCACGGCTTGCCGCCTTGGCCGACTTGGCGGCCGCGGCCTCGCGTTCCTGGGTGGCCAGACGTTCCTTCTCGCGTTGGGCCTGGGCTTTCCAATCGCTGTCAACGATAATCTTGCCACCACCATCGGCCGGGCCGGTGGAGTTGCGTAACGCATTGGGAGTGGTACGGGTTGGGTCAGACATAGGTGCCTTTGGCTCAAGGAGTGTGTGTGCAAGCCAGTATAGCGCGAGCGGGTTTGGATCCAGCCCGGAGCGTTTGCCCTCGTGTGTGAAAGGGCTATTTCTGTGCCTTACAACTCGGTCACAAAGGCGGCGGTCGCGGGTCTGGACTCGGATGCCGCTCGGCCCCATCCCAAATACCTCTTCCGTCCGCGTGGCAATCTTGACCGTTTCGGGCGGGCCGCGTCGATGGCATATGCTCGTGCGTACCAATTCTGAAGGCCAGCGGAGCTTGCCATGATGACCGAAACACGGATGATGCCGCCACACCCCATTGCCCACGTGCCGCCAGCCCGTATCGACACACTTCGCCGTCGCCATAATCGATTGCTCGCTGTGCTCTTTCTCACCTCTGCGGTGGGCAGCGCGTGCGGGCTTGCGGGTTGTGGTCTGTTTTCGAGCAGCGGAACACGAGGCGAGGGCCGCGCTCTGACCACCAGTGACTTCGTCAAGTCCGAAGGCTCAGGTGCGACCACGACGAGACCAGGTGCATCTGCCCAACCATTGGCTGCACCCAACGCCATTCCGATACCACCCAACTCGGCCAGAGCCCCCGATCGTTTCCATCCCATACCCTCGCCTCACACGCCACGAGGCGATGAGACGCTCGACGTCTCAGCCCTTATCGGCGCGCCCAAGCTCCCACCCACTCCGCCAACGGTCGAGCCGACGAACACAACTGCATCTCCATCGACCAGTTCGACACCCGCACAACTCCCTTTGAATGCGCCGGCACCCTTTGTGCTTGAATCGCTGGTCGGGCAGATCAATGGCCGTCCGGTCTTTGCCTCTGAAATCCTCGAGCCGCTTGACGGGCGCCTGCGGGCCATGGCGGCAAAGACCAAAGATCGCGCCAAGTGGACCGCCGATGCCAAGAACGCGGTCATTCAGCAGCTTCGACAGTTGATTGAGGAAGAGCTCATTCTCGCCGAGGCGCGCTCATCGCTCTCGCCCGACCAGCGGCAGGGACTCTTTCAGTTTCTAGGTCGCATTCAAGAAACGATGGTCGCGCAACAAGGTGGCAGCACCGTCGCGGCGGATGAGGCTGCTCGCGCCAGCTCGGGCCGTTCGCTCACCCAGAAGACGCGCGACAAGCTCGACGAGATCCTGATCGCTGAAGAGATTCGCCAACGGGTCGGTGCGCGTGTGCTGGTGACGTGGCGGCAGATTCAGCTCGAGTATGAGCGGCAGTTCGATAAATACAACCCCAAGCCCGCGGCGGTTTTCCGCATGATTGCCGTGCCCGCATCCAAGGCCGACGCGATTGAGCAGGTCAAGGCCCGGCTCATCGCGGGCGAACTTTTCGAGGATGTAGCCGACGATGCCGTCAACGTCCTCGGTGAAGGCGAGGCCAGCACGATCTACCCGACCTTCACAGGCGCGCTCTCTGAAGGGAAGTACTTTGATATCCCCGCGCTGAACGATGCCGCCCGCTCGCTCAATGTCGGACAGGCTGCCGGGCCGATCATGCACGATGGTTCCGCATGGTGGCTTCAGCTTGCACGGATCGATCGCCCCGCGGCACGGTCGCTCTACGATGCCCAACTTGAAATCGAGAATGGCCTGCTCGAGAAACGCAAGGAAAAAGAGCTTTCCCGCTATTTCAACCGCCTCAAGGCGCGCGGCAACTTCAGCAAGATTGAGGACATGGTGGACCGGCTGATGGCGGTCGCGACTGAACGCTATCTGCCCCCGCGAAACTGAATCGCGCTCAACCCGAGAGTCATCCCTCGTGCTCCAGTTCCTGCTCGATTCGTGGGCAATCCGACAAGCGGGGCGTTCGACCAGTTCGCTCGGTCGTGCCGGTGAGGTTGTGGCCGCGCGAACACTCCGGAGATCGGGCTACCGCATTCTTGGTCGGAACCTGCACGTTCCCATGGGTGAGGCCGACCTGCTTTGCCTGGATCCTGATCGTGAAACCATTGTGCTTGTCGAGGTCAAGACCCGCCAAATCGCAGAAGGCTCGGACTCGGCGTATCTACCACCCGAAGCCGCGATCACCGCCGAGAAGCGCGAGAAGCTGAGAAAGATCCTCCGTCACTTGCTGCGCGCCAACCGATGGGCCTCGCGACGCGCTCGAATTGATGTCCTAGCGGTTGACTGGCGCTCTGCTGAAAAACCTCTGGTTCGTCACCACCGAGATGCTGTCGCGTTTCAATAGGCACGAATGGTCAGGGCTTCTGTCGAGACCCGCCGGATGACTTGGGCACATCGTTGCGCGGGTTGAGCCGGATGGGCACCATCAACACCTCGCGTGTGACCGAGTGGGTGATGGCCACGGGCATGTCAAACGTGGGCATGGCGCGTGGCGGAAGCAGTCCGCTGACCGTGATGTGCATGACGCCGACTTCGTCGCCCGGCACCGCGTCGATCACGCACGAAGCGACACCATACAATGGCTTCACCGCCAGTTCGATCATCCCGGGCAGAAGCGGGTCGCCCGAGTGGGTCAACACTTCAAACTCCGCTGTAAAGACACTCTCGGGACGCATCGCCTTCAGCGTCACGTGGTCGGGCCGCGCAAACATATCACCAACCACGCGCCCTTCGATGCTGAAGCCGACAACCGCCTTTCGCGAATCAGTCGTGCGGATCGAGATTGACCCATTGAACGCTCCGAGCGGCACCCCCGGCTTCACCTTCAATGTGATTTCATGAACTGTACATTCTTCATCGAGATCCTTAACCTTCTTGCCGGGTGATGCCACAACATCCAGCCACGGCGAGAGACTCTCGACCCCCGTCACAGCAAAGTCCTTGCCGCGACCGGTGATCGTGATGATCTCCGTCGCCCCCTTCATACGCACAATCTCCGGAAGGTTGATGCCCGGTGGTTCCACACGAACCGTGGGCCTCACCTGTGCCGCAAGCACAATGTTCACGCCCCTTCCCTTCACCCCCGCTACACCAACATCCGCATTCGCCGACACATCACCGTACTTTCCCATGGTCACCAGCTCGAGCACCACAACCCCTGACTCGCCCGGAAGGTACTGCTTCTTGTCGGTCTCGGGCTCAGGACAGAAGCTGCAGTGACCGACGGCCAGGCTGATGATCCGCCCGCTGTTGTTCACAAACTTGAATGCCCGTTTTACAGTCTCGGCATCCGAGACTGGGCCGACATCGATCCGCGTCTGTTCAAACAGCAGCTGATCACCTTCGTCAGCCGACCATGCGGCGAGCGTTGACGCGCCCATCGCTTGCAAACCGATCAGAGCGAGGAATATGGCCGCGACAAGGTGGTTCCGCATCGTCCATCTATCGGTTGTACAGACTGGAAACACGTACGAGCCTCGCGGGTAGTGAGCAGTTTGCGACCGGGTGAAAATCACGGGCCTGCCAATCGCCAATGAAGGTCCGGGAAAATCGTCGGTACACAGCACTCGTAAAGAAACCCGAAAAGTCTATACGTCCAAGTGCCTCACCCTGCTTGTTTCTGCAAAATCGAGAGGTAAACTCCGCCTGTCAAGAGACTTGCGCACAACGCGCAGGCTTTGTGACGGGAGAGGGAGTTTCAAAAATGCATCGTTCATTCGCGCCTTGCGCATGCGCCGTCCTTGCGCTCGCCGGTACCGGTCTTGCACGCGCGGCCATCATTGATGCCGCGATCACCGCCGACAACCATTACGCCCTGTACACCACGACCAACGTCGGGCTCGAACTTGTTGGTCAGAATGAGGCGGGTGCATCCGGATCGCCCGGCACGTACAACTGGTCAATACCCGAGCCCTACTCATTCTTCGCATTGAACGAAGTTTACATCGCTGCATGGTCCGACGACGCGGTGGCACAAGGCGTGCTCGCGCAAGTTTTCGTCGATTCGGGCGAGTCCCTTCACAGCGGCGACAGCAAGTGGGAGGTCTACGCAACCCACGTGAATCGTGGTGATGGCGACCCGGTCCCGACACTCTCCGAGATGAGCGGACACATCGCCGACGCCACCACCGGCGGCCTCTGGGAGACGCCCTTTGCTGGCGGGAACAACGGCATCGCGCCCTGGGGCTCGATCCCCGGAATCACATCCGCCGCGCGCTGGATGTGGTGGAACACCCCTGGCGACTCCGATCCGATTCACGGCGGCTCTGGCGCGGGCGAGTTCCTGATCTTCCGCATCGCGGTGCCCACACCCGGGTCCGCCGCGCTGCTTGGGGCGGGCGCGCTCCTGGCCTTCCGCAGGAAGCGGTAGTTCTGCGAGATACCCACGGATGGGTGGAGAACATTCTGAACGGAAAATCTGAATAGGCTGTCGTGTTCCGCCGCGCACTCCGCTGTGGAGATGAGGAGCACGCATGGACCAGAGTTCAGACCCAAAGGTCATTGAGAGTGTCGGACAGCGAATCGGCGCGAAGGTCGGGAGGCGAGCCAACTCATTTCTCGACCGGATCGAGCCTTGCACGCGCTGGATCATGCATCTGCGGCGATACTTGTGGAACCGGTGGACCCGTCACTCACCCGGTCGGCCATCGTGCCGCACGCGACATTTGAGGCGTGTTCGTCGCCTGAACGAGGTTCGCAAAGTCCTCTCCATCATGCGGGCGAGCCTGCTGGTTTCGTTCATGATCGGATTGCTGGTCAGCCTCCCCGATCAGGCGATCGAGTGCCACCAGGTGCTGGCCGAAGACCTGCGTACCAATCCGCTGCAACTGCTCTGGGTCTCGCTTGCCGCGTTGCTCGCCTGTCTGATGATCTGGTATTGGGCGCGTGCGCTCACGTACATGTTCGCAGCGGGTGCCGTTGATGCGCCGGGACTGCACGGAAAGGCCGCGCGACACCTGCCACGCATGCTGGGAACTGTTCCACTTCTCGCGATGGCGATCGGTTCGCTTCGGGCGTTCCTCAATGTTGAATCCGGCGGCAGCGAGGCACTCACGCGCCCGGTATTAACTGCACTCTGCGTTCTTTCCCTCGCAGGTGCCGCGCTGCTCTATCTCTTCTTTGTCAAGCGGACCGAGTGGTTCGGCATTCATCGTCCGTCCCCTTCTCCAACAGCCGATATTGGAACATACTCTGCGCTTGAACGAAGCACATCGGCCTTCCTCTTCCTTTACATCCTCCTCGCGATCGCCCTCTTCGCGGCGTTCTCACTCAGTGATGATCTCTCTGTGGGTGCCAAGCCACTCGCCATTCTTCTCGCGAGCGCATCGCTCTGGGTGGCGTTCCTCAGCATCCTCCGCCTCATCGGTCTGCGGCTGCGCATCCAGACCATTCTTCTGGTCTTCGGTGCCGCGATCCTTTTCAGCGTGCTCGATCTCAACGACAACCATGCGATACGTGTCGTCCCGCGTTCGGCATCCGCTGCCCCCACTGAACCCGCCAACTTTGATGACGGCTTCAAGACGTGGCTGAACAATCGAACCGATGCTCGCCGCTGGAACGAGGCCCCCTACCCCGTCGTGCTGGTGTGCGCTGAAGGAGGCGGCATCTACGCCGCGTACTTTACCGCACGTGTGCTTGCCGCGCTTGAAGAGGCGAATCCCAACTTTTCAAGGCACGTCTTTGCCATCAGTGGTGTCTCGGGAGGGAGCGTCGGCGCGGGTATCTTTGCGGGCCTGATCGCGCAACGCGATGCTCGGCGCGGTCTCTGGTCGCCCCTGCGCCCCGAGTCAACATCCGTTCCCGAAGCCGTCAGACGCGTGTTGAACAATGATCTACTCTCGCCCGTGCTTGCCGCGGCCCTCTACCCCGATCTTGTGCAGCGGTTCATCCCGTTCCCTATCCGCCGCTTCGACCGCGCGCGTGCGCTCGAGCGTTCGTTCGAGTCTGCCTGGTCAACCGCAACCGGCGATTCGCAGATGAGCGATGACTTCTTTGCCCTCTGGCCAAACTTCGCACAAGGCTCCACACCCGGCCTATTTCTCAACACCACCGAGGTCGAGACCGGCGAACGCATCGTCATCAGCAATCTTCGCTTCCAGCGTGCGACCGACGATGGTCTGCTCCGACCCGATCTCCGCCGCTTCAAGACCCTTGCCGATGTGCTTCCTCCCGAACAGCTTCACATCTCTCTTGCCGCCGCCGTCGGGCTCAGTGCCCGCTTCCCGCTCGTCACCCCCGCAGCCCGTCTTCCCGAATATCTTGATGACAAAGGCCGTCTCCATCACTCCCGCCGTCTTGCCGATGGCGGCTACTTCGACAACTCAGGTGCGGCGACATTGCTTGATATTCTCAACGCGATTGCCATCGATGACAAACAGATTCCCGACCGCAAGCCGTTCTCGCTCGTCATCATCCGCATCGGTACCATCATCACCGATGAGGATCAGGATGATGTGGCGGATGACCGAACACAGTATCAGTGGCGCGGGCTTGGTGAGGCGCTCTCACCGGTTCGGGCGTTGATGAACACCCGCGGAGCCCGCGGCCGCGCCAGCGTCCAGCAACTCCGCATCGCGGTCGAGAAAGTTAAGCGCGCAGGCTATGGCGCCAACATGATTGATTTCGGCCTCGATACCGAACGTGACGCCATTCCCCTTGGCTGGTTGCTCTCCGAACGGGCACGTTCACGAATCGATGCCCAGCTTGCCAGCGACCCAAGCAAAAACCACAACGCCTTCTGCGCAGCGCGGCAAGCCTTAAACCCCTCAGCCCCGTAAGCCAACGCAGAGTCAAAAAACGGGCCGGCGGTTTGCACACGCATTGTCGCCCAAACCTCACCTTTCGGATGAGCACCCGACGGCTTGGGCCAAGGATCGGTTCGGAATCGGGCGGAAGATTTTCCCTTCCCCACTTCCAACCTTGCGCGCAATATAGTGCCGATGATCTCGTGTCCCCACACTTCACCCAGCCAGGGAGGGCTGCGATGCCCGCTGTAGCCCAACCGCTCGAAACACCGACCTCATCCACCCGCGTGAGCAAAAAAACAAGCAATCAAACCCGTGAGCCCAAGGTCACGGCCGAGTCCATGGCCTTGCGACAGCGCGATATCTCGGTCTCGGAGTTCTTTGCCAAAAACCGACATCTGCTCGGCTTCGACAACCCGCGCAAGGCCCTGCTCACCACGGTCAAGGAAGCCGTGGACAACGCGCTCGATGCCTGCGAAGAAGCCTCGATTCTGCCCGACATCACCATCGTGATCGAGGACCTCTCCGAGGCTGGTTCGGCACCTCGAGCCGGGTCGGCCGGTGGACCATCCAGAAACGGTTCGGAGACTCGTGCCGCCCAATCCAAGACTTCCCGCTATCGCATCACCGTCATCGATAATGGCCCGGGCATCGTCCGCAAACAGGTCGAGAATATTTTCGGACGGCTCCTCTACGGCTCCAAGTTTCATCGCTTAAAGATGTCTCGCGGCCAACAGGGCATCGGTATTTCCGCCGCGGGAATGTTCGGGCTTATCACCACCGGCAAGCCCATGGCGATTCAGACCCGTCCCAGCGCGCACAAGCCCGCGCACCATATCGAGCTCGCGATGAACACCAAAACCAACCGTGCCGAAGTCACGGTTGACGAAGAAACAGACGATTTCCCCCTCGCGCGCTTGCGCAACCTCACAACCGGCACGCGTGAACTCGCCGCCGAAGGTAAGTTCCTCTCGCCCACCGATTATCCCACCGGCACCAGCGTCTCCATCGAGCTTGAAGGCCGCTACCAGAAAGGCCGCGGCAGTGTCGATGAGTTCCTCGAACTCACCGCGATCGCCAACCCGCACGCACGCATCACCTTCGTTCCCCCCACCCGCGAAAGCGCGGCCGAAGACGATGAAGCCCTGCTTCCTCGAAACCGAAAGGCTGGTGGAAGCGATGCCGTGGCAGCCGACAGCGCAAGCGATCAGGTCGTGCAAGCCCCGGCACTCCCACAAGTCACCACCGAACTCTCGGGGCTCATCCTCTTTCCGCGCGCTGTCAGCGAGCTTCCACCCGAGACCAAAGAGATTCAGCCGCACCCCAAGGGGATCGAGCTCGGCATCCTCCTTCAGATGCTCAAAGAATCGGAGCAGGATGAGAAGGGCTACACGCTCTACAACTTCCTGCAGGATAAGTTCTGCCGCGTCTCGGCCGCCACCGCGGGCGCGCTTTGTCAGGCCGTCGGTGCCAACAAAAACACCAAGGTAGCCGATGTTGACCACGCTCAGGCCGAACGCCTCTTCAAACACCTTCAAGAAGCCAAGCTTCCCCCACCACCAACCGATTGCCTCGCGCCGATCGGTGTGCAGCAGCTTCTCAAGGGCATGTTCAAGGGCGTGCGGGCCGAGTTTTACGCCGCCAGCACACGCGAGGCCAACGTCTATCGCGGCCGCCCTTTCCAGATCGAAGCCGCCATCGCCTTTGGCGGCGAGCTGCCCACCGAAGACACCGCCCGCGTCATCCGCTTCGCCAACCGCGTGCCACTGCTCTTCCAGCAGTCGGCGTGCAGCAGCTTCAAGGCCGTCATCGAGACCGCATGGAAGAACTACAACCTTCAGCAGCCCCGCGGCAGTGTCCCCGTTGGTCCCATCGTGGTCATGATCCACATGGCCAGCGTCTGGGTTCCCTTCACCAGCGAGTCCAAGGAGGCCATCGCCGATTATGACGAGATCCGCAAAGAGATGAAGCTCGCGCTTATGGAGTGCGGCCGCAAACTCGGCACCTATCTCCGCAAACGCCACAAGATGCGTCGCGAGGCCGAGCGTCGCGATGTCTTCGAGCGCTACATAGGCGAGATCACCAAGGCCGTACACGCCATCAACGGCACAGATGCCAGGAAGCTCTACGACACGCTCCTCGCGCAGGCCCGCAAGCTCACCGCCATCGCCGATATCGAGCTCGATGAAGATGGCAAGGCCATCAAGGAACACGAACACGCCGATCGGGATGGCGTCATCATCATCGAATCCGCCCAGCCCGCCCCCACCACCGTGCGCGGCGCGGCGGTTGCCAGTGGCGATCCGATCTTCAAGCAGTCCAAGGCCGAGGCCGCCATGCTCAACGTGGCCGCGCTCGCCAAGGGTGATGACCCGCAGCAGAGGCTCATCAACACCGAGCCAACCAGGCGTCTCAGCCGCAAGGGTGAGCCTCCATCCAAGAAGTCATCCACAACGGCAAAGACCAGCACGTACCAAACCAAACCGTCAAAGAAAACCGGCGCGGCTCCATCGCCCGTCCCTCGCGCACGCCCCGCACCCGCAGCCTCGGGCACCAAGCCCAAGCCGCGTATGCGTCTGGTCAACGGCAAGATGGTTCCTGTCGATGATGGCCCCGCCCTCTTCTGATCATGCCTTCTTCTGATCAGGCCATGCCTCCCCCACCTTCAGCCTTCATACACCTCAAGCGGCAACCCATCCGGATCGGCAAAGAACGTGAACCGCTTCCCCGTCAGCTCGTCCACACGCACCGGCTCGCACACCACACCTTGGGCCATCAGTTCTCGCACCGCTTCATCCACATCGTTGACCCCGAACGCCAAGTGCCGAAGTCCGCACGCTTCCGGGCGCGTCGGCCTCGTGGGGGGCACCGTCGAGGGCGGGCCAAACGAGAACAGCTCCACGCACATTCCCCCACCCTCCAGATCCAGCTTGAACGACCCACGCTCCCCGCGAAACGTCTCGCGCACCATGCGCAACCCAAGCACCCGCATGTAAAACGCCTTCGACCGCTCGTAGTCCGAGCAGATGATCGCAACATGATGTATACCGTTGAACCTCAACATCGCGTTCATCAGTCTACACCGCACCATCACCCCCATCCGCACCGGCAACGGAGTGCCGCCCATGCCCAAGTCCAAACCCTCCCCAACTTCGTCCTCCCGTCCCGGCCCCTCCAAGGCCCGCAAAGAGCGCGACCGCCTCACGCTCGCCAAGGTTGTTGATCTCGCCGACAGAGTCAGCAAGTCCGCCCTTGCCGGCATCGAGCCCGTTGTCGCCATCCCCACCCGCGCCAAGAGCAACACGCTCTGGAACAAAAAACGCGGCATCCTTGAAATGGGCGATGCCAAGCAGGAACGCGAACTCTTCAACCTCAACCAGGCCAAACAGTTCATGCAGACCATGCTGCACGCCAGCACCATCAAAGACCTCATTGATGCTGAGAAGACCTCCAGCCTCCGCGGCGTCTTTTACAAGGCTAAACACACCGTTGCTGGCACGAAGGAAAACACCTTCGATGGACAGGATGAGTCCGACCCGATCCTTGAAGACCTTGAGGTTGCCCTCGGTGCGCTCCGTGAAGAGCTGCACGTCTTTGCCGAGAACCGTGGCGCGCTCGTTGGCAACATCACCATCACCGACAAGGGCGACGATATCGACTGCCGACGCATGGGCTCGGGCGGATACGCCATCCCTTCAATCGTCGAGCCCGACATTCTGCAGTTCAAGAAGTGCGAGGCCAAGTTTGTCCTGCACGTTGAAAAGGGGACGGTCTGGAACCGCTTTAACGAAGACCGCTTCTGGGAAGAGAACAACTGCATCCTCACCCACGGCGCGGGCCAGCCCCCACGCGGCTGCCGCAGGCTTCTTCAACGTTTCAATCAGGAACTCAAGCTCCCGATCATCTGCCTGCTCGACTGCGACCCTTGGGGCCACTACATCTACTCCGTCATCAAGCAGGGCTCCATCTCCCTCGCCTTCGAGTCCACACGCCTGGCCATCCCCGAGGCCCGCTTCCTTGGCATCCGCGCCAAAGATTACGACGAGTGCGAACTCTCCGATGCTGTCAAGATCGACCTCAACGACAACGATCGCAAACGCGCTGGCGAAATCCTCGCCTATCCATGGTTCGCCGGTCATCGAGGGTGGAAAAAAGAGATCGAGACCATGCTTGAAAATGGCTTCAAAATGGAGGTCGAATCGCTGATCACCAAGGACATTTCTTATGTCACCGAGCAATACGTCCCCATGCGGCTAAAAGCGAAAGATTGGCTGGAATGAGGGCCGATTGGTGATTCGCATCTGCCTTTCCGCAGCCCACATCCCACAACTCTGCCTGAAACTTAAAGAGCCCCAGCGCACCCGCTCGGGCTTTCTTGTGTGCAACACTTTCCACACATGCACAAGGCACCGCGCCGCCTGCGGCACCTGATGTACGACACAGTTCTGCCTTTAGCTCACAAACCCCTTCTTCAACTTCCACGCCACCGCGATTCCCGGAATCGCCAGCCCACCGATCACCAGCCCCAGCCCTTTCAGCCACGAGGGCTTCCGCACATCAACGACCCAGCAGTTGCGGGTGTTGATCCGTGCCATCGGCGCAATGACCTGTTGGTGTTTCGGGTCGAGCTTTTCATAGGCACACTCGACAAACCCCACCAGTTCATCCCCGGCCTCGCCTTCAAGGCTCTCCATTTCGTCAAGGTCTGCATCTTCATTCGCTTGCGGCAACCACGCAAGCAGGCTGCAGGGCCCACTCTCTTGGTCATCCGCCGCATCCACGATCGGCACATATGCGCCGGCCCATTGTCCCTGATCGACCGACTGATTTTTCTTCATCTTCATCACGATCACCGTGCGGTCCATCGCCGATCGCGCACCCGTAACCCTCACATACCCGTACGACGCTAACCCCCCACCACCCTGTCCCGTCGCCTGCGCGAAGGTCACCGTCGATGGTCCAAGCAGCGTCTTGCCGCACCGCAACAGCTCTCCGAGACCGAAGACAAGCATCCCGATCGAAAGGGCTGCACACGTCATGAAGATTCGCATTTTCCCGTACATGCTGTTTCCTTGAAGTTGATTAGCAGGAACCAGCATACCATAGCGTCCATTGCGACACATACAATAAAACCGTGAGAAAGACGATTGATTAAGACCTTGTAAATGCCTGGGCCGAACCGACTATGGTTCTGGCATCGATCAATCCCGCACTTCTTAATCCCTCCCGAGCATCCCAATGGCCAGACTTCTGTGCCTGTTCCTGTCCGCCTCACTCCTTTCCGGTTGCGCAACCAGCCCCTCACACCCGAAGCCCGATGCGGCGACCGCGCTGCTCGGCTCGACCCTCGCCCGTGCCGTGCCGATTTTCCATGGCACATCGGGAAACTCCGCCCCCTGGTCAGACATGCTCTCCGCCGCCGCCAACGCTGATGTTCTGGTCATCGGCGAAAACCACGGTCACCCGCTCGGGCTGGCCAACGCGGCAGCAATCTGGGCAGATCTCGCCGGTCCCAACCGCGCACTCTCCATGGAGTTTCTCGAACGCGATGTGCAGGTTCATGTTGACGACTACCTCAGCAGCCTGACCGACGAACGCACCTTTCAAACGCGGGCCTTCGGGTCCGCCGTCAGCAATCCGCCCGGTCACCTCGCCATGATCAACGGCGCCAAAGCAACCGGATCCCCCATCATCGCCTCCAACGCCCCGCGCCGCTACGTGCGCATCGCTCGACTTGAGGGCTACCCACGCCTGGCCGCGCTCGGCGCCGAACAGCGCCGCCTCTTCCGCATTCCCGATCGCCTGCCCGAGCCCGGCACACGCTATAGACGCGATTTCGACACATTTCTTCGCGGCAGCTCGGACCTCCCACCTGATGCTCCGCCCGCTACGCCGCCCGAGCCTCCATCCCCGAACGATGAAGGCATGTTCCGCAGCCAATCGCTCTGGGATTGGACCATGGCCGAGAGCCTGACCAATGCCCTTGAACAGGGTCATAGGCCGGTCCTCCAAGTCGTCGGTCGCTTCCATTCCGACTTTGATGGTGGCCTGGTCATGGCCCTCTCCGCGCTCCGGCCCGGTGTGCGTGTGCTGACCGTGAGCTATGTGAATACTTTGGCCGATGGCCCCCCCGACGCACCTCGCATGCACGAATCTGACCGCGATCGCGCCGACTTTGTCGTGTACGTTGGTCCCCAATAGTCCGACCATCCGCAGACTGACCAACAACACACCCCCAACCATGCGCTCACCGATTGTGCAGATCCTCCAACTTGCATCACCGGACAAAGCGCAGTAGATTGATCGTGTCGCCGGGAGTCCTTGGAGTGCGGCGCGGCCGCGATTCCGGCAGAAAATCAACTTACGGATGATCGAACATGGCGAAAAAGAAGACGACTAAGAAGGCATCAACAGCAAAGAAGACGACCACCAAGAAGGCCCCGGCGAAGAACGCCATGGCCAAACCTGCCATGGCCAAACCTGCCGCGGGCAAAGCCGCACCGGCCATGAAGGCCTCGACCGCCAAGAGCGCAAGCAAGAAGGCTCCGACCAAGAAGGCTCCGGCCAAGAAGGCCGCCAAGAAGAAGGCCAGCCGAACCACCAACCGTTCGAGTGCGGGCAAGAAGCTCTACTCCGTCCGCGCGGCCGATGGCTCGTTCAAGGACAGCCCGCAATACTCAAAGGCCCACGCGCAAGACATGAAACGCGATTCAGCCGACGGAAACTGAGCCAACTCCGGGTGAGCTTGTCCAGTTCAGGGGGTGAGCGGGCAGTGGTTAAGCAGGTCCGTCTGAATCAAATCGACCTTTCAGAGTCTCCTTCAAACAACGCGAAAAGGCCCCGCACACGCGGGGCCTTTTCGTTGGGTAGCATGTACACCTTCCCACACACCATTTAACACGGATCAACCACCATCACCGATCCGATCGATCCACGGCCAACTCATAACTCGACCGCCCCCACAAGCGGTCATGAGCCCGGGCCGCTCTCGGTCGAGAACCTCAGCGTGCTGCGCGATGCCCGATCGCGTGCCAAAAAACTGCGTCGCGCGGCCTCCATCGGCGCGTTCAGCGGATGGACAATCCTTATTTTCGCCGGAATCACTGCGGTAAGTGCCATCCTGGGCGATGTTGCGGCCATGGTCATGGGTCTCGCCCTGGGCACGCTCGGGTGGAACGAACTCCGAGGCGTGGCAATGCTCAAACGCTTCGATCCGCGCGGGGCGAGGGTGATGGGGTACAACCAGATCGGGCTGGGGCTGCTCATCGTCATCTACGCGGCATGGTCGCTTCGCAGCGCGGCAGACAATCCCCTCCTTTCCGCGCAAGGTGGATCGACCGGCGATGCCCAAGCCGATGCCATGATCAGCGAGATTACCGGCGTGGTCACCTATGGCCTCTACGGCAGCATGATGGTGGCCGGCCTGATCGGCCCGGGCCTGACGGCGTGGTACTACTTCTCGCGCGAAAAGATTGTCCGGGCATTCGTCGCCAATACACCTCCATGGGCATTGGAAGCCATGCGAACAGCAGGCTGACCACCCTCATCCCCCGTCGCAGTGATCGCTCGCAGCCAGGCAGATCGAGATCTTCCACGCCAAAGCGGCAGAGAATCGGTATCCTACAGGCATGAACGACCCATGCTTTCGCAGCGTTGACCGTCGGCGAGTCCTAATGACCCTGGCCGCGCTGGCCGCGAGCGCGACAGCGGCAGGTTGCATGACTTCATCTGGCAAAGATCCAAACACCGCAAGCAAGCCTGACACTGCTGCCAACCTCAAGCCCCCCGCAGACCCTCTGTTCACAATCTCGCTCGCGCAATGGTCGCTGCACCGCGCCCTTTACGCAGGATCGCTCGACCACCTCGACTTTCCCAAGGCCGCAAAGGTCGACTACGGAATCGACGCCGTCGAGTACGTCAACGCGTTCTTCAAGGAAAAGTCGAGCAACACCTACAACGCTCAGTTGGCCCAACGCTGCCGCGATCATGGCGTAACCAGTGTGCTCATCATGTGCGATGGTGAGGGCCCACTCGGTGACCCCGACGTGGTCAAACGCTCACTCGCGGTCGAAAACCACCGCAAGTGGCTCGACGCAGCCAGATCGCTCGGCTGCCACTCGATCCGCGTCAACGCGCAGAGCACCGGCACCTTTGAAGAGCAGCAGAAACTCGCCGCGGATGGCCTGCGAAAGTTGTGTGAGCTGAGCGATGGCTACGGCCTGAACGTGATCGTTGAAAATCACTGGGGGCTTTCTTCCAACGGACGCTGGCTCGCCGGGGTCATGCGTCTGGTCGGTCATCCGCGTGTGGGCACCCTCCCCGACTTCGGGAACTTCGATCCGAAGGAGTACGACCGATACCAGGGTGTGACCGACATGATGCCCTTCGCCCGCGGAGTTTCGGCCAAGAGCTACGACTTCGACCCAACCACCGGTGATGACACCAAGATCGACTACCGCCGCATGCTCGATATTGTGATGAAGGCCGGGTATCGCGGCCGCATCGGCATCGAATACGAAGGCAAGACCCTGAGCGAACCCGAGGGCATCCGCGCCACCAAGCGCTTGCTTGAACGGACTCGCGACGAACTCGCTGCAAGATGACCCGTAACACCTGCGCATCAAGTCCGTACTCGCAACAAGGGCCACACCCCGACCCGGCTACTTTTCATTCGACGATCGTTCGTTCAACTCGCCCCGCAGGAGACTCTCCATGTCGGTTCGATTCCTGATGCTTGGTGCCATGCTGGTCTTGGGCTTTGCCACATTGACCCCCGGTGCCGAACCGCCGATCCGTGCCCTGCTGCTCACCGGACACAACAACCACAACTGGGCGTTCACCAGCCGCGTACACAAAGAGACACTCGAATCAACCGGACTCTTTTTGGTTGACATCGCCGAAGATCCTGAACTGGCCCTCTCCAACGCCGAGGCGCTGAAGAAATACCGTCTCTTTGTGATCGACTTCAACGACTCGCACGACCCGCGCCCGTGGGACCAGATGGTCAAGAAAAACTTTGCTCGCGCGGTCAAAGCGGGCACCGGCGTGGTCGCCATTCACGCAGCCAACAACGCCTTCAAAGGTTGGAGCGAGTACGAGTTCATGCTCGGTCTCATGTGGCGCGATGGCACCGGACACGGCAAGTTTCACGAGTTTGATGTCGATGTTCTTGATCCCGAGCACCCGATCACCAAAGGGCTTGCCCCATTCAAGAAGCATCCAGATGAGTTGTACCACAACCTGGTGAACTCGCAGAAGACCCAGCCTCGTCTCCTGATGCAGGCCATGTCGAACAAAGACTCCGGCGGAACCGGTACAGTGCAACCGATGGCCTTTACCCTGCAGTTCGGTGAAGGCCGAATCTTCGCCACCCCGCTCGGTCACGTTTGGGTTGGCGATCAGGCCAGCAAGCGCAGCGTGCTCGATCCGCAGTTCCGCGCCCTGCTGGCCCGCGGTTCCGAATGGGCCGCCACCGGTCGCGTCTCGCTCCCGCCCACCTTCGCCGATGTGCGCACCCACAACTCACTCTCACCCGATGAGCAGGCCGAAGGCTGGAACCTCCTTTTCGATGGAACCTCACCCAGCGGACTGCGCGGGTTCAAGTCCGACAAGTTTCCCGACAAGGGCTGGGTCATCAAAGATGCCACACTCGTTCACACAAACCAGGGCGGCGGCGGCGATCTCGTGACCAAAGACCAGTTCGAGAACTTCGCCTTCGAGTGCGAGTGGAAAGTCGCCAAGGGCGGAAACTCCGGCATCATCTACCGCTGCGATGAGGACCACAAATTCCCGTGGGAGACCGGGCGCGAGATGCAGATTCTCGACGATGAGAACCACAACGACGGCAAAAAGCCCAAGACGCGCTCGGGCACGATGTACGACCTCTTCGAGTGCCGGGCCGATGTGGTCCGACCCTTTGGCGAGTGGAACCGCTCTCGCATCACCTGCAACGGAACACGTATCGAGCACTGGCTCAACGGTGTGCGCGTCGTCGATATCGACACCGCCTCCGACGAATACAAGGCCGCACTCGCCGCCAGCAAGTTCCCCTCGATGCCCGACTTCGGCAAACCGATCAAGGGACACATCGCGCTGCAGGATCACGGTGACGAAGTCGCCTTCCGCAACATCAAGGTCAAAGTCCTCAAGTAGTTCGCCTTGACGATGGTGCATACCAGCCGCTCAAAACTTCACCCATCGCCCATCGTTCTTCGAGCTCTCAACCACCTTCATCACGAACCGCACGCCCCGCAGTCCATCTTCTACCGTCGGCACACCCGCCGCAAGCGTGCCGCCGGTTGCCATCGTTTCAACGCGATTGCTCCGCAACTTCTCCGCAACCCCGCGATAGACGTTCGCAAATGCCTCAAGAAATCCCTCGGGGTGGCCCATCGGTAACCGCGTGCCCGCCACAGCGCCGGCAGCAAGCGCACCACCACGCGAGTATACCTGCCGTGTGCCATCGGCCCGATCAACAACCATCGTGTTGGGCTCCTCCTGCCGCCACCAGAGCGAACCATGCTCACCATGCACCCGCAGCGTGAGGTTGTTCTGCTCACCGATGCACACCTGGCTCGCCGTCAGCACTCCCTTTGCGCCGCCATGCATCCGCAGCAGCACCGTCGCATCATCATCCAGAATCCGTCCCGGCACAAAGCTCGTCAGCTCCGCGCTCAGCGATTCGATCTCCAGCCCCGTCACGGTGTGCAGCAGGTTCTCCGCGTGCGTGCCGATGTCGCCAATACACCCGCCCTGACCCGCCATCGCCGGGTTCTGCCGCCAGCTCGCCTGCTTCTGCCCATCCTGTTCGATCGCGCCGGAAAGCCACCCCTGGTGATACTCGACAAACACCTTGCGCACACGCCCCAGCTCTCCCCCCCGCACCATCGCCGCGGCCTGCTTCACCATCGGGTAGCCCGTGTAGTTGTACATCACCGCAAACACGGTCCCCATCCTCTTCACCAACGCGCTCAGCGCCTCGGCCTCCGCAACGGTGGTCACCATCGGCTTATCGCAGATGATGTTGAACCCCGCCGCGACAAACGCCATCGCGATCTCAAAGTGCGTCGCGTTCGGTGTCACGATCGCGACCGTATCAACGCGCTCACCCGCAGGCCGCGCCGATTCAACCTCCAGCATCTCGCGCCACGTCGCGTACGACCGATCGGCCGCAAGCCCAAGCTCGCGCGCTGAGGCGCGCGACTTCTCCGTGGTCGATGACAACGCACCCGCCACCAGCACCCACTGCCCATCAAGCGCGGCCGCCATCCGATGCACCGCGCCGATAAACGCGCCCTGCCCTCCACCCACCATGCCCAGCTTGAGAGGATCGCTGCTCACCATCTTCTCCTGTACCCCACCTCCACACCGTCCATCCATCTAATGCCCTGAACCGTCGGCCTGTTTCAGCGACGCCACCAGCATCTTCACCTCCGCATCCGTCATGTTCTTCTGCGCATGCTTCAGCATCGCCTCAAAGTGGGCCAGTTCCTCCGTCGCGGCCGGAAAGCCCGTGTTCCCGTCCTTCCCCGTGCTGGTAATCAGCACCTCCCCCTTGTCATCCAGGAACGCAAACCACGGGATGCCCGAGGCCTTCTCCCCTTCATACTTCTTCAACATCGCCGCGCCACCCGCGCAGCGGTCCTGATCGATCTTCACATCCACAAAGTCCTTCTTCAGAACCGCCGCAATCTCCGGTTTCGCCATCCAGTCCTCCAGCCGATGGCACCACCCGCACCACGGCGCGCCGAAGTGTACAAAGACCCGCTTGCCCGTCCCCTTCGCGCTCGCGAGTCCCTCATCCAGCAGCACCTGCGCTGCGGGCGCGGTCGCCTTGTGGTCCTCCAGAAACTTAAGCACGGCCTTCGGGTCGTGCCCCGCCGCCACGCTGGCCGCTCCGGCCGCATCTTTCAGTTCGAGCGCGGCCGTCGCCTGATTCGCGATCGGCTTCCCGTCCTCATCCAGCACCGTCAGGTACGGAAACCCGTGCTCCCTCATCCCGCCCGCACCATACATCAGGCCCACATCGAGGTTCTTCCCGTTCGGTCGCCCCGCATCGATATGGATGACCTCATACTCATACAACAACGTGCGCGCGATCGCCTTGTCGGCCTTCATCAGTTCGTGCATTCGGATGCACCACGGGCACCAGTTGCCACCCCACTGAATCAGCACCCGGGTGTGGTCGCGCCGGGCCTTCACCAGCGCACCGGCGATCTGCGCGCGGGCATCCGCGGCCTCGTCATACACCTTCACCTTGGCCTCCGGCACAATGGGTTTGCGCTCCGGCACAGGGGCAACCGCCGGCGCAACCGGCTGCCCGAGCGCACGTGCGCTGGAGACCGAAAGCATGACCATCAGGCCGCCAACCATGATCGCGATGGGCTTGATCCGCATGGCAAAAATCTCCTTCACACCAAGCGTACGCAACCCCGCGCTCGTCCCGATGGGCAGGCTCCACAAGGTCCTGAGCGCACACGCAGCCGACTCGGTCTCACCCCGCCGCGTATTCCTCAGCCCTTTGTGCGCCTCCCGATACGCGCTCCAAACACCCGCCACCCGCGCTTGCGCTCCAGACGCCCTTCAATAACTCCTCCCAATCGCCGAAAACGATCATCCTTGCCCCGTCCGCCTGTTATGGTAGATTGAGCGTGCAGGTACGTGCCGCTTCCCGATGCGACCTTCGGGCCATCCATGCCCCTTCACTTTGAAAGATAACCCATGACAAATCCCCCAGTTCCCCACCGCTCGATCCTCGGATGCCCAACCCGCATCGCGCTCCCCACCGCAGCGATCGTCCTGCTGGCCGTCATCACCACCAGCGCTGGCCCAATTGACCCGCCACCGGGGCCCATCACCCCGACCTACAAAACCCTCACCGAAGTCGAGCCGCGCACCGCCATCAACCTCACCAACACCCCCGGCGACGCCGACAGCCTCTTCAAGATCACCCAGCGCGGCTCCTACTACCTCACCGGCAACATCACCGGCGTCGTCGGCAAGCACGGCATCGAGATCGCCGCCAGCGGCGTGACGCTCGACCTCATGGGCTTTGACCTCGTCGGCATCCCGGGCATGGGCGCGTTCGACGGCGTGTCGGCCACGGTCAACAGCCTCACC
>ENA-ORBV01003668-ORBV01003668.1-microbial-mat-metagenome-genome-assembly--contig:-NODE-3668-length-30448-cov-5.826776_pt1 | contig 30448 bp, 23 predicted proteins | sample MGYA00237777_ERZ505514 | MGnify/ENA primary metagenome ERZ505514 (study PRJEB26160, sample SAMN06269048) | microbial mat metagenome | isolation source: Oligotrophic lake microbial mat | place... | reverse complement strand
TTTTTTTTTTTCAAGCAGAAGACGGCATACGAGATTCGCCTTAGTCTCGTGGGCTGGGAGATGTGTATAAGAGACAGATATACTACTATAGATAACTGGCGCAGCCAAAGGGAATAACACTGATGAGCAATAATGATCTGGATGATATTTTCCAAGAAGATTGGTCGGAAGATCATCGTTCCGGCGTAATTGCCGTTGTGGGGCGGCCTAATGTGGGCAAATCCACCCTGATTAACCGCATCCTTGGGCAAAAAATTGCCATCGTCACGGATAAGCCACAGACGACACGTAAGCAGCAGCTTGGTATCTACACTGAAGAGAAGGGGCAAATCCTCTTTATCGACACACCCGGCCTGCATAAGCCGCATCATAAACTCGGTGAATTTATGGTTGAAGCGGCGGAACATGCCATTAAAGATGCCGACCTAATTTTATGGGTGCTTGACGCTTCTATGCCACTACAGGAAGGCGATAAACATATCGCTGAGACTTTAGAGCGTCTGCATGGAGAAAATCCGGTTGTGCTTGCCTTGAATAAATCCGATGTGGTCACGCCAAATCTGGATGACAATGCACATTTGGCTCTGATCAATCATATCAACGCGCCGCATGTGAGTGGATTGCAGGGGACAGGTGTTCCCGAACTGACCCAATATTTGCTCGAACAATTGCCACATGGTCCGCGCTATTATCCTGCCGATCAGGTCAGTGAAGTGAATATGCGCTTTATCGCGGCGGAAGTCATCCGAGAGAAAATCATCCTGAATACCGAACAGGAAGTCCCCCATGCTGTTGCGATTGAGATTGACGAATACAAAGAACGCGCTGATGGCGTGGTTTATATTAGCGCCATCATCCATGTTGAGCGCGACTCGCAAAAGGGGATTATCATCGGTAAGAGCGGCGAGATGATAAAAACGCTCGGTTCGGAAGCTCGTGCTGAATTGGAGTCGATGTTGGAGACCCGTGTATTCCTCGATTTGCACGTTAAATTACTGAAAAATTGGCGCAGCGATCCTGATCTGATGAAACGGTTGGGCTACCGTCAACCGAGGAGCGAAAAACGCACAGATGGGCGCTAATACTATGCTTGCAACTTCTCATAGACTTCTCTAAAATTTTGTGCGGTTTGTTGAATCGAAAATTTCTCATGTGCGAGCGTATAAGCGGATTTTGCTAAAGCCGCACGGCGTTCTGGCTGTCCAAGTAAATACCGAATTTCGGTTGCTAATGCGGCATCATCCCCCACAGGCACACTGACACCTAATTCAGGGGAATCCGGCACAATACCGACTGCTGTACTGACAGTAGGAATGCCGCAAGCCGCTGCTTCCAACGTAACCATGCCCAAACCTTCATGCCTCGACGTTAAGACGTGGAGTGCCGCCCTCTGATAAAAAGAAGGCATGGCTAAATGAGGGATGTTCCCCACGAAATTCACTTTTTTGCTGATTCCCAATTCTACTGCCAGTGCCATTAATTTTTCCCGTTCCGGTCCCTCGCCCACAATATCGAGCGTCACATTGTCCAAATGGGCGATGGCTCGCAGTAAGGTGGCTTGATCTTTAACACTCACTAATGAGGCCGCATGAATTAGATGATTCGGCGCAATGGGTACTTTAGAAGGCACAAAAACATCGGCATCTACGCCAAGAGGAATGATACGTACTGCTTCTTCCGAAATATGATACCCCGCTTGGGCGATGAGTCCCTTAGCATAGGAGCAGGCCGCAATCACCCGATCTGCGCCATAGAGGGCTTGCCCAACCGTCCAGCGGCTAAAAGCACTTCGCTGCAAGCCATAATCAAGTTCATTAAATCCGACGAGTTCCCCACCTGCGATAGAGACGATCACCGGAATATTCAGTAACCGTCCCGCCCACGCGGCAATCAATCCGGTTTCGTCCGCCCACATTGAATGCAACACATCAAATGGTTTTTCCTTATGCAGCCGCCGAATGAGGTGTATAGCTTCCCACCATAACGCCAAGCGCCCCCAACCGCGCACCCATGCCCCCACGCCAATCGAATAGACCGTCGCGCCGTAAACGGAATAACAATCGTGGCGGTGGGGATAGCGCAGCGCAATTACACGCACCTCATCATGCCTCGCCATCTCGCGCACGAGGTTTTGCTGAACGGGAATCGCCCAATCGTCTTCGTCGCTGCTAAATCCGGGGAGTAAAATGCCAATATTCATCGGTTAACCCGAAATAAAGTGTAATTTCCCAAACGTCCCATTTCCACCAACCCGCGCTCATCACGCAGCCAGTGATAAGCGATTTGAGGTTCGCGCCCTGCCCACTGATTTTCAATATTCCAGACATTAAGCAGTAGATAATCTTCTTCAACGCGCTGCCATTTTTCTGCGAGTGAAGCGGGGGTCTCGTAGTAAATCTCGTAGACATCAAGCGAGGTGTAATGCTGGAGGGTGAGGGTCAATCCAAATGTGTACAAAATTTCTTCGGCGGGAACAATTTCGGTTGCCCATGCTGCCACTGCTTTATCGCGCTGATGGACGGTGACAAAGTTCGAGACGATATTTTGGCTTGTTATGAACATCTGCCCGACCCCAAATATTACTATCACCGATAAACCCACCGCTACAGTTCGCTGTAAAATCCGCTTTTTTAATGGGCGAAAATGCTGCGTCCATGTCACCAGCCCATCTATTCCTGAACCTATAAAGAACGCAATCGCTGGGACGAAAATCATCGGAAATCTAATATTTTGATACGGAATCCCTGCCAAAAAGATGAAGGGCAGCGCGACCCAACCGAGCAACATCACCAATGCCATCCAGCGGCGCTTTTTGAGACTCCATAACAAGCCTAAGAAAATAAACGGAATAAAAATCGGCGCGACATAGTAAGGATCATAAAATGGCTGGGCATAAAAAAGCGCGTTGGGGGTTTCATAAGTAAAATTGCCATCGATATTAGTGAATTGATGCTTGCCAAAATTGACGCTTGACCAGCCTTCGACCCATGCGTGATTCAACACGGGGAAGGGGCTGCTGCGGCTGTAAAAGGCTTGTGGCATAAGAATTATCAAGGCTGCGGTGGCAGTAAGTAGGCTTTCTTTCCAACGAATGCGTTTGCGCCAATAGATTAATACGGTTAACGCCCAAGGCAGCGCCAAAATCAGATAGAGCCAGCGTGAAATTCCGGCTAAAGCTAAGGCAAAGGCTGACAGCATCAACCAACTTGATCTCCCGCCACGTAGATAAAGCCACAACATGACCGCGCTTAAAGTCGCGCCAAATAAGGAGGGAATATCTGCCATAAGGACGATGCTTGATTGAACTGCCTGCCCACAAAAGGCCATTACCAAGCCAGCGACAAATGCCCCTGCTGGTTTTCCGCTCATTTGTCGTGCGAGTAGATAAATCAGCGGCGCGAGTGCTGCGCCCATCAAGATACTGAGTGCTTGCCCAACTCGTGCATCTACCCCAAACACGCCCATGCCGAGTGTTAATAAAGCGGGATAGCCTAAAGGCCAGAAAAATTCCCCAGTCGCGTCGCCATTCAGTACATCCGCCGCGAAATTGTAATACGCATACGCATCTTGCCCATAAAGGCCATCAAAGCTGCTGGGGGCGATTATGCTAACCCGCAATAAGATGCTGATGACTAAAACGATCAACCCCAATGAGAAATCAAGCCGCTTTTGCATCTTGGGTCTCACAAAAACCGGATGAAACACGGATCATACGGAAGATGACATTTTCGTAGTGACCGGCGCATAAACCTCGCGTGATTCAATCACATAGTACGCCAATATCCCCCATTGGACGATTGCGCTGGCGAGCATTGCACCGACAGCACCTAGCCTTGGCAGCAGCACGAAATTGAGCGCTAGGTTAATCCCAGCTCCGCCTAAAGATGCCCTCAAGACGATACCTGTCCGATTGAGTTTGTAAAAGCGATAAACCAGCGGCACATAGCCATAAATCGGCAGGACGAATGCCCCACCAAACAAGAAATAATCGGCTGAGTAACGAATGCCATAGACCACCCATAGCAATCCATAGGCCGCGCTAAGGGCGGGGATGATTATTACTGCGCCGAGCGTAAACAACTGTATGGAAATCTTGGCAATTGCGTCATCGCTCAAGCGATAAATCCCTTTCGTATAGGGCGCGATGATAAAGGCCGAGATTGCCTGCACATAAAGCATGAGGTTGATAAAAACTTGATAGTGGCCTACTTCTGTCTGGGGTAAGAAATAGCTGACGGCATATAAATCAATGCGCGAAGCTAATAATCCACTAAAACCCAACAAGAAAAATGACGCTGCCCACTTGAAATAATGCAGATTAACACTGGGAGCTAAATGATGGGTTAAGTCCCGATAATGCCAACGATACACACCCGCTTCAACCACTGCCGAAAGCGTAAATACTAGAATTAACCCATCAACATTGAGCGACTCATTAACCAAAATGAGGTAAAACGCCACGCTGAAGGCCATCACTGCTTTCAAGAGCGTGGCGAAGACAAAATCACGACGAAAAAGGATGATGACCTCATAAGATTGTGCGATGACCAAGACTAATCCCCATAATGCGACAAGCACCGTTTGTTTGAGCGAATACCCGAAAAAGACCAGCAATAAACATAGCCCTACTGCCAATAGTAAGCGGGTAAACAGGCTCATTTGCCACTGCTGCGCGATTTGATCGGGGTGGCGGCTAAACTCCCGCAGGAGATACTCTTTATTACCCCAAGAAGCCAAATGAGCGCCGAACTGTATGACGATCATCACACCGACAAATCCGCCCCATAATTCAGGTGATGCCAACCGGATGACGAGCGCGGAATGCATGATGCCAAAAATCGGCGCGAGTAGGTTGTTGAGTGAATTTTGGGCGACGGTCAACACCCGTCGGAACGTTTTGCGCTGCATAAAAATAGTCGAAGTCGTGCCTTTTGCTTATTGTGCCATTATGATAACACCATCGTTCTGAAGTTGCCGAAGGCCGATTATGTTTTCCTCCCCCCAGTATTATGATTTATTGGATAAATTTGCTGAACCGGGCTGCGCGATATGTAAGCTTCTCCAGCGCGACGCGGCACGTTATATTGACTCTCTGTTGTATGAATATGTGAATGATGTCGCTACACAGCGTCATTATCGGGCGGCACGTGGGCTGTGTAACGTGCATAGCTGGCAAATGCAGCAGTCTAAAGGGAGTGTGCTTAATATAGCGATTCTGTCCAGCCAAGCCTTAGACGAAATCGAAACTTTAGAAGCCGGCCCAATGCGCGGGGGATTGAATTTGCGACGGAACAAATCCTCGTTGGCGGATGCCCTCCAACCAACAGCCCCCTGCCCGGCCTGTACACGCCTTAATGAAGCTGAAGCGATGATTGTGGACTGTCTCGGCAAAAATTTGGATGAACCGCGTTTGCAAACCGCATTCCGCGACTCGGCTGGCTTGTGCTTGCACCATGTCCGGCTTGTGCTGCGCTATTTGGATAAGCCCGCCCAAGCTGAAACCTTTATCGCTATTCAACGCGATACTTGGGCGCGTTTACAAGCGGAATTGCAGGAATTTATACGTAAAGCCGATGCGAACTTCACTGGGGAAGGTTTTGGCACTGAAGCGGATAGCTGGCAGCGGGCGATCAGTGCCTTAGCCGGAGAACCCGGTGTTTTCGGTTTGCGCCGTTAATTCAGCGATAATAGCGCCATATTGCGATCAGCCGCGTTCATGAACAAAATATGTTGCCCATCTATCGAAACGTCCCAATCCCCGTTCATAATGGTAAATGGGAGTGTTTCGGGCGTAATGAGGATGCGATTTTCACCTGTCGAGAGGTGATAATATCCTAATGTATGATAGGCGCTGTTCACATCCAGCGGCAGATAATACACGCTTTCCGCGTCACGCCAGCGCCACCCACCGAACCAAGGAAGCTGTTGCGGTACTGCCCCGGAAACGGTTTCCATCGTCCATATGCCGTTTATGGCTGCGTCTTCTTGCCATGTCAACATGAACATCAGTCGTCTGCCGCCGGGCGCAACACTCATCCCGCGCAGATTGCGCCATGTACCTAGTTCAAAGCGAGTGCTATCGCGGGTATCGAACACTGAATATGTCACCAAGCGCCTTTCACCCGGTACGCTAATCAACAACCGATCTGCATCCAACCAGATGGCAGAAGCGCCGGGTTCGCTCACAATCTGTTGGGCGTTTGTGCCTTCGAGATTACTAATCCAGACGGATGAAGGTGGCGCGGATTGTCCGGGAATACTGCTGCCGCCGCGCACTGTCCAGACGAGTTTGCTGTTATCTGCGCTTACGGCGGGTGTCATCCCTTGTGTAATGATGGCGACCTCACCCGCATCGCTCAAACGGCGGATAACCGTCTGTGCGCCGTTATTGAAAATCTGATAAGTGCTATCAGGGGAGGTCACGGCAGGCGGTGCTTCGCTTGTGAGGCTGGTCATTGTGCCTGTGGAAGCAGACCATTCAAAAACGGATGCACGTTGGTTAGGCTGCCCATCAATCACATAGAATATATCGGGGTTGGTCGGATGCCACCACCGCTGCCAGCAGCAATTGTCATAACCGACGGTTCGCAGCGTGAACGCAGCGTCTTGGGCAAGAGGCTCTAAATTACGTATGGGCGCGACATTTGTTGGCGGACGCAGGGGATTGGCTAAAGGCCATGCCGCTTCATAGGCATTCAGCCTCGCACCGCCGAAAGCTGTTTCTGGCTGATCTTGGAGCGACATCCAGCGACGGGCATTGTCCATATCCCCCTGAAAAAGCGGTGTGCCAAAAGCGGGTAGGCTGGCGAGCATATCCCAATTGGCTTGAATATAGGCGAGTGGATTATAAGCGGTGCGGTAATTTAGGCTGCGGATTTCCAAATGTAAATGTGGACGTGAGTCGCAAGTGACATCTGGATCACCAGAATACCCCACAACTTGCCCCTGTAGGACAAAATCACCGGGGAAAAGAGTCGGCGGCTGGAGTAAATGCCCATACAGGGTGTTAACCTGCTGATCGGGATGATAGAGCATTAAGTTATGTGGCCCAGAACCAAAACTCAAATTATCAGAAAAAACGACTTCTCCATCCGCCATTGCGACTAAAGGTGTGCCACACGGCATAGGCAGATCAAGGCCAAAATGCAGCCCTTGCCCGGCGCTGTACCATTCTGTGCCAAAATTATACGCTCCAGTGGTGTTGCCATAAGCCTGCCCAAAAAGCCATGTTCCCGGACCTGGTTCAAGCGCGACAGGCAGGATAAAGGGTGGAATTTCGTCTTGGGCAGTGGTGGCTTCGGCGGAAAAGGTGAGCAGAGCAGCAATAGCGAGGAAAATTACAATAAAACGGTTTACGTGCATACCATACCTTCAATAACGTTTGACTTCGTGTTGATTATATCATTTGGTGAAAGGGGTTCGGAAGTTTCTCATCAAAAACTGTATTTGCCCGTAAAAGCCTGTTGCATCTCGGTTTAGTATTCGTTATCATCATCGTTATGAAAAGACTTGGCATCCTTGGCGGCAATCAAGTGGCACAAATGACTGTGCAGGCCGCGATTTCGTTTGGTATTGACACCGCAATTTTAGAACGATTTGCGGATAGCCCGGCCTCGCGCTTAACGCAATACAGCGTTGTAGGTGATTGGACGGACGCGGTGGCATTGGGCGAATTTGCCAAGATGTGCGATGTTATCACGCTCGAAAATGAATTCGTAGATGCGTGGGGCTTGGCGCTTTTGGAAGGGCGCGGTCTATCGGTCTACCCTTCCTCGGAAACGCTCACCCTCACACAAGATAAATTTTGGCAGAAAAATCGTTTGGAGGCCGAGCATATCTCGCTGCCGGCGTTTCGTGCCGTCGAGACCCCTGATGATGTCATCGCGGTAGGGGAGGCGTTTGGATGGCCTCTTGTGCTTAAGGCGCGGCGTGATGGGCATGATGGCTATGGCAACGTTATTTTGCAAAAACCTACAGACATCCATGCTGCGTGGACTCAGCTTGTTCGCAGGAACGGGCGCAAGTTGATGGTGGAGCAGTTTATCTCGTTTGCTGCCGAACTCGCGGTGATTGTTGTGCGTGGGCGGGATGGGATAATTTGTACTTATCCGGTGGTCGAGACGATTCAGCGCGATCATATTTGCCATATCGTCCGTGCGCCAGCCCAAATATCATCCGATATTGCACAACGGGCCGCCGCCATCGCTCGTACCGCAGTCGAAGCGGTGAACGGGGTAGGCGTGTTCGGGGTTGAGTTGTTTTTACTGCATGATGGGACGTTGCTGTTTAACGAGATGGCTCCTCGCCCACATAATGCCGGACATTTTACGATTGAAGGCTGCGTTACATCACAATTTGAGAATCACATTCGCGCCGTGATGGGCTGGCCGCTTGGCGCTACTGAAATGATCGCCCCGGCAGCGGTGATGGTCAATTTGCTCGGAACACGAGAAGGCATCGTTCACCCCGAAAGTGTACATCATGCCTTGAGTGTCCCCACAGCGCATATCCATTTTTATGGTAAAAGAGTGGTGGATTTTGGTCACAAGATGGGGCATGTGACGGTACTCGGCGCGACGTTAGAAGAGGCCGAAACCGTCGCGCTTCATGCCGCAAATTGGGTTGATTTATAAAGCAGTGTAAAAGAAAGCTCTTAAAATCGAACTAGGCGCGGCCTGTGGGCATCCAATAGCCTTGCCCCGGCACCGTCACCACATAGCCTGGACGACGTGGATTATCCTCCAATTTCTGCCGCAAGCGAGAAATGTTGACACGCAGCACTGAAAAATCACCCTTACCCGTATAATTATCGCCCCATACTGCCCGTAGCAGTTCATCATGGGTGACGACCTTACCTGAATTCCGCATTAGGGTAACGAGAATTCCATATTCAATCGGCGTAAGGTGCAGGCGTTTTCCGCTGATGGATGCCTGACGACGCGGCATATCGAGTTCGAGACGGCGCACCGTGATTTTTGTTTCGGGTTTGGGTGTCCATTGCACACGACGCAATAGTGCGCGTACCCGTGCGACAAGTTCTTCCGGCGAAAAAGGCTTCGCCATATAATCATCCGCGCCTGCTTCCAAAGCCAATACGCGATCACGATCTTTCCCGTACCCACTCATCACGATCATCGGCAAAAATGAATGTGTCCGCACGAGGCGTAATACGTCTAAACCATGAATATCTGGCAGGTTCAGATCAAGCAGCACAAGGTCGGGGCTGAGGTTGGCGATTTCATCCAGCGCGGCTTCACCCCGGTCTACGGCGAAGGATTGATAACCGGCACTCGCGAGCAGAGTCGCCACAACTTCAGCGGTATCTTCGTCATCTTCGACGATTAAAATCTGCATATTTTCTTCTTGCGTCATTACCATCGTCAAACGCCTTTATAACTGTATTGTAACATACTCTAGGTTATACCACGAATTCAAATGATTTGCACACCTTTTACAAATCTAAAAGGGGAAATTAACAAGAAATTCGGAAATAAAAACGCTCACGGTTGTGTGAGCGTTAAAAAATATTAGTATGGGCGATGAGGAACTCGAATCCCCGACCTCACGGATGTAAACCATTTGCTCTGCCAACTGAGCTAATCGCCCTTTTCTTGCTATTTTAATCTAACCATTCGGGTTTATCAATACCTATATATGCTTGAATTGCGCCGAAAACATGTTGGATAAATGCCGTACTATTGACTGAAACGTGGCATACACCGAAGTAAAGTTTTCGCCCTTTTTGTTGACTGGTGTTGGGCATTAGATTAACAATTGACTTACGAAAACAGTTTTGAGGGAGTTGGAGCAGCGTGAGCCAGTGATTTTCAATTTCCTCCAAACTTATACCATTCCCAATGTAACAATGTACACGAAAAGACATTCGGTCATCAGAAATCATCAAACTTTCACGTAAAAACCGCATATAAAATTGCATTAAATCAAAATCGGAATTTGATAATTTAAGTTGTCCTCTGCCTTTTGCCCCTTCACCCCAATACAAGATACAACCCGCGATATGCAGCGGGTCATTTTTTCTGGCTTTTAGGCGGCCTTCTTCTTGATACAACTTTCTCTTTTCACGAGCTTTAATCGCGTTTGCTTTGCCGCCTGTGATCCTGCCGATATTGCGATGCTCAGTCCGCTCAATCAATATCTCTTTTTGGTTATCCGTCAACGGAAGATCACGTACCCAAACACTGGCGGAGCTTTTAGACACATGGAGGACATCACATATTTCTTTGAGGGATAAACCTTCCTCACAGCGCAGGCGGCGGGCTTCATTGCGTTCTATGGACTTGGTCATGGGGTTAGGACTCCTGTTCTGTCTGTTGAAAGGAGTATAACGCCATTTTTGCCTAGCTGATAATACAATTTGGTTATAAACGCGGCGGCGTAACCCCGGTTTGCCCTTGATATTTGCCCTTGCGATCTGCGTAAGAGACCTCACATTCTTCGTCGGCCTCGAAAAAGATGACCTGCGCCATTCCTTCATTCGCATAAATCTTGGCGGGCAGGGGAGTCGTATTGCTGATTTCCAACGTAACATGCCCCTCCCACATAGGTTCAAACGGCGTTACATTTGTAATAATTCCGCAATTTTGAACAAAGACCCCTGCTTCCAAACCGAAGTTACCTGCTTCGGGAACAGTTAAGCAATAGACATCATGATTGCCGGGTAATTCGCGCACACTTACGACTTTATGATTTTTGTATTTTGTCCGCGTCCCACGAAATTCAGCCAATAACTCAGGAGAACGTCTAAATACTGCACGATCACAATTTAAAAGTCGTGATGCACCACGAATTGACCCTGTTTGATGGAGAGCAGCACGGACAACTTCAGTAGTAATTTCTTCGCGCAATCTTATTTGGCGAGCTATTTCTTGTTGCATCGCCCGTCGTGTACCATCATCTTTTGCCCAAGCTGCTTGCGACATTTCTCCCTTATGAGCACGATTTGCTGGATTATCGTGAAATCGCTGCATAGCTTCGCTTTGAGCCAATCGCCTTTGTTCTGTCCAATTTTCCTGATGTTTTTCTCGTAACTTTGAACGTGCTTCGCTATAGTTATCCTTGTTCCAAAAGTCAAGAGCTTTGTTTTTTTGTATTTGCGAAAACCGCTCGCGCCATTCTGGGTTTTGCATTAATCGTTCCATAGCTTCTTGAATGGCTAAACCATGTTCTTCTGGATCAAACTCTTCGCCATAGTTTTCTGCGTTATGTAATCTTATGTGGTCGCTCACATCCATCCGCATGATGTTAAAAGGAATATTATTACGGCGGTTAAAATCAATATGATGCCGATGTGTATTTGGAATGTCTTCATAAAGACCGCTACGTAAATTCCATTCATCTGCCAAACGATGAGTAGGGTAAAAATACCCATTCGAGGGCTGATAAATAATTTCATAACCACGAGACAAATATCGATACAAAGGCATTATGGAATCGTCAGGACGAATTTCATCAGCTTTAATGGTGCGACCATCACGGAGGATAAACATATGGTCTGGCGTGCAGTAGATTGCTTCATTATTGTCAAGTGTGATTTCAATAAGGGCATCGCGGCCAATAAAGCGAGGGGCTTCTAACAGTGTAACCATTACCCTTCCGAATTGGCCTATGCTGTATCCCCAAAACATTTCGCCATTTTCGGCACGTCTCGCCATTTCTTCTAATGTTGGGCTTGTGCCGTCAACAAGTGCTACACGAGTATCGCCACGAAAACAACGAGCATAGGTCGATTTTCCTACAGTAAGGGTGAGAACGCTGCGAGGAATGCGGAAATATTCAACGGATCGCGCTAAAGCAAAGGAATTCGGCGGGACGATACACACATCACCCTGATATTCCACAAATGACTGCGGCGAGAAATTTTTGGGGTCAACCACTGTGTTATAGACATTGGTAAAGATGCGGAATTCGTCCGCGACGCGCATATCATACCCATAGCTGGAAAGGCCGTAAGAAATTACGCCTTCGCGCTGCTGCTTTTCTACAAATGGCTCAATCATGCCGTGTTCTTGCGCCATCTTGCGTATCCAATGATCGGGTTTAAGCCCCATAATGTCTCCAGTACGTCTCCAGCTTCAAGTGCTGAGTTCTGTGTACTGATTATACTTGTTACTCAAAACTCGGCACTCATCACTTTTTACATCCGCTCTGGGGTACTCATGCCCATTAAGCGCAAAGTGCGACGAAATGTGGTTTGTACGGCACGATAAAAACGCAACCGCGCTTTCATTACATCCGCCGGAATGCCATCGCCAAAGACACGCACATGGTCATACATGGGATGAAAGAGGTTCGCCAGTTCGAGCGCGTAAAAGGCGATACTGTGCGGCGTGAGTTCAACTGCTGCCCGCTCGATTTGTTCCGCAAGTTCGAGCAGTTTGCGGATCATGTTCAGTTCGTCAGCGCCGAGTAGGGATAGATCCGCCCCGTCGTCGGTGACATTTCTTGCCGCTGCCTCGCGCAATATGCCGGCACAGCGCACATAGGCATACTGCATGTAGTAGACCGGATTGTCGTTGCTTTGCTTAACAGCCAGATCAAGATCAAAGTCGAGATGTGAATTAGCATTCCGAGCCAGCAAAATATAGCGCACTGCGTCCGCGCTGGTCTGGTCGATCAAGTCATCCAGCGTATCGTAATCACCGCGACGGGTGGACATCTTCACTTCCTTGCCATCGCGCACAGCCCGGACAAGTTGAATCAGGATGACATTGATTTTTAAAGCGTCCAATTCGAGCGCTTGAACGCCATATTTGACGACTTGATGCTGCACATAATGATCCGCGCCGAGGATGTTTACCAGCAAATCGAATCCGCGCTCTATCTTATTGGCGTGATAAGCGATGTCGGGCAGGGTGTAAGTCGGGTTGCCGTCGCCCTTAATCAATACACGGTCTTTAGCATCACCAAATTGGGTACTGCGAAACCATTTTGCAGGCTTCATTTCGCCCTGCGGTTTGCGTCGCCTTTCGTTGGCGTGGGGATCGTTTTCATCTTCTTCGCCTTCGGGAGCAATCGCCTCATATACAAAGCCGTTTTTGTCTAAATCCGCGAGTGTTTTCCAGACCGCGCCGCTGCTATATAAACTATCCTCATTAAAGAAAACGTCGTGATGAATTTCAATGCGCTTAAGCGTTGCCTTGATGATGTCGAACATTTTATTTTCGGCATATTCTTTAAACGGTTGCCAATCTTCCTCGACCAATGAATCGCCTTTTTCTGCGATTAACTCATTAGCAAAGTCGATCAGGTATGCGCCCTGATAAAATGTCGTATCGTCATCACTAGGCATTTCTACGGGATAATTCAGTGCTTTCAAATAACGAATCCGCAGGCTGTTGCCGAGATTGACCATCTGGACACCGGCGTTGTTGAAATAATATTCACGCTCCACATTGTATCCAGCAGCTTTCAAAATCCGCGCAATCGTATCCCCCACAATCGCGCCCCGGCTACGCCCGATATGCAGTGGCCCCGTTGGGTTGGCGCTTACGAATTCGACCTGCGCCCGTTTGCCTGTGCCTAAATCAAGCTGAAAGAGGTCATCCCCTTGCGCGATAATCGAATCGATTTGCTGCCGCAGCCAATCTTCATTGAGGCGAAAGTTGATAAATCCCGGCGCTACTGCTTCTGCCGATCCAACAAAATCAGCTTGCGGGAGATGTTTGGCGATGGTCTGCGCGATGTCCAGTGGTTTTGCCCCTACCACTTTCGCTAGGCTCATGGCGATAGGCGTATAATAATCGCCTTGCTCGGCTTTTTTCGGTGGTTTCACTTCGATGGCGGGAAGCTCAAAATCAGCCAAATCTCCGGCGGCTTGGGCAGCGCGGATGGCTTGTTCAATGAGTAAAACGTGCTGTTTAGGTAACGGTTTCAAAATAATCATCCTGTGATGGTGCGAAGATGGAACTTAACAGGGCATTCTAACAAAAGATAGTGAAGATTCAACGCAGAGGCGGTAGGCGTACTTATTTGTGATATACCGGATTGAGTTCGACCACACCATCTGTGCCAATTTTTGCTATTCCATCACCAGTCTCACAGCGCCAAAAGCCCGATTCTTCAAGCATAAGGCGGTCGGGACATTGGGGACAGCACAAGATTTCGCCTAATGGCCGTGCGCCAATGGGGATTGTATCGCCAGCTTTCATCCCCCATATCTTATGATAATCCATTTGCCACAGTTCGATTTCAATATCTTCAACGCCGTAGGAATCGAGTAGTTCGGTGATCTGTTCGCTTGACCAGATTTTGCCCGGCATCCAACGCGTATGAATGCGATTGGTGAGGAGGAGCAGTCCGCCGGGACGCAATACACGAATGATCTCGCGCAGGGTTTCGGCTGGATGTGGCATAAATTCCAGCGCTTCGAGGCATGTCACGACATCAAATTGATTGTCGAGGAAAGGAAGCTGATCGGCTGGACACCATAATAGAGAAACACGATGGCCTTCAGTCTGGAGCTTTTCTGCTGCTTTACTTAACATCTGGCGGCTTAGATCGATGGCGATGACACGCCCGTGAAAATTTGGCTCATTCAAAAGGGCAAGGGGAAGACGGCCTGTTCCCGTAGCGACATCTAATACGAGGGGATTCTGTTGTGGCGCGATGATGCCGAGGATGGGTTGCGCCAACAACCAACTTTCGTATTCTGGCAAAAAATGCTTGATGCCATCGTAGCGATTGGCGTAAACATCGTAGAGCCAGATGACGATCCGGCGGCCTAGATAGACCCCCTCTGTTTCGATCACCAGCCACCAGACGATCCCCGCAAAAATGATGAGCGCCGCTACCATGAAAAGCAAGGGGGTCATGTCAATAACCCGATTTCATGCAGCCAGGGGATGCAGCGCGTGATCCCGTTTTCTAAACTGATCTGCGGCTGCCAGTTCAGCAAGGTTCGGGCTTTATCCATGCGGTAGGTCAATGAGCGTTGTACAAAAGGAAGTAAATCCACAAGATCGCGTCTTGGGCTTTCCTCAGCGGCGAATAATCCTGCGAGAACGGCGGCAGGCTTAAAGAGCGACGGCGGGAAATCAAACCAATTGTCATGACCTGCCAAGCGCGAATAACTGCCAACAAAATCGCGCCATGTCGGTGATGGGTCAGGTGTAGAGTTGAAGGTTTCGCCAATTGCGTTGGGATGAGTCGCTAAGACCATCATCAAATCCACCACATCATCGACAAAAATGGGGTAGGCAGACCCGCTTCCATCCCCAATAAAGAAGGTGGGGTTGCGGCGAGCGATGCGGAACATGCCCAGTGTCCAAGAAGTGCTGCGTGGGCCATAAATCATGCCGGGACGCATAATACTAAACGGAACGGCATGTTTGGCTGCAATGTCCTGTACAACCGTTTCGGCTTCGGCTTTCGCGATCGAATACGGATCGTGCGACGGATTCATCGGTGTTTCTTCGGTTACGTCAGTCGTATTTTTATAGCCATATACTGAAATGGTGCTGACATGGACGACACGCTGAACACCCGCCGCTGCCGCTGCTTGCATGATGTTGCGTGTGCCATCAACATTGACGCGGCGCTGCCAGTCCATTGATCCGCCTAATGCCGCCGCGACGTGGAAAATAACATCTACGCCCTCGACAACATGATTGACCTGGGCGGCATCCGTTAAATCACCCGAAACCATCTCGATACTTGCGGCATTACGCAAATGCCAATCGCGTCCCGCACGCCGTACCAATGCACGTACCCGTACCCCCTCAGAAGCCAGACGCAGGGCTAACGCGCCGCCAAGAAAGCCGGTTGCCCCGGTAATAAGGACTGTTTTACCAAATAAATCGCTCATGTTGTGGTAAAACGCTCTGCCAAAGGCGTTGGGAGGTCATCAATGCTGCAAACATTTTTATTTTTCTGATAGGTTGCTAATCCGTCATCACCTTGATGCTCCGCCCACTTTAGCAGGGTATCACGCTCATCTATATAACTCATCAAAGGAACGGCATAACCACACGAGGTTTGAACACGGCTGATGTCTGCGAGGATGATTTGCCGTGCGCCGGGATAAAGATTAAACTTCGGGCTTAATTCGTCCCATTGCGATGATTCTGGCAAAATAGTGCGGCCTATGCCGTAGAGGCGGACAATATTTGGTGCGCCTTCAAACGCGCAAAACATCAAGGTGATGCGCCCATTTTCTTGAAGATGCGCCGAGGTTTCGTTGCCGCTTCCAGTCAGATCGAGATAACCTACCTGCGTCGGCGAAAAAATGCGGAGGCAATCTAACCCTTTAGGCGAGAGATTGACATGACCATCCGCCAACAGCGGGGCAGTGCCAACAAAAAAGAGATGCTGTTTGCGGATGAACGCCTGCAATTCATCAGACATCGTTTCAAAAACTTTGCCCATCGAAATAAATCCTCGTTTCTGGAAAATCAAAATCAAGTGCAAAAAGAGTAGGCACTTTTAAGGTCATCTGCACCTGATTTTACCTCATAAAAATGACTCGCTACCCTGTCGTCATTGCCTCGGTCAGTAGGTCTTCGCCGAACTGCATATCATACAGCCGCGCATACAGTCCATTTTGTGCCATGAGTTCGGCGTGATTGCCTAATTCTACAATATCGCCTTTCTTCAAAACAGCGATACGGTGGGCGATGCGAATCGTGCTTAAACGGTGGGCGATGATAACGGTAGTACGATTTTGCATCAACCGAGCGAGCGCTTCTTGGACGAGATGCTCACTTTCGCTGTCTAGGCTGGAGGTGGCTTCATCAAGCAGCAGAATGCGCGGGTCTTTAAGGATGGCACGGGCGATGGCGACCCGCTGGCGCTGGCCTCCGCTAAGACGCACACCGCGTTCCCCAACAATGCTGTCGTAGCCGTCGGGCATTTCGGTGATAAAGGTATGAGCATTGGCAACTTTTGCCGCTTCGATAATTTCCGCTTCGGTTGCATCCAGCCGCCCGTAACCGATATTTTCCCGGATGCTCCCGCCAAAGAGCAGCGTTTCTTGCGGCACAATGCCGATTTGCTCACGTAAGCTGGCTTGGGTCACATCGCGCAGATTGATTCCATCCACCAAAACTTCCCCTTCAACCGGGTCATAAAAGCGTGGGATCAGGTTGAAGACTGTGCTTTTGCCGGAACCGCTGGGTCCAACCAATGCCAAAATTTCGCCAGGGGCAATATCCAAATTGATATGATGCAGCACTTCCTGACGCTTATCGTAACTGAATGCCACATCTTTGAAAGTGATCCGCCCCTCAATCCTATCAAATGTTTTCGCATCTGCTTTATCAAGGATGCCCGGTTCTGTATCCATGATCTGAAACACGCGTCGGGTTGCGCCAAGTGCTTCTTGAAACTGGGTATATAAACCAACGAGTGAAGCAAAACTGCCTGCGACACCGATGCCGTAAACCAGAAATGCGATGAGCTGTCCCCCTGTGAGGCGATCAGCCAACACTTCGCGTCCGCCGAACCACAGGATGGCTGCCAACGCACCAAAGCCCATGAAAGCCATCACTGGTCCAAAGACCGAGCGAATACGCAGCAGCCGAATCGATGCTCTCAATGCGCGGTTAATGGCGATATTGTAGCGATTGACCTCATACGGCTCACGCACGAAACTCTTGACTTCACGGATGCCTTGAAAGACTTCCTCAGCTACGACTGTCGCGCCTGCTAATTCGTCTTGCACTTCGGTGCTGATGCGGCGTAGATAAAAGCCAAAGGCAAAACCAATCAGGACGATGAGTGGAATAAGCGCGATGATGAACATCGTCAATCGCCAGTTGAGCGCGAACATCACAATAATGGAACCGATCATAATGAATGTTTGCTGCAACAGCGTATTGATATTATTGGTCAGGACGCTCCGCATGACGGTCACATCATTGGAGATACGCGAGATCAATTCGCCCGTCCGCCGTTCCGTGAAGAAGAACAAAGACATCTTTTGCAGATGCTCGTATAACTGGCGGCGAATATCGACGACGACGCGCTCACCGACATAATTCAGCAAATAACCTTCTATAAAGGAACTGACTGAGCGGATTATAAACACGACAATCAAGAAAAGCGTGATTTGATCTAGGAGGCGATAATTGCGCTGTTGCAGTACAGAATCGACAACGCGCTGGATTACTGCCGGAAAGACGAGACTTAGAATTGCGCCTACAATCGTTGCACCTAACGCTAGGATGAGCATTCCAACATAAGGGCGTAAATAGCCTATCATCTGCCGCCATTGAATCGGCGTTTGCGGGATATCGTCCGTTATCGGATTTCCATTGGCATCTTTTTCAACCGGGCGTGCGGGGGCATTGCGTGAATTTCTGCGGCGCATCATAGGACTACTTGGCCTTTTGCTTAGGTTCAATCGTGAATATTGTCACATTATGCCAATTCTGTGTTAGAACAACGTGAGATCAGCGCATCCATTTTCTAATTCTGATTAATATTTACACCTGTGGCCTGCTCAATGACTTCGATGACACGTTTGGGGAAGTAGCTGGTGTTCCAAATTCCGTAGCGATTATCCGGGCCATCGGCCCCTGGGCAATTTGGCGCTTCGCAAAGCACCGTGAGGGGATAATCAAAGGCCGTCCATGCTATCCAACCAGCAAGGTTATTGCGCTCAACGGCTTCGATTGACCTTTGATAAGCGAGGCGCTGCGCGAGTTCATCTATCGCAAAAGTGTTAAAACCGAATTCTGCCAGCAGCACCGGACGCTGCGTTACAGCCGTTATCACGGCGATTTCTTGCCGGAGCGACTCGACATCTTCATAATTTTGAAAACTGACAAAATCGACCAGAGGTGCAGTGACTTCTGCTTCATCCTGCCATGCCGCCGTTATTAATTGCTGCGGCGCATTTTGTCGAACAATCGCCGCCGCTTGCAAAAGCCAATTCAGCACATCTTCCCGACGAAAGGCAATATTATTCGCATAGTCAGCATCACCACCAGAGCGTAGATCATAGGCCATTATTGTTGACTCTGTAATATAGCGAGACGCGATAAAGGCCATTTGGTCGTTCACAAATTCAGGTGCGGCATAAAGTGGAAACTCCACCAAATCGGCATCGACATTAAGGACGAGAATCAGCTTATAACTGTGTTGCGATGCGGCACTAATCAAACCATCAAGTCGCGCAAAAGCCGCTGTCACAGGAATCGCGCCATTACCGGGGCAAATAAATAGATCAGCATGGCGCAAGAAGATTCGCAGCGTATTAATGCCCGAAGCTCGCATCAAATCCAATTCATAATCAAGTGTATCGGTATCCATCTGCGTCAAAAAACGTTCACCCGGATAATCACGCGGATAATAGTTAATGCCATAAATAGGAAAGGGCTGCCCATCCAAAACAAAACCATTGCCTTCAACTTGGACATAGCTTCCGGTAGTGTCGAGGGTATATGGGCTCATGGAAGCAAGTGCTTGTTGGACAATTTCAGCATCACAACTTGCCGCAGGTAGAGGGGTGGCGACCTGCAAACTTTGCAAACGCAAATTGGCCTCACGTCCATTAAAGTTATATTCCAGTGCCGCTGCATAAGCTGCTGCCGCTTCATCAGGACGATTACGCTGCTCTAACAATGTGCCATATGTTAAATAGGCCGCATACAGCCGAGTGGAGAGCGAAAACGCAGGATCACATGCTGTATTGTCACTACGCATTTGAACAAGTGATTCCAGCGAATCAATAATGAGAGGCCAATCACGCCCCCAATTTGCATCAATGGCTTCGCATAACGCACTCTGGTTGCCTATGTTTAACGTCGGGATGGGGGTTGCGGCTTGAAGCCCACTCCGGTTAGGCGGCGGTGGTGTGCCAGAACACGCAGTAGTTAGAATCAAGAAAAAGCATAAACCGCAAAGCCTCAAAGGACGTATAGAATCGTAGAGCGATGTCTTTGAAATAAAATCTTTCACTATTTTATGCGGATTGCATAGCACTGATCACAACACCTTGTGTATCAATCGGCAGCACCCACGTCCGCGCCGTTACACCCGCCTCGCGTAGTGCAAGACGTATTTCATCTGCGATGCGCTCATGACGATTTTCCGCCAATGCCAGCAGGGCAGGGCCGTCACCTATAACGGTTACTGCCAGCGCTCCCATCCTACGCCCAGCTTCCACTGCTGAGTTAAATCCGTTGATCGCCGCGATAATGCGAGGCGCATTCAACTTATCCTCAACGACGTTGGCAAGTAGTTTGAGATCGCCCACACGCAGCGCTTCGAGCAATATCGGAATTGCGCTTATATTATGCAGCGTGTCTGCTAACGCCACCCGTTCTGGCAGGGGCTTCAACTTGTAGTTATCCATTTGAGGCACGACCACAATTAGTTTGACTGGGGTCACAGGTAAAGTGCGATAGATCAGTTCGCCCTCGCGCATCAAACTGGCAGTTAGACCACCGAGTACAGTCGTCACCACATGATCGGGACGGATTGACTCAGCGGCAATTTCCAAGAGTTCGGTACGTTTATAAAGATTGTTCATCAGAAAGTTTGCGCCGAGGATACCTGCCATCATCATCGCTGCTTCTGCGCCGAGTCCGCTTTGCAACGGAATTTGATTTTCGACGCGGATATTTATTCCGAGATGTGCCTTTTCAAGATGCTGGAAAAAGCGCCCTATGCCGAGTACGACAGGATGTTTTAAAGAAATGGGATAACGATTCGCGCCTTCTCCGGATGTTTCTAAGACTATTTGTTGGTCAGTGCGTCCGCTGATTTCTACAGATGTATAAAGGTCAAGTGCTAACCCCAAGCTGTGCAGACCCGGCCCCAAATTCGTCATCGTCGCCGGCAGGCGAATTTTTATCTTCTTCATTAGGTAAGTTGAACCACAGGCAGCACAAAAGTAAATGTACTGCCTTCACCGTAATTGCTAGCTGCCCAGATGTCGCCTCCGTGCCGCTGGATAATGGTTTTCGCCATCGTCAAGCCAAGTCCGCCGCCCGACATATTGCGGACGACTTCATCCCGTGAACGATACATGCGATCAAAAATGAGTTCGAGTTCATCATCGGCGATGCCGATTCCCCGGTCAGCCACGCTGCAATAGACTTCGCTTGTATCTCCCCAACCATGAATGACGACGGTTTGTTCAGGATACGAATAGATAATAGCGTTATGCAGCATATTATAGATGACTTGCCCAAGCCGTTCAGGGTCGCCCATGACAATCGGCATCGGATTCTGAATAGACGTGGCGATAATAATTTTATGGGTATGGGCAAGCGCCGTAACGCGATCAACTGCATCGTTGATGATGTCGCGCAGTTGAATCGGCTTATGCTCCAATGGCATTCCGGCTTCGATCCATGCCAGATCGACCATTGATCCCACAACATCGTAGAGTTTGGTCGCGGTTTGGCGAATCCGCGTGACAAATTTAGCCTGCTGCTCGTTGAGATCGCCGAATTTCATGACGAGATCAGCAAAGCCACTCATTGCCGAAATGGGATTGCGAAGATCGTGCGACATAGCTTTGATGAGCGCTTCGCGACGATTTTCCAGATCACGCTTTTCCGTGACATCATGCAGCATCACCATGCGATCTCCGGTTTCTAGAGTCGTGGCAATCCCGACAGCCAAGCGCCTCCGCGGAAGCCGGACATCTAAAGTTTGATCGCCGCTGCGGGTAAATAGATTCACCAATGGCATATTTTGGTTGAAAGCATGACGGGGTGTTTTGCCGATAACATGCTCAGGCACGATGCCTAACATCGCGGCTCCGGCTGGGTTAAGATGCTCAATCAGCCCAATTGGGTTAGCAGTGACGATTCCATCCGACGTGCTGCGAAAAATAAATTCATAAATTTGCGATTGGGGTAGCGTCCGGTTAGTCATGATGAATGCCGAATTTTAGGCTGCTTGGTTAAGATGGGTCTGTGTCGTGCTGTATAGCAATTATAACTCGATTATTTCCCTTTTGGCTCAGTAAATCCGGCGGCATTGGGAGTTTTATTGTTGGACTCATGACTAATGGTGAAGGTGATTCTACCCATCGAGGAATAGCATCAGGCGGTAAGGTTATCACTTGTCCATCGGGGAAATGAATCGTCGTGCCGTCGTCTGAGCGATGTACACTCACTTGATACTGTGTGACGGTGACGGGTGAACCCCAACTCAATTTTCCACCTATCCATACCCGTCCAGTTGGTGTGATTTGTACGCCTAGAACACGCATGAGCAGATGGAGTGGGACGATGCCGCCTAAATAATCTGATTCGCCTAGTCCTAGTGCCTTATCACTGTCATAGAACTCGCTAAAACCATCTTGCTCTTGCAAGACTTCAGCTTGTGTTTTAAGAAGTCGTTTCAAGAGTTCAGCCGCTAAATCCTGTCGATTATTTGTGATTAACGCCTCGCCGATCAATGTCACAAAATAGGGCCAAACACCGCCGCCTCCGTTAGCGCTGGTTGAGTCATAATTCGTATCCTGTGCGGACACCATTGAAAGGCCCGATGCTCGCCAGAAGTGTTTTTCGTCGGTCAGTAAATTCGTTAGCGCTTGCTGTTTTTCATCTTGGGGGGGCAAAGTGAGTAATGGCAAAAGGCTGTTCAAGTCGAGGCGTGTCAGATCGATAGTGTGTACCTGCACCCGATAAACACGGCTGAGGCCGGTAAAACGCACCCGATCTATTTGGGCGTAAATCTTGCTGCTAGTGACAACACCACTTCCATAAGACCAAATAAATGTCTCGCCGGCTATGGTTTCACTAACGGATTTGCCTTCACTGTCTAATCCTTCCAAATAAAGCGAGGCACGAGGGGGGCGGCTCGTCCCGCCAGTAAGCCGAATGACAAGACGACTCGCTGGTGAAATTTTGATGACTGGTAGTTGTTCTTCGTCGCCTCGTGCATCTCTTAAGATAAGTATGCCAATTGAGGTGAGGTTTGTGTCACGGTCACGGTAAGCGAAATGCTTGCCAGATACGAACCACAATTCGCTCAGTAAAAGGGTAAGATTTTCCGCCTGTTGTGTAAATTTTTGGCTGTTTTCGTCGTTAATTTGTTGGGCGATTAGCGCCAACGCTCTAGCTTCCGAAACGAGATATGCGGCTAAATCCGGTGATTCGACGCTGTGAATAGTGACACCTTGCGACCATGCCTGCCCAACGGAAAAAGTAGGCCATGACACATAGCCTGTCTGTCGTTCATTTTGCCACTCTGGGAGGCCGTTTTGATTCGTATCAACATCTGAATCGAACCAGCGGCTAAAAAATTTGTTTAAGGCAGAGAAAACTTCTTTAAGAAAATCGGTATCTTGGGTGATATTGAAAATTTGCCACGCCATACGCGCCAATATAGGCGGATACAACATGCCCTCAGTCTGACCTGCCAAGCCGGGTTTAAAATCAATGAAACCGTCTTCGGCTTGCGTGACAAGATAATTCTTTAAAAGACCTTGCGCGAAAGTTGGCGCAATAGGGGCGACTGCTAACGCGACTAAATACGCGACATGCGGATGCTGTCCATTCCAAGCGCGATCATAATCTGTGCCATCGCCACGTTTGCTCCAGCCACGATTGGCTTGCCGTGTGGCGACGAAAGAGGCGAAGGGCAGCTTGTCAGTCGGACACAAGAAACTTTGCATCAACTGATGATAGGCATACGCAATAGCGGTGTCTTGCGCCGCATCCCCTGTGATGACTTGAGGAATGGCGTATGCTGCCTGTTGAATTTGCCTAAAGGCATTGTCCCAATCTTGCGCCAACCAGAACTGCGCCCGTTCCAACGAGTCGCCCATTTTGCTTAATCCAGCGTGAACCCAACGAAGGCTAAGTTTCTCACCGGCTGGGATCGTTAAATCCACGCCAATTTTAGGACTAGCTTTAATGCCAGGTGATAAAAGAGTACGCGCATTTTCCAGCATAACAATCGGCTCCAGATTGCCGATTTTACCTAATGCCAGCGCATGGGTTTGATCTTGAAGTGTCAGTATCGCAAGGGAGCGATTGATCTTCTCTGAGGCGATATGTCCGAAAAGATCAAGACGGAGCGTGATCGCTTGTCTGCCGACATTATGCAGGGTAAAGCGGGCACCGACAGCGTGTGATTCCATCGCCCAAAATTCGGTAAGCAGTTCAAGATCAGGGATGATTTTAGACTGAACTTGAGCAAATCCCGGCGCGAAATCTGTGATGCTTGGGGCTTGGTTATACGTCTGTACTTCGTAAATACTGCGCCCGTCATGAATCCACATTGGCACGAGGCTGGCAAGCCCCACACGCCCACCGTAGCGCGTTTGTAGGGCTAAAGCGGGAGCGCTGGCTTCACCGGGCGAGACTTCCCATATTTGATCGTCGGTATAATCGGTTTGGCTAAAACGTGCATCCGCCGCCAGTGTCAGGGCAAACGACGGTGAAAATCGCCAATGTTGCTGGTTAGTCATCGCTTATTGTCCTCTATCCTATTTAGAAGTTACGCACTTCACAGTGATTAGTTTTTAGTCAAAGCAATCTGTAAGGGAAAATCCTTGCCCTTACTAAAAACTAGGAACTAACAACTTTTACCGCGAAATGTGGTCAACTGCGTAAGCGCTACTATTGTTGGATGTTCCAAGTCATTGTTGTTTCATCCAATACAAAAATTGTCCCGTCTCGGCTCATCAATGTATGCACACCCGGTCCGGGAACATATTCATTGTTTGCATTTACTGTGCCACCAAATATATAGGTGTAATCAGTGACATGACCATATTCCGTATCAGAAGCAAAACCTAGAGTATTACGAATCACCTCGTTTTCTCTCCATAGTTTGCCAAAGCCGCGTTCAGGTTGGTACAGCCCAGCAGGTACTGTAATGTTTGGGTCGAATTCTGCCTGCCCATCTTCAAAGGTATCTGGGGCGATAATCCATGTTCCGCTCGTCCCATTACCATCGTTCAGCAGCACCCAAATTTCATCTGTCGTCTGTAAATAGAACATACGCCCATTCTGGAAGGCCTGCTCAGCTACGATAATTTGATTCGTGATGGGTGTTGGGATCGGATTCGTAGTTGGCTCAGGCGTAGTTGCTGCGACTGCTGGGACTGTGACAGGTGGTGCAAGCGGCGGAATTTCTGTCGTTAAGTTACCCGGCACGGCGCTGCTTTGTGCTGTACCGTCACTTTCAGGGGTTGCGGTGACGACAACAATGCGTGTGACTTCGATTTGATATTCAATGGGCCGCTGCCCTTGGCAAGCAGTCGCTAAGACGATCAGCAGTCCGCTGCTGGCGATTAATTTCAAGTTTGAGGCACGAAATTGCATAAAAAACTCCGAGGATTTGTGTTACAAAGATGGCAATTCCCTGCGATATTACGGGGAATTGCACTTTAGCATTGTAGCAGACCCCCCTTGAGATGCAAGGTGAGGGGTGGTTTCGCTTGTTGGGGGTATTGCTGTGCTTTTAAATCGGGTTAAAATCGCGTCAGGATAAAGCAGATCTACAAATATAATTGTCAATTGTTTTGCAGGAGTGGTTGTTATATGAAAAAGCGAATTTTTCTGTGTGTTCTATTTTTTTTGATGATAAGCGTTTCGTGGTCGTCCATTAGCATAAGCGCCCAAGAGGATGCCGTAAATAGTGCTGCGCTCCTTCATGATAGCCGGAATGATTTATATCGCACTCCTTACGGTGCAGTGCCGATGGGGAAGACTGTCACCCTTCGTTTACAGGCAGCAGCGGGTGATTTGGACTCGGTTGGATTGCGGCTTTATAGCAGCGCGACAAATGCGGTTACGGTGCTTCCGCTTCATGTCGTTACATCTACACCGGACGGTTACGACTTGTGGGAGATCGCGCTGCCGACAGGCGATGCACTCACGGTCTACTATTATCGCTTTTTGCTCAGTAAAAATGGTGAGGTCTTTATTTATGAGGACGACTCGTTTGACTCGGAAGGTACCCTCATCGAATCCCGCAAAGGGGGGAGTGGTGTAACGCTGACGAATACGACGAGTGCGGATTATCAAATCGCAGTGTATGACCCTGACTATTATACGCCGGAGTGGATGCGGGACGCGGTTGTGTATCAAATTTTTCCAGACCGCTTTCGGGATGGGGATGCGTCTAATAACCCTACTGACGGTTCGGACACATTTTATGGTGATGTGCCGCTTTACTTCCATGAAACTTGGAACGAACCGATGCTTAATGGGCGGGTGGATTTGTTGCCCAACGGTGCGGGATACTGGAACAGCGATTTCTACGGGGGTGATTTAGCGGGTATCACAGAAAAACTGGATTATTTGCAAGCGCTGGGTGTCACGGCGCTTTATCTGAATCCGATTTTTGAGGCGCGTTCTAATCATCGTTACGACACGGCAGATTACATGACAATAGATCGTCGCTTAGGCACAATGGAGGATTTTCGTGCTTTAGTGTCTCAAGCGGAGGAGCGGGGAATCCATCTCATCCTTGACGGTGTAATCAATCATCTTTCCAGTGACAGCCTATTTTTTGATCGCTATAACCGCTACGAGACCGATGGTGCTTGCGAAAGTGTCGAGTCTGAATGGCGCAATTGGTTTACGTTTGTGGCGGCGGAAGCGAATCAACCTGCGCCGTGTGCTGGCGAAAATGGGGATGTGTATTATCGCTCGTGGGCAAATTTCGACAGTATCCCACAGGTCAACAACACGGTTTTTGCAACACGCGCTTATTTTGTGCGCGGCGAGGACAGTGTTGTTCGGACGTGGGGCGCGGAAGGTATTGGCGGATGGCGTTTGGATGCAGCGGAACAAGTCGATGATGGGCGCGATCCTGAAAATGGATATTGGGAAAACTTCCGCACGGTAGCGCGATTGGTTAATCCAGAAACGGTCATTATCGGCGAATTCTGGCATGATTCCAGTGAATGGTTATTGGGTGATGAATGGGATTCCGTCACGAATTATCGCTTTCGTCGGGCATTGATCGGTTTTGCGCGAGGAAATGATTTTACTGATAACGATGGCGTGATTGTAGGATTAAGGCCGAGCGAATTTGAGGCTGCGATGCGTTCTGTGGAAGAAGATACGCCGCCGATGGCCTACCGTGCCATGATGAATATTGTGGACAGTCATGATACGACTCGTGCTTTATTCGCGCTCGATAACAGTCAAGACGCGCTCAAGTTGGCGGCGTTAGTACAGTTTACCTTCCCCGGCGCACCCACTATTTATTATGGCGATGAAATTGCGCTGGATGCACCCGATATTGACCTGCAAGATGATCCGTTCAATCGTGCGCCATATCCTTGGCCGGATGAAGAAGGTGATTTCTACCCTGCGCCTGACGAGGCTGTTCTGACCTATTACCAAGCGTTGGGGCAGGCACGGCAGACAAATACAGCCTTACGTAATGGTGATATGGTCACACTCATAACAGATGATGAACGCGGCATTTATTCGTATGCCCGTATTGATGCAGAAGCGGGTAATGCGGCGCTTGTTGTCCTGAATACGAGCAGTGATGAACAAACCGTCGAATTAAACTTTGCGTCCCTTCTACCCAACAATTTGACGATGCAGGCTTTGTTTAATCAAGGCGACTTTACCACTGATTTTTTCACTGAGCAGGGGATAACCAATCTAACGGTTGCACCTCGCAGCGGCAATATGTGGCTTTCAGCAGGGGTGCCAGATTTGTCATTTGCTACACCTGAATCGCCTACTAATTTAACTGCGGAAGCGGAACCAAGCACAGTGACGCTCAATTGGGAAGTGATTGAGGATGCAACTGGTTACGTCGTCTATCGCAGTCCAGTTGCCGTCGGTGGATTTGTGCAAATTGGTGAAACGGTGGAAACCTCTTTCACTGATAACACAGTCGAAAATGGCTTCGCGTATTTTTATGCGGTTGCCAGCGTGAGTGAATTTGGCTTAAGAGACGCGATGAGCGAAGGTATTGAAGCCGTTCCAGCGTATCAAATTACATCTGCCACAATAGAACCGATCATTGCGGAATCGGTTGCCCTCGAATATGGTACAACGGTTGATGTCGAGGCGATTGTGCGTGTTGCTGAAAGCGCGATGACGGGTCATGAACAGCGGGGGATCGTCGCGGAAACTGCCTTGATCCGATCAGATCAAAGTGAAGCGGATGTGGTCTGGACACCTATGGAGTATGTTTTTGATCGGGATAATGCCCCCGTTTATCGTGCTGCGTTATCGCCACAAGCTGCTGGAGAATATCAAATCGTCGCCCGTTTTAGCGTGGATAGAGGACTGCATTGGACACAAGCGGTACTTCCTAGCACGGGTGCTGTTCCAACAATCGTTGTCGAAGCATCTGATGACGTGACCGCCTCCGAAGCACCAACTAACTTCACCATTACCCACGCTGCTCCGGGCGATGTGATTATGACGTGGAATCCGGCTGCTGATGAAGATGTTGCTATCTACCGGATTACGCGCAGCGGGCTTGATGGCACAATGACATTTGACGTTCAGGCGGATGTAAGCCTTTACACCGATACCAGCGCTTTTGATGGCGCGACTTACACCTATTCCATAGCCGCGATTGACCGTGCTTATAATGTTTCCGAAGGTGCGATAAGCAATGAAGTCTTCATCGAGCGCGGCTTAATCGCGGTGACGCTTCTCGTCAATGTGCCGCCTACCACCAACAGCGATGTGTATGTTGCGGGGGACTTTGGCAGCAGCGATTTCCCGTTGTGGAATCCGACTGGGATTGTCCTTGTCTCAGTTGGTGAAAATCAGTGGACGGTCACGCTGCAATTTTCGGAAGGCGCGAATCTACATTATAAGTTTGTGCGCGGTGGGTGGGAAGCAGTGGAAAAGGGGGAGAACTGCGAAGAAATTGCGGATCGCCTCCTGACGATTAATCTCGACGATTTGGGCGAGGCACAACCGGATGGCACATATCTGGTGGAACATACGATTGACAAATGGCGTGATCTGGATGGATGCCCCTAAAATTATGCACTTTTAATCAAGAGGCGAGAAACCCTCGCCTCTTTTAACTAGATTGTGAAAGCACAAAATGGATGCGAAACCGACTGGCATTACCCTCAACAAAACTGAGGGGTATCTTGAAATTCAATGGGCAGACGGCGCGGAATGCCGCTATCCGCTGCCGCAATTACGTGAAGCGTGTCCCTGTGTCGAGTGCCGGGGTGGTCATCAATTTATGGGGGCGGCCCATGCGCCAGATGATATTCTTAAGCTGATCCCTGCCCGATCTTATGCAGTAACGCAGATCCAGATGGTTGGCAATTATGCCATCCAACCTACTTGGGACGATGGTCATCAAACTGGAATTTACACATGGGATTACTTGCGGCTTTTATGTCCATCCGTCAATGCCGTTTAATAATTTAGGTTAAAGGTTTAACTCACATAAAATTCGCGCCTTTTTGGGCAAAAGTTCGTGCAAATAGCCCAATAGAAAGTGCTGATTTCCAGAAGCAACTCCTTTGACAAGATGGGAGGTTCGCTATAATAAGGGCTACCAAAATTTGGTGCGTCACCAGAGGGTAATGCCCTACGATGGCAAATATCTGAGTATAAGTTTTACAATTGTTTGAAAGGCAAGAATTTAATGAAACGCAACAGAGTGTTATTAGCCGTATTGTTTCTCGCAGTAATCGCTTTGAGCAGCGTCGCTCCATTGTTGGCGCAAGACGATGCACTCATCATTTGGGCAGATGGCCGACGCGCCCCGATTTTGCAACCTCTGGCGGAAGCATTTACCGCCGAATTCGGTGTCGCCGTCGAGATTCAACAAGTCGAATCGGCTGATGTGCGCGATCAACTCTTGGTCGCTGGCCCGGCGGGCGAAGGCCCCGACATCGGCATCATCCCGCACGATCATCTCGGTTTGCTGGTTCGCAACGGCGCGATTGTTCCGTTCGATCTGAGCGAGTTTGGCGATCAATTCCGCCCGGCAGCCCTCAACCTCTTCACCTATGAAGGCGAAGTTTGGGGTATGCCGTATGCGATGGAAAATATAGCGTTCATCCGCAACGTTGATCTCGTCCCGGAAGTGCAAGCGACTTGGGAACAAGTTGCCGAAACCTCGGCGGCTTTGGTCGCAGATGGCGCATCGCAGTATGGTTTTATGATGCAAACAGGCGATGCCTACCATGCCTTCCCTGTTCTCTCGGCGTTTGGCGGCTATATCTTCGGCGTTAATGAAGATGGTTCGTTCAACACCAGTGATGTTGGATGGGCGAGCGAAGGCGGCTTGGCGGCGGCGCAGTGGATGGCCGATATGTATGCGGCGGGCTTGATGACCCCGGCGTGGGATACCCCCACCTTGCAAGAAGAGTTCACTGCGGGCAATGTCGCCATGTTCGTGACTGGCCCTTGGCAGTCCAATGCACTGGCTGAATCCGGCATTAATTTCTCGATTGACCCTATTCCGGGTGTAGAAGGTATTAGTGATGCTGGTTCACCCTTCGCCTGTCTCTTATACACATCTGACGCTGCCGACGAATAGAGAGGTGTAGATCTCGGTG
>ENA-ORBV01003667-ORBV01003667.1-microbial-mat-metagenome-genome-assembly--contig:-NODE-3667-length-30448-cov-12.570314_pt1 | contig 30448 bp, 21 predicted proteins | sample MGYA00237777_ERZ505514 | MGnify/ENA primary metagenome ERZ505514 (study PRJEB26160, sample SAMN06269048) | microbial mat metagenome | isolation source: Oligotrophic lake microbial mat | place... | reverse complement strand
GGAGCGCACCACGCGGCGCGCCGTCGCGGGATCGTTGAGCGTCCTCTCCTCGAGCAGGGCTCCGCTCAGTAGGCGTCTTTGATCTGCACTCCCTTTTGCGGCGATTGGCGACGCTGCTGGTTCCAGTTTTGGTTATTGAACTGCTGGATACTGTCGTTCTGATCGCCCAGGTTGTCCTTGTAGTCGACTGCATCCTTGCCCTGCGCCGCCGGCTGCGGCGGCGGCACCGCGGCGTTCTCTGCCGCGCCGAGCCAGGCGCTGCCGCGGAAGAATGCGTACCGCGAATCGCCCTCACGGGCGATGACCGTCGCCTTGCCCCGCAGGTTGTCGGCCACATAGATGCCCCGCAGGTCGGTCTCGCCAGAACGGAACTCACTGTCGGCGCTGCCGATGGCTTTGACGTGAACCCCAGGACGATAGCCCCCCTTCACGGTATCCAGCACGTTCGCGCGAACCCGTCCACTAGCGTTTTCCTCTTGCATCTCGATCTTGAGCGGCGTGATGAGAACCATCCCGCTCGTGAAGAGATCATCGCCACGGCAGATCACGAGATAGGCCGCCTCGTCCTCGAGCGCCAGGTCGATGGCCCGTTCCTTTTCGACGTAGTCCTTGCCGTCGCCGAGTTTTACTGTGATTTCGGATTCCGGCTTGATGCCCGCCAGCTGGACACTCGTGATGGCACTCAGATTTTTCTGTTGCAGGTAGAGCTTCATGAGGTCTACCCGATAAACCTGCACGAAGGCCTCCTTGATGTTGCGGTATGTGAGGGTGAGCGACACCGGAGCCCCCGGCTTCACCACCGTGACTTCCTCGAGGCCGATCCGCTTGTCCTCGAAGTAACGAATCGCCTCGGCGGCGTCGGGATACAGCGTTTTGACTTTCTCGTACCAGACAATGGCATCGGCCGGCTTACTCTCAGCATGAAAAATCTGGCCGAGGATGTAGCGGGCGAAATCGCGATCCTTGCTCTCGCCGTCGGCTACCACGCGGGCGGCGGCGAGAGCCTCGCCATACTGGCTCTGCCAGAAAAGACCAAGCGCTGTCATGTACTGAAAGCTCGGCGTCAGCTCGCTCTCAGGATGAAGCCGTGCAAATTCCTTGCTGAGGCTCACCACCACTGGAAAAGTTTTGAGATCGAGCATGGCGTTACAGAGGCTGAATCCAGCGTCGTCGGCGAGCGGGTCGGTCGGATACCGCGCCAGAAAATCCCGCAGCAGTTCCACCGTGCGGCCGAGCATCGCGATCTTCTCCGGTTGCGCGCCGTCTTCCTTCGGCAGCTCATGGGCCTTGGGAGCCTTTTCATAGAGGAGCTGCGAGATGGCAAACGAGGCCGCCACCACGTCGGCGGTGTCGGGATACTCCTTGCAGACCCGCTCCTGGAAGCTGATTGAGCCCAGGAAACGCCCCTCGTCTTCGAGCACGGCGCTGATGCCGGCGTCGTTGGTGAAACTGGCAGCGATCACTGCACGGTAGACGAGCCAGGCGCGTTCCTGTTCGCCGATGTCTCGGTAGGCTTTGCCCACCACGAGCAGTCGGTCGAACGGGATTTCCAGCGACGGGTACCGCTCCCGCAGAATCTCAAACATCTCGACGATCTTGCGGGCGTCGTAGAATGCCGGCTTCGTATGAATCCAGAGAAGCATGCGGGCCAGCTCGCTCTCGTTGTATTTCGGTTGCTCCTTGAATACCGCGGCGAGATATTCGAGGGCTTGTGCGTCGTCGCCGTCGCCAAAATGGCACTGGCCGAGGGCGAACCGCTCGTTGATATTCATCTGGTAGGGATCGGTGGATACTTCGCCGGGGGCGAGCACGGTCAGTTCGGGCGTCGAACCGACCGAGAGGAACGCCGGATTGCCGATCTCGCGGATCGTGCAGGGCAGGATGCGGAACGCCCCGGGCACGTATCCAGCAAGCTCATAGCTGACCGAAGGGCATCGGTCCTGAAAATAAACGCGGATAATCGTCGGATGCACCTCGATGGTGGCGTTATCCGACGCATGCCAGGTGCCGTCCACCAGCCGCGTGCCCGCGGGCAGCGGGATATCCAAGAAGAACCAGCGGCCGTGGTGCCAGTGGCCGTCGTGGCCGCCCACACTGACGCTCACCCGCTGGCCGTGCTCCAGGTTCTTGACCGGCGAACTACTCCCCGCGGAAATCGGCTTGCCTCGGTATTCGAGCGGGGCATGCACATAGCGCCAGGGATCGCTGAGCGGACGCACGTTATTGGCTGTGGACTTCGTGTCCGAAGAGAATCCAAAAAGCGTGGCGGCGTAGGTGTAGCGACCGCGGCCCCGCATCTTCAGTTCGACGACGTTCTTTCCGTTTGCAATTGAATCCTTCGGCACCTCGAGCATGTGAAGGCCGCTCGCTCCGACCGACTTCACGACGCCGATCTCCTTGCCGTTGACCTGGACGACAATCTCCATGTCGGTCGCCTGCTCCTTTCCGCGTGCAAACCACGATGCGAGCGCCGCGATGGCCGGGCCTTGTGCCCGTCCCGACGGAAACCCGAAACATCCATGGGATTGGAGCAAGGATCCCGCCGCGTCTTCGGCACGCGGGGAGGTCGGCTTCGATTCCGCGAGGGCCAGAAGTACGAGCGCCGTCGTCTCCGACGTGTCGGAAAGCCACGCCACCTTGGAGCCCGACTCCCAGACCACAGGCTGGTTCGGGGGCTGATTCGGCTCGGCCTTCGCTTTGCCTTCGAGGATGCCCGCGAGCTCGGTGGCAATTTCATGGCGGTCGATGTTGAAAAACGCCCGTGTCAGGTAGGCGAGCGTGGTGGACCCGAGGCTGTTGCGGTCTCGATAGAGCCGGTTGCACGCGGCAAAATCGGCCCGCTTGTCGGTGGAGAGAGCGTGCAGAACGATTGCCCGGCCGTCGGCATCGTTGGCGTCGAGGCTTTCGAGCTGCTTGAGGAGATACGCCGCCGCCTTGTCAATCGTGTCCTTGTGGACGGCGATGCCAGACCGCCGCGCGGCGATCAAGGCCCAGAAGGTGCGAGCCGCCGTGAAATCGCCCGCGATGCCGCTCGTCCAGCTTCCGTCGGCGGCCTGGCTGGCAACAAGCGTCGCCACGAGCCCGCGGCCCCGTTCCGCAAGCCGTCGAGCGTTTGTGCTGTCATCAGTGCCGGTGTTGGCATAGGCGAGCGCCGATGCGATCGCCAAGAGCTCATTGCCGACCGAATCGCCGAACACAGGGGGCATGATCCGGGCATACTCGGCCAGGGGGCCGTACTGCCGCAGCGCCATGTCGAGCACGGCATCTTTCACGTCGGGCCCCACCGAGAGCGTCATCCACATCGAGCCGTAGGGCCGGCCATCAGGGAGCGTCAGCACGGCCGCTGTGTCGGCGGTGGCGGAACCGCCGGCGTGAACTGCATAGGGAAGGCCCCACGGCTGCACGGGGATTGTCTGCGCGACGCTGTCCTTCTGGGCCCCAGCAGCGCCGGCAAGCTCAAAGGTGACATCCAGCAGATCCGGGATCACGAAGGCATCAAAAACCACCTCGGCGCCTCCCTTGGCAACCACCTCGACCGATTGTTCTCGTGTGGCGAGAACCTTGGAGGGATCGGAGGCGTCGAGAACCCGCAGGGTGAGCGGCACGCTGCCGGCAAAGTCGGTGAGGTTGTGGACCCGCCCAACGACGCGGAGTGAGTCGCCTTCGCGGAGGAATGACGGGGTCTTCAGTTCGACAAAGAAATCCTTGCGGGTGAGCGTGGCGGCCGTAGCCTGCCCCACGAGCGTTTCCACCGAGCAGCCGCGGGCCGTGAGCCGCCATGCGGTGGTGGTCTCGGGCATCGTGATGGTGGCCACGGCCTTGCCTTCGGCATCCGTCACGATCGACGGTAGCCAGCGGCCCTCGCCACGCACTTCGCGACGTGGGGCCGAAGTTGTGGTGCTTGACGCGGCCATATCGCCGCCGCCGCCGTCAGCCGATGATTTGGCTCGAGTCGCCCGCATGACGTTATTCAGTTCGCCGCGAACTGCGTCCAGGGGAGCGTCAACGGGGAGTTCACTCTGATCGAATCCTTCCCGGTCAGCCATCTCCATCTGCCACTCAGCCGAAGGTGCCGGCCGTGACGAAGGATTCGCAAAAACGGTGCGTCCCCCCTCAAATTGGAAGCCTCCCGAGAGCTGTGGCATCTGAACTTGCCGCTTCGCCTCTTCGTCGGACGCTCGCACGAGCCTGTTCTTCTCGTCGGTGAGGGCCTTGACCACCTGCCGCGTGGTGCCCACGTACCGAAATCCACAGGTGGCCCCGGTGTGAAACTCCGCGTGCCGGCGGGCGTCCTTCTGGAAGAAGTCGAGGATCGACGGCGTCGTATCGGGGCACACCGCATAGAGCGCCTCGTTCACAAGCGCAAGACTCAGCTCGGCCTGCACCGGCTTGCCCGTTTGGTCGGTCACGGTGATTTCTACCGCGGCCTCCTCGCCCGGTAGAAACGCCTCCTTGATCGGCTTGAGTGCCACCGTCAGTTCGCGCTCAACCACAAAATCCTTCGACGCACTCCGCAGTTCGCGGCCATCGATCACCGCCGCCGCGAGCCGAAAATTCGGGAACAGGTCGTGCCCAACATCGATGGCCATTTCGTTGGAGCCGCGGCGGAGTTCGACGATCTTGTACTGGAGAATCGTCTCCCCTTCAAAAGTCACGAGCGCGAGGCCCTTGTCGAGCCGTGCATGGAGCCGCACGTGAGCATCCTCGCCGACCTTGAGCCTGGCCTTGTCGGCAAATATCCGAAGCTTTGTCGCGTCGTCATCGCCCGACACCTGAACCTGGGTTTCCGTGGTGATCGTCTGCCCGAAGCGATCGGTGCCGGTGACTCGCATTCGATAGATGCCCCCCTTGGCAAGCTTCAGCGACACGGTCGCCTTGCCGGTCGTGGCGTCGGTGGTGGCGGCGAGCTCGGAATCCGCAACCTCGGCCGCCACGGGGCTCTCGGCCTCCTGCCAGGGAAGCAGCGTGAGGATGCGGCTCGTCTTCGGCGTGTCCATCCGCAAGACGGTCACCGCAAGCTTCTCTCCTACCGGCATGCCATCGGCCCCTGTCGTCATGAGATCGACATCAAAAAACTCGCCGGCGATGACGACGCTCTGGCTCGGTGTGGCCATGATCGAGAATCCAAGGCGAGCAAGCGTCAGGTTCTCAGTTGCAGTGACATTCTCGCCGTCGAGGACAGCAGAAAACGTGAGACGACTCCCGGGCGTCATGCCGGTGGTGTCGAACGAGAGTTTTGCTTTTCCTTCTGAATCGGTCGTGACGCGCTCGATCCGGCGATCCGGTAGCGTGCAGCGGAGCACGCGATTGGCGAGCGGCTCGCCCCAGTAGAAGGCCGTGTTCAGCGTGGCCTCGATCGTCTCGCCACGGAACCACACGCGGCGAGGGAACTCCATCGAGAGTTTTATTTTCTCGAGTTTGAATTCCCGCACCTCGAAGGTGCCCTGGAACTGAAGTGGGGCCCTGCCCGTGACCTTGCCCGTGACCTTGCCTTCCTGACTGGCGGTCATCGTGTACTGACCGATGGCGGCCTGCGACGGGAGATCGAGCGCCGCGTCGAACGTGCCAAACGGTCCAAGTTTTACTTTTTGTTCGGAAAGCAGCCGGCCCTGCGGATCGGAAAAGCGGATCGTGAAGTTCGGGTTTGCGGGGATGACGTAGGCGTCGTTTGTCACATCCCGCAAGACGCCCCGCATGGCGACCCGCTCGCCGGGTAGGTAGGCCGGTCGATCGGTGTAGAGATACCCCTTGCTCGCGAGCCCCGTGGATAGCTGGAGGCCCTCCAGGGGAAGGTTGTAGGCGGCGGCATGACCGGAACGAAGGGCGAAGACCCGCACGTCCTCGAGGTTCTTGAGCGCCTCGAGCGTCGTGCGATAGACGCCGTCGGCACCGGTCGCCCCGGTGGCGGCGACGGCCGAACCGTTGCTGACCAGGATCTCGACGCCCTTGGCGGGCTTCCCCGTGTGCATGTCTTGCACGAAGGCGAGCACCTCGCGGCGGCTCGACTTCACTACCACTTCGAGATCCGAGCGGAGCACGAGCACGGTGGATTCCAGGTCGTCGTCGCCGATCGTCACGACATAGGCCCCGGCCTCCTTGCCCTTGAACGGAATTTCCACCTCCTGCTCGAAAGGCTTGTACTTTGCGTAGTTCTTCGGTTCGAGTGTCCAGGTCTTGTCGGGCTGAATGAGCGAGACATCGAGCCCCTCGACGCCGGTGATGCCGTGCATCTTGCGGAAGTAGGCCTGGAGATCGATCCGGTAGAGCCGCACCTCGCATCGCTCGATGTTCCGCAGCTTGACCTTCACCACCGGCGTCTCGTCGGTGCGAAACACACGATCGCTCGACACCTCGAGCGCCTTCTGCGTGAGCCTCGCGATGGCGAGCGCCGCATCGCTATCCTGCCGCTCGCGGACAAGCTTTTGGGAGAGCTCGAGGGCCTTCGTGAATTCGCCGAGCTTCGTCTCGAGGATGCGGCTGCTTGCGAGCATTGCCGCCCGGGCCGCGTCGCTCTCGGGATACTTGCTGACGAGCTTGGCCCACTCGTCGATGGCCTTTCGGTAGCTCGCGGCAACTTCTTTCGCGGGGCCTTTTGACTCTTCGAGATCGAGGGCATTCGCTTGGTGGACCGCGCCGAACAGATAGAGGATCCTGGGGGCCCGCTCGTCGAGCGGATGGGCCCGCAGGAACGCTTGGAATCGTTGCATCGCGACGTCCTCCTGCTTGTCGGCAAGGGCGTCGAGGCCGAGTTGAAACTCGGCATTGATGATTGCGTTCTGGCTCGCGGACCAATCGGGGCCGTTCGGATAATCCTTGACATAGCCCTGCCACGTTGCGATCGCCTCCTCATGCTTCTTCTGGCTGGCGAGGATCTGCCCGATGCGGAAGACCGCCCGCATCTTGAGGTTTGCGAGATGGGTGGCCGGGGTGGCGCGGATTTCATCGTCCATCGCGTCGGCGACATCCCCCTCGGGCAGGCCAAAACCCTTGGTTGCCAGAAAATCTCGGTAGGCGGCGATTGATTCATCGCTGCGGCCCGCGGTCTGCAGTGCCTCGGCGATCATCCACGCCACTCGAACGGCACGGCTGCGCTGATTGGAGCGGACTCCTTGAGGATGCGACTTCAGATAGGCCCGGCACGTGTCGAGGGCCTGGTCGAGATTGCCACTGGTGAGGCTATAGAGCTGCACGTCGCTCGTCGGGAGACCGCCGGTATTGCCGATGAATGCTCCCGTGTTCGAGACGATGTTTGCCCCTGGCGATGCGCAGTTCACATGCGAGACCGCGTCTTGATTGGCACCGAAAAAGGTCTGCACCTGCAGCCAACGAATCTCCGCCGGAAGGGCCTTTCCTTCCTCTGTGGCCAGTTCGGCCGAGAGTGCGGTCAACTCTTCCACTGGTGCCGTCACCATCTTCAAGAGATCCTCGAGCTCCAGCCGCGCCGCGTCAGGAGTGCCCTGCTGATTGAATGATTCGGCGAGGTAAAAGCGGGCCCGCGCCACATGCTTGCCGGCCGGCGGCGGGTTCTGCATCGGTAGCCGCTGGCTACCTGACCCGGCGAGCCCGGTCCATGTTGGGTCGTATTCCGAGAGATACGCCTGAAACTCAGCGACGGCCTGGCCAGGGTTGCCAGCCTGCTGAATGGCTCTCGCTTTGCGAAACATGATCGCGTCGCGAAACTCCCGCGGGAGCTCCGTCGAGAGCGCCTTGGTGTAGAGCGAGTAGGCCTTCTGAAAGTTTGGCTGCGGCGCGTCGGGAACTTGTGGATCGGGCTTCGCCTCGAGCTTCTCCGCAAACCGAAGAATCTCGCCGACCAATTCCTGTTTGCGCTCTGGGGAAAGAATCCGAGCAGACTCCGCCTCATAGATCGCCGCGGCCTCGGCAAACTTCTTCTGCTCGATCAGCGCCTGGGCGGCGAGGAAGACCGCCTTGTGACGCCAGTCCGACTTTGGAAAGTCTTTGACGAGCTGGTCGGCCACCACGACCGCCTCGGGAAAGTTTTTATCCAGCAGGAGGGCAGTGGCCTTGAGGAAGAGCACCTGATCCGCGGCCTCGAGCTTGGTGGCCATGCCGGTCATGACCTTGTCTGCTAGCGCGATCGCTTTCTCGAACCGCTGGTTCCGCATCTCTGCCTGAATCTTGGGAAGGGCGGTCTCCGGGAGGGCAGATGGCGCTGCAAGCGCCGGCAAGCCGGCAGACGCAGCCAGAATGAGGGCCCAGAAAACGCGGCGAGCGGTCGGCATCATGTCAGGGTTCCAGGGAGTCTTTGAGCCAGCAGGAGCAACCCCCCACCGACTGTGCCGCAGGCGGTGCGCACCAACCCGAGTGCACACTTGGGGTGGTGCGACGTGCGGTCGCTGCGGAAGGTTCCCACGGCGCGCCCAGAAGAGCAAATTCCGTGACGAACCCGTTACACGCCGGCCCCCGCCCCCGACGCACAAGGGCCCTTAACCAGCCGATCCATTGGCCTTTCGTCCTGCTCGTCAGTCATCCAGCGGCAATGGACTCGCCAGCGTCCTTCCCAGGTTCTGGCGCACGAGGTACTGATCCGTCGAGTTGACGATGCCATCCCCGTTCACATCCGGGTTCAGGTTCGGCCCTCGGCGGCCGAGGTTTGCATTGACGTTACTGCGATCGATGAAATTCACCGTCCGATCGCCGCTCGTATCGCCGAGCAGGCGATAAAAATGCCGCAGGGTCTCAAACGAGCCGTTGCGGTCGGTGTCTAACGACAGCCGATAGTACCCGTTGCCGGCGGTCGTGTTCCGATTGCCCCCGATGCCCTGCACACCAAAATTGACGACGATCCGGTTGCCGACGACAGTCAGCTTGCCAGCCAGGGAAACGTTGACGGGACTGAGGCCGCCGAGGCCAAACCGCGTCAGTCGCACACGACCTTCAGCAATAAGCTGCGTCAGCCCTGCCCCGTTTTCAAAGACCAGATCGAGATAGCGGATGTACGACCGCTGGGCCGCGCCGCGCTGCACATCGAAGCCGATCAGCTCGTTGTGGTTCTGCACGCTGATCGCAAACGCCTTGTCGAACACCAGGCCACCGGCGTCGGTCGCCCGCACGACGACGGTGTGGCTGGTGGCCGTCTCAAAGTCGAGCGGCCCGGCCACCACGAGCCGGTTGCCAGAAATCGTAAACCGCCCCCCCGCGTCGTTCACGAGCACAAAGGAGTGGCTGTCGCCAGCATTCGGATCGACGGCAGAGACCGTGCCGACGAGCGTACCCGCGGCAGCATTCTCGATGACGGAGCCGCCACTCAGCACAACGTCCGTCGGTCCCTGGTTCATCGGCGGTGGCGGTGGCGGTGGCGGCGTGACCGAACGACGCTCGTCGGCACCGATGTCGATGCCCACGCCGTGTGGCCGGACGTCCCCTTCGAAGTCAATGGCGGGCGCGAACTGCATCGTGCCGATGTCGATCGCTGCGCTCGTGGCTGAGAGATGAAAGTCGCTCGCCGGGTTGACGAACAACTGATTCGGCGTGGCGATGATCGAGTGCGTGTCGCGGCCGGACGCCTGCCACTGGGCCAGCGTCTGCACGCTGGTACCCCCGTTCGTCGTGACACGGTTCATCAGGATGTTGTAGTCGCTACTCAAGCCGGTCAGGCTGTCGGCGCTGATGTCGATGCTGCCGCGGAACGAGTGATACCCGTAGAAGATGTTGTTCCGGACCGTGTTGTTGACGCTGCCGTTTTGGATGTTGAGCGCCCAGCGGCCGTCCGCAGCGACGACCACAGTGTTGTTGACCACCAGGTTGCCCGACGAGCCACCACCGCCGTCGATGCGGTAGAGCGAAATGCCACTGGCGTGTGTGTCGTAGATCAGGTTGTTGCGGATCGTGGAATTCTGCACGCCGTCGCAGTTGATGCCCGAGCCACCCCCCACGCCGTTGCCGTAGATCACGTTCCCTTCCACGACGGCATTGGAAATGATTCCATCACCCCCCAGCGAGGCATCGCCATTCATGTGGATGCCGTTGCCGCGGTTTCCCCACGAAATGTTGTTTCGGATGATCGGCCGGTCGCCGCTGTTGCTCACATAGATGCCGTGCTCGTCCTGCGACCGGCTGGTGATGTTCCCTTCGATCACAAGGTCGTCGCTAAACCCGGTGAGAATGCCCCACTTGAAATTGTTGTCGGCCCGGTTGTTGCGGATGATGACGTGGTGGTTCAGGACCGAACGGATCCCGGTTCGGGGCATGTTGTTGACAGTGAAGCCCTCGATCGTGACGTAGTCGGCCCCTTCCAGGTTGATCCCGTCGGGCGTCACGGCGTTCCGCTGCGTGATCTGCACGCCGCTCTCAGCTAAAAATGTGATGCGGTTGGCCGCCGTGCCATCGCGGCGAATGTCGAAGCCGACGTAATTGCCCACCCGCACATGCACCGTGTCGCCAGCGCTGACCACGCTCGCCGCGTGCTGAAGCGTCCGCCACGGCGAAAGCTCGGAGCCATCGCCGGCATCGCTGCCGGCGGTCGAGACAAAGAGCGAAGCCATGGCCAGCCGCGACTCGAGCCGTTCGAGCCGCAATTGGCACCGGTCGCGAGCCTTCCGGGGCGACATAATGACTCTCCTGCGAGTGAAACGAGAAGAGGCCCGCGCGACGCAGTCGCCCATCGGCGCAGTCCCGGCTACCGCTACAAGCTAGGCGGCTAGCCGAAGGCAGCGATCAAGCAGAAACAAGAGCCTCGCAGAAACAAGAGCCTCGCTCCGATACCCCCAACGCATAAAGATACCGCACCTATCGGCTATCGGCAAGTTTCCGGCGCATCCCTGCGGTGGCCTGCTCCCGGCGTGAAGGTTGGTGCTTCGGCTATGGATGTGGGGCGATCTCACGGGGGGCTCCGACACCGGGCATCGCGACACAAGACAGACTCGGGCCGGATCGGCTACCCTCCCCGGATCGGCTCCCCTCAGAACCAAACCACCACCCACCCGCCACGTGCACGCTGCCAAGACCCGCCATGATCCCAACGTTGTCCGATCCGTCGCTCGCTCAGGCACTCGTGGAGAAGGGCTATCTCAAGTGTCCACTCCTCCGGTCCGACGAGGTCGCGCGTCTGGCAGCCGCCTACGAGGCGATCCAGCACCCCGCGACGCGCGGGTTCCACGCCAGCATGTTCGCGCAGGATGCCGAATACCGCCGCGCGATCTTCACCGCCATCACGGCAGTGATGGAGGCACCTTTGGCACGATGCCTCCCCGCTTACCAGCTGCGCGTGGCGAACTTCGTGGTGAAGGAAGGCGGCGCGACGGACAGCGAGGTCCCCTTTCACCAAGACTGGTCCTTTGTCGATGAAAAGCGCTTCGTCAGCCTCAACGTGTGGTGCCCTCTCGTCGATGTGGGATCCGACAACGGCTGCCTGAGCGTGGTACCCGGAAGCCACCGGCTCACTACCGATCCCCGCGCGCACGCCGACGCGCATCCGTTCGTGAATATCCTCGATCAGCTCCGCGAGCGTCATGTTTGTGAAGTGCCCATGAAGGCGGGCGAGGGTCTCTTCTACGACGGACGGCTCCTCCACGGCTCGCCACCGAATCGGACGAAGGCCCGGCGACTGAGCGTCGGCGTCGTCATGGTCCCCGTCGAGGCTCCCCTCCTGCACGCCTTCCGCATCTCGCCCACGGAGGTGGAGCAGTTCGAGGTGGACGCGGAGTTCTTCCACCGCCACGCTCCCGGCACGCGCCCCGTCGGCGCCCGGAGCCACGGGATCGTGTCCGCGCCGCTGCGCCAGTATTCTCTCGCCGTGATGACGGACCTCGACGGATGATGAATCACGGCGAAGTCAGACGGCGTCACTCCCCGACCCTCATCGGCGCTCGGCTGCTTTCCGTTTCGGCGCGGGCGAAGGCGAATTCCTGGGAGACAGACCTATGACACCAGAGCAAGTCCGACGCTTGTATGACGCCAAGTATGCTGCGGAATACGATGACAAGTTTCTCAACTCGGAACTTGCGCGGCCCGACACCGAATTTGAGATCGCGACTTTGGATCAGCTCCTGGCGGGGGGAGGGCCGTGGTTGGATCTCGCTTGTGGAACGGGCTATTTCCTCAGCCTCTTCCCGCATATTGAGCGGGCTGGACTCGATATTTCCCCGGCGATGATCACCCGAGCCACCACTCGAAACCCCGGCGTGCAATTCTATCCACAAAGCTATCTCGACCCGATGCCTGAATGGCGGGACCGTTGGAAACTCGTGTCGTGCATGTGGTACGCCTACGGCCTCGTCTCATCCATGGCTGAAGTGGGGCGCTGGGTGGATAACATAGCTGCCTGGACAGCACCCGACGGCGTGTGCTTTGTGCCCTTGTGCGACCCAACACTTGTATCAGGGGTCTCGATTCCTTATGAGGTCACCGGCTCCCCTTGGCCGGGAAGGGTTTTGATTACCGGTGTCACGTGGTCCTATATCGAGAATGAAAATTCAAGACACGAGGATATGATCGCGCCTCACGTTACCCACATGCTTTCGTTACTTGGGGCCCACTTCGAGCAACTTGATCTGATTACCTATCCGTCCACCCGCCAGGCCGTGCTGGCGCGTAAGAAACGAAACCACCCTTGTTAACAGCGAATCGCAATGCCGCTCCAGGGGGCGCACACAAAGCAAAAACGTCTATGGGTTCATTTCCTATGAGTCTCGTTACGGAACCGCCTTTGACCGTCCTCTCCTTGTGAGGCCATGCCACACGTGCTATCAACACAACCGATCCGGGATTACTACGACGACTGGACGGGGCATTCCCTCGAGTCGTGTGGCGATGTGTTCCAGGCTTGCCGGCCGGAGGACACTGACGCGTTGATCGATTCCGTGATCGATTCCGCTGGTAGTGTGCCGGGCATGCGCATCTCGGACGCGGGCTGCGGCGTGGCTGGCCCCAGCGTTCGAATCGCCAAGAAAGTCGCGGTCACGATCGATGCCATCACCGTCGCGCAGGTCCAGGCCGACGTCGCGCGTCGCCGCGTCGCGGAGGCTGAGTGTAGGCTCTTTGTTCGGCCACCCGCCGACCTCGCCGCAGCGTTCGCCAGTGCAGGGTGCCCGCAGGTCTTCGATCGACCGATCGGGTTCACGAACACGCCTACCATGTGGCAGCTGTTCGCGAACGCGAACCAGATCGACCTCTCCGCCGGGGGCCAGCCGCTCGAGTGGACTCAGTGGCGCCACTGTGCGTATCGGATCGCACCGAACTCAGGATGTTGAACGCCATGGAGCCCCAACGCCCCTTGCCGGCGCGGAGTCGCGGGATTATCACGTGCTGCGACGCGAACTATTTCGCGGGCCTCATCGCGATGTACGACTCAGTGCAGCGCTCGTGTCCGTGTCCGGTCGTCGCATTCGATCTCGGCCTGACCGAGACTCAACACGCCTTCGCGAAGTCACGTGAGCGGCTTCACATCATGCAACTGCCCGACGATCCCCGCATCGAGCGCGTCCGTCACGCCACCCACAACGATGCCCCTCTGGGCAAGCCGGGCAAGCGGATCTGGCCCTTGTGGATCTGCCCGATCCTGATCGACAGCGCGCCCTTCGATGATGTCTATTGGCTCGACTGCGACCTGCTCGTGCTGCGCGACTTCGACCTGATGCTCGCGGCCCTCGACGACGGGCCTGTGTTCACGCCAGAAAACAAAGCACCGGAGGTCACGGCCAATAATCCCAGGCTCTACGATTACGCGACGATCGAGCGGGCGTTTGACCCGAAGATACCGCTGATCAATGCCGGAGTCTCCGGCTGGCGCAAGAGCCGTGACCGTGACGTGCTTGACGCGTATCTGCTGCTCGTCGATCGCGCGGCGAGCGATGACCGCGTGCGGGCGCTCATATCGTGGCACGACCAGGGGTGCCTTATCTGGGCGATTCAAAAGACCGGCCAGGAACATCGCGTGCGGCCCACCAACAGCTGGAACTGCTCCGTCGAGCACACGGCCATCCTCAACGACATGCCGGAGGCGGGCAGCGACGAGCTGGCCGTCATTCGCCAGCGCGTGCCGCAGATTGCGGTGGTGCATTGGAATGGGCACCGGTCTCCGTGGGGGGGGCGGTCCCTCGAGACGCTGCCCCCCAACGAGCCTTGTCCGAGCTAGAGCGGCAGGCGGGCGACGGCCTCATCGGCTCGGTCACATGGTCTGCCACGAGAGCGTGCGGATGCGATGCCACCAGCCGGCCGCAAAGAGGACGCTGATCGCGAGAAAGCCGGGGCTGTCGTGTTGCCATGCGGCGCAGACGGGAATGAGGAGCGGGCCCCATGTGCGATAGAGCATCTCGTTGGCAAATGGGACGTAGCGGTGAGTGACGGTCGCGAAGGTTCGCCCTTCGTAGCTCCGCGCAAAAGCCTCTCGGATCGTCGGCGAGCAGAATCGACGTAGCTCGTTGCCGACGAAGGCCGCGACAAAGACCGCCATCGGCCAGCCACCATCGCTTTTTGCCAACACGACTGCGAGAGCCAGGATCTCCATCGGCATGAGAAACGTCAGTATCAGGAGCGTGAGGCGCCGCGCGCCGAATTTGTGCGAGAGGGTCTCGAGACCGGCGGCGCGGTCGTGGTCTTGGGACACGATCAGGTGGGCAATGATTCCGCGCAGCCCCGCGCCGATGGACCAGAGCACGACGGCCACGATCATGACGCGGTCGAAGGAGCGAACGCCTTGGTGCGCGAGCACGAGCATCGCGAATACCGCTGGATAGACGTGCGCGGCCGTCGCGTCGGAGACCACCGCGAGAAGGCCTCGCTCCTTGGTGCGGATCGGCGGGATCGAGTAGGTCGCGGGCAGAAGCAATTCGAGTGCCGTCAGGACGCCGCCGGCGACACCCCCGGCAAGCGTGGCAAGCGCCAGAGCCACCGCGGCGGAGAGGAGCGTCGCCCACCACACGAGTGTCGTCCCTCGCTCGATGGCGACATTCGCGCGACCGGCGCGTGCGTCTTCCTTCTGGTCGAAGAGCTCGTTGAGTCCGAAACCGTAGTTGGCGACGCATGATACGACGACCACGACCACGACGAGCAGGAGAAAGCCATCGATAGACAAAGGCCCGCTGGCGAGCAGGACCGACATCAGGAACACCGACAGCGGGACCTTGTTGCTCCACCAGGCGCGAGGTCGGATCAACAGGCTCGTCGCCATCGCGACACTGGCTGGCTGGTTCATGAGAAGCCGTTGTCCCCTTGGGGAGGGTTCTATTGCTCCATGGTTAGGCTGCCATACGGCGTTCGAGGCTACCTTCCGAACACATCGTGGAGTCGCAAAGGACCACACCACACTTGAGTTCGCATTCGAGTTGGGCATGCGACGGCATGGTTTCCTGAAAGGCCGCGACGGCACGATTACTTCGGACCATGCCGTACCAGCGACGCCAGTGCCAACCCACGCTCTCGTGCAGCTCTTTGTTGTTGGCGTACGCCGCGCCGCCAAGAGTCACCTTGCGTAAGAAATGCCCGAAACCACGGATGGGGTAATGGTAGATCGTTATGGCCTGGCTGTGCTCCTGTGACGCGTTCGCATAGGTCGCCGAGTGGTTGCCCTGCTCGACGTTCTCGAGCCCAGCGGCGCGGCACAGCACTTTCGACGGCAGATCGAGATAAAGGTAGGGAGCCGCGAGAGGATCCTCGAGCGGTTTCGCGAGCGGCCGGTTCGGCACCGGTTGGGCGATCCGCCAACGAGCGTCTGCGAAAATGTTCCGGGGCGCTGGTGCGTCGTGAGGGAAAAACATTTGGTAGCGGGCGCAGATGAGCATGCTGGCCGTCGCATTGGCCAGATCCTGCTTGAGGTCGGCGCCTTTCGAGTGCCAGAACTCGTCGGCATCGTTGTTGAGGATCCAATCCGCTTCATACTCGTCACGCGCCAGGTGCGCCATGCGTGACACCCATCGCCCTTGCGAGTAGTCTCGGCCCGGTTCGTCGATGAGCGTCAGCACGCTCCGTTTTTCGTACTCAGCCAAAATCTCCCGAGTGCCGTCTTTGGAGCCATTGTCGGTCGCGACAATGAAGTCCACGCCTTGCCGCAGATGAAAGTCGATGTTGGCGCGGATGATGTCCGCCTCATCTCGAACCAACAGCGTCATCACCAATCGGGTCACGGCGGGTTCTCCTTCAGGCGATTGTGAAACGTTCGGCCGTCACGCATACATCGTTTGTCGACACCGCGGGCACGGCCGCCTGACATTGGGCCGCAAGAGGATGTGGTTAAAGACTGAGAAATGCCCAGTCAACGGCACTTCGGGAGGCGGCGGTGTACCCGCTGGCCCCTCGACGAGCGTCATGCAGCCAGATACCCCCGCTTTCCCCAAATCGCTGTCCAGATCCTCGCCGATCTCCCCTTCACGCTGCTTCAAGACAGATCCGCCTCCAACGTGCCAGCATCGCAACAAGCCAGGCGTGTCATCAGGGCCACCAGGAGAGGGCGACCGCGGTGGTGAGGCAGGCTAGGAGAACGGCGTCTCGCCAGGTGAAGCGGGCGCTTGCGCGATGGAGGCGCACGTGGTCGAGGAGGGCGCCGGTCGGGCAGGCGTAACGGCAGTAAGCCATCGGATACCGGATGCTCGCCACGAGGCTCACGACGAAAATCAACAGGGCCGGAATGCCGGCGACGAGCGGGAGATACCCATCAAACGGCTCGAGGTCGACAAGCGCGATCGGTAAGGGAACGACGGCCGTGAGGATCGCCAGCGCGAGAAGCGCCCAGGGCAAGGCGGTAAGCCATGGGCGAAGTCGCGGCGGAATCTTGCCCTTCGGCTTCGCCACTCGGCGGAGAAGTTGCTGGGCAGCACCGTGACCGCAGAGGTGTGAGCAGTACACATTGCGCTTTGTCGTCATAGGTGAAACGAAGGCCACCGCAGTAAGGACCGTCAACACGACAGCGCCCGCTGGCACACCGGCTTGGCTCCAGCCCGCGAACTGCGCGAGTGACAAGAGGGCCCCCGCCCCGAAACCCAGATAGCCCAGCACGGCCAGTGGCAGGGCAATCTTTCCGAACCAGGTGCCACGAGCCCGCGTGAACGCGGTGGCGATGCCCGCAAGGATGACCGCGATCGCACCCCATTGGGGGCCTTCAATACCGCGCAGCCACGCCGAGGCGCGTGCCAAGAAGCCATCCGTTGCGACACCGCGTTCTCGCCGTTCCTGCGCCGCCCGCACAATCCCTGCGGCGATCGCCTGGCTCGTCATCGTCGCGCCGCTGACACCCTCGACCCCGTGGTCGGCCGGATCCATTCCCGCGAGCGCCTCGACCGTCATCCCGCGCCAGAGGCCGCGGAACGCCTCGTCGTCCCGGACGTATCCCACATAGGGCTCGTTATCAAACGACGTGAGGACGGCCACGCCCGCGACCTTGTTCTCCGAATCAAAACCGACGATCGCGTCGGTGGGCCCTTGATAGCCAATGACGCGGTCGGCCGCGGGGCTCGTCCGGAGGCACCAGCCGATCGGCGTGCCGTCGGCGCCGCGAACACGGATGACAGCCTCGTCGCCCCGCTCGGGCTCAATTCCGCCGGCATCTGCAAACACGAGCTGCACGTCGGCAAGCGTCGGCACTGCATCAAACCGGCTGCCCGCGTCGCGACCTCCGAGCCGCAGCATGATCGCATCGACGATCGCCATGCTCGTGAGCGTGGAGGCGGCCACGGCATCCACGCGCGGTGTCTCGCCGCTTGCAAGCTCAGCCAGCGAACGCCCGCAAAGCGACTTCAAAAACCCTGTATCCCGCTCGATCGCTCGCACGTGATCCCGCGTATCGCCACTGGCAAGTATCTCCATGCCGACGATGACAAGGTCAGCGTCGCATACGAGCAGCACATCCGTCGGCCCGGAAAACCCGATCGACGCGTCGCCTGCGGGGCTCGTTCGCAGGATCGTGCCAACACGATCGCCATCCGCGGCAAGCACATCGAGCCCACCGCCTACCGCGGCCGACGGGCCGCCGATTGCTGTCGCCTCCGGAAGGTGCTGCCGCACGACATCAAGCGATACGCTCGCGAGATCAAAGGCCTCCCGCCGCGCAAGCCGCTGCTGGTGCGTCGCATGCACGAGCCACGCAATGGCCACAACCGTCGCAAGCCTGGCCACATGCCCGGCCACCATGCCCAGCCGAGCGCGTGCCTGGGCTGTCACGGTTTCTGTCCGGCTGGAGCGGGCGTTCCAGCTTCCGGTGGCACCTCGATCGGATCGGCGAGCGTGGCGCGGCGGGCCATGCCCGGAAGTTTCAAGAGCCCGTCGAGCTCCGGCCAGTGGTTTTCGTACACGCCCCGCGGTGTGCTGCCGTGCTTCACCGCGACGCTTGCTGCCTTGCCCACCACCTCCCCCATCATCCCGCAGGTCTTCATGACGCGAACGGTTCCAAGGGCCTCGTGCGTCACCGAGATGCAGCGGCCTGCCATGAAAAGGTTCTCGATGTCTTTCGAATAAAAACATCGATAGGGCACGGGATAGCCGACAGCGCGGTCAATCCGCTTATCGTGAACCGCCTTCGAGATAAATGGATTGTCGGGGAACTTCTTGGCGTATTCGTCTTTCGGGTAATGGAGGTCGATCGACCACGTGGTCGGCACACACCCGTCTGAAAAATCTTTCTTCGCGACGATATCGTCCTGCGTGAGCACGACGTCGCCGAGGATCTGGCGGCTCTCGCGCGGACCGCCGACATACGCCACCCACGTGAGCGAGGCATTGCCGTGCTTCTTCGCGCCGTCCCCATTCTTCATCGCATTCCACGCCCCGAACACGGCGCGGAGATTCCAGTCGCGAATCCCTTCGGCATCCCCGAGCGGGTCTTTGTCAAAACCGCTCTCCCAGAACCATTGCCCGTGAAAATCGCGCGGATATGGAAAGTCGGCCATCGCAAGGGGTAGCGCCCACGGGGTCTTAGGGAAGGACTGCGGCGCGTCGTTATTCGCCCATGCCCACATGTTGCTCATGCCCATTCGGCCCTTTGGCGCCATCACCGTTTCGGCGCCAGCGAGGTGGCCGATCGTGGCATGCCCCGTAGCGTCGCAGAAAAATGTGCCGGTGAACTCCATCTCACGGCTCGTGCGGGTGTCGAGGCAGGTGACACTCACCACGCGGTTTTCTTCGCGAGCCACCGCGAAGGCGTGGGTGTTCAAGAAGAGCTCGATGTTCGGTTCGGACCGAACGAGCTGCTCCTTCTTCGCGTCTCCAAACTCCTCGTACGTCCCCGGGCTCTTTTTGGCTTTGTCAGCAAACTCCTCCACGATCTCGCCGATCCGCGGGTATTTCCCACGACGGATGTTGCCCATTGCCCACACCCGAACCTCGCTCGATCCGTTGCCACCGAGCACGGGCCGGTCCTGGACGAGCGCGACCTTCAGGCCCATGCGGGCCGCCGAGATCGCAGCGCCCATGCCGGAATACCCGCCACCGATCACCACCAAGTCGTACGGGCCTTTGACCGTGGGCTCTTCGGGAACGCCGAGCGCCTTGCGACGCCAGCCCGCAAGAATCGCCGAGTCGTTTGGCGGAGGCTCGTCGGCTTGCGTGAGCGCGATGCAATCACAGCGGCCATCAAAACCGGCGAGGTCATGCAGCGCGAGCGTGACGTCGCCCGCGGGAAGCGTGACCGCGCCGCCGGCCTGCCAGCCCCACTCGGCACCCTCGGTGCCAAAGGTCGTGTCGAGCCGTTTTTCATTGATCACCACATCGAATCGGCCAGGGCTGCCGGGGGCTTTCCAGCGAGCCACCCAGTCTTTCGTGCGCACCCACACATGCCATGTGCCAGCAGTGGGGATGGTCACCGTGGTCGTGGCGTCTGTGACGGGTGTTCCGAGGCCATGAGCCAGGAGGTAGGGCGAGCCCATCTCGCGGATGAACTGGGTATCGAGGCCCCATCCGCCGTGCTCGGCAAAACTTTCTGCTTCCACGAGGACCGTCGCCGCCGGGGCAGCGAATGGGATGACGACGCCACACACGCACGCAAGTGACGCGATGAGTCGGTATGTCATGAATGATTTCCTAAGGCTTCACCACGTCGTCTCAATTATGTGCCGACAGACAGATCTCGGCAGAGTGCTTCAAAGTCGCCGATGCGATGCTCCACGACCGTTCGAACCACCGCTGGGTCCAGCCGTCGGTATTCGTGGACGGCAACATTTCTGAGGCCGACCATCCGCCGCATCAATCGCCTGCTCACACGCCCAGCAGCCGTCGCTCCGGAAACGATGCCGAAAGCTCGTGAACGATGGCATCGGAAAAATGTTCAATCGCGACCATGACAGCTCCGAGCATACCCTGGCGACAATCGGAGCCTGCACTCCGCCGTCATACTTCCCAGCCTTTGCGGTACGGGCGGCGAAGCATCGCCGACACATCCTCGCGGCTGGCCTTCATGGCGGCAGCATCCCAGTCAAACTCACCCTGCACGCGGTACGCGATATTCGCGAGCAGCACGCTCTCGGCCATCGGGCCTGCGTAATCAAAATTGCAGCTCGCGGGCGCGCCGCCGCGGCAGGCGTCGATCCACTCCTGGTGAAACCCGGGCGATGGCGGCATCGCCGGATCGGGGCCCTTGGAGTCTGGGAAGGAGTCTTCAGGCAGCAGCTTCCACTTGTCGAACCCGCAAGCCAGCATGCCTTTGCTCCCGATGAAGAGCGTGTTGTAGGAGTTCTTGCCAGGGATGTTTTGCTTGGCCACCTCAGGCACGCCCTGATACCAGTGGAGCGACACCGGCGGCAGGTTTTCCCGCGCCGGAAAGTCGAGCCGCGACTTCATGGCCGTGGGCGTGCGATCTTTGTCGGGCTCGGGGCCGCCGCTTGCCGCAACGCGGATCGGGTGCGCGAGATCGAGCGCCCAGAACGGAATATCGAGAATGTGGCAGCCCCAGTTGCCAGTCTCACCCGTGCCAAACTCCCACCAGAACCGCCACTCATACGGTGCGAAGCCATTGGTATAGGGCCGCTCGGCATTCGGCCCGAGCCAGAGATCCCACTGGAGCCCGGCAGGAGGCGACTCGGGGGCCCCAGGAAGTTTTGGCATACCGCGAGCAGTGCCGATCCATGAATGCACCTCGCCAACCTCACCGATCGCCCCGCTCTTCACGATCGCCACGGCTTCCCGCAGGCCTTTGAGCGCGTGCCGCTGGGCGCCGAGCTGGGTCGCGAGCTTCTTCTCGCGGGCGGCGTCGGTGAGCCTGCGGACCTCTTCCACTTCATGGGCGAGCGGCTTTTCGAGATAGACATGCTTGCCGCGTTCCATCGCCCACCAGGCGGGATGGAAGTGCGTATGGTCCGGCGTGCTGATCACAACCGCGTCGATCTGGTCCCCCATCGCGTCAAACATCTTTCGGAAGTCGGTGAATTTCTTGGCGGCGTCGAACTTCTCAAATGCCTTTCCTGCCCGCCGCTCGTCCACGTCACACAGCGCGACGATGTTTTGGCCCGAGACGGCCTTGAGGTTCGTCCCGCCCTGCCCCCCGACGCCGATCACGGCAATCGAAAGTTTTTCATTTGGCCCTTCGGCCCGCGCCGCTGAGGCAATACCGTGGCCCGCGAAATACACCGCCCCGGCGGCGCTGGCGAGCTTGCTGAACGTGCGACGTGAAATTCTGGGCATAAGAAGACTCCGACATAGGGCAACGCAAATTTCCTTCGTATCGTAATGGACTCTCGCGGTCGTCGCACGCCCCCGCCCCGCTCCTCGCCTTCGGCTTTTTTCACTCGTGGACCAACCCATCGACATTCTCGTGATTGGCGCGGGGGCCGCCGGCTTGTTCGCGTCCATATGGGCTGGGCGGACCGCGGCCGAAGCTGGCCGCACGCTTTCGATCACCACCGTCGATTCAGCCCGCAAGCTCGGCGCCAAGATCCTCGTGGCGGGCGGAGGCCGGTGCAACGTGACGCACGAGCGGGTGAGCGAGGCCGACTACGCCGGCAGCACGCCCGCCGCGATCCGAAAAGTGCTCAGGCGGTTTGGTGTGGCCGACACGGTCGCCTTCTTCGAGGCGGCCGGGGTTCACTTCAAGACTGAAGACACCGGCAAGCTTTTTCCAGTGAGCGATTCGGCCAAGACCGTGCTCGACGCTCTCGTTCGGGAGGCAACGCGGGCCGGCGTGCAGATGGTCCACCCGGCCAAGGTCACAGGCGTCGCGAAGGCCGACGGTGGGTTTAGAGTGCATACGGATGACGGGGTGTTTGAGGCGCGGCGAGTAATTCTCTGCACCGGTGGTAAATCGCTTCCCAAGAGCGGCTCGGATGGTGTGGGGTTTGAGCTGGCAAAGAGTCTCGGGCATTCGCTCACGAGTCCCATCGTGCCGGCGCTCGTGCCGCTGCTCCTGCCAGCAGGCCACTGGATCACTACGCTGTCGGGGCTGACGCTGCCCACGGAAGTCGCGCTCCTTTCGGCGTCCAACAAAAAACTTTTTGCGACGACGGGTAGCACGCTCTGCACGCACTGTGGGCTTTCGGGGCCGGCGATCCTCGATGTGAGCCGTCATTGGCTCGTGGCCCGCGTGGCCGAGCCGAGTGTTTCGCTGTCGCTCAACTGGCTGCCGGGCGAGCAAGCCGAATCGCTCGATCGGGTGTTTGTGGAGCAGCAGGGCCGCGGTGCGCTTTCGATTCTGCGCGAGCGGCTACCCGATCGACTCGCCCGCAGCCTCTGCGAACACGCCGCCGCGGCGCCCGCAGGCGATCTCTCGCGCGATGCCAGGCGTCGGCTTGTGTCGCTCGTCACCGCAACGCCGCTGCCGATCACGGGCGACCGCGGGTTCACAGTGGCGGAGGCGACAGCCGGTGGCGTGCCGCTGACAGAGGTGCGACTCGAGACGATGGAGAGCCGGGTGTGCCCCGGCCTTTATCTGGCGGGCGAGGTGCTCGACGTGGACGGCCGCATCGGCGGCTTCAACTTTCAGTGGGCCTGGGCCAGCGGTTTTGTGGCGGGCAGCGCGGCCGCGGCGTCCATCGCCACGACCTCGTAGCGGAACGAGCCTTCGCGGAGATCGAGGGTGCGAAGCGGCGCGGTGGCTGCGATGGGTACGTGGGTGGGCGCTTGCGTGCGTGCTGGCACGTGTTCGGGCAGGAGCGATGCCACCGCGACGACGACATCTTCGACGCTGATATCGTCCATCGACGCTTCGCCGAATGGCCATGCTGTGGGCCGCGGGGATCGCCACGCGGCGAGCTTGTCGGTGAGCGACTGTGTGACCCGCGACGATCGCACGACGACAGCCCGCGCGGTCCACGGTGACCACTGGTTGGGATCGGTCGGCCCGCTGAGGACGGCCACCGGCACGCCGTGCGAGGCGGCTATGTGGACGAGCCCCGTATCGACGCCCACGCAGGCATCCATCTCCGCCGTGAGTGCTCCGGCCTGCCGCAGCGAGAGATCGCTTGTGAAGTCGTGGACATGCGCCGCCACGTCGTGGCCGACATCCGCGCGCAGGGCATCGTGTGCTGGGATGTCGCCGCGATCGCCGCAGAGGATAATTTCAGTGCCGCGGCGTTCGACGAGCCATTCGACGAGGGCCGCCCAGCGTGCGGTGGGCCAATGCCTTTCAGGGGCGGAGCTTCGCACGGCCACAAACACGCGTGGGCGATCGGCGGGCAGCCGTGCCAGAAGCGCTGCCACGCGGTGCCGCGCGTCGGCGTCGGTCCAGTTCTCGGCGTGTCCGTCATCGACCGTGATGCCTTCGGCGCGGAGCAGGTCGAGATAGCGATCGGCCTGGTGACGCCCGCGGGGCACCGCGACGCTTCGAGTATGGAACAGGCTGCCGTCGCCGGCGAGCCCGATTCGCTTGGGGATGCCGGCGAGGGCGGCGAGGAGTCCGGCGGAGAGTGATCGCTTGAGGAGGTACGCCCTCGAGTACCGGCGTCCGGCGAGCCATGCGGCCTGGCTTCGGATCGAGGCAATCGATGCTGCGAGCGAGCGGCGGCCGGTGGGGCGTTTCCAGGTGGCGAATCGGTCTACGTAAGGGCAGTCGGCGAGCACCTCGCGTGCGGAGCCTTCGGCGCAGATATCGATCGTCGCTCCGGGAAACGCCTGGCGGAGGTTTCGGAGGAAGGGGATCGCGAGGACGGTGTCGCCGATGTAGCGGGTGCAGACGACGAGGATCCGCTCCTCGGCGTGGCGTGGTTCCCCAGGCGATGGCTCCCTGCCGCTCATGGCGGGAGGCTAGAAAACCCCCCGCCGCACCGCAGCGCCGGTTTTCCCCCGTGAAAAAGGCGTTTTCGCCGGTTTGGGCCCGCGCGATCGTTTTAAGAGTGCGGAGAGATTTCGACACCCCGGAGGCCGCGACCATAGGAGACCAACCGTTCCACCCCTGCTCATGCACTTTCTCGGTCAGGTGGCAATCGCCAGCCCCCGGCGGACCGCGGCAACCCTCGTCTGCTCGACCGCGTTGCCAACGAGGCGGCCGCTAGGCACCTTTCTCGGAATACGCGGAAGGCCTGCGTCAGCTGGGTCCGTCGGTTCATTCTCTTTCACCGCAAGCGACACCCGCAGGAGATGGGGCTCGCCGAGGTCAACAGTTTTCTGACGCACCTGGCAGTCGCGGCCCATGTTGCCGCATCGACCCAGAATCAGGCGCTCAGTGCGTCGTTGTTTCTGTATGGCACAGTCCTCGAACAACCGTTGGCGAAACTCGAGGGTGTGATCTGATCCCGACGTCCCACACGGCTCCCAACGGTGCTCTCGCCAGACGAGGTGCGCCGCGTATTGACCAAGCTCGACGGCATGCCGCTCATGATCGGCCTGTTGCTCTACGGTGCGGGCATGCGGCTCAAGGAAGCGATTCAGTTGCGGGTCAAGGATCTGGATTGTTCACGGAACGAGGTGCTGAGTCGTCAGGCAAAAGGCAACAAAGACCGCGTCACCGTGCGGCCCCAGAAGGTCCGCTCGCTGCTTCAGCAGCACCTCGAAGGCCAGCGGCCTCGCCATACCGCAGAGCTCGAGGCCGGTGGTGGCTGGGTTCGTGTGCCTCATGCCCTTGAGCGGAAGTATCCCGGCGTCGGCCAGAGCTGGGCATGGCAGTGGGTCTTTCCGGCAAAGAGCACGTATTTCGACCGCGACCTCCTTCGGCACTTTCGGCATCACTTTCACGAGACCACGATGCAGAAGGCGATGCGGGTGGCGGTACTTACGGCCGGCATCACGAAGCCCTCTGGATGCCACACGATGCGGCATTCGTTCGCGACCCACCTCTTGATACAGGGGAGCGACATCCGCACCGTGCAGGAGCTTCTGGGGCATAAGGATGTGAAGACGACGATGATCTACACGCATGTCCTGAACCGCGGCGGGAAGGGCGTGGCGAGCCCGCGCGATTCCCTGGAGGGTATTGGGTGATCGTGCCCCGGCCGTATGTGTTGGCCCATTGCCGGTCGGCGGAAGCTCACCGCTCTTCGGTGGCGAACTGGCGACGTCTGCAAATCTGGTGCCGGAGGTTCTGATTGTTTATGCCCGCGATGGAGGGCAGGGGGCGCGTGGGCAATCCCCTCACCGCGCGCCTCTGCTGCTATGAAGCCAAATGTGCTCGATAGCAGCCGGCGAGGTGTGGTCGAATCAAGGCGTAAGCCATTGCTGGCCAGGACGTTGCATCATCGGGGCCACAGGTGGCATACTCCCGCTACGAAGAAAAAAGGGGCCGCTACGAGGGGCCACATAATTAAGAGTTCGGGCAATGGAGTAGATAGCTCTATGAGTCTCGACAGTGCGGGTGCGCGACGGGCGAAAGAGCCCAGCTGCTCGAGGTCCGCCTCATGAACCTGCGCGATCTAGTCGTGAGCGTCCCCGCCCTTGTCTTGGCGGTCGCATGTGTGCTCACGGTCTGGCGAGCCAATGCATGGGAAGCGTATCTGGTCGAGTTGTTGATGGGGTTCGGTGGGCTTACTGCTTTCGTGTTCGCGCCCGCATTCAACGAGTGGCAGGGCTTGTATGGCTGGCATAGAGGGCAATGGTGGCAACTGCCCGAGGTGTGGACAAAGGTCGGCGGGGCTGCGATGTTGGGGCTCGCGAGCTACAGCATTCTTATCGAGAAGCTTTCGATGTTTTTGGTCGTGTGAGCGGAAAGCCCGAACCAATCGCTGGATCAGATTGCGGAGTCCGATCCAGCGGCATTGTGAATCGTAGGTCCGCAACTGATCAGCTCGGTCGTACGACGAAAGGGATGGCCGTCCACGTGGGTTCAGCCAGAGTTTTTCCTTCCTCTCCTTTCTGCGGTAATCTTATAGACGGTGGTTTCCGGCTCGTGAAGGAGAATGACCGTGGCCGTTTGTATCGATTCGCTTGGCATCGATCGCCTGAGCGTGGGTGATCGCCTCGATCTCATCGAACAGATCTGGGATAGCTTGCCGGAGCAGGTTGAGCCCCAGGACATTCCGGATTGGCATCTTGCAGAGCTGGCCGTTCGCCGCGCCCGTGCTGCGGAAGAACCCAGTGTCGGCAAGCCTTGGCGGGAAGTGTTGGAGCGGCTTGAGGGTGGCTTGTGAGTCTGCCGGTAGTCCTGCGGAATGGAAACTCCTTTGGCTGCGAGCTGCTGCCGCTATGTTCGCCGCCAGCTCGCAACCGCTCTTTCCAACTAAGCTTCTTTCGCTCAACCCGGCCCAATAGCTCGCACGATTTTCAGGATGGACGCCCACCCAGCCAGCATGACGCCCCAGCCTGACTCCCCCTTGGTTCGCTGAGTACGGTTCCTTGGCGGCATCAGAGCGGCATCGTGTGGCGACGCAGGCTGAGCACGACGAAGCATGGAGGCAATGTTGCGTCACCCGAGAACCCGCTGGGCCACTTTGCTCAAACGTTCTCGCACCGGTCTACGCACCGCCAGTTCTCGTTCTTTCGTCATCGAGCTGGCCCTTAGTTCAGCCGTGCGTGCTTTCGAGCGAGGAGGCCAGAGAGTCGCTTGCCGGGGCTGTCAACGCGCTCAAGCAAGAAGTGAGAAAATGAGAATTTGCCGTAGGGTCGCCGCCTGTTGCCCATAGAGAGAAGGGCGGTGGATGGCTTGGGGCTGCTGGGTTCTGGTATGGCTCCCCGCGTGTTCGGCGTCTGTTGGGCGTAGCCGGTGCTGGGCCGGGTCGTGGGGGCCCAGGATCAGGATCAGGCGAGTCAGACCGCAAATCTCAGGGCCGGCCCCTGTCTGCCCTCGAAACCCCCCGCAAGAATCCATCGAGGCGTGTCTTGGCCCCGATTGGCTGACGGAAGTTGTTTTTTTTGGGGTTGTCGCGTCACTTTTGCCTGGTTTTGGGCCCCACCGGAGGATTTTGGCGAGGCCTAGAGGCCTATATATTGAGCCCTGGTAGAGACGCCCGGAATCGCACCCAGGAGCCTCGCCGCCCGGTAACGGATCGATGCCGGAATCCAGCGGCTCGTAGGGGCAATCGGGGGCAATCGCGACGTCATGGGCTTTCAGCGAGCGGTTGCCAAAAGGGCAGGGATCGAGATAATTCAGGGCGGCAGCTTGGGCAATGGGAATGGTCACCCACGGGAACGGAGTACGCGCAGGCTGGCCCTTGGCTGAGGCAGTGTTCATGTGTACACAAGTTTTCCTGGGACGACAAGGGGCTGGATTGACGGTTTCGGAAAAATCCGTAAAAACGCAGCCAGTGCCGCTGCTGGCAAACCGGTGCTAAGCACTTATCGTCCGGTTCAGGCAGAACCGGAAATAAGTGGTGGAAGCCTCGGTTCCAACCGGCAATAAGTAGGAAGCAAGCCGGTCGCCCAACCAGCGATAAGTACCAATAGGGCGGTTATGGCCGGGCGACCATGAATAATAGAGAGTTCGTCCTTCAGAGTTGATCAAAGCCCATGACCGATGATGACGACAACGAGCTAGCGCAGAAATGGTACGAGACCAAAACGGACATGATGGTCGCTATACTCGGCGCCGAACACGACATCGTAATGCACGCTCTCATTCCCTACTGCGTGGGTGGTGGTCTTGACTTATACTACTTTCCCAACGGTGCTACTGGTACCGCAATTGCTACCAAAGAACTCTGCGAACTTCCAGGTGAAGGGTCGGCTAACGATGACTTCGACAACTACGAGCTTGTCATGTTTACACGCCACCGGATTTCACTCGACGACGCAAATGATCGAAACACGCTTTTTGGTGCCGCACATTACTCGATCAATGCGATATTGAGTTGTATTGCGCCATATAGTTCACAGGCAAAACTTAACCCAAAAGAAACCTGCGAGTTTCCAAAAGATACGGAGGAACTTGGTGGAAGGTGCATTGTTTTTGATGCGTTCAAACCCTTGAAAGGACACAATCGATTCGGACTGCTTTTAATTTTGGAGATATACCGGTCAGAAATGAATTTCGCACGAGAGAATGGCGGGCAACAGCTTATTGATAAATTGTCAGCATCCGGATACTATCCATATTCAGACCTAGATCGTCCACCGGTCGCGTAAACCGGACGAACAAAGAAAATGCACGGGAGTTGCGGATCGCGAGTTTTCTGATGGTCACGTTCATCGCCGCAACCCCGTGACTTCAAACGTTCGTCGATAGAAGGGCATTCAACTTGGAGGCGATCGAAACAACATTCACGATAACGGAAAGCGAATATGTGCGTGCCATGCGAAGGCACAACAAAACGCAAATTCAATTTGTTCGTGATGTGGTCGCTGGGGTTGTTGCCCTTCTCATTGGCATTTGCGTATTGTTGTTCACGGAAAGCAAGCTCTGGGCTTTCGCTCTCATCGTCCCCAGCCTGATTTTGCTTTTGATGATCGGCTACGTAAAATTTGTCGTTCCAATCAAAATTTATCAAGCAGCTAAACGAAAACTCTCATCCGAATACACGATACATTTTCGCGACGACGGAATGCGCTTTCGTTACTCGGACATCGATTCGTCTCTTAAATGGTCATTCTTCTCTACTTGGCTTCGTGACAACGAATTCTACATCCTGTATCATGCTGGTATTGGTTGCTCGGTGATCCCAAGACGCGCCTTAAACGCTGACGAAGACGAGAGGCTCTCGAGGTTACTCGCGTCCGTACTCGGGTCTTCGGCAGAAGCGTAATCGACGAACAAAGCCATGCAACGGAGCCGCGAGTCACGCGTTTTGGCAGTGGTTGAGTCGCTCGTCGCAGCCCGCTGATGGCCAACGTTATTCGATTGAGTTAACACCGCTCCTACAACTGGACACTGACTATGACGACACGTCTTCTTGCCTTGACCGTCGCACTCGCAACGATTGGCTTCGTAGCCGCGGCAAACGCTGAGTCCCCAATATCAACGCTTGAGTTCCGACTGGCAGTCACGGAACCGACTGACGGATATGAGAAACATACAGAGCCGACGAAAGAGGACCCCATCTATGTGTCCGACGATGCTGTTGTGACCGGCGTTGATATTGAGAAAGTTTCATTCTTCAACGATCCAAACGGCCATCCAGCAGTAGGCTTTGTGCTCACCGATGACGGTAGCGAACGGTTTTGGAATGCTACATCACAAAACACGGGCAAGAAAGTTGCTGTCTTGCTAGATGGCAAGGTGATTTCCGCACCGAGAATCAACCAAGGCATCAAGAAAGAGGGCACGATTACTGGAAACTTTGACGATGATGATCTATTGCGATTCTTTACGGCGATCGTGCTTCGTAAATCGCGTAACCCCGAGAACTCCCAAGTCGGCGAATAACAATCCCGTGCACCGAAGGACGGCTTGCACGTTTACTCGAATGGAAACTCAACCGTCCGTCCTCGGTGACGGCCAACGTTCGGCCCGGCAAGCCTGAACCCTGGGACGCGCCGCGGTGTCCAACTCGATCATGAACGCACCTGCAATTATCCTCGGCGACCCGAACGGCATCCTGCGGTTGCCGAAGGCAGCCCTGCGAAACCCCGGCGACTGGACGCAACTGGACTCGGACATTCTCGCTCATCTGATCCAGGTGCAGAAGCAAATCCAGCAGAGCCGCTGGAATAAGGCCAATGTCCACTTCACGACTCAAGGCGGCCAACTCCTCGACCACTACTTCCCCGAGTTCGAGGATTTCGTGTTCGCCGCGGTCTACCTGCGGCAGTTGATCGCCAAGAAGGACAGCCTTCTGGAGGACGCTGCACATCGGTACTGTAGGTTCGTCGATTGCCAGATCAGGCCGGCTTGGGTTGGACACGAGCTGGCCGCCTTCAAGGGCGCTCTCGACGGGCCGGCGTTCATGCTCCCCGCCTACACGGTCCGCGAGCTGTTCGACGCCTTCATGTACGGCGCGGCCCTACTGCACAAGATCCCCACTGTTGGCGACCCGAAGCGAAAGCGGTTCCTCGACATCTACGACAAGCAGCCGCGCCACACTCTGCTGTACGCGCTCCACACGTCGCTCAAGACGCTGATGAATCACGTTGGCGGCGTCACCGTGGTCATCTACCGCGACTACTCTCACTGGCTGCACGACTACGGATTGCCGCTGCCTGACACGCGCTGGCACGATAGGTTGTTCGAGATCAAGGCCTGTCTCTTATACACATCTGACGCTGCCGACGAATAGAG
>ENA-ORBV01003663-ORBV01003663.1-microbial-mat-metagenome-genome-assembly--contig:-NODE-3663-length-30458-cov-5.229716_pt1 | contig 30458 bp, 25 predicted proteins | sample MGYA00237777_ERZ505514 | MGnify/ENA primary metagenome ERZ505514 (study PRJEB26160, sample SAMN06269048) | microbial mat metagenome | isolation source: Oligotrophic lake microbial mat | place... | reverse complement strand
ACAGCCCCCCCAGGAAATGACTGCGTCATTTCCGCCCCCAGGGGTCAAGCAAAGTGGCAAAGCCACATTTGCTTGAGATACCGGTCTGGGCAGGTAGACGCGTAAAATCCGCTGAACATACTTCCCGTCCATGTCTGCCAAAGATAATCCCAACCCCAGCTTGCTGTCGAAGGTGGCGAAGTTCGTCCGCAATCCGACCACCAACTGGACGGACCTCGACAAGCAGGACCCGGAGCCGGATGCTGGTTACAGCAAACAGGCGCTCAAGGAAATGATCGAGCGCAAGCGGCAGAACGATTTTGTCCGCAAGCGTGAATTCGACCAGTTGCGCAAGCTGCGCAACCGCGACCCCGACTCCAGCCCTGACCTGGCCGGGCGGCCGTCGTATTTCCAGAGCAGCCTGCCGTCGAACCCGGACGAGCGGGCGCTCACGATCAAGAAGATCGACGAGATCGAAGCCCAGATGTCCAACCAGTGGTGGCAGGGCAAAACCGACGGCAGCCACAAAACGCCGGCGGCCGCGCGCAAACCCGAGGGCAAGCCCGACACTTCCGACGTGGTCGACGATGACGCCTATGCGCCGACGCGGCTGAGTCCAGTACGTCCGGATGCAGCCGCGTCGGACTGCGAAACGACCGACTTCCCGCCCACGGAGGACATCTCGGGATTCGGGCCCGACCCGGCCCGCGCTGCCGCATCGGGCGCGCGGGCGCCGGATACGCCGGCGGCCGGGCCGCGGGTCGGCGACGGGCACGGTTTCTCCGTCTCCAGGGCGCCGACGCTCGAAATGGTCGTCGGCGTCACCGACGCCGACATGGAGGAGGCGGCGATCCGATTCGCCAATGGCGACGACAAGGGCGCCGAATCGGCGCTCATGTCGGCCCTGGAGAACACCAACGCACCGCGTGACCAGGCCCTGCGCTGGGCTGCCGCGCTGCTCGACCTGTACCGCGCGACCGGCCAGCAGCCGCAGTTCGACCGCCTGGCAATCCGGTTCGCACAACGTTTCGACCGCTCCGCTCCAGCCTGGTTCTCGATGCCCGAGGCCCTGGGAACGGCGCTGGCCGGTGTACCGGTGCGTACGGTTCGGTCGCGCCTGATGGTCGATCCGATCTGGGCCTGCCCCCCACGGTTTACCGCTACCTGCGTGGATACCTTGCGACTGGCCGTGGCCAATGTCGAGCCGCCCTGGTTCTTGGACTGGAGTGCGTTGACCGACCTCGATGTCGATGCGGTCGAGTCACTGGCCGTTTTGTTCGAGCAATGGTGCGAGACACCCGTCGAGTTGCACTTCTCTGGCGCCCGCGCGCTCGAGGCGGCCTTGCGTGCGTGCACACCGTCTGGCAAACGCGACCAGGGGCAGACAATCTGGCAGTTGCGGCTCGACGCCTTGCGCATCATGCAATTGCAGGACGAGTTCGAACTGGTCGCACTGGACTACTGCGTCACCTTCGAGGTCTCGCCACCGGCCTGGCAGGACGCCCGCTGCAGTTACCGCAGCGCGACCGTGGCCGGGGAACTCGGCCCGCACGAAGATGCCGCGCCCGACAACGACGATGACGAACCCGCTGACGCGAGACCCGGTTTCGCTCCGGCGGCCACCATCGCAATGGGACTGGACTCGATTCAGGCAACGGTCGCCGAGTTGTCGGGCGACATCCAGGGCGAGGCTACGACGGCGCTGGAAATGCTGGAGCAGGCGCGCAATGGGTCACAGCGGCTGGTCGTGTCCTGCGCCAACCTGATCCGGGTTGATTTTTCCGCTGCCGGCAGCATCTTGAACTGGGTGGCCGAGCTGCAGGTACAAGGCTGCCAGGTCCAGTTCCGCGAGGTGCATTGTCTGGTGGCGGCCTTTTTCGGCGTGATCGGCATCAACGAACACGCCAGGGTCATGATGCGGTCTGACTAGGCGGCATTGTGGTCACTTTGGCTGACGCCAGGTCAACGGGCGCCGGCCCCCTCACGACCGCGGGACTTTTCGACAGCGGGCCGTGAACGGCCCGAAATCCGACTCAGCATGGAACAATTTCACGGAACCACCATCATCAGCGTACGGCGCGCGACCGCCGACGGAACCGAGGTCGCGATCGGCGGCGACGGACAAGTGACACTGGGCAACATCGTGGTCAAGGGCACTGCGCGAAAGGTGCGCAAGCTCTACCACGGCAAAGTGCTGGCCGGGTTTGCCGGCGCCACTGCGGACGCCTTCACGCTGTTCGAGCGTTTCGAGGCCAAGCTCGAGAAACACCAGGGCCACCTGGTGCGCTCGGCGATCGAGCTCACCCGCGACTGGCGCACCGACCGGGTGCTGCGCCGCCTCGAAGCCATGCTGGCGGTGGCCGACAAGGACGCATCGCTGATCATCACCGGTAACGGCGATGTGCTCGAACCCGAGCACGGCATCATCACCATCGGTTCGGGCGGCGCGTTCGCGCAGGCTGCGGCAGTTGCGCTGCTGAACCACACCGATCTGCCCGCCGCCGACATCGTGCGCAAGTCACTTGCGATCGCCGGCGAGTTGTGCATCTACACCAACATGCACCACACCATCGAGACCCTGCCATGAACCCGGCACCGACCGACACAACCCCATCGCAATCCGTCATGTCTGCCTTGACACCCCAGCAGATCGTGCAGGAACTCGACAAACACATCGTTGGGCAAACCCAGGCCAAACGCGCAGTGGCAATTGCGCTGCGCAACCGCTGGCGCCGCCAGCAGGTCGCCGGCAGTCTGCGCGCCGAGATCACGCCCAAGAACATCCTGATGATCGGCCCCACCGGTGTCGGCAAGACCGAGATCGCGCGTCGCCTGGCGCGGCTGGCCGATGCGCCGTTCATCAAGGTCGAGGCCAGCAAGTTCACCGAGGTCGGATACGTTGGCAAGGATGTCGATTCGATCATCCGTGACCTGGCCGAGGTGGCGATCAAGCAGACCCGTGAGGCGGCCAAACGCGCGGTGCAGGAGCGCGCCACCGACGCAGCGGAAGAACGTATCCTCGACATCCTGATCCCACCGCCGCGCGGCGAAGAGGGCGGCCGGCGCGACGCCGAACAGCCTGAGGGCGCGGCGCGTCAGGCGTTCCGCAAGAAGTTGCGCGAGGGCCAGCTCGACCAGCGCGAGATCGAGATCGACCTGAGTCAGGCCAGCGCGCAGCTGGAGATCATGGGCCCGCCCGGGATGGAGGACATGACCGAGCAACTGCGTGGCCTGTTCGGCCAGATGGGCCAGGCCAAACGCCAGACACGCAGGCTCAAAATTGCCGAGGCGCTCAAGCTGGTGCAGGACGAAGAGGCGGCCAAGCTGGTCAACGAGGACGAGATCAAGTCCCAGGCGCTGCAGGCGGCGGAGCAGAACGGCATCGTGTTCATCGACGAGATCGACAAGGTCACCTCGCGCTCGGAAGGCAGCAACGCCGGCGAGGTGTCGCGCCAGGGCGTGCAACGCGACCTGTTGCCGCTGGTGGAAGGCACGACCGTGTCGACCAGGTACGGCATGATCAAGACCGACCACATTCTGTTCATCGCATCCGGCGCGTTCCACCTGAGCAAGCCCAGCGACCTGATTCCCGAACTGCAGGGGCGGTTCCCGATCCGGGTCGAACTGGGCTCGTTGTCGGTGCAGGACTTCGAGTCCATCCTGACCCAGACCCATGCCTCGCTGGTCAAGCAGTACCAGGCTTTGCTCGCGACCGAAAACGTGACCATCGACTATGCGCCCGACGGCGTGCACCGGTTGGCCCAGATCGCCTACGATGTCAACGAACGCACCGAGAACATCGGTGCAAGGCGGCTGTCCACGGTGATGGAGCGCCTGCTGGAAGAAGTCAGTTTCGAAGCCAGCAACCTCAGCGGCCAGACCATCGTCGTCGATGCCGCTTACGTCAACAGCCGACTGACCGATCTGAGCCTGGACGAGGACTTGTCGCGTTACATCTTGTGAGCAACGCAACGACGGCGCCACGAACTTCTCATGCGATACGTTCATATATTGGCGTAAGTCATTCATTTAGAAGACTTTTTTGCCGACTTTTCGGCTTCAAAGCTCGTTCTAAGTCGTTGATTTCATTGAAAAACTTGTTGCAACGCGTGTTGCATCGCCGACAAATGCTGATACAGTGCAAAAAAGTGCAATTAAGTGGGAATCGGTGCCACACCGACTTCCAATTCCGCGCGTTGCATCAGCCAAGGGCAAATTCTCGTGTTTCAAGGGGCCTCTTCGTTAAGTCTGGATGCCAAGGGTCGGCTGTCGGTGCCGACCCGGCATCGTGACGCCCTGGGTGGAGCCGACGGCGGCCAATTGACGATCACGCGGCATCCGCACGGATGGCTGATGGTGTTTCCGCGCACAGAATGGGAAAAATTCCGCGAGCGTGTATCGGCCTTGCCGATGTCGGCGCAGTGGTGGAAACGCATCTTCCTGGGCAATGCGATGGACGTCGACATGGACGGCACGGGCCGGGTGCTGGTTTCGCCCGAATTGCGCCAGGCCGCCGGCATCACCCGCGAGACCATGCTGCTGGGCATGGGCAATCACCTGGAGTTGTGGGACAAAGAGACCTACGAGGCCCAGGAAGCCCGGGCCATGCAGGGCGAGATGCCCGATGTGTTCAAGGATTTTTCCTTTTGAGAGCCGCGTGTGAACATCGGGTTGACCCATACGACCGTCTTGCTGGACGAGGCGGTCGACGCCGTGCTCGGCAACGCGGGCAACACGGCGCCGCGCACCTTTGTCGACGCGACCTTCGGCCGCGGTGGCCACAGCCGCCTGCTGCTGTCGCGTCTGGGGCCCGCCGACCGGCTGATCGCCTACGACAAGGATCCACAGGCCGTGGCCAGCGCGGCACGGATCGAGGACCCGCGGTTCACGATCCGGCACCAGGGTTTCGACCGGATTGCCGAGCTCGACCCGGCTTCGTTGGCCGGCATCCTGATGGACCTGGGCGTGAGTTCGCCGCAGATCGACGATCCGCTGCGGGGCTTCAGCTTTCGATTCGACGGCCCACTGGACATGCGCATGGACACGACCCGCGGCCAGAGCGTGGCGCAGTGGCTTGCGCAGGCGCCAACCGATCAGATTGCGCAGGTGATTCGTGGTTATGGTGAGGAACGGTTTGCTGGCGCCATTGCAAAGGCGATTGTTGCTCGCCGACAGGAACGGGGCCCAGTTGCATCCACCGCCGAGCTGGCCCAGCTCGTGGCTGACACGGTCAAAACCCGCGAGCCGGGCCAGAACCCTGCAACGCGCACATTTCAGGCTCTTCGGATTTTCATCAACGCCGAGCTTGAAGCCTTGCAGACAGCGTTGACGGCCAGCCTTGACGTCTTGCAAGCCCAGGGCGTGCTGGTCGTGATCAGCTTCCACTCGCTCGAAGACCGGATTGTCAAGCAGTTCATCGCGCGCCATGCACGCGAACACGTCGATCGGCGGGTGCCGTTCGCGCCTGCCCAGGCCTTGCGGCTGACAGCGCAGGGCCGCTTCAAACCCTCGGCGTCGGAAGTGGCGGCCAACCCGCGCGCGCGCAGCGCCGTGATGCGGGTGGCACAAAGGACGGCCGTGCCATGACCCGGCTGAACCTCGTCCTGCTGCTGGCGGTGATGGTCAGCGCCCTGTATCTGGTTCATGTGCAGTACCAGTCGCGGCGCCTGTACACCGAACTCGAGCGCGCCAACGCGGAAGGCCGCCGGCTCGACACCGAGCGCGACCGGCTGCAGCTCGAGCGCCGCGCCCAGGCCACGCCGCAGCGGGTCGAGCGGCTTGCGCGCGAGCGCCTGCAGATGCGCCCGCCCACGCCGGCCATCACCCACTACGTCGCGTACAGCGACGGCCTTGCGGCGGCGGGCGCAGCCACCAACCCGGCGGTGAAGCCCCGCGAAACCAACGGGCGCCTGCCATGAGCCGCCGGGCCGCCCCAAGGCGAATCGCTCCGCAGTGCGAAGCACGAAGGAGCCTCGCATGAGCCGCCGGGCCGCCCCAAGGCGAATCGCTCTTGAGGAAACGCCGGGCCGCTCCCAAGTTTCCTCACACCCCCTCGGGGGGCCTGGCGAAGCCAGGGCTGGGGGCGCTCAGAAGTGCGAAGCACGAAGGAGCCTCGCATGAGCCGCAAGAGCATCCCCTACACCTCCAGCCCACTGCTGACCAGCCGCACGCCAGTCTGGCGCAGCAAATTGATCGTGGCCGCTGTCGCGCTGGGCTTCGTCGGTCTGGCAGGCCGGGCGGTGTATATCCAGGTTGTGGCCAATGACTTCTTCCAGCGCCAGGGCGAAGTGCGCTTCGCCCGCACGCTGTCGCTGCCGGCCAACCGCGGCCGCATCATGGACCGCAACGGTCTGATCCTGGCCTCGAGCGTGCCGGCGCCCAGCATCTGGGCGATTCCCGAAGACGTGCCGCGCGACCTGGCAAAACTCAAGCAACTGGCCAAGTTGCTCGACATGGCGCTGCCCGCACTCGAGCGCAAGCTCGAGGCCGAGGACAAGACCTTCGTATGGCTCAAGCGCCAGGTCGATGAGTCGGTCGGCAAGCAGATCGCCGCACTCGAACTCAAGGGCATCTACCAGCGCAAGGAATACCGCCGCGAATACCCGGAGGGGCCGGCCGCTGCGCATATCGTGGGCTTCACCAACATCGAGGACAAGGGCCAGGAGGGCATCGAACTGGCATTCGACCAGGCGCTGGCCGGGCGCGCCGGATCGCGCCGCGTCATCAAGGACCGGCTGGGCCGTGTCGTCGAGGGTGTCGGCGAACAGGTGCCGCCGGTCGATGGCAAGGACATCCAGTTGAGCATCGACAGCAAGATCCAGTTCTTCGCCTACCAGAAGTTGCGCCACGCGGTCACGACGCACAAGGCCCGCGGCGGCAGTGTCGTGGTGATCGACACCAACACCGGTGAGGTGCTGGCGATGGCCAACTACCCGAGTTTTGCGCCGGACGACCGGCGCAACCTGACCGGCGAGCAACTGCGCAACCGGGCCTTGACCGATGTGTTCGAACCGGGCTCGACGATGAAGCCGATTACGGCGGCGATGGCGCTGCAGGCGGGCCGCGTGACGCCGCAGACGCTGATCGAGACCGGCCCCGGTCGCTTCACGATGGCCGGCTTCACGATCCGCGACACGCATGACTACGGCACACTGACGGTCGAGGGGGTAATCCAGAAATCGAGCAACATCGGCGCCATCAAGCTCGCGCAGAAGATGAGCCCGCGCGAGATGTGGGACACCTATACCCTGCTCGGCTATGGTCAGAAACCCCACCTGGAGTTTCCCGGTGCGGTGACCGGGCGGTTGCGCCCGTGGAAGACCTGGCGTCCGGTCGAGCAGGCCACGATGGCCTACGGCTACGGTCTGTCCGCGTCCTTGTTCCAGATGGCGCAGTCGTACACCGCGTTCGCGCACGACGGCCAGGTCATTTCCGCCACGATTCTCAAGAGCAGCGAACCGGCCACCGGCACCCAGGTGTTCTCGGCAACCCATGCGGCCGCGGTGCGCAAGATGCTGCAGATGGCGGCGGGCCCCGGCGGCACCGGCCAACGAGCCCAGACCATCGGTTATTCGGTCGGCGGCAAATCCGGCACCGCGCACAAGCAGGTGGGCAAGGGTTACGCCACGAACAAGTACCGCTCCTGGTTCACCGGCATGGCGCCGATCGAAAAGCCGCGCATCGTCGTGGCGGTGATGATCGATGAGCCGAGCAACGGCAAGTACTACGGCGGCGAGGTTGCAGCGCCCGTTTTCAGCGAGACGGTGCAACAGGCGCTGCGGCTGATGGGTGTGACGCCCGACATGGCGGTCAAGCCGCAGATCGTCACTGCCGTGGAGGAGAGCCTGTGATGCAGGAGCTGCACTCTGCGGCCGCCGCCGCCGCCTGGCTGCGCGCACAGGTCACCGGTACGCTGCGCAGCGACAGCCGCCAGGTCCAGCCGGGCGACGGCTTCATTGCGTGGCCTGGCGCTGCCCACGATGCGCGTGCGCATGTGGCGGCCGCGCTGGCCCAAGGTGCCGTAGCCTGCCTGGTCGAGCGTGCAGGGGTCGAGCGGTTTGACCTGCAGGACCCGCGCGTGGCCGGCTACACCGGTCTGCGCACGGCCAGCGCGCTGGTCGCCTGCGCCTATTTCGACGATCCGTCGCACGCGCTGCGCGTCGTCGCCGTGACCGGCACCAACGGCAAGACTTCCACCGCCTGGTGGCTGGCCCAGGCCTTGTCAAGCCGGCAGATCGTCCCGCTGCAAGCCTGTGCGATGGTCGGTACGCTGGGCATCGGCCAACCACCGTCTGCCGGCCAGGACGTGGCCCAGGCGCCGCTATACGCCAGCGGCCTGACGACGCCTGACCCGGTGCTGCTGCAGGCCAGCCTGCGCCGCTTCGCCGACACCGGCATCCGCGCCTGCGCGCTGGAGGCCTCGTCGATCGGCATCGACGAACACCGGCTCGACGGCACCCGCGTGTACACCGCCGTGTTCACCAATTTCACGCAGGACCATCTCGACTACCACGGCACGATGCAGGCCTACTGGTTGTCCAAGGCGCGTTTGTTCCAGTGGCCCGGCCTCACCGCGGCGGTTGTCAACATCGACGACGCCAAAGGCCGCGAGTTGCTGCAACTGCCGGCGCTGCAGGCACTCGACGTGTGGACGGTGTCCTGCCAGGCGCCGGCGCGGCTGCAGGCAGCAGCCATCTCGGTCGGCGCGGCCGGCCTGGAGTTCGACGTGCGGGAGGGCACGCGGCGCGAGCGGCTGCGCACGCAGCTGATCGGCCATTACAACGTCAACAACCTGCTCGGCGTGATCGCCGCAATGCGCTCGCTGGACGTCCCGCTGGAGCAGGCGGTGCGCGCCTGCGCCGAACTGGCGCCGGTCCCCGGACGCATGCAGCGCCTGCTCGAACCCGGCCTGCCGCTGGTGGCGATCGACTACGCCCACACCCCCGATGCGCTGGACAAGGCGCTCGAGGCGCTGCGCCCAGTGGCGCGGCAACGCAACGGCAGCCTGTGGTGCGTATTCGGTTGCGGCGGCGACCGCGACCCGGGCAAGCGTGCGTTGATGGGCGCGGCAGCGCGTGCCGCCGACCATGTGGTCGTCACCAGCGACAACCCGCGCGGCGAGGACCCGCAGAGCATCATCGCGCAAATCGTTCCGGCACTGTCCGGCCATGCGTCGCTGCGCCAGCAGCCCGATCGCGCACGCGCCATCGACACTGCAGTCATGACCGCGGCCAGCGCCGACGTGGTTCTGCTTGCCGGCAAGGGGCATGAGGACTACCAGGAGGTGGCTGGCCAGCGCCGGCCCTTCTCGGATCTCGCGCAGGCCCATGCAGCCCTGGCGCGCCGCCGCGCCGCAGCACCGGCACAGGGGGTGGCGGCATGATGATGGACCTGCGCCGAGCCGCCAGCTTTTTGCCTGGCTGCATGCTGGTGGGCGACGCTGGCACGCAGCTGCGTCGCGTGCACTCCGACAGCCGCAGCCTGCAAGCCGGCGACCTGTTCGTGGCCATTCGTGGCGACAACTTCGACGGCAACGGATTCCTGGCACAGGCCCGCGCCGCCGGCGCCGCCGCGGCGCTGGCGCACGACGCCGATGCGCTGCGTGCGGCTGGCTTGAGCGGCCTGGTCGTCGCCGACACGCGCCAGGCCCTGGGCCTGCTGGCCACGCGCTGGCGCGAACAGTTCAGCTTGCCACTCATCGCGGTGACCGGCAGCAACGGCAAGACCACGGTCACGCAGATGCTGGCAACTATCCTGCGCCACTGGATGCCCGACGCCTCGCTGGCAACACACGGCAATTTCAACAACGATATCGGCCTGCCGCTGACGCTGCTGCGGCTGCGCGCCGAACACCGCGTGGCGGTGGTCGAACTGGGCATGAACCATGCCGGCGAGATCGCACTGCTCGCCGGCATGGCACAACCCACGGTGGCGCTGATCAACAACGCGCAACGCGAGCATCTGGAATTCATGGCCACGGTCGAGGCGGTGGCGCAGGAGAACGGCGCCGTCATCGACAGCCTTCCCGCCGACGGTGTCGCCGTGTTCCCGCACGACGATCCGTTCGCGCCGACGTGGCGCACCCGTGCCGGTCAGCGGCCGCTGATGGAGTTCGCAATCGCCACCAGCCCGCACGGCAACTCCGGGGTCTCGGTGCGCGCCGCCGCGCCCCTCTGGCGCGACGGCGCCTGGCAAGTGCAGGCCGACACGCCGGCCGGAGCGCTGGTCTTCTCATTGCCCATGGCAGGCCTGCACAACGTGCACAACGCGCTGGCCGCAGCCAGCGGCGCCATCGCAGCCGGCGCGCCACTGAAACACGTGGCAGCCGGACTGCGATCCTTCGAGCCGGTCAAGGGCCGCTCGCGCACCCAGCAACTGGCCTGGGGCGGCCAGGCCCGAACCCTCGTCGACGACAGCTACAACGCCAACCCCGATTCGGTCGATGCTGCGCTGGCGATGCTCGCCATGCTGCCCGGCCCGCACCTGATGGTGCTGGGCGACATGGGCGAGGTCGGCGAACAGGGACCGCAATTCCACGCCCAGGCTGGTGCCAGGGCGCACGCACTGGGCATCGATTTCCTGTTCACCATGGGCGACCTGTCGGCCCACGCCACAGCGCCCTTTCCCGGTGCGCGCCATTTCGACACCATGCCCGACCTGGTCGCGGCGGTGCTGGCGCAGATGCCACGGGTGAGCAGCGTGCTGGTCAAGGGATCCCGTTCGATGCGCATGGAACGCGTGGTCGAAGCGCTCGTGGCCGGCGCGGGCAAGTCCAACGGCGCCACAACCGGAGAAGCCGCATGTTGCTGAGCCTGGCCCAATGGTTGCAGTCGCAGGGACCGGAATTCGGCTTCCTGCGGGTGTTCCAGTACCTGACTCTGCGCGCGGTGTTGTCAGCGATGACCGCGCTGCTGATCGGATTGATCGCCGGCCCGGTGGTGATCCGCAATCTGTCGCGTCTCAAGATCGGCCAACCGATTCGCGGCTACGGCATGGAAACCCATTTCAGCAAGAGCGGCACACCGACCATGGGCGGCGTGCTGATCCTGATCTGCATCGCGGTCTCGACGCTGCTGTGGATGGACCTGTCGAACCGCTTCGTCTGGATCGTGTTGCTGGTGACGCTGGGTTTCGGCGCGATCGGCTGGGTCGATGACTGGCGCAAGGTCGTGGACAAGAATCCGGAAGGCATGCGTTCGCGCGAAAAATACCTCTGGCAGTCACTGATCGGCCTGGTGGCTGCGTTGTACCTGGTGTTCAGCATCTCGGAGAACTCCAACGTGCGGGTGTTCGAGCTGTTCCTGACCTGGGTACGCTCGGGCTTCGACCTGAACCTGCCGCCCAAGGCCGGCCTGATGCTGCCGTTCTTCAAGGAGATCAGCTATCCGCTGGGCGTGTTGGGTTTCGTCGTGCTCACCTACCTGGTGATCGTGGGTTCGAGCAACGCGGTCAACCTGACCGACGGCCTGGACGGATTGGCCATCATGCCGGTGGTGATGGTCGGTTCGGCACTGGGCGTGTTCGCCTACGTGACTGGCAATGCGGTGTTTTCCCGGTACCTGTTGTTCCCGCATATCCCGGGCGCGGGTGAGTTGCTGGTATTTTGCGCCGCGATGGCCGGCGCCGGACTGGCCTTTCTCTGGTTCAACGCGCATCCGGCCCAGGTCTTCATGGGTGACGTCGGCGCCCTGGCGCTGGGCGGCGCGCTGGGCACAATCGCGGTCATCGTGCGCCAGGAAATCGTGCTTGCCATCATGGGCGGCATCTTCGTCGCCGAGGCGATCTCGGTGATGGCACAGGTCGGATACTTCAAATACACGAAGCGCCGTTTCGGCGCGGGCCGACGCCTGCTCAAGATGGCGCCGCTGCACCACCATTTCGAGAAGACCGGCTGGAAAGAGTCGCAGGTCGTGATCCGGTTCTGGATCATCACCATGTTGTTGTGCCTGGTGGGCTTGTCCACCTTGAAGCTGCGGTGACGACGGTGGTGCAGCTGCAAGACGCCAACGTGCTGGTCCTGGGCCTGGGCAGTTCCGGCCTGGCCATGGCCCGTTGGTGCACGCGCCATGGCGCAACGGTTACAGTGGTCGACACGCGTGAGGCACCGCCCCAGCTGGCGGCGCTGCGCGACACCGTCCCCGCAGCGCGCTTCGTGCACGGCGCGCTCGATGCCACGCTGCTGCAGCCGCAACGCCCGGACTTGTTGCTCAAGAGTCCCGGTCTGAGCCCGGCCCAGGTGGCACCGGTGGTCGATGCGGCCCGCGCCGGCAACATCCCGGTGGCGGGCGAGCTGGACCTGTTCGCCCAGGCGCTGGCCGAGCTGCGCAAGAACAGGGCATACGAACCGCAGATCCTGGCCGTGACCGGCACCAACGGCAAGACCACCGTCGCCTCGCTGACCGCTCAGCTGCTCGAGCGAGCCGGCAGGACGGTGGCGCTGGCGGGCAACATCGGCCCCACCTTGCTCGACACCGTCGCACGGCATCTGGACGACGACAACCTGCCGCAGGCCTGGGTGATCGAGCTGTCGAGTTTCCAGCTCGCCGACATGGCGGCCGGCGCATTCGTGCTCGGTGCGCAGCAAGCGCCGACTGGATTCGAACCCACTGCAGCCTGCGTGCTGAACCTGAGCCAGGACCATCTGGACTGGCATGGCGACATGCCAGCCTACGCCGCCGCCAAGGCGCGGATCTTCGGCGCGCAGGCGCTGATGGTGCTCAACCGCGATGACCCGGCCGTGATGGCGATGTTGCCACCACCCGCCAAGGGCCGCGCACCCCGGCGCAGTATCAGCGTCGGCGCCGGCATACCGACACAGCCGGGCGAGTTCGGCCTGGAAAAAGTGAACGGCATGGTGTGGCTGGTGCGCGCCCAGGAACTCGACCCGACCATCAAGCTGCGCAAGGGCGAGGAAGCCGACGCGTTGCACCTGCAGCGCCTGATGCCAGCCGAGGCGCTGCGTATCCGTGGCCAGCACAACGCGGTCAATGCCTTGAGCGCACTGGCGCTGGCGGCGGCCAGCGGTTGCCCGCTGGCGCCAGTGCTGCACGGACTGCGCGAATACCGCGGCGAGCCGCACCGGGTCGAATCGGTGGCGATCATCGACGAGGTCGAATATTTTGACGACAGCAAGGGCACCAATGTCGGCGCCACGGCGGCCGCGCTGGCTGGCCTGGGCGCAGAACGCAAACTGGTGGCGATCCTGGGTGGCGACGGCAAGGGCCAGGACTTCGCGCCGCTCGCCGAGCCGATCCGCCAGGTGGCGCGCGCCGTGGTGTTGATCGGGCGCGACGCGCCACTGATCCGCGAAGCGCTGGCTGGCTGCGGCGTGAACCTGCTCGATGCACGCGACATGCACCATGCGGTGGATCTGGCCCGGCGCCAGGCACACGCCGGTGACGCCGTGGTGTTGTCGCCCGCCTGTGCCAGCTTCGACATGTTCGACAACTACGAACACCGCGCACGGGTGTTCGTCCAAGCCGTGCACGCGCTGGCCGAAGACCGCGGACATGTGTCGCAGGGAGAGTGGGCATGAGCGGCATCAAAACCAGCCTGTGGCCGCAGTCCTGGGCGCGGCGCGAGACGATTCCGGTGCGCCTGGGCCGGGTGCAGCCCGACAGCCTGCAGGCGCCGGTACGCCTGCAGAGCTTCGATCAGGTACTGTTGTGGGTCACGGTCGCGTTGCTGGCCTGGGGCCTGGTGATGGTGTATTCGGCCACCATCGCGCTGCCGGACAACCCGAAGTTCGCGCGTTACTCGCACACCCACTTCCTGCTGCGCCACACGTTGTGGCTGGGCGTGGCCTTCGTGGCGGGACTGATCGCGTTCCAGATTCCGGTGGCGACCTGGGAAAAGGCCGCGCCCTGGCTTTTTGTCGGTGCGCTGGTGCTGCTGGCCGCGGTGCTGGTACCGCAACTGGGCAAAGGTGTCAACGGCGCGCGGCGCTGGCTGGTGCTTGGGCCGATCAGCTTCCAGCCGTCCGAGCTGGCCAAGTTCGCGGTGCTGCTCTACGCGTCCGACTACATGGTGCGCAAGATGGACGTCAAGGAGCGATTCTTTCGCGCCGTGCTGCCGATGGCCGCTGCGATCGCGATCGTGGGCGTGTTGCTGCTGGCCGAGCCGGACATGGGAGCCTTCATGGTGATCGCGGTGATCGCGATGGGCATTCTGTTCCTGGGCGGTGTCAACGCCCGCATGTTTTTCGTGATCGCCACCATCCTGGTCGTGGCCTTCGCGATGATGATCATGTTCAGCGAGTGGCGGCGCGAGCGCATCTTCGCCTACCTCGACCCGTGGAGCGAGCAGCACGCACTGGGCAAGGGTTACCAGCTTTCGCATTCGCTGATCGCGATCGGGCGCGGCGAGATCTTCGGCGTCGGCCTGGGCGGCAGCGTCGAGAAGCTGCACTGGCTGCCTGAAGCCCATACCGACTTTTTGCTCGCAGTGATAGGCGAGGAGTTTGGCCTGGTCGGCGTGTTGTCCCTGATTGGACTGTTCGTCTGGTTGACACGCCGCATGATCCATATCGGCCGCCAGGCGATCGCACTCGATCGCATATTCGCCGGCCTGGTGGCACAAGGCGTGGGCCATCTGGATCGGCTTCCAGGCCTTCATCAACATGGGAGTGAACCTGGGCGCCCTGCCGACCAAGGGCCTGACGCTGCCGCTGATGAGTTTCGGAGGCACGGCCATCCTGGTCAACCTGGTCGCCATCGCCGTGGTACTGCGTATCGACATCGAAAGCCGGCAACTGATGCATGGAGGAAGACCATGAATCCAGTCCACCCGTACCGGGACGCGTCCGGCGCGTTGCAGATCGCCGGCACTGCCGTCGCGATCGATCCGAACGCGTCAGGATTGATCACGCGGACCGACACCGGCCGCAGCGTGGGCGATGACGAGGCACCGGCGCAAGCCGGTACGAACCGCTCCGGCACGGCCCGGATGTCGACCGATGGGAGCACGCAGGCGGCCCGGCTCACTGCGCTGGTGATGGCCGGTGGCACTGGCGGGCATATCTTTCCGGGCCTGGCGGTGGCGCAGGAGTTGCGCGCGCGCGGTTGGAACGTGCATTGGCTCGGTGGCCGCGGCAGCGCACGCGCGCCTAGCATGGAAAGCCGGCTGGTTGCGCCCCAGGGATTCGCGTTCGAGGCACTGGACTTCTCCGGCGTGCGCGGCAAGGGCCCCTTGACGCTGGGTCTGTTGCCGTTGCGCCTGCTGCGTGCCTTCTGGCAAAGTATCCAGGTGCTGCGCCGGGTACGGCCCGACGTCGTCGTCGGCCTGGGCGGCTACATCACCTTTCCCGGCGGCATGATGGCGGTGCTGCTGGGCAAGCCGCTGGTGCTGCACGAACAAAATTCGGTCGCCGGCATGGCGAACCGTGTCTTGGCCGGTGTCGCTGACCGGGTCTACACCGCGTTTCCGGATGTACTGGCGAAAGCGCAGTGGGTCGGCAATCCGCTGCGCCAGGCCTTTATCTGCCAGCCCACCCCCGAGCAGCGTTTTGGCGAGCGCAGCGGACCGCTGAGGGTGCTGGTCGTGGGCGGCAGTCTGGGCGCGCGGGCGCTCAACGAGATCGTGCCGCAGGCCCTGGCCCTGCTGCCGGCCGCGCTGCGGCCGCTGGTGATACACCAAAGTGGCAGCAGCCAGATCGACGCCTTGCGCGGCAACTATGCGCGGGCCGACGTGCAGGCAGAACTGACGCCTTTCATCGACGACATGGCCAGCGCCTTTGCCGAGGCCGACCTGGTGATCTGCCGCGCGGGCGCCAGCACCGTGACCGAAATCGCGGCCATCGGCGCGGCGGCGCTGTTCGTGCCATTCCCGTCCGCGGTCGATGATCACCAGACGCGCAACGCGCGTTTCCTGGTCGAGCGCGGCGGCGGCTGGCTGATGCCGCAAGCCGAACTCACGCCCGAGCGGCTGGCGCAATTCCTGGAACAGGCCACGCGCGAGAACCTGCTGGCCTGCGCGTCCACCGCACGGCACTGCGCCAAGACCGAGGCCACGGCCCGGGTCGTGGCCGCGTGCGAGGCCCTGGTGACACGGTCATGAAATACGCGATCCGGCACATCCACTTCATCGGCATCGGCGGCTCCGGCATGTCGGCCATCGCAGAGGTGCTGCAGGGCCTGGGCTACACCATCTCCGGTTCGGACATCGCCGCCAGTGTCACGCTGCAACGCCTGGGCAGCCTGGGCATCCAGGTATTCATCGGCCACGACGCAGCCCATATCGAAGGTGCCGATGCGGTCGTCACGACCACGGCGGTGCACGAGGACAACCCCGAAGTGATCGAGGCCCGCGTGCGGCGCATCCCGGTGGTGCCGCGCGCCATCATGCTGGCCGAACTGATGCGGCTCAAGCAGGGGATCGCGATCGCCGGAACCCACGGCAAGACCACCACCACCAGTCTGGTCGCCAGCGTGTTGGCCCAGGCCGGGCTGGACCCGACCTTCGTCATCGGCGGCCGGCTCAACAGCGCGGGGGCGAATGCCCGGCTGGGCAGTGGCGACTACATCGTGGTCGAGGCCGACGAGTCCGACGCCTCGTTCCTGAACCTGCTGCCGGTGATGGCCGTCGTGACCAACATCGACGCCGACCACATGGCCACCTACGGCCACGACTTCAAGCGTCTGCAAACGGCGTTCGTCGATTTCCTGCACCGCATGCCGTTCTACGGCACCGCCATCCTGTGCACCGATGACCCGGCGATTCGGGAAATTTTGCCGCAGGTGTCCTGCCCGATCACCAGCTACGGCTTCGAACCCGACGCCCAGGTGCGCGCGGTCGACGTGCGCGCAGTGGGAGGCCAGATGCACTTCACGGTGCTGCGCCGCAACGGCGTGGTTCTGCCCGACCTGCCGGTGGTGCTCAACCTGGCAGGTGAACACAACGTGCTCAATGCCTTGTCGGCGATCGCGGTCGCGGTGGAACTCAACATCCCGGACGCCGCAGTGCAACAGGCACTGGAGGGCTTCCAGGGGGTCGGACGCCGGTTCCAGCCCTACGGCGAGGTCCCGGCAAGCCGCGGTGGACGTTTCACGCTGGTGGACGATTACGGCCACCACCCGGTCGAGATGGCCGCCACGATCGCTGCCGCACGCGGCGCCTTCCCGCAGCGGCGTCTGCTGCTCGCGTTCCAGCCCCATCGCTACACCCGCACCCGCGACTGTTTCGACGACTTCGTCAAGGTGATCGGCCAGGTCGATGCGGTCTTGTTGTCCGAGGTCTATCCCGCCGGCGAGGCTCCCATCATTGCCGCCGACGGCCGCGCATTGGCCCGCGCGCTACGCGTGGCCGGCCATGTCGAACCGGTGTTCGTCGATGACATCCGGGACATGGCGCAGTGCATCCTGGACAACAGCCAGGGTGGCGACGTGGTGTTGTGCATGGGTGCGGGGTCGATCGGATCGGTGCCGGCGCGCGTGCTCGAACTGGCCGCCGCGGCTGGCGCCGTCGCCCAGGAGTTGCCGGCATGACGCAGCACGGCACGACCTCCATGGGCAAGGTTGCGGTGTTGATGGGCGGCGCCTCGGCCGAACACGAGATCTCTCTGTTGTCGGGCGCGGGCGTGCTCAAGGCGCTGCGCGATCGCGGTGTGGATGCGTACGCCTTCGACCCGTCGCAGCGACCGATCGAGGCCTTGCGCAGCGAGGGCTTCGCGCGCTGCTTCATCGCCCTGCACGGCCGCTTCGGCGAGGACGGCACGGTGCAGGGCGCACTGGAACTGATGGGCATTCCTTACACCGGCTCCGGCGTGATGGCCAGTGCGATCGCGATCGACAAGACCATGACCAAACGTGTCTGGATTGCCGAAGGCCTGCCAACGCCGGCCTACCAGCTGCTGCGCGCCGGCCACGACCGCCAGCAGGTGCACGCCCTGCCCGATCTGTTCGGCCTGCCGCTGATCGTCAAGCCGGCGCGCGAAGGCTCGTCGATCGGCGTGACCAAGGTGGCAGACCGAGCGCAGCTGCAAGGTGCCATCGACCGGGCCCTGGCCATGGACAGCGATGTGTTGTGCGAGCAGTTCATTGCCGGCGACGAGGTCACCTGTCCCATCGTCGGGACCGGCGACGACGCCCGCGCGTTGCCGGTGATCCGCATCGTTGCTCCCGAGGGCAATTACGACTACCAGAACAAATACTTCACCGACGACACCCAGTACCTGGTGCCATGCCAGCTGCCGCCCGGCGAGGAAGAACGTATCCAGCAGCTGGCGCTGCGCGCCTACCGGGTGCTGCATTGCCGCGGCTGGGGACGGGTCGATGTGATGATCGATGCGGGCACGCGCGCACCGTACCTGCTGGAGGTCAACACCTCACCCGGCATGACCAGCCACTCGCTGGTGCCGATGTCGGCGCGCGCCGCAGGCATCAGCTACGAGGACCTGTGCCTGCAGCTGCTGCAGCAAGCCACGCTGGACAATCCGCGCAACAGCCAGGGAGGCCGCCGATGAGCACGGCCTTCACGCCCCCGTTCGACGTGCGCCTGATGAACATGACGGCCAGCGTGCTGCTGGCGGTGTTCGGGCTGCTGGCACTGGCGGCACTGGCACAGTGGGCGGCCAACCACCGGCTGTTCTCGATCGCGGCGATCAGCGTCAGCGGCGAGGTGGTGCACAACAACGTGCCGACCCTGCGGGCCAACGTCACGCCCCGGCTGGCCGGCAACTTCTTCACCATCGACCTGGCCAGCGCCCGCCAGACCTTCGAGAACCTGCCCTGGGTACGGCGCGCCGTGGTGCGCCGGATGTTCCCGAACCGGATCGCGGTCGAACTGCAGGAACACCAGGCAGTGGCCTACTGGGGCGCCGAAGACACGTCGCGCCTGCTCAACCACTTCGGCGAGGTGTTCGAGGCCAATGTCGGCGAGGTCGAGCAGGAGGCGCTGCCGCGCCTGGACGGCCCCAGCGGCCAGGAGCCCCAGGTGCTGGCGCTGTACCAGGCGCTGCGGCCGATGTTCGCACCGCTCGATCTGGGCGTGGAGCAACTCGCGCTCGGCTCCAGCGGCGGCTGGCGCGTGCGCCTCGACACCGGAGCGTCGATCGAACTGGGCCGCGGCAGCGACGCGCAAGTGATCGCCCGCACGAACCGTTTTCTGCGCACGTTGACCCAGGTCACGTCGCGTTACGACCGACGCCCGGACGCGGTCGAGTCGGCCGATTTGCGCCACGCGGATGGATACGCACTGCGCCTGCGCGGCGTGAGCACCGTGGTCACCGAGAGTCAGAAAAAGTAGCGCAAACAACAGGTATCGATATGGCGAAAGAATACAAGGACCTGGTCGTGGGACTGGACATCGGCACCGCCAAGGTGATGGTGGTCGTGGCCGAGGTCATCCCGGGTGGCAAGCTCAAGCTCGCCGGGCTCGGCGTGGCTCCGAGCACCGGCATCCGGCGCGGCGTGGTGGTCAACATCGACGCCACGGTGCAGAGCATCCAGCTCGCGCTCAAGGAGGCCGAGCTGATGGCCGACTGCAAGATCACCCGCGTCTACACCGGCATCACCGGCAGCCATATCCGCGGCATCAATTCCAGCGGCATGGTGGCGATCAAGGACCGCGAGGTCACGCAGGCCGACGTGGCCCGCGTCGTGGAGACCGCCAAGGCGATCAACATCTCGACCGATCAGCGGCTGCTGCTGGTCGAGCCGCAGGAGTTCATCATTGACGGGCAAGACGTCAAGGAGCCGATCGGCATGAGCGGCATCCGGCTCGAGGCCAAGGTCCATATCGTGACCGGCGCGCAGAGCGCGGCCGAGAACATCATCAAGTGCGTGCGCCGCTGCGGTCTGGAAGTCGAGCAGTTGATGCTCAACCCGCTGGCGTCCAGCCTGTCGGTGCTGACCGACGACGAGCGCGAGCTGGGCGTGGGCCTGGTCGATATCGGCGCCGGTACCACCGACGTGGCGATCTTCGCCAACGGAGCGATCCGCCACACCGCGGTGATTCCGATCGCCGGCGACCTGATCACCAGCGACATCGCAATGGCGCTGCGCACCCCGACCAAGGATGCCGAAGACGTCAAGATCGACAGCGGCTGCGCCAAGCAGCTGCTGACCGATGCCGAGACCCAGGTCGAGGTGCCGGGCCTGGGCGACCGCGGCCCACGCCTGCTCAGCCGCCAGGTGCTGGCCGGCGTGATCGAGCCGCGGGTCGAGGAAATCTTCGCGCTGGTGCACCAGGTGATACGCGACTCCGGCTTCGAGGAGGTCCTGTCCTCGGGCATCGTGCTGACCGGCGGCTCCTGCGTGATGCCGGGCATGGTCGAACTGGGCGAAGACATTTTTCTGAAGCCGGTGCGCCGCGGCGTCCCCAAGTATTCCGGCGTGTTGTCCGACATGGTCGCGCAACCTCGCGCTGCCACCGTCATGGGTCTGCTGGAAGAGGCGCGCATGGCACGCATGCGCGGCCTCAAGGTGTCGCAAAAGAGCGGCTCGATGCGCAATGCCTTCGGCAGCGTCAAGGACTGGTTTGTGGGGAACTTCTGACATGGCAAACGACACCGCAATCTGCCCAAGCGGCAGCCACCTTGACGACGATCACCTGTGGCTGGCGCGCGGCAGTCCGCACGGGCGATGGCGACCCGACAGACCGCCAGACCGCGGAAGGCGGACAAAAGAACAAACGGAAAACGGAACCAGTAAACATCGGCAACTGCAATTTAGGAGAACAACATGCCTATCGAAATGATGGAAGAAGAGGGTTTCAACCAGGGCACCCAGATCAAGGTGATCGGTGTCGGTGGCGGCGGCGGTAACGCGGTCGAGCACATGATCGCGTGTGCCGTTGGTGGCGTGGAGTTCATCTGCGCCAACACCGACGCCCAGGCCCTGAGTCGCAGCGCGGCGCACAAGACAATCCAGCTCGGCACCACCGGCCTGGGCGCGGGCAGCAAGCCCGACAAGGGCCGCGATGCGGCCGAGCAGGCGGTCGAGGAGATCCGGGCCTCCATCGAAGGCGCGCACATGTTGTTCATCACCGCCGGCATGGGCGGCGGCACCGGCACCGGGGCGGCGCCGGTGATTGCGCGGGTGGCCCGCGAGATGGGCATCCTGACCGTGGGCGTGGTGACCAAGCCGTTCGACTTCGAAGGCGGCCGGCGCATGCTGATCGCCGATAGCGGCCTGTCCGAGCTGGAAGTGAATGTCGACTCGCTGATCGTCGTGCTCAACGAGAAACTCGAGGAGGTGCTGGGCGACGACATCACGCAGGACGAGGCGTTCGCGCATGCCAACGACGTGCTCAAGAACGCGGTCGGCGGTATCGCCGAGATCATCAACGTGCCAGCCCACATGAACGTCGACTTCGAGGACGTACGCACCGTGATGGGCGAACCCGGCAAGGCCATGATGGGAACCGCCACCGCTGGTGGCCCGGACCGTGCGCGTATCGCCGCCGAGCAGGCCGTGGCGTGTCCGCTGCTCGAAGGCGTGGACTTGTCCGGCGCCAAGGGCGTGCTGGTGCTGATCACCGCATCCAAGGGCTCGCTCAAGTTGTCCGAGTCCAAGCTGGCGATGAATACCATCCGCGCCTTCGCGTCGCCCGACGCGCTGGTGATCTATGGCACCGCCTACGACGACAACCTGGGCGACCAGATCCGTGTCACCGTGGTCGCCACCGGCCTGTCCCGCCAGGGCCAGCAGCGCCGCACGGCCACGCCACTGCAGGTACTGCGCACCGGAACCGACAACGTGCCGTTTCAGATCCCGACGCTGACCCACCAGGTGCAGAACCCGTCGGCCGGTGTCAACCAGCCGTTGGCCGGCACCGCTCAGCCCGACTACGGCAGCCTGGGCACACCCGCCGTCTGGCGCGGCCGCGGCTCGGCGGCGGCCAAGGTCGACGCCTTGTCCAACGGTGGCATGGACGACTATGAGATTCCTGCCTTTCTTCGCAAGCAAGCCGATTGAACCCACGGCAGCGGGCCCGCTGCCAGCTTTCTACAATCGGGGGGTGCTAAGACAAAGAACCCTCCGCTCGCAGACCCGCGCCATCGGCGTGGGTCTGCACAGTGGTCAACGCGTGGAACTGACGCTGCGGCCAGCGCCGCCGCACACCGGTATCGTGTTCCGGCGCATCGACCTGCCGCAGCCGGTCGAGATCCCGATGACGGCCGACGCAGTGTCCGATACCCGCATGGCCACGACAGCCTCGCACGGCACGGCCAAGGTCGCCACCGTCGAACACCTGATGTCGGCCTGCGCCGGACTGGGCATCGACAACCTGATCGTCGACATCACGGCCGAAGAGGTGCCGATCCTGGACGGTTCCGCGGCCTCGTTCCTGTTTCTGCTGCAAAACGCAGGTGTGGTCTGGCAGGACGCGCCACGCCAGTTCATCCGGGTGACCCAACCCGTCGAGGTGCGCGACGGCCAGGGCAACGCGGCGCGCTGGGCCCGGCTTGAGCCCTTCCATGGCTACCGGCTGAGCTTCGAGATCGTGTTCGACCATCCGGCGGTGGACGCGACTGGCCAGCGCGTGAGCTTCGATTTCGGTACCGGCTCGTACCAGCGCGACATTGCACGGGCCCGCACCTTCGGCTTCACGCGCGACGTCGAGACGATGCGGGCCAATGGCCTGGCGCTCGGCGGCGGTCTGGACAACGCGATCGTCATGGACGACTACAAGATTCTCAACGCAGAAGGCCTGCGTTACGACGACGAATTCGCCAAGCACAAGATCCTGGACGCAATCGGCGACATGTACATGCTGGGCAAGCCGCTGCTGGCAAGTTACACCGCGTTTCGTTCCGGCCACGAACTCAACAACCGGCTGGCCCGCGAACTGATGGCACGCAAGGACAGCTGGGAGATCGTCACGTTTGCCGACGAAGCCAAGGCGCCCCAGGGATTCGCCCAGCTGGCGCCGGCATGGTAGTGGCGCGATCGATACACCACCGGGTCTCGCGGCCCGGTTCCCGATGCCGATATTTCGCCTCCTGATTCCGGCCCTGTTTGTCGTCGCCGGGCTGCTGTTTGTCGCCTACATGTTCACCGGCAACCCCGGCTACAAGCGACTGGGACTGCGGGTGCTGGTCGCCTCGCTGATCGCCGCGTTTGCGTTTTTTGCGGTGTTGATCACCATCAACCTGCTCGAGTAGATTTCCCGGGCGGGCAAGCCCCGGCTGCGTGCAAGCCGGACCCGCAGCGGCTGGCGCAACGCCGGACCCGCCAGCGGCGCACAATGAGGGGTGCTGCTCGCCGTGTGCAGCTTGCCATGATGGCGCTGTCGCCGGCGCCGCAGATCCGAGGGCCGAACTACCACCATGGTCAGACTCCAATTCTCCATTGAGCTCCAATACGACATCGCGCCGCCGGGCTGCGACTTCATTTTCAGCATCCATGCCGCGCAGACGCCGCAGCAACAGGTGGTGCGCGAGGCGATGCAATTCAGCCAGCCGCTACCGTACAACCTGTTCACCGACCCGGTCACGCACACGCGTTACCTGCGCCTGCAATCGCCGCCAGGCGCGTTTTCGGTGCAATACGAGGCGACCGTGGACGTGGGCCACCACCAGGCCGACCCCGCCCAGATCGGCGAGGTGGCGGTGGCCAACCTGCCCGGCGAGGTCCTGCCCTACCTTTATCCCAGCCGTTATTGCCAGTCTGACCGCCTGTTGCGCTTTGCCGCGCTGGAATTTGGCCACTTGTGGCAAGGTTACAGCCGCGTCCAGGCGATTCGCGACTGGGTGGTCGAACGCGTCACGTTCCGATCCAACTCCTCGGACGGCAACACCTCGGCGGTCGACACGCTGGTCGAGAAAGTGGGGGTCTGCCGCGACTTCACCCACCTGATGATCGCGTTGTGCCGAGCACTCAACATCCCGGCCCGATTCGCCACCGGCATCGACTACGGCGCCAACCCGGTGCTGGGGCCACCGGATTTCCACGCCTATGTCGAGGCCTATCTGGGTGACCGCTGGTATCTGTTCGATGCCTCCGGAGTCGCGATCCCGATGGGTTTTGTGCGCCTGGGCACTGGCCGCGACGCTGCAGACACGGCGTTTGCGACCATCTTCGGTGGCGTCGCCGGTAGCGCGCCCCGCATCCATATCCAGGCCGTGCCCAACGCGCAAGGTACGCTGGTCGTTCCCAGCCACGTGCCGTTTGCACTGTCAACGGACGGACAGTCGGTGCGCCACTGACATCGACTCCCGAATGCGCAGCGCATTGCAGCGCATTGCATTGCATTGCATTGCACCGCGTCGGTACGCTACGTAGTGATCGCTGCCTGCGCACGCCTGGCGCAACCCACCTCAGCAGTTTCGGTTCCGCGCGGCGTCGGCGGCACTGGCCAGGCTGAGCAAGCGCGACGTCCGGCCCACATGCGCATGCGTGATCGCCATGCCCAGCGCGTCGGCCGCGTCCGAGCCGGGCAGGCCCGGCAGGTCGAGCAGGCGGCGCACCATTTCCTGGACCTGACCCTTTTGCGCGCGGCCATAACCCACCACCGCCTGCTTCATCTGCAAGGCGGTGTACTCGGCCACCGGCAGATCCTTGGACACCAGCGCCGTGATGCAGGCGCCCCGCGCCTGCCCCAGCAGCAGCGTGGATTGCGGATTGACATTGACAAACACGATCTCGACACAGGCGTGGTCGGCCTGATAACGCTGCGCCACCTCGCAGACACCGTCGAACAAAAGCTTCAACCGGCTCGGCAGGTCCGTTTTCGCCTGCCCGACGGTGCTGATGGTGCCGCTGGCGACATACCGCAGCGCCGAACCCTGCACGTCGATCAAGCCAAATCCGGTCGTGCGCAGCCCAGGGTCGATGCCAAGAATCCGCATGTGTACGGGCCTGCTAGAGATTGAAGAGCCAGCGCACCGAATGGAAAAACACCGGCGCCGAGAAACACAAGGCATCGACCCGATCCAGCAGGCCGTTGGCACCGGTCACGCCATCCCCATGGTTGCCCCAGTTCGGAATACCCCGGTCGCGCTTGATCGCCTTCATGACCAGATGCCCCAGCGAGCCGGCGATGCAGGCGACGATGGCCATCGCAAACGCCTGTCCGGGCTTGAATGGGGTGATACCGGCGAGCAATGCGCCCAGCACGCTCGACACGCCGACGGCAATGCCCCAGCTCACCCAGTTGAAGCTGCTGCTGATGGCAGGCGCCGAAGGCCCGCGCCGCAGTCGCCGGGCAACCACCGTTTGCATCACCATGCAGGTCTGTACCACCAGCACCAGGAAGAACACCAGGAACGCGCCGCGATCTCGGTAATTCGGGAAGTCGAGCAGCAACAAGGCCGGCACGTGGCTCATGCCGTAGATGCACGCCATGATGCCCCATTGCAGCTTGGCATTGCGCTCCAGGAAACGCTGCGGGTCGTTGGCCAATGCGCTGACCACCGGTATGGCCAGGAACACGTAGACCGGGATGAACACCGTGAACAGGTCGTGGTGCCGCATGCCGACCAAGGTGTATTGCATCGGCAGTATGACGAAGAACGCGAGCACCAGGCTGCGGTGGTCGCCGCGGCGCGTCGGCGACAAGGCCATGAACTCGCGCAACGCGAAGAACGAGACCAGCCCGAACAACACGGTTGCTCCGACGTCCCCCGACAACCAGCCGATCCAGAACACGATCACCATGACCCAGCTGCTGCGCAGCAAGGTCGTGGAGCGCGCCAGATTGGTGCGGTAGGCATCGCCGGTAGCCGGGTCCCGGTGTTCGCGCAAGGACAGCAGCAGCAACACGGCACTGGCGATGAACAGGCAACCGAACACGAACACGAACATGGCACCGACCTGTTCGGTTGCGCTCATGCTCTTGAGGTACTGGTTCATGGTTGTGACGCGCAGTGGAACCGAATCCGAGCGCCAGCAAGAGGCTCAAAAAGCATACCCGCAATTGCAGTCCCAAGGCTCGGCTTCTGCCGAACGTTAGGGTGGGTGGGGGGTGCAGCGCAGCAATGGAGGAGCAGTGGGCGCAGCCCACTGCGAAGGACATGAGCGCAGCCCCCCGCCCACCAAACTGGCCTGCCAATGACCACCGCCGGATAGTGGCAGGCTGCATGCGACAACTCAGACATCGCGCAACGCAATCACCGCATCACGGGCACGATCCAGAAACGCCCGCCGCTCCTCGCCCGCCTGCAACTTGACAGGCGCGCCGAACGTGACCGAACACAACACCGGGACCGGCACCACCTCCCCCTTGGGCATGACCCGCTGCACATTCGCGATCCAGGCCGGTACCAGCACCACGTGCGGGAATCGCAACGCCAGGTTGTACAGGCCGGCCTTGAAGGGCTGCGGCTCCTCGGCGTGGCCGCGCGTGCCCTCGGGAAACAGGATGATCGAATCGCCGTTCTCCAGTGCCTCGGCCAATGGCTCCAGCGGATCCTGGTCAGCCGAACGTTCGCGCGCAACATAGATCGCGTTGAACACCTGTGAGGTGATCCATTGCCGAAGCGGGGTGCGGGTCCAGTAATCGCGTGCGGCGATCGGCCGTGTCACTGTGCGCAGCACCTGCGGCAAGGCAGCCCATATCAACAACAGGTCGACATGGCTTTGATGATTGGCGAAATAGATGCGCTGCTCGGCCTTGGGAGGACAACCGTACCAACGCGCCTGTGAACCGGTCAACAACCGCACCAGTCCCAGCAGGAAAAGACCCATCACCTTGGCGCGCATGGTCCCGATGATACCCAGCCACGGCGCTGCCGATACCTCACGGCAGCCGCGCGTGCTGCATGCGCGCGGTGATCGTCGACGCGCGCCCGGCCAGATAGGCCGAGCCGGGCAACTTCTCGAAGTATTTGGGCCGCGGCAACATCACTGCCAGGCGTGCGGCCTCGTATGCGCTCAGGCGTGATGCCGGTTTTCGGAAATAGTGTTCGGCCGCAGCCTGCGCGCCGAACACACCGTCGCCCCACTCGACATTGTTGAGATAGATCTCCAGGATGCGCCGCTTGTCCAGCAGCGCCTCGAGCAACAAAGCCAGCACGAACTCCTGTCCCTTGCGCATCAAGGTCCGTTCGCCGGACAGGAACAGGTTCTTGGCCAGCTGCTGCGTGATCGTGGAGCCGCCCACCACCTTGGGCGTGCGTGTCTTGCGGCCAGCCGCCGCGCGCTGCTCGGCCTGTTCCTCGGCCCGGCTGTTTTTCGTCCAGGCCTTTTCGACTGCATCCCAGTCGATGCCGTCGTGCTCGGCATAACCATCGTCTTCGGACGCGATCACTGCGCGCTTGAGGTGGTCGGACAGCTGCGCGTACGGCACCCATTGCTGGCGCCAGCGCAAGCCGTCATTACCCTGCGCGACGCGCCAGGCCTCGGTCCGCTGGAAGGCGGTCGACTGCGGATCGATCACGGCCATGACCGCGATGCGGGCCACGAAGAACAGCTGCAGCAGGACCACCGCCAGCAACACCATTGCAATCCAGCGCAGTAGCGGTTTCATGACCAGGCCTGCGCGCGGCGCGCTGCGGCATGAACCTCGGGAGCGGCCCAGCGGAGATATGCCCAGGCCTGCGCGCGGCGCGCTGCGGCATGAACCTCGGGAGCGGCCCAGCGGTTCATGACCATCATTTGCCGCTGACCTTGGCTTCGAGCAGCTCGTCGCGCGTGAACTTGAAGCGCGATACCAGAACCAGCTGGTCGAAGCTGCTGCGCATGTCGATGGTGAAGCTGCCGAAGGGGCCGGCCGACCGGGCGATGAGTTCGGCGCGGCGGTCGAGCACTGGTATGCCGGAGCTGTCGACAACCTCGGTTGCCAGCACATGGCCATCGTGGTTGACGGTGATCAGCATCGTCAGTTCGCCATACAGCTTCTTGCCGTTGACGGTCGGGAAATGGGTCGTGCCCATGTCCTCGATCAGGCGGCGCATGGTGTCGTAATACACCGCGTACGGCACCTCGCGCGTGGCGGGGCTGACATAACGCTTCTTGGGTCGCGCGTTCTCCTGCTGGATGCGCCGCTCGATCTCGGCCAGCAGCTTGATCAGCCGGCGGCGTTTCTCCTCGCGGGTGATCTGCTCCGGTGTCGCGCCGGGGTTGAGCGGCTCGGGCGGCCGCAACGCGGCGAGTTGGGTCCGCACCTGGGCCAGCATCATCTGCTGCTGCTCGAGCAGGGTCTGCGTGCTGGCGTTGGTCTGTTCCTCCAGCGAGTCTCCGACAGCCGTCAGCGCGGAGGCCGGCAGCGGCGTCGTGGCGCGCCCGCGATCGAGTTCGCCGCCGCCAGCCATATTGGCCTGCGCCAGGGCCTGCGCCTTGTCCGGTTTGTCGTTGGTGCGGGCATTGACCAGGATGACCTCGAGCGGCGTGTCCTCGAACACCCGGTTGAAACGCTGCGGATCGACGAACCGCACGGTCAGCAGGGCTGCGTGCACGACCAGCGAGGCGCCCAGCGCCAGTTGCATCGTGGTGAATGTACGCAGCTTCACGAGGCTTGATTGTCGCCATCCGGCGGTTGTGCCGCGCTCGTCTCGTCCAGTTCGACCGCGATTGCCAATGGACCGGCCACGACCTCGTCGTCCCCCTCTTCCTCGAGCACCACCGCATCCGCCGCCGTCACGCCCCCTGCCAACGGCAGGTCCAGACGCTCGATGACCGACCCGGTGACGTCGAGCGCAATCGTGTCAACCGCGCCCAGGCGCACGCGCAACCGCGCGCCGCGCGACTGATCCTGCGCGCCGATCACCGGCAACACCAGCGGTAGCGACTCGGCACGCACGAGGTTGTCCTTGAACAACACCGCGACCAGTTCACGGATGTCGTTCTGGATCAGGTATCGCAACGTCCAGAAGCGCTCGATCGCACCCTGGAAAGCGCCGTAGGCTGCGTACGCGGCTTCGAATGCAGAGATGATGGCGAACAGCTCGGCATCCTTCGGCCTGAACGGCGCCACCAGCGCCGCCGTCTTGCCGTGACGCGCGCAGGCGATGATCTGCCACTGGTTGACCAGGTCGGTGTAGCGGCGCAGCGGTGAGGTGCTCCAGGCATAACTGCGCACGCCGATACCCGCGTGGGGCAAGGCCTTGGTGCCCATGCGCACCTTGATGCCCGGGGCCAGGCTGGCCTGGCTGCGGTAGATCGCCGGCACGCCGAGTTCGGCCATCCAGCCGCCCCAGTGGCTGTTGGCCAGGATCATCGCCTCGGACACGATCAGGTCGAGCGGCGCGCCGCGCTGGCGTATCGCGATCTCCACCGTCTCGCTGCCATCGGGCTCGGCTGCAGCATCGCGCAGCAGCCGGAAGTTGTAGTCGGGCCGGGTGAAATTCTCGGGTTTGCCGCGTACCACCTCGCGTTGTGCCTTCAGGTGACCGGCCAGCCGGTGCAGAAACGACAACTGCACCCGCAGGCCTGGCACGGCGGGCAATCCGGGCGACAGGTCGGCGCCGGTCGCGCCGTCCGCGTTGGCGAGCCACTGCGCGGTGACCACCGTGTCGAGCTGGTCGTGGCGCAGGTTGGCCACGATCGGCACGCGCTCGACCCGGGTTTGCGAATGCTCGATCGCCAGCGTTTCTTCATTGAAGGTGACATACAACGACACCGCGGGGCAGTCGCGGCCTTCCTGCAACGTGTAAGCCTGCACCACCGCGTCGGGCAGCATCGTGAGCTTGTAACCCGGCATGTAGACGGTGGACAGGCGCGCGCGCCCAAGGTTGTCCACCGGGTCGCCCGGTTGCACCGCCAGGCCCGGCGCGGCAATGTGGATACCCACGGTGACCTGCCCGGTGCCCAGGCCGAGCACACTGAGCGCATCGTCGATCTCGGTCGTGGCGGAGTCGTCAATGGAGAAAGCCTGCACACCGGCGCGCGGCAGTTCGTCCTTGATCGGGGGTGCCTCAATGGCCGGGAACCCGGTGCCTTTGGGGAAATGCTCGAACAGGAAACGCCGCCAATGAAACTGGTAGGGCGAGTCGATCGCGCCAGCCCTTTGCAACAGGTCCAGCGGCGCCAGGTGCGTCGCGCGCGAGGCCTCGACCACGGCCTTGTATTCAGGCGCATTCTTGTCCGGCTTGAACAGGATCTTGTAGAGCTGCTCGCGCACCGGCTCCGGGCATCGACCCGCGCCGAGTTCGGCCACCCAATCGTCGATCTGCTGCTGCACCAGCCTCTTCTTCTCGATCGCCGCCAGCGCCAGGGCCAGCACTTCCGCCGACGCCTTGCGGAACCGTCCTTTGCCGGCCCGCCGGAAATAGTGCGGCGCCTCGAACAGGCTGATCAGTGCCCCCACTTGCTGCTCAAGCGTGGCCTTGTCACTGAAATATTCCCGCGCCAGGTCTGCGAAACCGAACTCCTGTTCGGGCGCGAACTCCCAGGCCATGTCCAGTTCGATGCCCTCGCTCACCCCACGGGCTGCCCCCAGCAGATCGGCTGGAGCCGGCTTGTCGAACGTGATCAGGATATTGGCGGCCTTGACCTTGACCCGCTTGCCGCTGTCGAGCTCGACCTGTGCCGAAGCGTCGGTCTGCGACAACATGCGACCGGCCTGGAACTTGCCGGCTTCTTCAAACAACTGTCTCTTATACA